>JACCDP010054574.1_pt1 | contig 83158 bp, 74 predicted proteins | sample 7445841 | NCBI WGS metagenome assembly JACCDP01 (sample SAMN15323441, study PRJNA562643) | freshwater metagenome | isolation source: river surface water | place: USA:Blue River Watershed | collected 2017-08-17
ACGTTGAGGTGTTTCCGCTCCAGGTCGATGTCCTCCCAAAGCTGGCGCCGCTCGCGGTCGGCGCGTTTCCCGTGGATCTCGTCGGCCCGCACGGCGGCAAAGCCGGCGATCACCAGCGCGGCCAGGTGCTCCGGGTGCTTGTCGCGGACCCACTCGAGCAGCGCCCGGAATTGCGCAGGAGTGAGCGTGCCGAGTTCAGTCTCGGCCTCGCTTGCCCGCTCCGTTGCGTCGATCGCGGGCGCCGCGCCGCGGGAAATGAAACCGGAAGCCTGAGCCCACCGGCAAAGGGCAACGGCGCGTTTGCGGAAATCGTTTCTCGTCACCCCGTCGGCGAACTGCTCGAGGTAAATCCCGAACTCCTCCGCTGAAATCGAGTCGATGGTGCGTTCCCCGAAATGCCGCCGCAGGGGCTCGAGTTTCGACCGGTAGGTGCGTTCCGCCTGTTTGCCGGCCTTTTCTTTCTGCGCGATAAACCGGTCGATCGCGGCGCCCACCGTGATGTGCTGAAAGGTCTTCGCGTTGCGCTGGGCCCAGCTTTCGGCGGCGGCGAGTGCGTGTCCTCCGGTGAGCTCGCGCACCTTCGCCCACTCCCGCAGGGCCGAAAGCAGCGGGATTTCCCCGGCGATCTCCCGGGCGGCGGCCAACTCGCGAAAGTCTCCGCGGGTCATCCCAGCGGCCTCGAGCTCGCCGGCGGCCAGACGCCCGGCCACCAGCTTCGCCTCCCGGAGCGCCTCGTCGGGGTCGGAAAACTTCCTTTGCCGACGCCCCTCCGGGGTCTGCCAGACCAGCGTGAAGGCGTGCCCGGAGGCAAAAGTCGCGGCGGCGATTTTGTAGATTTTCACCGCCACCGGCCCAACTTGGACGGTGCGGGGCCACTTCATTTCCCCCGGAGGGAGTCGGACTCGAGCGGTCATCGCTCAGGTCACAAAAGGTAACAGATCTACCTTTACAAGCCCTTACTGGGCTTAACTCCCCTCCCAGCTACAGTCTGAAATTGGCGCCCCCACGGGGAATCGAACCCCGCTTTGAAGATTGAGAATCTCCTGTCCTAACCGATAGACGATGAGGGCGAAAAGAGGCGAAGAAGGTCGCGGTTTCGCGACGCGCGTCAAGCGCTCATTCGCGAGGCGCCCGCCCTCATTTCTTCACCGTCACGGGCAGAGAGAACTGCGTCTTCTCCCACTTGATGCGGATGAAGCCGCTCATGGGTTTCTGCGGGTTGTTCTCGACGGAGAGCGTCAGTTGGTCGACGGCCTTCTCGAGCATCTCCTTAGTGAGGGCGACGCGCGCCTGGTCGGCGGATTCGTCAACCGGCACGCCCCACTTCCCGATGGCCTTGCTGAACGCGAGCTTCGATCCCTCACCTTCCTGCGGGATGATGTAGAGCGTGTAAGCGCCGGCCGGGATGGTGGTTCCACCGGTCTCGATCGGGTGTTGAAGGATGATGCTGGTCGCCTCGTCGGCGCCGAGACGGTCGGCCTTACCCCAAGGCACGAGGCCTCCCCAGATCTTGCGGGCCTCGCCGCCCTTGCGTGGGTGCACGGCGTTGGGCCGGCCGTAGGAAATAGTGATCATGCTGCCCTCGCGTCGATTGGGCCCGACCACGCCACTCGTAGTGGCATGCGGTGAGGCGCCGCCGGTGCCGGCTCCGGGGAGTGGCGGGGGCGGCGGAGCCTTCTTGGCAGGAGCGCTTTCGGCGGCGAACGCGATCGCGGTGGCGGCGACAAGCACCGCGGGCGTGAGGAAACGGAGGAGACGGTTCATAGGATTCGTGGTTGGGTAACGGTTCGCCCGCAAACCAGCACGACGCGCCCTTGCGCGGCGAGCCATTTTCCGCCGCCGAACGCGGCGGTCAGCGCCACTCGTAGCGCACGCGGTAAGTGACGACCTGCTCCGAGTCGGCCGGCACCGGTACCTCGAACTCTATCGTCTGCGCGTCCTTTTTCACGAAGTCACGCGACTGCGCCGTGATGCTCCAATTACTCCAGCGGTAGAGGTGCTCCACGACGCGCACCGTGACAGGCTCCGCCTTGCGGTTGCGCAGGCGGATTTCGAAGTCCTCCTCGGCGAAGTCCTGCCGGTTGCTGCCGTTGAAGCTCACGCGCACGCGCTCGCCGACGACATCGAACGCATCGCCGGTTTTCACGCGGATGAGTTCGTTACGCGGGGTGTGGTCGAGCTCATTCTCGCCGGTGAACTCGATGCGGCCGTCGGCGTCGTCGCGCCGGTAGAACCGCAGCTTGCCCTTGGGCAGCGGCAGACCGAGCCGGTTTGCCTCGCTGTTCTTGAACTCGCGCATCACGGCGACCTTACGGTTACCCTGCGTCCCGAAGCCCGGATCGCGGTTCATCGCGCCGCCGAATCGACCCCATTGGCCCACTCCGTCATACACGTAGATCACGGGAGCGCGCACGCCGGTGGCGCGCATGAACTCGACCTGCTTGGTCTCGCGGTCCCGCAGCGTCACGGGCCGCGGTAGCGTATAGAGGTGGAACTCGTCGAAGGCCTTCTCCGTCACGGTGGCATCAGCCGCCATCGCCTGCATCACCATGCCCCGCGCGCGCATCGCGACCGGCGGCTGCGGCTGCACGCGGTTCACGTCGCCGGCCATGAGTTTCACTGCGGCGTTCTCAAAAGCCTTCCCGCTCTCGTTGGAGACTGAGATCCAACCCACGATGTCTAGCGTGTCGCCCTTCTCCGGCGCCACGAGGTTGTAGGCCGCCTGCCAAGAGAGGCCGCCGGTGACGTAGCCGAGCTCGGCCTCCACCTTGGCCGCCTGGGGCGCGGCCAGCCGCCACGACAGCGTCGGGCGCAGGATGGCGTCATCGGTCAAAGCCGGGAACAATGGTTCGCCTGGCAGCGAGAAACGCAGGCGTCCGTCGACCTCGACGATGGGCGCGGCGGGCTGGCCGCCGGGATTGTGTCCGCTGCGGATGACGCGCCCGCGGACGCGGAACTCCTTGGCGTTCTGGTCGTGCAAGAGGAACTCCAGCTCCTTGCCCTCGTGGAGCGAGAGCAGCAGCGACTGCGACATGACGTCCGCGCGATAGGATTGCTCCAGGATGCGCACCGGCACGCGGCCGGCGGGATCGCGGAGGACGACGGAGTCGGGCTCGAGCTGGCCGGTGACGCCGCTGAACGCGAAGGCGGTCTCGCCCGCACGGAGGTCGAGCGGGACCCGTTCGCGGACGACGGCGAAACCCTGGTTGTAGACGGTGAGCGCAGGCTGGGCGTAGGCGGCGGCCGCGAGGGCGAGGGCCGCGGGTAAGGCGAATCTCATGGCTGGCATCATGCGGGCCTGTGACACGCAGACCAGCCGCGAGTTCGCCGGGAAGCTCCGAAACGCCCGCAGACCGCGAAACCCCTTGCGCCCGTGTTCGCTTTTTGCGGCCTTCATGGCCCCTTGGGAGACGCGATGGAATTTCCGCCCGATCACCGACCGCACGCACATGCCGTACCGCCGATCGACTTCCGCGCGCAGCTCAACGACGAGCAGTTTGCGGCGGTGACGGCGGAACCGGGCCCGCTGTTGGTGCTGGCGGGGGCGGGTTCGGGCAAGACGCGCACCCTCACCTACCGCGTGGCCTACCTGCTGTCGCAGGGCGTGCGGCCGAGTGAAATCCTGCTCCTCACCTTCACCAACAAGGCGGCCAAGGAGATGCTGCACCGCGTGCACGAACTAACCGGCGTGGAGCCGGCGCGTTTCTGGGGCGGCACGTTCCACAGCATAGGCCACCGCTCGCTGCGGACCCACGGCGAGACGATCGGGCTCTCGCGGACGTTCACGATTCTGGACGCCGAGGAGGCCGAAGGTGTGCTGCGGGACGCGGTGGACGAGACGGACCGCGGATTCTTCAAGGATAAGACGCACCCGAAGCCCGGGCCGCTGCACGCCATCCTGTCGATGGCCCGCAACACCCAGCTGCCGCTGGCCGAGACCGTCACGCGCTTCTTCCCGCAGCATGAAGCCGTGATCGATCGGCTCCCGGCGTTCGCGCGCCGGTACGCGGAGCGCAAACGATCCGACAACGTGCTGGATTACGACGACCTCCTGGAGCACTGGCTCGAGGTCCTGCGGCGGTCGCCGGAGACGGCGGAGTATTTCTCGCACCGATTCCGCCATGTGCTGGTGGACGAGTATCAGGATACCAACGTGGTGCAGTCGCAGATCGTCGACCTGATCGGCGCCCACCACCGCGTGATGGCAGTGGGCGACGACGCACAGTGCATCTACACCTGGCGCGGCGCGAACGTGGAGAACATCCTCACCTTCCCCGACCGGCACCCCGGCACGGTGATCCACCGCATCGAGACCAATTACCGCTCGACGCCGCAGATCCTCGCGCTGGCCAACGGCGTGCTCCTCGCGCAGCCCCGCGGTCGCGCTTTCGAAAAGGAGCTGCGGCCGCACCGGGCCAACTCCGAAAAGCCGTACTTCGTGCAGGCGATGGACGGTCGCGAGCAGGCGCAGTTCATCGTGCAGCGAGTCCGCGGTCTGCTCGACGAAGGCTGCTCGCTCAGCGACATCGCGATCCTCTACCGCGCGCATTTCCAGGCGCTCGACATCCAGTTGGAACTCTCGCGCCTGCAGATTCCCTACCAGATAACAAGCGGCGTGCGTTTCTTCGAGCAGGCCCACGTGCGCGACCTCGTCGCAATGCTGCGCTTCGTCTATAACCCCTCGGACGCCGCCGCGTGGAACCGCATCGCGGTACTGCTGCCGAAGGTCGGCGACAAGAACGCCCAGAAGCTCCATTCCGCCGCCCGCGACCACGCCCGGCTCCTCCAGCAGGACTTCATCGACGCCCTCGCGACCGACGACGTCGCTTCACGCGTGCCCAAGGAGGCCAAGGAGGAATGGCCGAAGTTCACCGCGTCGCTTTCGCAGGTTCGCGAGATGATGCGCACGATGAAGCCGCACAACGCCGTCGAGATCGCGATCGACGGCTGGTACGGCGACTACCTCAAGGGCGCCTACGCCAACTACGTATCGCGCCTCGACGACCTCAAGTCGCTCATCGGGTTCGCCGGCCGTTTCGAGGAGATGCAGGAACTGCTCGCCCAGATCATGCTGCTGAACAGCGAGACGAGCGATCGCTCGGCCGACCCAGACGCCGACTCGCTCCGGCTCACTACCGTCCATCAGGCCAAGGGCCTCGAGTACGCAGCCGTGTTTCTAATCGGGCTCGCCGACGGCAGCTTCCCGCTGCGCCGCGCCATCGAGGCCGGGGACGTCGAGGAGGAACGCCGGCTGTTCTACGTCGCGGTGACCCGCGCGCGCGACGAGCTCTACCTATGCTTCCCCAAGGTTAACACCAAGGGCGGGCCCGCGATGCTGCAGACTCCGAGCCGGTTCCTGCTGGAACTACCGTCGGACCTCTATCAGCCCCTGCGAGTACGGCGCACGACGAGCTGGTAGGGCCAGAGCGGCGGTCAGACAACCGTGCCGGACGGCAGGACCGTGTTCTTCGGAACGACGAGGACCCCGTCGCGGATGATCACGAGGCCGCCCGCGTAGGTGCCATCGGCCTTGCCTTGCGCCGAGAGCACGCAGCGGTCGCCGATGCGGGCGTTCTTGTCGATGATCGCGCCCTGGATGCGGCAACTCCGCCCGACGCCCAGATTGGGCCGGCCGCGGGTGGCGTTGTCCTCCTGCTGCGCCGGCGTCTCGTAGTAGTCGGACCCCATCACGATGCTGTCGACGAGGGTGCTCCCCTCGCCCACGACCGCGCGGACGCCAAGTACGCAGTGCTTCAGGCTCGAATCAGTGAGAATGGAGCCGTCCCCGATGACGACATGGTCCACATTGCAACGGTTGAGCTTTGTCGGCGGCAGAAAGCGCGGGTGAGTGTAGATGGGGGCACCCTGGTCGAAGAAATTAAAGGGCGGTAACGGCTGCGCGAGGGCGAGGTTTGCCTCGTAGAAGGCGCGCACGGTGCCGATGTCCTCCCAGTATCCCTCAAAAATATGCGCGAAGAGCTTCTTCTTCCCCAGGAGCGAGGGAATGACCTCCTTGCCAAAATCCGTCATCGTGTTGTCCAACGCCGCCTCGAGAACGGAGCGGTTGAAAACGTAGATGCCCATCGACGCCAGGCAGCGCTTCTCGCGGCACGGCGTGAGGTCGCGCTCAAGCACGGGGCTGAGCGTCAGGCCGTCGATCACGGCGGGGTCCTTCGGCTTCTCGACGAAACGGCCGATGGCGCGGTCGTCGCCGACCTGCATCAGACCGAGGCCCGCAACCTTCGACACCGGGAACGGTATAGCCGCGATGGTGACGTCCGCCTGATTGGCGACGTGCTCGGCGATGATGCGCCGGAAATCCATCCGGTACAGCTGGTCGCCGGAAAGGATCAGCACGAGATCGTGGGGAAAGCTTCGGAAATGCAGAAGGTTTCGCCGGACGGCGTCGGCCGTTCCCTGGTACCAGTCGGAACCACGCTCGGTTTGCTCCGCGGCGAGGATGTCGACGAAACCGCCGCCGAACGGGTCGAAATGGTAGGTGCTCTGAACGTGGCGGTGCAGCGACTGCGTCTGGAACTGCGTCAGCAGGAAGATGCGATTGATCTCACTGTTGAGGCAGTTGCTGATCGGGATATCGACGAGCCGGTACTTTCCGGCGAGCGGCACGGCCGGCTTGCAGCGTTCAAGCGTGAGCGGGTGCAACCGCGTGCCGCGGCCTCCGCCCATGATCACGGCGAGGACGCGCTTGCGGGTGCTGATGGTAGGTAGAGAGGTCATCGTTTCCGGCTAAAGCCTTGCCGACGTTTTGGGCGGGCGCCACGTTTCGCGAGCCGAATTTCCCGCACCACGCATCATGGCCCACGTTTTCGTCACCGGCGCCGCCGGATTCATCGGCAGTCACACCGTCGACCGGTTGCTGAAGGAAGGCCATCGGGTCACGGGCGCTGACAATTTTCGGACCGGCCGGCGGGAAAACCTCACCGTTGCCCTCGCCTCCCCGCGGTTTACGCTACTGGAACTCGACGTGGCTAGGGAAGGCGGGCTGGCCGCGGCGGTGACGGTGGCGCGGCCCGATGCGCTTATCCACCTCGCCGCTCTCGTGAGCGTCCAGGAGAGCATGCGCGACCCCGGGCTAAATTTCGACCTGAACGTCCGCGCCACGCACCTCGCCGCCGAAGCGGCGCGAGCGGCGGGAACCGGCAGGATCGTGTTCGCTTCCTCGGCGGCCATTTATGGCGACGTTGCCAGCCTGCCCGTCCGCGAGGAGGCGGCCAAGTTGCCGATCAGCCCCTACGGCGCGGCGAAGCTCGCGAGCGAGGCTTTGCTGCTCGGGCACGGCGTAGCCTTCGGCCTCACGGTACGCTGCCAGAGGTACTTCAACGTCTTCGGCCCGCGGCAGGACCCGGCTTCACCCTATTCCGGCGTGATCTCGATCTTTGCGCGACGCTACCGGGAGAGGAAGGCGGTCACGGTTTACGGCGATGGCAGCCAGACGCGGGACTTCATCTCGGTGCACGACGTCGCCCGCGCCAACGTGCTCGCCGCCACTCGACCGGACATCCGGTCGGGCGCGGCCAATATCTGCACCGGGCGAGCCACCTCGCTACTCGATGTGCTCTCCGTCTTCCGGCGGCATCACCCCGAGGCCCCGCCGCCGGTCTTTGGCGAAGCTCGGGCCGGAGACATCCTTCACTCGCGAGGCTCAGCGGCAGTGGCTGCCGCTGAACTCGGATTTCAATCCGAGGTTCCCGTCGAGGAAGGCCTAGCCGAATTAATCAGGCTGGGCTGAGCGCGCAGCCCTGGCCTTCTCGAAGATCGGGACCACCTGCGGCATCAGCGCGCGCAATTGGACGATACGTTGCTCGTCGGAGGGATGCGTCGAGAGGAGCGCTTCCAATTTTGCCCCCGCGGCTCCGGCCGCGCGCTTCTTGGCGCCCATCTTCTCCCAGAAGGTGATCGCCGCGCGGGGATCGTAGCCGGCGCGCGCCGCGTAGATCGCCCCCATGCGGTCGGACTCGGTCTCGTTGCCTCGCGAATGAGGCAGGACTCGACCCAGCGTGGTGCCCGCGCCGTAAGCGAGCGCGAAGAGCTGCCGCATGCGGGGGTCGTCGGTTTTAGCCTCGACCACCGCCGCGCCAACCGCGCCTACGCCCGCGATCACCATCGCCTCCGACATCCGCTCGGCGCCGTGCCGCGCGATGACGTGCCCGATCTCGTGGCCGATGACCGCGGCCAACTCGGCGTCGTTCTCCGCGAGCTGCATCAGTCCGGTGTAAACGCCCACCTTCCCACCCGGAAGCGCGAAGGCGTTAAACTCCTTTGAGTCGAAGACGACAAACTCCCACTTGGCGCCGGGCATTTCATTGCCGACGGCCTCGGCGATCCGGCGCCCGATCCGCTGCACGCGGGCGTTGGCGGCGGGATCCTGGGACACCTTCTCCTTTTGGCGGATCGCCTGGAACGATTCCGCGCCGAGCTTCGCCTCTTCGCCCTGGGTGAGCAGAACGAGCGACTTCCGCCCGGTCACGGGATTGGTGTAGCAACCGGAGACAAGAACCATGGCTCCGGCCAACAGCAGCAACGTCAGGGCTTTTTTCATGGGTGTCGGAAAGACGCCAGAACCGCGCCGGATCAGTGTTTGAAGTGGCGGCAGGCCGTGAAGACCATCGCCATACCGCGGGCGTCGGCCGCGGCGATGACCTCGGGGTCGCGGATCGCGCCGCCCGGCTGGATCGCGGCCGTGGCGCCGGCGTCGGCCGCGGCGAGCAGACCATCGGGGAAAGGGAACAACGCCTCGCTGGCGACGACGGAACCGTGGAGATCGAGTCCCGCCTCCCCGGCCTTCCAGACGGCGATGCGCGAACTATCGACCCGCGCCATCTGGCCCGCCCCCACGCCGAGCGTGCGCTCACCGCGGCAATAGACGATGGCGTTGGACTTAACGTGCTTGCAGACGCGCCAGCCGAACATCATCGCGGCCCACTCTTCCGCGGTCGGCTGCCGCTTCGTGACGACCTTGAACGCGGCTGTGTCACCAAGCGTGCGGTCGCGGTCCTGCAGCAGCACGCCGCCGATGACCGAGCGCACCTCGAGAAGAGCATCGGCGCCGAGGCCGAGCTTGGCGACCATGAGCCGGAGGTTTTTCTTTTTGCCTAGAATCGCGAGGGCCTCGTCGCTGAAGCGCGGGGCGATGATGACCTCGGTAAAAATTTCCGCGATGGCGGCGGCGAGATCGGCGCCGAGGGTCTGGTTGACGATGATGATGCCGCCAAACGGCGCCTGCCGGTCGGTCGCGTAGGCGTTCTCCCAGGCGGCGATGAGCGAGTCGGCGCTGGCGACGCCACAGGGATTGGTGTGCTTGAGGATCGCGACGGTCGGGCGCTCGAACTCACCGATCAGGTAAGCGGCGGAGGTGATATCAAGGATGTTGTTATACGACAGTTCCTTCCCCTGCAGCTGGGCGAAGTGCTCGTGAAAGGTGCCATAGAGAGCCGCCTTCTGGTGAGGGTTTTCCCCATAGCGCAGCGCCTGCGCCTTCTTCCAGCTGAACGAAAGCGTTGCGGGAAAACCACTCAACGCCTCGAGGTCCGGACCGGCTGCCTCCGCCTCGAGGTAGCGGGAGATAGCGGCGTCGTAGGCGGACGTGCGCTGAAAGACCTTGAGCGCCAGCTTCCGCCTCAGACCAGCGAGACGCGCGGGGTCGGTCTGCTCGACCGCCATCGCATCGAGAACCGGTGTGTAGTCATCGGGATCGCAGACCACGGTGACACTCTCGTGGTTCTTGGCCGCGCTGCGCAGCATCGATGGCCCGCCGATGTCGATGTTCTCGATCGCTTCCTCAAACTCGACCCCGGGCTTCGCGACCGTCTCCTCGAATGGGTACAAGTTAACGACGACGAGGTCGATCAAGTCGATCCCGTTGGACTGGGCCGCCGCCAAGTGGTCGGCCTTGTCGCGCCGGCAGAGCAGCCCGCCGTGGATCTTCGGATGCAACGTCTTCACGCGCCCCTCCATGATCTCGGGAAACCCCGTGTGCCGGCTCACTTCAGTGACGGGCAAACCCTGGTCGGAGAGCAGCCGCGCGGTGCCGCCCGTCGAGAGGAGCGTGAAGCCGTGGCGCTTGACCAGGCCGGTGGCGAATTCCACCAGGCCGCGTTTGTCGGAGACAGAGAGAAGGGCGTAGCGAGCCATCGCGGCGATTGAGTTTCACCGCGCGGCCGCAGCAAGCGCGAAAGCCCTCGTTGCACGGCCACATCCGGGGTTGCGCTCGCCGCGCGGTTGTCCTCAGTTCCGCCTTCCGCATGTCCTCCCCGAACGTCGAGAACGTCGTCATCATCGGCACCGGCTGCGCCGGTCTCACCGCCGCGATCTACACCGCCCGCGCCGGACTCAATCCGCTGGTCCTCGAGGGTCCCCTGCCCGGCGGCCAGCTCACGACGACCAGCGAGGTCGAGAACTTCCCCGGCTTCCCGCACGGGGTGGACGGATTTCAGCTGACCCAGAACATGCGCGAGCAGGCCACACGCTTCGGCACCCGCTTCGAGCAGGTGCTCGTGGATCGCGTCGATTTCTCGGCGATGCCACGCCGGCTGTTCTGCGGGGACCGAGTGATCGAGGCGAAGACGGTGATCGTAGCCACCGGCGCCTCGCCACGCATGACGGGTATTCCCGGCGAAAGGGAACTCTACGGTGGCAAAGGCGTGACCACCTGCGCGACGTGCGACGGCGCGTTCTACCGCAAGATGGAGGTCGCGGTGCTCGGCGGCGGCGACAGTGCTGCGGAGGAAGCGCTTTTCCTCACGCGCTTCGCCAGCAAGGTCTACCTTGTACACCGGCGCGACGCGCTCCGCGCCTCACGCATCATGGCCGACCGCGCCACGTCGCATGAGAAGATCCAGATGGTGTGGGACACCGTTCCCGTCGAAGTGCTCGGCGTCCCTGAAGGAGCGGTGAAGGGCCTGCGCGTGCGGAATGTGAAAACCAACGCGGAATCCGTTCTCCCCGTGCGCGGCATCTTCGTGGCGATTGGACACGTGCCGAACACGGGACCGTTCGCGCCGCCGCTCGAGGTCGACGCCGGAGGATATTTCAAACCGCAACCCGGATCCCAGGTGCGAACTAACGTGCCCGGGGTTTATGTCGCGGGCGATTGCTCCGATCACGTTTATCGCCAAGCCATCACGGCCGCCGGCATGGGCTGCGCCTCCGCGATCGAGGCGGAACGCTGGCTCGCAGAGCACGGCGGCTGATCAGTCGCGACCACCCGTCATGGGGTCCGACCCCGCCTACCTTTCGCGCCTGCGCGACTTGCACGGGCAACTAGGCATCCCTGCGGATTACGCCGCCGCCAGGCGCCTGACGCTCCATGCTGAGGCCGCGTCGAACGAGCTGGTGGAAATCGGTGTAAACCCAGACGGCCGCGTGCTCGAGTTGCTGGCGCCCGCCGCCATCGCATGGCGGATGATGCGCGACGTGGCAGCCCGCGAGGGCGTCGAGTTGATCGCGGTCTCTGCCTTTCGTTCGGTCGCACGCCAAACCGAGATCATCCGGCGGAAGCTCGGAGACGGAAAGCCGATCGCGGAAATCCTGCGCTACGTCGCCGCCCCCGGATTCAGCGAGCACCACACCGGACGTGCCATCGATATCGGCTGCCCCGGCTTCATCGACCTCGAGGAAAACTTCGAGTCCACGCCTGCCTTCAATTGGCTACAACGGCGCGCCGTGGGCTTTGGATTCGCAATGAGTTATCCACGCGGGAGCGAGTCCGGGATCAGCTATGAACCTTGGCACTGGCTTTGGGCAGATCTGGGAGTGTGTTAACCGGAAACCTTCAGGTTCTCCGTTTTCCTTTCCGGTTCAGATAAACTTAGCTCCTCTTTCCGAGCCATTTACGTAAAATCTTGGAATAATTCTAATTATCTCTTGCGGCTTGGAACCATTCTAATTAACTGAAGTTAAACCCCATGCGCCCGACCATTCACCACGAATCCCTGACCCAGAGATTGGCCGACAGCGGCATGCGCGCCACCCCGCAGCGGGAGGTTGTTTACTCGGTCCTCCTCACAAAGCGCGACCACCCGACCGCGGACGAGGTTTTCGCCCGAGTGAAGGGTGAACTTCCCACCATCTCCCTCGCGACCGTCTACAACTGCCTGGAGACGCTGGTGCAGTGCGACCTCGTGCGAGCGGTGAACTTTGAACGCGGTCCCACGCGTTACTGCCCGAATCTGGCTCCTCACGCGCATTTCCACGACGTCCAAACCGGTCGCACCCACGATGTCGAGTTGCCACCCGGGTTGCTCGACCAAGTTAAGTCCGTCTTACCCGCGGGCTTCGACGCGAACTCCGTCGAAATCATCTTCCGCGGTAAGGCAGCCACCCCGGCCTCCTGAACGGCATTCTCCAAGCAAGCGTCAACGCACTTATTAAATCATGGCATCCCTCGTCATCAAGGACCTCCACGCTTCCATCGGCGACAAGCCCATCGTCAAGGGCCTGTCCCTCACGATCAACAGCGGCGAGGTGCACGCCATCATGGGGCCTAACGGCACCGGGAAGTCGACCCTCGCGAAGGTGATCGCGGGACACCCGGATTACACGGTGACCGGCGGCGACGTTCTGCTCGACGGCAAGTCTGTGCTTGAGCAGGAGGCGGATGAGCGCGCCCGCGCCGGACTTTTCCTCGCGTTCCAGTACCCGAGCGAAATCCCTGGCGTCTCAATCGCCAACTTCCTCCGCGCCGCTGTGCAGGCCCGCATGGCCGAAGGTGAGGAGATCGACGCCGCCGCCTATTACAAACGGCTCTACGCGAGGATGGACATGCTCAAGATCGACCGGAAGTTCACCTCTCGATCGGTCAACGAAGGCTTTTCCGGCGGCGAGAAGAAGCGCTGCGAGATCCTGCAGATGGCGATACTGGAGCCGAAGTTCGCACTGATGGACGAGACCGACTCGGGTCTCGATATCGACGCCCTGCGCATCGTGTCCGAGGGGGTGAACACCCTGCGCGGTCCCGGCTTGGGTGTGCTGATGATCACTCACTACCAGCGCCTGCTAAACTACATCGTGCCTGATTTCGTCCACGTGCTATACGACGGCCGGATTGTGAAGAGCGGCGACAAGTCCCTTGCCCTAGAGCTTGAGGCCAAGGGCTACGACTGGGTGAAGCGGGAACTCGCCGCCGCCAACGCCTGAGCGACCGCGGCCGCGATCCCAGATCTCAAATTTCAAATTCCCAACCGGCCATGCAACCACCTTCCGAAACCCTCTCATCCGCGGCTGATGAGACCGTCATGGAGAATCCCACCGTCGGCATCGACCAGACCAAGGGCGACTTTCAGTACAAGGTCGACTACGCCTTCGACGCGGGCACCGGCCTGAGCGAGGACACCGTCCGCTACATCAGCTCGGTCAAGAAGGAGGCGCCATGGATCCTCGAGTTCCGTCTCAACGCGCTGAAGAAATTCCTCTCCATGCCCATGCCCACGCACTGGGCGACCAAGGATCTCGACAACATCGATTTCGCCAAGATCCGCTACTACCTCTCGCAGGGCCAGAAGCCCAAACGCACGTGGGACGAGGTGCCCGACGACATCAAGAAGACCTTCGAGCGCCTCGGCATTCCGGAGCAGGAGCGCAAGTTTCTCGCCGGCGTCGAGGCCCAGTTCGACTCCGAGGCCGCCTACTCGAACATCAAGGATATCGTCGCCAAGCAGGGCGTCATCTTCGTCAACTCCACAGAGGGTCTGCGCGAGCACCCCGAGCTCTTCCGGAAGTGGTTCGGTAAGGTCATCCCGACCGGCGACAACAAATTCTCGGCCCTCAACAGCGCGGTGTTCTCCGGCGGCTCGTTCATCTACGTGCCCAAGGGCGTAAAGGTCGCGCAACCGCTGCAGGCCTACTTCCGCATCAACGCCGAGAACTTCGGGCAGTTCGAGCGAACGCTCATCATCGCCGACGAGGGCGCCGAGGTCACCTACATGGAGGGCTGCACCGCCCCCAAGTTCTCCACGTCGACCCTGCACAGCGCCGTGGTCGAGCTCGTCGCCCTCAAGGGCGCCAAGATCCAGTACATCACCGTCCAGAACTGGGCGAACAACGTGTTCAACCTCGTGACCAAGCGCGGCGTCGCCCACGAGGAGGCCGAGATCAAGTGGATCGACTGCAACATCGGCAGCCGCCTCACGATGAAATACCCGGGAGTCGTCCTGAAGGGCGAGCGCGCCCGCGGCGAGGTCATCTCCATCGCCCTCGCCAACGACGGCCAGCACCAGGATACCGGCGCGAAGATGGTCCACGCCGCGAACAACACGACGTCCAACATCGTCGCCAAGTCCATCTCCGTCGGTCAGGGCCGCAGCACCTACCGCGGTGTCGTCCACATCCCGAAGCACCTCAAGGGCTGCAAGAACAACACCGAGTGCGACGCCCTGCTGATCAACACCAACAGCCGCACCGACACCTACCCGGCCATCACCGTCCGCGGTGACCGCAATTACGTGCAACACGAGGCCAGCGTTTCGAAGGTGAACGAGGAAATGATCTTTTACATGCAGCAGCGCGGCCTCACCGAGGGGCAGGCCATGAGCCTCGCCGTCAACGGCTTCATCAACGACCTGGCGCGCCAGTTCCCGATGGAATACTCGGTCGAGCTGAAGCGCCTCATCGATCTCGAGATGGAGGGCTCGGTGGGTTGAAGCCCGCCGAACTTCGCCCTACCAACGACGGAAACCGACGCATGTCCGCCACTTCGACTCCCGCCATCCGTTCCGCCATCGGCGCCTTCAAGCCGGAGGCCTTCGCGGCCCATTTGGCCTCCCTTCCCCCACTTCCCTCCTGGTGGATCGAGCGGAAGCGCGCCGCCTACGAGCGCTTCGCCGGCCTCCCCCTGCCCGCCCGCACCGACGAGGCCTGGCGCTTCAGCAACCTTTCGGGGGTAGCACTCGAGGGCTTTGCGCCCGCGGCGTCCGGCCCGTCGGCCCCCGCCATTTCCATGGGGATCAAGAAGTCCGCACGACTGACATTTGCCAACGGGGCGCTCATCTCCCGCGAGACCCTCGATCCCGCGTTGGAAAAGCAGGGCGTCATCATCGACTCCCTCCGCAACGCGCTCACCCGGCACGGCGATCTGGTCCGCGAACACCTCCTCGCCCAACCCGCGCGGCTCGGTTCCGCCAAATTCACCGCGCTCCACGAAGCCTTCCTGTCCGACGGCGCCTTCATCCATGTCCCGAAGGGCATCCAAATCGAGCTGCCAGTTGGCATCTTCTCGCACGCCTTGGGTGATGGCATCGCCGTCTTCCCGCACACCCTCGTCGTCGCTGGCGAAAACGCGCGCGTTTCCGTCGTCGAGTACTTCGGCTCCGGGGGGGATGAGGAGAACCAGCTGGCGATCGGTGCCAACGATCTTTACGCGGGCCACGGCGCCCAGGTCACCTACGTCGGCAAGCAGGACTGGAGCCACCGCGCGCTCGCGCTCCAATCCAACTCCACCGTCGTCCGCCGTGACGCCCGCGTACAGTCGCTGAACCTGCACCTAGGAGGCCGCCAAGTGCGCCACGAGTCGCTCTCGCAGCTCCAGGCTCCGGGCGCATTCTCCGAGATGCTCTCGCTCTCCGTGGCCCACGGGGAGCAGGAGTTCGACCAGCGCACGCTGCAGATTCACCAAGCACCCGACACCAAGTCGGACCTGCTCTACAAGAACGCGCTGCTCGACCGGGCGCGCACCATCTTCTCCGGCCTGATCGTGGTGGACCCCGACGCCCAGCGCACCGACGCCTACCAGAGTAACCGCAACCTGATGCTCAGCGAGGACGCCGAGGCGAATTCCCTCCCCGGCCTCGAGATCCAGGCCAACGACGTCCGCTGCACCCATGGGGCCACCACGTCACGGATCGATCCGGAACAGGAGTTCTATCTCCAATCACGAGGCATCGCGAAGGCGCAGGCCGACGAGCTGCTCACATTCGGATTCTTCGAGGAGGTGCTCAACCGCCTCGCGAGCGACGAGCTCCACGCCGCGTTGCGCGCCCTGATCCAGACAAAGTTCAAGCGCTGAATTCTCATGAACCGCGAACGCATCCTGGGTCGAGAGGTCACCGCCACCCAGATTCCCTCCGGCGACAAGCAGCCGCTCCCCGCCGGCTCGCGCGTCTTTCTGCACCAGACGCTAGGCGGCAGCTACACCGTGCAGACCGATTTCGGGCTCTACCGTATCGACGGCAAAGATGGCGATGCGCTCGGCGAGACGGTCACGGAGACCAAAGTCGCCGCTGCCACCCTTTCGGACGGCGCGCCGGACCCTGAGGCCATCTGGTCGCAGCTTCGGCAGGTGTACGACCCGGAGATTCCGGTGAACATCGTCGACCTCGGGCTGGTTTACACGATGGAGGTCGTCCGCGTCACCGAGCCGGAGCCGGGTTTTCGCGTCGACGTGTCGATGACACTCACTGCACCCGGCTGCGGCATGGGTCCCGCAATCGCGGAGGACGCGAAGTCCAAAATCTTACTGGTCCCTGGCGTGGGCGCCGCCGACGTCCGCATCACTTGGGAGCCAGCCTGGAACCAGCAGATGATCTCCGAGGAAGGAAAGATGAAGCTGGGCCTGATCTGATCCGAGCGGTCGTGGCGGGTTTCTGGCCTCTTGCCGCCCGTCCCGACGAAAGGTCTAGTCGCAGCGATGAACCGATCGCCCGCTGAAGTCACCGCCGCCGGACCCGCGGTGGTCATAGACTGCGCTTCCACGGTGATTCAAGTCGGCGCACTGGACCCAGCGGGTGCCCACCGCTGGGCGCGAAGCGAGCTCGAGGCCGGGCTGGGACTTTTCTGCTGCCTGGAGGAACTGCACATCGAGCCGCGTGCGGTGGAGTCTTGGATTTTTTGCGCCGGACCGGGATCCATCCTTGGCGTGCGAACCGCCGCAGTGGCCCTGCGTGCCTGGCAAGTGCTGCGTCCCTCGATGATCTACAGTTATCTCAGCCTCGCCCTGGTCGCGGAGTCGGGAGCAGCCGAGGACAGGCCGGTCATCGCCGACGCCCGACGCGACTCCTGGCACGTCTTCACTCGCGAAGGCGGGCTCCGGCGCGAGCCTGCATCCAACCTGAAGGGACCCTTCGTGACGCCGGGAGAGTTCCGGCACTGGTCCCCTCTTCCGGAAGGCACCCGGATGGTGCCTTACGATCTGACCACCCTGGTTCCGGCCGTCTGGGGAGTCCCGATCCTCTCGCCGTGTGCGGAGCCGGATGCCTTTTTACACGAGGATCCGTCCTACGTCACTTGGACACCCCGGATCCACCGGGCGCCTGAATCCTGAACGAGCAAGCGCGCCGCGAAGGTCTCCATAGGAGGAACGACGGTCAGGGCGTGGCCTTGGCTCCCTTGGACTTGCCCGACCTCTTCGGAGCCTCCGCAGGAGGCGCTTCCCCCTTCAGCTTGGCGTCCTGCGCTTTGAGCCAGGTGTCGTAGCCCTTCTGCCGGCCGCCGACGTACTGATAGGTGTCGAAGATCGCTGCCTGGCCGAGGGCGCGGGGATCCTGCTCCTCGCGCAACAACGTCATCATCCGCTCCCGCAACCGCGCGACAGTCCCCGCATGGGCGAGATCCTGGGCGAGATTGTTCACCCCCTGCGGATCCGCGCGGAGGTCGTACAACTCGTCCGACTGACGTTTTCCGAAGGAAAGGTCGTAATAGTGGCCACCGATCGTCTTCAGCAGTTCCTTGGACGGGCTGGGATCGCAGTTGCCGAAGTCGGTCTCCGGATTGCCAACGGGCCAGCGCTCCGGGTGGAAATTTCGCACGTAAAGATGATCGGGGGTGCGGAGGGCGCGCACCGGGTAACCCCAGTCGTTGGGGCGCCCGAGGTCGTGACGTTCCTTGCCGACCAGCATCTCGGCCCGGTTTTCCACCATGCCCGACGCCGTCGAGCGAAGCAGCGCGGCGAGGCTGCGCCCCGTCATCTGCGGGTGCGCGGGCAACCCCGCCAAATCGAGGTAGGTCGGCGCAAAATCGCGCACATTGATGAAGTCGTCCACCACCCGCCCCGCCTTGATTCCACGTCCCCACCGCATGGCGAGAGGCAGATGAAATCCATCCTCGTGGATCTGCCCCTTGACGTACGGGAAGGGCATGCCGTGGTCCGACGTGACGATCACCAGCGTGTTTTCCAGCTCCCCCGCCGCCTCGAGCGATCGCAGGACACGACCGATGTGCCCGTCAGCCCATTCCACCTCGACCGCATAGTCGGCCAGATCACCCCGCGTTACGCTCAGGTCCGGCAGGTACGCTGGCACCTTCACGTCGGCGAGATTCTTGCCGGCGCGCGCACCTGAATCGCGCTCGTAGGCGCGGTGCGGCTCGTGAAAGCCCAACCAGAAAGAGAACGGCTGCCCCTTCGGACGCTTTGCAAGGAAGTCGTCGAAGTTCCCCGCGTAATCATTCCGGTTGATCGCCGTGGTTGGAGGCGGCGCAGTGCGCGCGTCGAAGGACGGCCCCGCGGGATTGCGGGTGCGCTTCGCCTGGGTCTTGAAGTCGCCCGGTCCCCAGCCCTTGCCCGTGAGACCGACAAAGTAACCCGCCTGCTCCAGGATATCTGGATAAACCTCGAACCCGGACGGGAAGAGGCCGTTGTGGGACACCGCCTCGCGGAGCTGCCACGAGTTACGGCCGGTCAGGATACTCGCCCGGCAAGGGCTGCACTTGGGGTTCGAAGTGAAGGCGTTCCGGAACAGCACACCCTCCCGCGCCACGCGGTCGAAGTTTGGGGTCTTCACCCACCCCGATCCGTACGCCCCCGCGTCACGCCAGCCCCAATCATCAAAAATGATAAAAAGGTAATTGGGCTGCGCGCTTTCGGCGGCTGGCAGGAAGCCGGCCAGCAGGATGGCCAGGGAAACGGCGAAAAACCGGGGTGTTTTCATGGGAAAAGCTTCAATCCGACTTGGCCTTGCGTCCGCCCCGCGCCGGGGCGGGAGGCGGCGGGCGACCCGGCCATGGATAGTCGTTGCGGCCGGCCGTCGCATCCGCCGGGCCGGCCGGCAACCCGCGCTGCCACTCGAGGACGCGACGCGCTAGCCGGTCCACAACGTCGGGGTGCTGCGCGGCGAGGTTGTCGATCTCCGACGGGTCACGGTTTATCGCATAGAGCTCAACCCGGCTGCGGTCCGGATTCAGCAGCAGTTTCCACTCCCCGTCACGTATCGAGAGTTGGGGGCTGCGGTTGATCACGTGGCCCGCGATGCCGAAGCGCCACTCCCACATCAGCGGCCGCGCTCGATCGACGACACCGCCGAGCAGGGCTCGGCTGAGGTCCTCGCCATCCGCCGCATGTCCCTCCGGCAGGCGCACGCCGGCCAGCGCGCAGAGGCTTGGCATGAAATCGATCCCGCCGATCACGGTCGCGTCATCCACGCGGCCCGCCGGTACGCGCCCCGGCCAGCGCACGAGAAACGGTACGCGCACGCCACCTTCGTAAAGGCTCCGCTTGCGGCCGCGGAAAGGACCGGGGGAACCCACCCCGGAATGTCCGGCGTTGAGGATGAAGATCTCCTCGGGGCCGTTGTCGCTGCTGAACACGATGATCGTATCGTCAGCGAGTCCCAGCTCGGCGAGACGATCGAGCAGCCGGCCGATCTCACGATCGAGGTCCGCCACACTGGCGTAGTAAAGGGTGCGGGCGCTGGGGTGCGCGATGTCCCGATTGCTCAGTCGTAAGAACGGTTCCATCTGTTCCGGCGTCGGGTTCAAAGTCGCGTGGGGAAGCAACGCCCAAAGCTGCAGGTAGAATGGACGGTCGCCCCGCCCGGAGATGAAACGAAGCGCCTCGTCGACAAACAGGACCGTGGAGCGCGCCCGATAGTAAGGATCATCCTTGCGCACACCCGCGCCGCCGCCCTCCCCCGAGCCCACGAAGTCGAAACCGTAATCCGCGATCGCCGGCCCGCCCGCGTCGTTGCCCAGATGCCATTTGCCGACGTGCGCGGTCGTATAACCGGCCGACCGGAAGGCGCCCGCGACATTAGCGGCGCGGGGATCAAGCCAGCTCGACATGCCGCGGGACTCATTCAACTCACGCGTCGCGAAGTGCCCATGGATGCGATCGCGCGCGGGATACCGCCCCGTGAAAAAACCCGCCCGGCTGGGCGAGCAGACCGGGCCAGAGGTGTAGAATGAGGTGAACAGGGAGCCCCCCGCCGCCAACCGGTCGAGATTCGGGGTGCGGAGGAACGTGTTGCCGTAACAGCTGAGGTCGCCCCAGCCGAGGTCGTCGGCGAGGATGAAGATCACATTCGGTTGCCGCGAGGATGCGCCGACCAACTCCGCGGCAAGCCCCGCGGACAGCACCAGCAGCAGAAACAGCAGTCGTTTCATGGAGTAGTCTTCGCGGCGGGCCGCGCGGTGCGTGGAAAAAGTCCGGAGAGCAGACGTTCAGCTTCCGCCTGCGCGCCGGCCAACCTCGCCTCATCGGGAAGGCTGCGGATCTCGGCGGGGGCATCCGCCTCCTCGTATAGCTCCCGCGCGATCGTCGCACCCGTCCTCCAGTCGCGCCACTCGGTGTAGCGCACCGCGGCGGTCCTGACCGAGTAACCCATCGCGCGCGGCACCTTCTCCGGCTCCCGGTCGTAGTAGGACGGCCGCGGGTGCTGCGTGTAGGCGGCCGGCTTGACCGGATGCGTGGGGTCGCGCAGCACGGGAACGAGGCTCGTGCCCTCAAGACCCGGCACCTTGGGCAAACCACAAAGGTCGGAGAGCGTCGGAAACAGATCGATCAATTCCGCCAACGCGGCGGTTTCGCGTCCGGCAGCACCAACCCCCGGTGCGGCGAAGAGCAGTGGCACGCGGGCATCCAGCTCGAAGGTCGAGGTTTTGCCCCAAAGGCCGTGCTCGCCGAGATGATATCCGTGGTCGCCGACGAACACGACGATCGTGTCACTCGCCCGCCCTCCCCGGTCCAGCGCGTCGAGCACTTTGCCCAGCTGAGCGTCGAGGTAGGAAATGTTGGCGAAGTAGCCGTGTCGCATCTCGGCCACGAGCTCCGGCGTGGGCGCGATGCGGCCGGGCCCGGGCAGACCGAGCACCTCGCGGCTGTCGTGAAACGCGATTTCCGGCGCACCCGCGGGACGACGCGGGTCGAGCGCCGGCAGGCGGGCGCGGTCGTAAAGGTCCCAGTAGCGCTTCGGCGCGTTGAACGGCGCATGGGGCTTCCAGAAACCCACGGCCAGGAAGAAGGGCTGATCGTTGATTGCGCCCAGCACTCGCACTGCCTCGGCCGCGACCCGGCCGTCGTAGTACGCCTCGTCGGGCACGTCGCGGCATTCCGTGAGCGGCACGTCGGTATAAAGCCGGCCCCCGCCGGAAGCCAGGTTGGGTGGCAGCGGGCCGGCGACCTGCGGGGCGTCGTGGCCGTGGGAGGCGTAATGCAGGAATTCGGGGGCGCTCCAAGAGCGGGCGTCGCCTTTTTCCTTGGTATGCCAGTTGTGGAAGATTTTTCCCACGCAGCGGGTGACGTAGCCGTTCGCCTTGAAGTGCTGGGGCAGCGTGACCGCGTCGGGCCGCAGTTCACGGAAGTGGGTACCGTTGTTCCAGAGCCCGAGCGTGTCGGGCCGTAGACCGGTGAGCATGGAGGACCGCGACGGGTTGCAGACCGCCTGCTGGCAATAGGCGCGATCGAAGCGCACCGCGCGCCGCGCGAGGCGATCGAGGTTCGGCGTGAGCGCCGGCGAGCCGTACGCGGCCAGTTCCGGCCGGTAATCATCAGCCATGATGAACAGGACGTTGGGCCGCGCGACGCCGGCGGCGAAAAACGAGGCGGGCAGGAGCACGGCGAAAACCAGGATGCGAAGCCAAAGCGGAACGGGCATGGGGCCAGTCCAGACGAGCCCCGCGCCGCAGGCCGCGCAAGATCGTTCGCCGGGCACGGGGCGCTTGCGCGCCCCCGGGAAGCTTCCAGCGTCGGCCGCACGCCATGCCTCCTGAACTCCTCCATCAGCGCCGCAGACGCCTCGCCGCCGGACTTCCCCTCGGCGACGCCCTCCTGCTGATCCATGCCGGAGCTCCCGTGCCTCTACCCGAGGGCAGCGACCAGACGTATCCGTACCGCGCACACGCGGAATATATTTACGCAGCCGGAGAGGAATGCGCGGGCGGCGTCGTGGCCTTCGATCCGCGCGAAGCCTCCGCCGGCTGGCGCACTTTTGTTCCGCCCGTGACCGAGGCGGAAAGCGTCTGGGAGGGAAGACGGCCGAGCGCCGGGGATTCGATCGAGGCCTTGCCGGCCTGGCTGGAGGCGCGCCGGGATCGTCCCGTCGTGACGCTGGGCACGGCTTCCCCGACCGCGGGCACCGAGACGGCGCGGGAGATCTTTACCGAGCTACGCCGCGCGAAGGATGGCCACGAGCTCTCGCTCATCCGCCGCGCCGTTGACGCCACGGCCGCAGGCCACGCTTTGGTTTCCGGACTGATCCGGGCGGGTGTGACCGAACGGCAGATCCAAATTGAACTGGAGGCCGAGTTTTTCCGTCACGGGGGAAATCGCACGGGCTACGGGACGATCGTGGGGGCCGGTTCCAATTCCGCCGTGCTGCATTTCGCACCGTCCCGACGTGAGATCCGCGAAGGCGACTTCGTGCTCGTGGACGCGGGCGCCGAGGTGGATCGCTACGTCGCGGATGTCACCCGTACCCACGTCGCGGGCCACCCCACGGGTTTCCAACGCGACCTGCACCAAGCGGTGGTCCGCACGCTGGACCGGGCCATCGCACGCTGTGTGCCAGGAGCGGAATGGAAGGCCATCCACCTCGCCGCGGCCGTGGATCTCGCGGAGGGGCTGGTCGCGATGAACGTGATGCGCGGTAATCCGACGGAACTCGTGGAACGCGATGCCCATGCCCTCTTTTTCCCTCATGGGGTCGGGCACATGCTCGGACTCGGCGTGCGCGATGCCAGCGGCCGCGCCCTGGGTCGCGCCAAGGACCCTCGCCCGAGCCTGCGCTCCCTACGCATGGATCTGCCGCTAGCGCCCGGCATGGTCGTGACGGTAGAGCCTGGCCTTTATTTCATCCCGCCACTCCTGCAGGACCCCGCGCGGCGCGCGCAGTACGCCACTGACGTGAACTGGCCCCTCGTGGACCGCCATCTCGACCTCGGCGGGGTGCGAATCGAGGACGATATTCTCGTCACGACCGGCGCACCCGAGGTGCTCACGAGGATGATCCCGCGGGACCTGCCTTAGGCCGGCGGAGAATTCCGTGGACAAGCCGCGGAGGCTGCATCTTTTTTCGACCACATGTCCCAGCCGGAAAAGAAGTACGTCACGCCCGTCTCGCTCGCGGTGGACGCGATCCTTTGCGTCGCGTTCTTCGCTTTCATGTACACGGTCCTCGCGCCGCACGTGCCGTCGAACGACAGCCGGATGATTCTCCTTTGGAGCAGCCTCACTTCGGCCTGCATGACCGGCGTTTTCTGGCTTTGCATCCAGATGTTTCGCGTGGTGCTGCGGGCCCAGCGCGAAAGTCGCCGGAAGTGACGCCGGGCGCCCCGCTCCAATCGCGACACCGTCGCGGTTGCGGCGCGGGAAACTCCGGCTAGGGTCTCGGCCATCCGTAAAAACCATGGTCCCCGGAGAATTGGACTTCCGAATTGAGCGCCGCTTCAGCCTGCGACTGGCGATCGTTCTGCCGGCACTGCTGCTCGGAGGGTGCGTCACGACTCATGAATTAAAGGTCGACTCGATCGCCAAGCCGCGCGCCGCCGATGCCATTTCCTACGAGGTGAGGAACAAGAACCCGCTCGTCGCCGACGACTCCCTGCGCTTCAAGGAAGCGGCGGGCTTCGTGAAGACCGCCCTCTCGGGTCGCGGCATGTACGAGGCCCCGCCCAACACCAAGGCGGATATGATTCTGGACGTGGACTACGGGGTAAGTCCGCCGAAAGTTAAACAGGAGATGGTCTCCGAACCGGTTTACATCACGGTACCCGGGCAAGTGCGGGTGGAGCGCATCCAGGTGGGCACCGACTCCCAAGGCCGCCCGATCTATCAGACGGTCACGGTGCAAGACCCTCCCACCACGCAATTCGCGGGCTTCCGGGAGTACATGGTGACCGTCACGGTCTACGAAAAATACCTCAAGATGTCCGCCCGTGAGAACAAGGAGGCGGTCGAGGGCCGGCCGGCGCAGGAGATCTGGACCGTCGACGTGACGAGCGAAGGAGAGAGCCGCGATGTCCGCAAACACCTGCCGATCCTCGTGGCCGCGAGCATCGACTACGTCGGCAAGGACACCCAGGGGCAGAAGACGATCCGTCTGAAGGACAACGCGAGCGACATCGCTTTTGTGAAGAAAGGCATGTGACGCAGCGTCGGCCGTCTCACGCCGCGAGGGCGTGGCAGGCGCGGGCCAGCTGCTCGTCGGAGACGACCCCTCCGCGTCCGAGCGACCAGATGACCTCGGGGTCCCACAGGGCGGAGCGGAGAGGCTCCAGGAGACGCCGTGGCAAGTCCGGATCCGCGACGCGGCGCAAGACCTCGAGCGTCTGCCGGGAGGCCGGAAGCCCCAGCCATTGCAGGAGCCCGAAGGTCCCGTCGCGCTCAGAGACCGCGGAGATCTCGCCCCATGCCTCGGTCTCGCCGCCACGCAGGCCGCGATGAGCGATCAGAAAGGCGACCAGCGCGGGCGTGCGCAGGAGCTCGCCGGAAAGCTCCGGGCAGCGTGTCAGGGCGAACAAGGCCGACATCCGACTGAAGGCGAAGCGGCCGAGAAAAGCGCCGACCTCGGAAGGCACGAACTCCAGGTAGCGCCGCCAGCGGGCCGGGTTCACCCCGAGCGCGGCGGACGCCAGCGCCGACTCGCCGGGAACGCCGGGACTCCAGCACCCCGGGGCGGTCTCGACGAGAAACGTCGCCTCGGGCCAGGCCGTGACGCGCCAGCGGGCGCCGTCATGAACCCAGGACAACTCGGGGGCGGAAGCGGGGGTGATGCGGGATTTCATTTCGAAAAGTTACCACTCCGGGTGGGACATTACTTGTCCCAGCCTTGAAAAGCGTCTCTTTTGCCGCTGATGACCACCAACGCCCGTCTCTCCCGCCCGCCGATCGAGCGCATGCTGCGCATCCACGAGGAGCTGCGCCGCGGCGCCTTCACCAATTGCACGAAGCTCGCGGACCGTCTCGAGGTTTCGCGCAAGACAATCGTCCGCGACGTGGCGTTCATGCGCGACCGGCTTGACCTGCCGATCGAGTTCGACTCCCGGATCAACGCGTACCGTTACACGCACCCGGTCTCCGCGTTTCCCACGGTGCAGGTCACCGAGGGCGAACTGCTCGCGCTGCTGGTGGCGCGCAAGGCGCTGGAGCAATACCGAGGGACACCCTTCCATCGCCAGCTGGAGGCTTCCTTCGAGAAACTCGCCGGCGGACTGCGCGACCGCATCACGTTTTCCCCGGCCGACGAGCTGCGGTCGGTGTCCTTCCGCAACACCGGGCTCGGCCGGGCCGATCTCGCGGTGTTCAACACGCTCAGCACGGCGGTTCTGCGCCAGCTGGAGGTGGAGTTCGAGTACCGCAAGCCGGGGTCGCGCCGGGAAGAGCGCCGGAAGGTCCGGCCCTACCACCTCGCGCACCGGGAGAACCTCTGGTACCTGATCGCCTTCGACACCAGCCGCGCGGCGCTCCGCACCTTCGCCCTGCCCCGCATCAACGCCGCGGAGCTCACCGAGGCCCGTTTCGTGCGTCCGGAGGACTTTTCGCCGGAGGCGTTTTTCGCCAACGCCCTCGGGGTACTGGGAGGACCGGGCGACTTCACGGTGGTGATCCGCTTCACCGCGACGGTCGCCGACCGGGTGCGCGAGCGGGAGTGGCACGAATCGCAGATCCGGCGGGATCTGCCGGACGGCGGACTGGAGATCACCCTGCGCTTGGGTGCCCTCGCCGAGGTCGAGGGCTGGGTGCTCGGCTGGGGAGCGGAAGCCGAGGTCGTGCAACCGGCGGAACTCCGTCGGCGCGTGGCGGCGACCGCCAGCCGGCTTGCGGCGGTCTACGGAGCAATCCCCGACCTTAAAGCGGCCACCACACGCCAAACGGCGCGGAATTCACGAAAGGCGTGACGTTTTCCCGCGCGGCGCGTCATGGCGTCACCGCGCGAATGTTTTGTTGCACGAACCGGCCACCTAGCCGATTCGTTGACCGAACCCCGCCGGCATACAGCCGACAACATCCTCCTACAGTCATGCCCAAGTCCAAGAGCTACGGTGGTCTAATCTTCCTCGCGATCTTCCTCGCCGCCGGCGGCGGTGGTGCCTGGTACTACTTCAGTCGCGGGGCCGAGAAGAAGCCCGAGTTCCAGTCCCTGAAGATCGGCCGGGGTGACATCACCCAGGTGGTGACTGCCACCGGCGATCTCCAGCCGGTTGTGGTGGTCGACATCGGCGCCCAGGTTTCGGGCCAGATCAAGGAGGTGCGCGTCGACTTCAACTCGGTCGTCAAAGCCGGCGACATCCTCGCGCTCATCGACGAGGCGACCCCGACGCAGCGCCTCCGGCAAGCCGAGGCCGACCTTGAGTCGGCGAAGGCCAACAACCGTCTGCTATCGCTCAATGTGGAGCGCACCCGGGAGCTGTCGGCCAAGAAGCTCGTTTCCCAGCAGGAACTCGACAACGCCGAAGCCCAGCTCGCCCAGTCCAACGCGACCCTCCTTACGCGCACGGCTTCGGTCGAGAACGCCAAGCTCGACCTTTCGCGCTGCACGATCACCGCTCCGATCGACGGCATGGTGCTGGACCGCAAGACCGACAAGGGCCGTACGGTGAACGCCAACATGAACGCCCCGGTGCTGTTCACCCTCGTGAACGACCTCACCAAGATGCAGATCAACGCCGCCGTCGCCGAGGCGGATGTGGGAAGCATCGCCCCGGGCCAGGAGGTGAAGTTCACCGTCGATGCCTTCCCCAACCGCACTTTCGCCGGCAAAGTCCGCATGGTCCGCAACGCCGCCAGCTCCAACCAGAGCGTCGTCTCCTACGCCACGATCATCGACGTGGGCAACGACGACATGAAATTGAAGCCCGGCATGACGGCGAACGTCTCGATCATCGTCACCCAGAGGCCGGGCGTTCTGCGGGTCGGCAATGGCGCGCTGCGCGTGCGTGTACCGCAGGAGTTGCTGCCCAAGAGCCCCGAGATCGCCGCCAAGGGTGGCAAGGCCGACGCTAAGGGCGGAGCCTCCGCCATGACTGATGACGAGCGCCGCCGGGCAGTGTTCGAGATCATGCGCACCGTGGGCTTCGAACGCGGATCGCCGCCGACCGCGGAACAGATCGAGAAGGCCAAGGCCCTCGCCAAGGACAAAGGCATGGACCCCGATCTCGTCGCCGCCTCCCTGGCCATGCCGGGTGGGCGCAAACGCAGTGAGAGCGGCGGGGGTGACCGCGGCGGCAGCAGCCGAAGCTTCGGCGGAGGCGGCCCGGGCGGACCTCCGGGCGGAGACCGCGGCTTCAACAACACCGTTGTTTCCCGCACCCTCTACAAGATCGTCAATCCCGAGGCCGAGGAGAAGAAGCTGGAAGCCGTCCAAGTGCGCTTGGGCATCTCCGACGGCTTCTTCACCGAGGTGCTTGGCGGGCTGACGGAAGGCGACACGGTGCTCACCAACATCACCATCCCAGGGGCGACCGCCGCGGCCGCCCCGCAGGGCGGGATGCAGAATCCGTTCTCCGGGAGCCGCGGAGGCCCTCCCAGCAGCAGCGGCATGCGCGGTTCCCGCTGATCCGCCAACCCCGCCGCGCTCCCATGGCTCCCGTTGTCCAGATCACGGACATCCACAAGATATACGACTCCGGCGAGATTCCCGTGCACGCCGTGCGCGGGGTATCGCTCGATATCCATCGCGGCGAAATGGTAGCCCTGATGGGGGCGAGCGGCTCTGGCAAATCCACGCTGATGAACGTGCTGGGGTGCCTCGATCGACCCAGCCGCGGGACCTACCTGCTCGACGGAATCAACATCGCCGAACTGGGCCGCAACGAGCTCGCCGACCTGCGCAATCAGAAGCTCGGTTTCGTCTTCCAGGGCTTCAACCTCCTCGCCCGTACCACCGCGCTCGAGAATGTTGAGTTGCCCATGCTCTACGGCCGTCACCGCAAGCACTCCGCCCGCGAGATCCGGGAGCGCGCCATGCACTGTCTTGAAATCGTCGGCCTTGCCAACCGCTACGATCACTTCCCGAACCAACTCTCCGGCGGCCAGCAGCAGCGCGTCGCCATCGCCCGCGGCCTCGTCAACGAGCCGCAGGTGCTCCTCGCCGACGAGCCCACCGGCAACCTCGACTCCCGCACCTCCGTGGAGGTGATGGGCGTGTTCCAGAAACTCAACGAGCAGGGTATCACCATCGTGATGGTCACGCACGAGCTGGACATCGCTAGCTTCTGCAAGCGCAACCTCATCCTCCGCGATGGTGTGGTGGTGCGCGACGAGCTTGTTTCCAACCGCTCCATCGCCGAGCACGAGACCCGCCGGCTCAAGGAAGCCGAGGCTGCCGCCAAACTTATCGCGCACAACGCCGCCTGAACCCGCCATGCGCTTCACCAACACGTTCCGCGTCTCCCTCCGCGCTCTCCGGCGTAACACGATGCGGTCCATTCTCACCGCACTCGGCATCATCATCGGTGTCGCCGCGGTCATCACGATGGTCAGCATCGGCAACGGCGCCAAATCCATGGTGGAGGCCCAGGTCGCCGCTCTGGGACAGAACCTTATCACCGTGATGCCCGGCAGTTTCAGTTCCGGCGGCATGCGCAGCGGCTTCGGCTTCTCCACCACCTTGGTCCCCGAGGACTTCGAGGCCATCGCCAACGACGTCGAGAACATCGATGGCGCCAGCCCCGAGGTGCGCGACAGCCAGCAGGTGCTCGCCAACGGCCTGAACTGGCGCACCAACGTCAACGGCGTCGGCCCTGACTACCCTTACGTGAAGAACTGGCCGCTGACCGCCGGGGCCATGTTTTCGGAGCAAGAGGTCAAATCCCTCGCGAAGGTCGCCGTCATCGGCAAGGTCGTAGCCGAGCAGCTTTTTCCCAACGAGGATGCCGTCGGCCAGACCATCCGAATCCGGAACCTGCCCTTCCGCGTCATCGGCGTGCTGGGGCCCAAGGGCGTGACACCTTGGGGATCCGACCAGGACGATATCGTGCTGGTGCCCTACTCTTCGCACATGCGGCGCATCTCCCGGCGCACCAGCGTAAGCTCCATCCAGATCCAGGCCAGCACCCCGGAGGCGATCGATAAGGTCAAGGTGGCCGTGGAGGACCTGCTCACCCAGCGCCGCCGCGGCCGCGAGCCCGACTTCATCGTCCGCACCCAGGAGGAGCTCGCCAACACTTTCACCGCCACCAACCGCACGATGACGCTGCTGCTCGCCTGCATCGCAAGCGTGTCGCTCATCGTCGGCGGCATCGGCATCATGAACATCATGCTGGTGTCGGTCACCGAGCGAACCCGTGAGATTGGCATCCGGCTCGCGATCGGTGCGCACGGCAAGGATGTGCTCACCCAATTCCTCATCGAGGCCGTGCTGCTTAGCACCATGGGCGGCGTAATGGGCGTGCTGGTTGGGGTCGGCGCGTCGCAGCTTGTCGCCCATTACATGGGCTGGCCCATCCTTGTTTCCTCTCTCTCCGTGATCATCGCGGTTGGGTTCAGCGCGAGCGTGGGCGTGTTCTTCGGCTTCTACCCCGCCCGCAAGGCCGCGCAGCTCGACCCGATCGACGCCCTGCGGTACGAGTGACGCGCCCACCGGCGCGCCGCGAGCCCCATGCGCCGGTATCTGCTCCTCCTGCTGTTCGCCTCTGTCGCTTCCGCGGCGGAACCCACCGGCGTCGGTTTACGCGAGGAAGCACGTGTCGCCACCTCCCGCGGTGATCTCGACGCCGCCCGCCGCCTCCTGACCCAGGCCGCGGCCGCGCAGCCCGACTCGACGTCGCTCCAACTCGACCTCGCCGCCGTCGCCGCCCTGCGCGGCGACGCCCCGGCCGCGATCTCGACCTTGGAGAAGATCGTCGCCCTCGGCGCCGCGCCGCCCGTGGAGCGCGATCCGCGCTTCGCCACCCTGCAGGGATCCGCCCCGTTCCGACGCGTGCTCCAGGCATTTTCGCAAATCCGCGAGCCCGTCGGCGTCGCGGAGGAAATGGCCAGCCTGACCGGACGCACCGGTATCCTTGAGGGTATCGCCTGGCGCGCGCGGACCGGGGATCTGTTTCTCGGCGATGTGCGCCACCGCGGCATCTGGCGCCGGGACCGCGAGGGCCGCGTCGCCCGCTTCAGCGCGGAGGAGGAGTCGCTCCTCGGCGTCTTCGGTCTGGCGATCGACGAGGCCCGCGGGCTCCTCTGGGCCGCCATGAGCGCGGTCCCGGAGATGGAAGGATTCACCCCGGAAATGAAAGGCACCGCCGGCCTCGCCGCCTTCAGCCTCGCGACCAGCGAACTCGTCCGCGTCGTGGAGGTGCCCGATGACGGCCGGGAGCATGGCCTCGGTGATCTCCATGTCGCCGAAGACGGCACGGTCTACGCAACCGACGCAAAGGCGCCGGTCATCTGGAAACTCGAACCCGGCGCCGAGGAGATGCAGCGGTTCGCGGAGGAACGTTCGCTCGTCTCCCTCCAAGGCATCGTGCGCTGGCGGGATGATTTCATCGTGGCGGACTACCACCGCGGCCTATTCGCGGTGAGTCCTTCGGACGGACGCTTCCGGCAACTGGCTCACCCTACGGGCGCCTCCCTCGTCGGGTTGCACGGGCTTGTCGCGACCCCGGCCGGTATCGTCGCCACGCAACCCGGCATCACGCCGGAACGCGTCGTTTTGATTGTGCCCTCGGAGAATGAGGATCGTTTGAAATCGGTCACGTTACTGGCCTCCGCGCAGGCTGGGATGGTGGATCTCGGTTTGATCACCTTGATTAACCAGCAGCCGGCCTGGGTGGCGGGAGCGGGCTGGGAAGTCCCATCCATCAGCGGCGAAACCACTCCCCGCGGTCGCAAGGTGCTGGTGCAGCAAACTCGCCTGCCTTGACGGGACCGTGCGCACGCCAAACGCACCTCAATCAGAACGGCAGCTTGGCCGCTGAGTTCCGCGCTCCTCCGGGAGCCGCCTGCTTCAACGCGGCATGATTCTCGCTTTGGCGGTTGAAACCGCCGCCCGGTTGGGTGGATGGTACCTGATTCATCCGCCGCCAGATGCCCGCCAACATCCCAGTCCGCGCCGGTGAACAACTAGCCTTTCCGGGAGAGGTGCCAGTGGCGGCGCGCCTCGCGGCCTGCCGGGAGTTCCTGCGCGCGGAAATGGCGTCCCTGCGCCAGCGGCATGAATCCGGCTCCTCGGGCCTGACGATCTGCCGGGAAAGGGCGCAGATCATTGACGCGCTGCTGATCCATCTTTTCGCGTACGCGATCCGCTCCTACGCCCCGCTCGCCCGAGGGCCCGTTCCGCCAGTCACGCTGGTCGCCCTCGGAGGTTACGGACGCGGCGAACTTTCCCCTCTGAGCGACGTTGACGTCATGTTCCTCTTCGCCACGAAGACGAAACCCGCCGACGCCAAACCGCTGCAGGAGCACCTCTCCAACGAGATCCTCTACATCCTGTGGGACTGCGGACTCAAGGTGGGGCACTCCACCCGAACCTTCGACGAGGCCTTCGCGGAGGCCCGGAAGGACATCCTCACGAAGACCGCGCTGCTCGAGTCCCGCCGCATCACCGGTTCGGAGAAACTCCACGACACCTTCGCGCAGGCCTACCGCAGCTATTACGCGACCGAGAATCCCCGGCAGTACATCGAGGCGCGCCTCGACGACCAAGCCTCCCGTCGCGCCAAGTACGCCAACACGGTCTTCAACCAGGAGCCGGACATCAAGAACGGCGTGGGCGGCCTGCGGGACTACCAGAACGCCGTTTGGATGGCGCGGGTGAAGCTGGACGTCACCCTCCTCGACGAGCTGGCCGCGCAACGGTACCTGCGGGCCGACGATCTGGTGGCGTTCCAGCGTGCGTACGATTTCCTGCTGCGCGTCCGCAACCAGGTGCATTTCCTCAGCGCCCGGGCGACCGACGTGATGAGCCTGGACCAGCAACCGAGGATCGCGGAGGCGCTGGGTTACCGGGCGCCCGACATGCTCGCCCGAGTGGAGGCGTTCATGCAGGACTACTACCGCGCGGCTCAGACGATTTTCCGCGTGTCGAAACTGGTCGAGGACCGGCTCGCTCTCTCAATCGGCCGCTCGGGCGACGGCGACAAGCGCTCCTTCCGCGACTCCCTCCTCGCGTCACGCCTCCAACGTACGAAGCGCATCGACGGCTTCATCCTCCGCGGACGCGAGCTGGCGGCGGAGAAGGCGAGCGTGTTCCGCGACGACCCGGTGCGCCTGATCCGGGTGTTCCGCCACTGCCAGACCCTCGAGGCCACTCCTGAACTACACCTCGCGGAGCTCATCCGCGCCTCGCTCGACCTGCTCTCCCCGGCGGTGACGGAGAGCAAAGACGCCAGCGTGTGTTTTCGTGCGATCCTGTCGGAGGCTGGCGCCGTCCATCCCGTCCTGAGCCGCATGCACGAACTCGGCGTGCTCGGAAGATTCATCCGTGAGTTCGACGCCCTCACCTGCCTGGTGCAGCACGAGTATTATCACCGGTACACGGCGGACGTGCACACGCTGAACGCCATCCGCGAGTTGGACCGCATCTACACCGAGGCGGAGCCGATCACGCTGAAGTACCGGGCGGCCCTGCACGAGACCGCCGACGTTTCACTGCTCTACCTCACGCTGCTGCTCCATGACATCGGCAAGGCGGAGGGCATCCGAGGCCACGCCGAGAGCGGGATGAGGATAGCGGCCCCTATTCTGGAACGATTTGGAGTGGAACCATCTGGACGTGAACTAGTTATGTTCACAATAAAAAACCATCTAGTGATGGCACGATTTTGGCAGAAGCGGGATGTAGATGACCCCAGCACGGCCGCCGCTTTTGCAGAAGTCGTCGGAGACGCCGACCGACTCCGGCACCTCTACGTGCACACCTTCTGCGACGCCCGCGGGACCGCGGCCGATCTCTGGAACGGCTACAAGGACACGCTGCACACGAGCCTCTATCGTACCACCTTCGAACGGCTGAAGCTCGGTGCCGACGCCGCCGACGCCAGCCTCCAAGCCCAGATCCAAATGACGCAACAGGAGCTCATCGCGAAAACCATCCCCGGGATCAGCACCGACGAGATCAACGCGCACTTCGGCCTGCTGCCCGAACGCTACTTCGTCCACACCGACTCGGCGGAGATCGCTCTCCACATCCAGATGGTGAACCGGCTGCTGCATTCGATCACGACCACCGACTCGGTCGGATCCCTGCGGCCCGTCATCGAGTGGAAGGACGACATCAACCGGTCGCTCACGGTGGTGAACGTGGTGACCTGGGATCGCGCCGGACTCTTCTACAAGCTCGCCGGCGCCTTCAGCGTCGCGGGCCTGAACATTCTCGGCGCGAAGGTAATATCCCGGACGGACCACATCGCGATCGACACCTTCCACGTGGTGGAGCCGGGCCGCGGACCCGTGCAGAGCGCCGCGGCGCAGGATAAATTCGCCCGCACCATCGAGGACGCGTTGATGGCCAACCGCGATCTCCTCCCCGACATACAGGCGCAGGCCCGGAAGTTCGCCGCCACTCGTTACCTGAACACCTCGTCGGCCGAGACCCTTCAAAGCACGTTCCCGCCCACCGTGGACGTGTACCACGAGCTCTCGATGGAGCGCACGATCGTCGAAGTGCAAGCGCGCGACCAGATCGGCCTCCTTTACCGTCTGGCCAAGGTTATCTCCGATCACGGTTTCGACATCACGTTCGCTCGCATCGGCACGGAGCGGGGCGTGGCCATCGACACCTTCTATATCGAAGGCGCCAACCACGAGCCGATCTCCACCCCCGAGCGCCTCCGGGCGCTGCGGGACAGCCTGTACGAGATCATCGCCCCGCAAGCCCTTCCGGTCGCGGTTGGAGCTGGTTGATCAGGTCGCCGCGATTCAGCTGGCGGCACTCACGGCCCCGTTTTCACTCGCCAGCGCATGAGTGAGCCGGAGGCCATTGATCCGCGCGCCACGGCGGCCCTCTACCGGATCGCCCGCCTTGCCGCGTCCACCGACGATCCGGCCGGCGCCCTCAGGGAGACGCTCGCCGTCATCGTCGGCACGCTCGGGGCCGACGCAGGCTCGATCTCGTTGCTGAGTCCCGACACCGGCGACCTCGTCACCGAGGTTGAGCACGGCTACGAACGCGCCGCCGTCGCGCCCGACCAGCTGCGCCCCGGCCATGGCGTGACCGGCTGGTGCGCCCTGAACCGGCGGCCCGTGCTCGTACCGGACGTGAGACTGGAGCCCCGCTATATCGCGGTAAGATCCTCCACGCGTTCGGAGATGGCGGCTCCGATTGTGGTCCAGGATCAGATGGTCGGGGTGGTTGATCTGGAAAGCGACCGGCCAGCGGCCTTCACCGCCGCCAACCTGGAAACCCTCGGACTTCTCGCGCACGAAGCCGGCGTGGTGATGCAGCGGCTCTGGCAGCTGGGGCATCTTCGCGCAAAAGCGCGGCAACTCGAGAGCCTCATCACGGCGGGCCAGTCACTGGTCGCGAAACTCGAGCAGCAGGAGATCCTCGCCACACTGACCCGTGAGGCCTGCCGCATGTTGGAGGCTCGCGCCTGCGTGTTCTACTTGCTGGACACCACCACGCGACGACTGCGCTGCGCCGCATCCTCCGCTGCCCCCGAGCTCCAGGTACCGGAGGGCGAGTTCGACCTCGAAGGATGCCTCTTCGCCTCACCCGTGCACACGCGGCGGCAGATCTGGTTCCAGAACCTCTTCTCCCCCGAGTTCCTCGAGATGCCCGACATGCCGCGCGGAGCGGGGCTGGGATCGGTGCTTTCGACACCCGTGGTGTTTGAGAACGACGTGCTGGGCGTGCTGGCCGTGTTTTCCGCCGGCACACACCGTTTCGACAACGACGAGAAACGCCTCTGCGCCGCGCTCGCCGGCCTCGGCGCCGTCGCGCTGCAGAACGCCCGCCTGTACGCGCGTGTCTTCCGCAGCGAGGACGTGCTGCGCAAGAACGAGCGGCTCACCACGCTGGGCCTCCTCGCCGCCGAAATCGCGCACGAGATCCGGAATCCGCTCACCGTGATCAAGCTCCTCTACGGCGGACTCGGCGGGGATTTCGCCCCGGGTGACCCGCGTGTCACCGACCTGCGCGTGATCGGCGAGAAGCTCGACCAACTCGAGGCTATCGTCACCCGCGTGCTGGGCTTCGCAAAGGCGCCGTCCAGTCTCCACTCCCGCTGGTCTCTCGCGGAGGTGATCGAGGACACCCTCGTACTGGTGCGACTGAAGCTGTCGCAACAGAAAGTCACCGTGGAGTTCCCCGCGCCGGCCCGGCCCGTGTCCGTCGAGGCCCACAAGGGCCAGCTCCAGCAGGTGCTGCTGAACCTCCTGCTCAACGCCACCGAGGCGATGCCCGCCGGCGGTTCCATCCGTCTCCACCTGCAGGTAATCGAGGGCGGCGATGCGCTGCGCGCCCGGCTGGATATCACCGACACCGGTGGCGGCGTCCCGGAATCCCTGCGGCACCGCATCTTCGATTCCTTCCTGTCGGGTCGCCCCGATGGTACCGGGTTGGGTCTAGCCATCGCCAAGAGAATCCTCGCCAGCCACCGTGGCGACATCGAGTTGGCGGCGACCAGCCCCTCCGGCACCACGATGCGCGTCACCCTGCCGCTTGCGAAGTGAGCGCGGCACCGCACGGTCCACCGGTGGAACCAACCGATCCCGGGCCCAACCGCCGTCGCCAACGCCATCAACTCGGCGTGCTCGCTTGGTTCCTGATCGCGGCGGGCCTCGTGATCCTGATGCTCGACCGGGTCCCGCTGCCGGCGCGGCTACTGACGGGATTCGTAGACCTCGTCGCCGGAGCAGGTCTTCTGGTGCTGCGGCGCCAGAAATTCCCCGACGTCAAAAAAACATCGCCTCGCTGAGCGCCATCTCGGGCTTGAGCAACGCCAGTGCGGCGCCGAGCCGGGTGGGACCCGCGCCGAAATCGGCCTCGAATTCAGCGTGGCCCGCAGCGAAGTCGCCCTTCCATCGAAACTCCTTAGCGCGGTCAGCGTAGGTGAAATCGATTTCCAGACCGTCGCCCACCGTCTCGACGCTCACGCCGGCGGAGCCCGGCTCGACTCCGCAGGCCGCGAGCCTCCGCCCCAACCAACCCGCCAAAACCCGCGCCTCCGCCGCGAACCCCGGGCCGTGCGTGACAACCACGCCCCGCAAGCCTCCGGCGATGGCCGGTGCGGGGTAGGCAGCCAGGAATTGCCCCACCCCCTGCCGCACCGGCAGGACGCGGCAGTAGGCGAGATCGCGGATCGCCGCCGGATTGGGCCACGGGAAGGAGAGCGCGTCAGCCGGCGAGCGCGCGCTGTCGATAAGCACCCGGCGGGACCGTCCGAGCAGGTAGCGATAGTCGGCCATGCGGGAACTGTCCGCAAAGGCGTGCGCCCAGTAATAGAGAGGGAGATCGGTGGAAAGGCAGGTTGAAACCTGATCCTCCAGATAAGGTCGGGCTTCGCGCGAGTAACAGAGCATCACGAATTCCACGCAGCGCCGATCCGCCGGCGAGCGCCCCAGAAAACACTCCCCGTAGACTTTGGCGCGGATCAGCGGACCCGGCACCTCGCGATGGAGAGGGCAGAGCACCACCACACGCGCCGGGTAGCGCTGCGCGAAACGCACCACGGTCCGGAACTGCTGCACCGCATCCTCAGGCGTCGTCCCCAAACCGAGATGCAGCACGAAGTTGACCTGCGTGGCCTTGGCGTCGTCGGTCGCGGTTGCTCCCGTGTCGTCGCGCCACAGATCGGCCAGACTCCGCCGGATGCGATCAACCGGCACTTCCAAGCCCGGCAAGGCGTCAAAATTCGCTGGCATGCGCCGCGTGTCAGGGCTGCCGCCAGACGTGACTGTGACGCGCTAGGAGCGCCTCCGCTCCCAGCGGACCCCAGCTACCCGCGGAGTAAGTGTCCATCCCGGCGCGTCCCGCCCCGGCCCACGCATCGAGTACCGGCGTGTAGAGCCGCCAGGAAGCCTCGGCTTCATCCCCGCGAATGAACAGCGTCCCGTCGCCCACAATGGCGTCGAGCACCAGCCGCTCGTAGGCTTCGGCGGTGTTGGAACCGAAGGTGGTCGCGTAGCGAAAGCTCATTTTCACCGGCTGGGTGCGAGTCTCAAGCCCCGGCACCTTGGTGTTGAGGATCATGCTCAGCCCTTCGTCGGGTTGCAGTTGGAACGACAGGGTGTTGCCCGCGAGGTCGAAGCGTGCGGTCTCTCCCGCGAACAACGTGCCGGGCGGGCGACGGAAATTCACCGCGATCTCCGAGACCCGGCGTGCGAGACGCTTCCCCGAACGCAAATAGAACGGCACGCCTTGCCAACGCCAGTTGTTGATCGAGAGGCGCAGCGCCGCATAGGTCTCGGTAGCCGAACCGGCTTCGATCCCCTCCTCCTCGAGATACCCCCGCACCGGTCCGCCTCCGATCATGCCGGCCGCATACTGAGCGCGTGCGACGTCCCCATCCGGCCCCGTGCCAAGCGGCTGGATCGCATTCAGGACCTTCACCTTCTCATCGCGGATCGCCTCCGGATCGAGCGAACCCGGGGGCTCCATCGCCGTGAGCGCGAGCAACTGCATCGTGTGGTTCTGGATCATGTCGCGCAGTGCGCCGCTTTGCTCGTAGTAGCCACCGCGGCCAGCCACGCCGGCATCCTCGGCCACGGTGATTTGAACGCTGTCGATGTAGTTACGGTTCCAGAGCGGCTCGAAGATCGCGTTCGCGAAGCGCTGCACCAGCAGGTCCTGCACGGTCTCCTTCCCAAGGTAGTGATCAATCCGGTAGACCTGCCGTTCCTCGAAAACGGAACCGATGACCCGGTTGAGCCCGCGGGCCGACACCAAGTCACGCCCGAAGGGCTTCTCAATCACGACCTTCGAGTGCAGGGGGCCGTGCACATGGCGCGCCGCCAGGCCGCTCGCGCCGAGATGGGTCAGGATCGGCGCGAAAACCGAGGGAGGCGTGGAGATGTAGAAAAGACACTGCAGGTCGCGCCCGAGCCCGCGCTCGATCGCCGCGATGTGCGCCGCCAACCGGTCAAACGCCGCCCGTTCATCATACCCGCCTGCGACATAGGTGGTCCGCGCCGCGACACGTTCCCACACACCGGCGTCGAGCTCCCGGCGTGAAAACTCCCGGATCGCCCCCGCCGCGAGGCCGCGGAATTCATCATCCGGGATCGCCTTCCGGCCGAAGCCCACGAGATGGAAGTCCGCCGGGAGCAGGTTGTCGTGGGCAAGGTTGTAGACCGCCGGGATCAGCTTGCGCGCGGTCAGGTCGCCGGAAGCGCCGAAGATCACCACCACCGTCGGCGGGGCGCCGCGGTGCTTGCTCAGGCCGTGCAGGAAGGGATGCCGAGGGGAATCCATCATGGAACGCGCCGTATTCCTCCCGAATCCGCCGGCGCCGCAAGGGAAATGGCCCCGTGCACACGCCTGCTCATCGGCGCACGGAAAGCTCCAGGATCCGCCCGGGCAGCCAACCGGCCTTGCCGCGCAGGTCCGTCGGCCGCGTGTACTCGAGCACATGCAGCACGCCCGGAGCACCGAGGAAGACGTCAATCGGGCGTCCAAGTTGGGATAGGAAGGTCGTGGTGCGCGCGTCCCAGCCTCCGTCGGCCCGGCGCTCCAGACGGAGGTGCAGCACGTCGAAGCCGTGTTCCTCGTCCGGTCCGGGCCCCGGCAGGAAACTGCCCAGGCGTCCCATCAGGAACCCATGGCGGACCGACTCCGGCCACTCGGCGCCAAGCCAGAGCAAACCCGCGGGCGAGCTGTGCGCGTTGAAGGTAGCCGTGGGTTTCCCGTGCATCAATCCCGCCGGCCCGATGTTTCGCACCGGGAGCACGAAGCGCGCGCCCGACGGGGCGGCCGGCGTATGGGGGTACCATTTCGTTCCGGCCGGAGTGTCGCCCATCTGGTAGGGGAAGCCATGGTGCCGGGGTTCTTCGCCGGGGCCCGGCGGGATCACGTGGTCCATTTCCTCCGGCGCGTGGGCGTCAGGTCCGTTCGAGACCGTGAAAAGGTTGCCCACGCCATCCCACGCGAAGCTGTACGCGTTACGAATCCCTCGCGCGACCACCTCGATGCGCGGCGCTTCGGAACGTGGATCGAGACGCCATAGGGCCGCCGTGATGGCAGTCTCCCCGATCTTGGCGAAGTGCGCGACCTTGCCCTCCTCGCCTCCGTCGGTCCGCGAGCCGCTGCTCACGTAGAGGAAGCCGTCGGGTCCGAATCGCAGGTCGGAGATGCCGTGGTTGAAGTGGGCGTTGCCCCAAGGATAGCCGGTCTGCAGCCACAGCCGCGGATCAACCGGATCGCCCTCGGCGCTGCGGCGAGCGGTGCGGTAAATCGCCACTTCATTCGTCTCGTGGGGACGCGTCGGCACGCGCTGGTTGGTCGTGATCCACAGGCGGCCCTCCGGATCGAGCACCATACCCAGGGTCTGAAACTCTCCGGGCTTCATGCCGGGGAAGTCCCGCGGCCAGAGAATCTGCCGCAGATTTCCCGAGGCCGGATCCACCCGCCAGACCCCGCCCGCCTGACCCAGCACGTACAGCGGACCGCCGCGGCCGTCGCCCGCGAGGCGAACGCCGAAGTCGGCCAAGCGCACCACCTCCCGGATCGTGAAACCCGGCGGAGCCGGCGGCAGCGGACGGTAGTCCCCCGCCGCCTTCAGTTCCGCGAAGGTCTTGAAGGGCGTCGTGAAACGCACTTTCCGCACTTCCTCGGCGGTGACCTCTCCTCCGGGGTTACCCCAGGAATTCAGGACGAAGGTCAGCACGGAGGCGACCTCGTCGTCATCGATGATCACCGGCGGCATCTGGCCGCGGTAGGTGCGTCCGTTCACTACAATTTCCCGATTCAACCCCGCGACCACGGCGGCGATCGAGCCATCGCGATTCACAGCCAGCCAGTCGGATTTCGCCAGCGGTGGAAAGGAGTCGGCGAAGCCGTCGCCCGTGGCGCCATGACACATCGCGCACCGTGCGACATAGATGCCGCGGCCGTGTTCAAAGCCGGATGCTTCGGCCGCGGCCCCCGGCGGGGCGAAAGCAAAAAAGGCAGCCAATGTTAGCGCAGAGAATCGGGGCATACCAACGGCGCGAACGTGGCATCGAGAACACGACCGTCAACCCACTGGATCCCGCCGCTCGAAATTCCCCCACCGGGCTCGCCTTCCGAAGGACACCCACCACGCTGCAACCCGAATCATGGCTGCCGATGCTTTCATCCTGCGCGACGCCAAGGAAACAGACCTGCCGGCGATCGTGGCGATCTACAACGCGACCATTCCCGGCCGGATGGTGACGGCCGACCTCGAGCCGGTTACGGTCGACTCTCGGCGCGCATGGTTCTCCGCCCACCAGCAACCCTCGCGCCCACTATGGGTGCTCGCGGAGTCCTCCGGGAGGATTCAGGCTTGGTTGAGTTTCGATACCTTTTACCCCCGCGCGGCGTATGACGGCACGGCGATGATCGCGATTTACGTCGACCCCGGCAGCCGTCGGCAGGGCCATGGCCGGAGGTTGCTGCAGGCCGCGCTGGAGCGAGCGCCGACGCTCGGACTGCACACGCTGCTGGGGTATATCTTTGGCCACAACGAGCCCAGCCTGAGGCTCTTCGCCACGCACGGATTCGAGCGCTGGGCGCACCTGCCGCGCGTGGCGGTCCTCGACGGAGCTGAACGCGACCTGGTGATCGTGGGACGGCGAGTGGCGCCGTGACTTGACCTGAAAATGAACCTTCGTCCCTTCGCGCTCTTTCTCACGCTCGCCGGCATTTGTCCGGCCGCCGAATCCGCTTCCAACGCCTCCCCGATGAAACCCTCCTACGGACTCGTGATCCACGGCGGCGCCGGCGTGATCACCCGCGAGAAGCTCAGCCCCGAGCTCGAAACCCGCTATCGCGCGGACCTAGCCCGGGCGCTCGACGCCGGCCACGCCGTGCTGTCCGGGGGGGGCGTCGCCCTCGATGCCGTGGTCGCGGCGATCCGCGTGCTCGAGGACTCCCCGCTATTCAACGCCGGCCATGGCGCGGTGTTGAACGCGGAGGGCAAGTGCGAGCTCGACGCATCGATCATGGACGGCCGCGCGCTCGCCGCCGGAGCGGTGGCGGGAGTTTCGCGCGTGCGGAATCCGATCACCCTCGCCCGAGCCGTGATGGAGCGCTCGCCGCACGTCATGTTCGCCGGCACCGGCGCAGAGCGCTTTGCAGAGCAGGTCGGCGGAATCGAGCTGGTCACCAACGAGTACTTCCAAACCGAACGCCGGCGGGAAGAACTCCGGCGCGCACAACAGAAGGAGAAGGAGCAGTCCAACCGCCGCGCCGCGCTCGGCGGCCCATCAGGCCCGCTCTTCGCGACCATCGACGAGAACGACTCCCTCGACGTCGAGCGGAAGTACGGGACCGTCGGGTGCGTCGCCTTGGATAAGAACGGGAACCTCGCGGCCGGCACCTCCACGGGTGGCATGACAAACAAGAAGTTCGGGCGCGTCGGCGATTCGCCCATCATCGGGGCCGGCACCTACGCCGCCAACGCCACGTGCGCCGTCAGCGCCACCGGCCATGGCGAGTTCTTCATCCGCGTCGGGGTGGCGAGGGACATCGCCGCCCAGATGGAATACAAGGGCGCACCCATCGCCGAGGCGGCCGCCGCCACGATCGCGAAAGTCGGGGCGCTCGGTGGCGACGGCGGGGTGATCGCAATCGATCGCCACGGCAACGTCGCCCTGCCCTTCAATACCCCAGGCATGTACCGCGGCCACCGCCTCGAGGGCCGGGACGCGGAGATCGCGATTTTCCGCTGAAGCCCGTCAGGCCGCGAGCAGCCGGTCGAAACGGGCCAAGACCCGATCCCGCCCCAGGACGCGCATCATGCCGGTGATGCTGGGGCCAACGTTGGTGCCAGAAAGCGCAAGCCGGGCCACTCCCTGGTAATCGCCGAAGCCGAAGCCCCCCCGGTTGGCGAGCGCCTTGATGGCTTCCTCGATCGCCGTGTCGCTCGAGAAATCCATCGCGGCCAGCTCCGCGCGCAACTCGCGCAGCCGCGCGGCCGGGTCGCCCTTGGCCAAGACCTTCTCGCGCACCTTGGGATCGATCGCGAAATCCTCCGTGAAGAAATATCCAGCGTACGCGGGCAGTTCCTCCAAGCCCTTCAGCTTTGGCTGGCAGAGCAGCATCACCTCGCGGAAAAACGCGGCGTCGGCCGCGATGGCAGCGCGGGCCGCCGGCTCCTCACGGCGGGCCAGGTTTTCGCGCGCCAGAGCCACGAAGCGGTCGGCCGGCAACTCGAGCAGGTAGGCCATGTTCATGTGGGCCAGCTTACGGTCATCGAAGCGCGCGTTGCTCTGGTTGACCCCGGGCAGATCGAACAGGCGGATGATTTCCTCGATCGGCATCTTTTCGCGATCATCGCCCGGATTCCACCCGAGCAGGCACAGGAAGTTGACCAGCGCCTCGGGCAGGTAGCCGCGCCGCTGATACTCCTCGATCAGCGCCCCTTGGTCGCGCTTCGACATCTTGCCCGGACCGTTCTGTTTCAGGATGAGCGGGATGTGGGCGAAGGCCGGCGGCTTGACGCCGAAGCCCTCGTACAACCGCACGTGCTTGCTCGTGTTCGAGAGGTGGTCCTCGCCACGGATGATGTGCGTGACGCCCATCGCGATGTCGTCGACGACGTTCACGAGGTGGAACACCGGATTACCATCCGAACGCACGATGACGAAGTCCTCGTCCTCCATGCGCTCCACCCGGCCGCGGATACGATCCTCGATCACGACGGGCGCGCCCTTAACTTTGGTCACGGTTTTTTTGCGGTGCTCGTCGAACACCTCGTGACGCTCGCCCTCGAGGCGGAACCAGATGGCGCCGTCTTTCTCGTAGGCGCGGCCGGAGTCGCGCAGGCGTTGGACGTATTCGCGGTAAATGTCCCCGCGCTCGCTCTGCCGGTACGGACCGCGGTCGCCGCCCCCGCTGCCGGAGAAACGCGGACCCTCATCCCAATTCAGACCGAGCCACGTGAGGCTCTCGTAGATCAGGCTGAGGAACGCCTCGCTGTTGCGCTCCTTGTCGGTGTCCTCGATCCGCAGGATAAACGTGCCGCCGGTGTGACGGGCGTACAGCCAGTTGAACAGCGCAGTGCGGGCACTGCCGATGTGGAAGAAACCGGTGGGACTGGGCGCGAAGCGCACTCGGACGTTGGACATGGCGGAAAGGATGAAGCGGCGGATACCGGCGCCGAAACGATAGGTTCCGCCCGCAGCCCCGCGGCTGTCAAAGACTCTGTCCTTGCGTGAGGGAGGTCGCAGACGAGACTCCGACGGTGACTTTCATTCCATGAGCATCGACTGGCTCAAACTGCTCGGTGCGCTTGCTCTGCTCCTGACTCCGGCCGCCGTCTTTCACGGCCACCGGGTCCACTACCGAGACCTGACGCGCGATTGGGACGGTTACTGGGGCCGGACGTTGAGACTTTGGACGCACGGTTTTGATCTGATCCGCGCTTTTGCCGGAGCCTGGCTCCTGATGGAGGCAATCGCGCGCGCACCGGACGCGCAGGGCCTCATGAAGTACGTCCCGCTGGCGTTAAGGGGGATGATCCTATGCGCGGCGACCATCCTGCAGACGATGGTCTGCAAGGAACACGATGCGATGAACGCCCCCATCGCGTTTGCGATCGGGCTGACGATCACCCTGCTTCCACCGCACGCGGCGCTACCGGGATTGATCGTGGCCTTCCTCTTCGCCTACGGCACCCACCTACGTGCCGCGTTCTTTCCGGTGCTGGCCATCACGTCCGCGGGCTTCGGGGCGCTCTTCCTAAGGGGGAAACTTTCACTAGACGTCGCCGGAGCAGGCACCGCGTTGATTCTTCCGGGGCTGCTGCCGGTGCTATTCTCCCGCCATCTCGTCTGTCCGTATCTGGCCCGCAAATCATCCTCGGCGAAGAACGCCTGATCAACAGAACGACCGCAGCCGCTCGATTTCGGCCGCGCGGGCGGGATCTTCCGCCAGATTGGCCTGCTCGAGTAGGTCCCGCTCGAGGTCGAAAAGCAGCCACGGCGCGCCTTCCGGTCCCAGCACGAGTTTGCGCTCCGCCGTGCGGACGCCGCGCCAAACGCGATCGCACTGCTGAGGCAGCGCCACAACCGAAGGCATCGAGATCCGCGCGTGACGGCGGTTGATTTCCGGGCGTTTTCCGGCCGCGAGGCCACGCGTGATCTCCGGCAGGTCGACCAATGACAGAGCCCCGCGGTCACGGCGCGCGCCCAAACCGGGCGATCGTACGAGCAATGGAACCCGAACGCTCTCCTCGTGCGGCCAGCCCTTTCTGAAAAGTCCATGCGCTCCATGCATGTCGCCGTGCACCGAAGTGAAAACCACCGCGCAACGGTCCGGATCAATTTTCTCCAGCAGGCGCCCGATGGCGCGGTCCGTCGCCTCGAGGTGAGCGTGATAGCCTGAGAGCTCCTTTCGCGCCTTTGCCTCTGCCGCCGCCGGCACATTCGCCGGCAGCCGCATTTCAGCGGGGTCGCGCGGGGCCACCCCCGCCGCCGGAGCATCGTAGGGCGGGTGCGGAGGCTCGAGGCTCACCACGCAGAATGCGGGCGACCCTTTCGCGGAAACGAGCCATGCGGCCGCACGCTCGCAGACGACGTCACTCTGGTAACCGAAAAACCGCCGGGGCTCGTCGATTCCGGTTCCGTGCAGCCACGGGTCATTGAGTTGAAACCCGCCCTCGAAGCCCTGCCAATGCGCGAACCCGCCCCGCGCGCCCTCCGCCACCCGCAGGCGCGCGTGCGCCTCACCCACCAGGGGCACGTCGTTCGGCTTTTCGGCCAGATGCCATTTGCCGAAGAATGCCGTACGGTAACCGTCTTCACCCAAGTCATGCGCTATGGTCCGTGCGTTCCGGGGAAGCGGGTCGAAATAGTCACGCACGCCGTTTTCGGGAGAGGGAATGCCGGTGAGAAGCGCGGCGCGCGCGAAGGGTCCGAACGGATGCGGCGTCACCGCCTCCGTGAAATCAACCGCCTCCGCCGCCAGCGCGTCGAGCGCCGGGGTGCGCGCGTCGGGATCCCCCGCGTAGCCGCACGTCCGTGCCCGCCACTGCGTGGTCAGGATCCAGAGGATATTTGGGGGTGCCATGCTTGGTACGCCAATAAGGCGCTCCGGCCTCCCGACGTCGAAATCCAATTGCCACGCTCCGCCGCGGGGCTTCGCCTCCTCCGCCCCCCAACGATGAACCCCTCGCTCCGCTCCGCCGCGCTCGCTCTTCTCACCGCCCCGGTCTTTGCCGCTGCCCCCGTCCCGCTCTCGATCGGTCCCGCGTTCTACGGCGATCCGCCCGACGAAACCCACCCGTGGGGAATCCACGACCGCAACCGGCCGCAGCCGCCGCGGGTCGTGGCCGGCACTCCCAGCCTGCCAGGCCAACCCGGCCGTCCGCCAGCCGATGCCATCGTGCTCTTCGACGGCAGCGCCAGTGCGCTCGCCAACTGGGAGTCGGACGGGAAGGAGGGAGGTCCCACCAAGTGGATCGTGCGGGATGGCGCCCTCGAGTGCGTGCCGAAGTCAGGTTACATCCGATCCAAGGCGCGGTTCGGCGACTGCCAGTTGCATGTTGAATGGGCTGCGCCGCGCGAGGTTAAGGGCAATAGCCAGGGCCGAGGCAACAGCGGTATTTTCCTGATGGGCCTCGTCGAGGTGCAGGTCCTGGACAACCACGAGAACCCGACCTATGCGGACGGTTTCGCCAATTCCGTCTACGGCACCAACCCGCCGCTCGCTAACCCGCTGCGCCCGCCCGGTGAGTTCCAGCAGGTGGACATAATTTTTCGTCGTCCCGTTTACCGGGACGGGCGGGTCGTGGACCCCGGTTATCTCACCGTATTCTGCAACGGCGTCCTCGTGCAGGACCACACTCCATTGGAAGGACAAGGCGGACATATGCGGCGCACCAAGCCGGGGCCGTTCCCGGAAAGCGGCCCGCTGAAACTGCAGGACCACGGGAATCCGGTCCGTTTCCGCAACATCTGGTACCGGCCTTTGCCGCCCCGCTCATCCGAGGGCGGCACCGACGGCGCGCTCACTCCCGCCGCGACCACCGCCAAGCGCCGCGCGACCGCGGCGGACCTTCGGTCGGACGCCGAGCAACGCCAGGGAACCGAGCGTCTACTACGGCTGGCGGAGTCGCTGGTCTACGAGTCGGAACCCGCCGCCACCAAGCGCGTGGAGGAACTCGCGACCACCTACACGATCGGACTCAAGGGACTGCCCTCGACCGAACTGGAGTCCCGCAAGGGCGAAATCCTCGGCGTGCTCCGCGCGTTCCGCTATCTTATCAAGCACGGTAAGTTGGCCGCCGGCTCGGCGCCGCAGAGGGAATTGGAGCGCATCGAGCGCGCGCAGGCCTGGGAGGAGAAGAAGAAGTAAGGCCGTCGTCGCGCTCCGGCGGCAGTATTTATTTGCGGGTCCTCCGGACGGGAACCACGTTCCGCGGCTTCCCGGATGACCCTCCGTATCGTCCACTACAACAAGCCGGTCCTGCGCACCAAAGGTGCGCGGGTGACGACCTTCGATCCCGCCCTCGCGCGCCTGGCCGCCGAGATGGTGGAAACCATGCACGAGGCGGAAGGCATCGGCCTCGCCGCGCAACAGATCGGCCATGCCCTCCAGCTTTGCGTCGTCGACCTGCGCGGCGCCGATGCGAAGTTTTCCTGGGAGTTGGACGGCGCGCGGCCACCGCTGGAACTGTTCATGCCCATGACACTGGCCAACCCGGCCGTCACGCCGGTGAAGGGCACTGAAGTCACCTCCTACGAGGAGGGATGTCTCTCCTTTCCGGGCATCCGGGGCGATGTGCTACGGCCCGACGCGATCCGGGTGACATTCCAGGACGAGCGCGGCACTCCGCATCAGCTTTCCTGCGACGGCCTTTTTGCGCGCTGCATCCAGCACGAGGTCGATCACTTGAACGGCGTGCTCTTCATCGAGCGCATGGACAAAAAAGTCCGCGCCGGAATCGACGATGCGGTGAAGATCCTCGCGAAGGAAACCAAGGCCGCCGGCCGCAAATAACCCAGCATGAGCCAGCCCCAGAAATCCGACGGCATGAATTACGCCCCGCAGGGCAAGCCGAGCCCCGTGGTGCAGCCGGGTGACTTCGTCTTCGCCGCGGCGCACCTCGACCACGGCCACATCTACGGTCAGTGCAACGGACTCCTCGAGGCGGGCGGAGAGCTGCGCTGGGTTTACGACCCCGATGCCTCCAAGGTGGAGGCGTTCCGAACGCGCTACCCTCAGGTGCGTGTGGCACGTTCGCTGGACGAGATTTTAGCCGATTCCGCCGTACGTCTCGTGACCGCCGCCGCGGTCCCCTGCGACCGCGGTCCGCTCGGCATCCGCGTGATGGAGGCCGGCAGGGACTACTTTACCGACAAGACTCCGTTCACGTCCCTCGAACAACTCGACGCCGCGAAGGCCGCGGTCGCCCGCACCGGTCGCAAGTACATGGTGTACTTTTCCGAGCGCCTGCACGTGGAGGCCGCGATGTACGCCACGGATCTGGTCGCCGCCGGCACCATCGGCCGCGTGATCCAGGTGATCGGCCTCGGTCCGCACCGCCTCGGCAAGGCCGGCCGGCCCGCGTGGTTCTTCGAACGCGCCAAGTACGGCGGCATTCTCACCGACATCGGCAGCCATCAATTCGAGCAATTCCTCACCTACACCGGCGCCACCGACGCAACTGTCACGCAGGCCGCGGTGGGCAATTTCGCCAATCCCGACAAGCCGGAGTTCGAGGACTTCGGCGAGGCCTCGCTGCTCGGCGACAACGGCTCCTCGAATTACATCCGCGTCGACTGGTTCACCCCGGCCGGACTCTCCACGTGGGGCGACGGCCGCACCGTGATCCTGGGCACCAAAGGTTACCTCGAACTGCGCAAGTACGTCGACGTCGCGCGCGACCGCACCGGCGATCACGTCTACCTCGTGGACGACGCCGGCGAGCACCACTTCCACGTCGCCGGCAAAGTCGGCTTCCGGTTTTTCGGACAGCTGATCCTCGACTGCCTCAACCGCACTGAAAAGGCCATGACCCAGGCGCACGCCTTCAAGGCGGCCGAGCTCTGCCTCCGCGCCCAACTCGCCGCCCGCCGGATCGCCTGAGGTCGCACCATGGCCTCGATCTCGACGCGAAAAGGGGACGACGGCACCACGGGACTCCTCTACGGGCAACGGGTGGAGAAGGACCATCCACAGATCGAGGCGGTGGGTGCGCTCGACGAGTTGAACACCTCCCTCGGCGCCGCGAAGACGGTCCTCGTCGGCCACTCCCGGGAGGCGGAGGTGCGCGTCCTTCTCGAGACGGTGCAACGCAACCTCGTCGCGCTGATGGGCGAGATAGCCTGCGCCGAATCCGACGCGTCGCGTTACGCGGCATCCTCCTTCATCAAGGTCGCGGCGGCTGATATCGCGCGCCTCGACGAGGCGGTTGCGACCCTCGAGTCCCGCGGCCTGCGTTTCGACGGCTGGGCGACGCCGGGCGCCAACCCGCTTTCGGCCGCACTGGATGTCGCGCGCACCGTCTGCCGCCGCGCCGAGCGCCGGCTCACTGCCCTGCCAAGGACCGGCCGCCACGTGCGTCCGGAGTTGCGGCAGTTTATCAACCGCCTAGCGGATCTCCTTTGGCTGCTCGCCCGCGAGGCGGAGCAATGAGCGCAGCACGAACCGTTCCGCGCGCTTGAACCGCCGCGAACGGACACCCACGCTTCCCCCAATGCCCGTCGCCCTGATCGTTCTCGTACTCGCCGCCGGCTGGCGGATCGCCGCGATCCACTTCCCCGCCCTCGCCAACGTGACGCCCCTCATGGCGCTCGTACTCTGCGGAGCCGTCTATTTTCCCGCGCGCCGCCTCTGGATCGCACCGCTCGCCGCGCTCGTGTTGTCGGACCTTTATCTCGACCATCACTACGCCGCCGCCGGTGACACGTGGGCGTGGACCAGCGCGCTGGTGCGCACGCTCTGCTTCGTCGCCGCCGTGCCGATCGGTCTGGCGGTCTCCCGCCGGCGCAACTGGGGGTCGCTGCTCACCGCGACCCTCACCGGTTCGGTTCTTTTCTACCTCGCGACCAATACCGACGCTTGGCTGCGCGATCCCGCTTACGCTCGCACTGCCGCCGGTTGGTGGCAGGCGCTCACCGTCGGGCGCCCCGAGTTTCCGCCCACGCTGCTCTTCTTCCGCAACACCCTAGTCGGTGATCTCGTATTCACGGGCCTTTTCGCCGCGGCAATGGAATTTGCCGCGCGGCGGGCCAGGCGGGCCGACGCGTTGGAAGGCGTATCGCGCGCCTGAGGCTTTCGCTAGATCACGAAGGCGTGCGTGCCATGCCTTTGATGGGGTGTGAAACGGCGCGGTGGGATGGTTCCACCACGGAGGCGCCAAGGACACAGAGGACGGAGCAAATCCGGAAATCAGGAACGCGGGATGACTCCTGAGAGCTCCTTGAACTGCGACCATCGCGTTGGGAGAACGATTCAATGTAGCCAACGCTACATCGGAACCCTCCGCGGCTGGCGGCCGCGGCTAAACGGTCGGCGTTCAGAGAACGGGTTTCCGTGTTACTCGGTTTCCGTGCCGCACGCGGGCGCAGCGGCTCGGTTTCGTGCGTTTGGTGTGTTTCGTGACCCCAAGGCCTTCCCTTGCGGCGGAGCCGCACCGGGTCACCCGCCCTCGCGGTTGCGCGGGTGGAAACGGGCGTGCTGGTCGACGATCCGTCCGGGGTCGACCGCCGTGTAGATCTGCGTGGTCGAGATGCTCGCGTGCCCGAGCATTTCCTGGATCGCCCTCAGGTCCGCCCCGCCGCCGAGCAGGTGCGAGGCGAACGAATGACGCAGAGCATGGGGTTTCACGGTGTCGGGTATACCCGCGCGCCGGGCGTGTTTCTTCACGATCATCCACACCGCCACGCGTGAGATCGGACGCCCGCGATGGTTCAGGAAAACGTGGCTGCCGGTGTGCGTCCGGACCAGCCCGGGCCGGCCGGCGGACAAATACGTTGTGAGCGCGTCGCAGGCGCGCCCACCGACCGGCACGACCCGCTCCTTCGAGCCCTTGCCGAGCACGCGTACCAAGCCCTCATTCGGGTCGACCTCTTGGATCCGCAAGGCGACGAGCTCGGATACGCGCAGTCCGCTGGAATAAAACAGTTCGAGAATCGCGCGGTCGCGCAGGGCGAACGAGCCCCCGCCCGACGGCGCCTCCACGAGTTTCGCTATGTCCGCCGGCGGCAGCGTGCGCGGGATGCGGCGGCCCGGCTTCGGGCCGGTGAGCAACGCAGTGAAGTCGTCGTCACGGCGACGCTCGCGCACAAGGTGACGGGACAGCATGCGCAGCGCGGAGAGTTTCCGCGCAAGGCTCGTCGCACGGTAGTCCGCCGCGCCGAGGGAACTGATCCATTCGGAGGCGAGCGCGGGCGTGACCGCGAGCCAGCTGCCCGCGCCACGGGCGTCGAGGAAATCCGCGGCCTGGTCGAGGTCGCGCCGGTAGGCGGCGAGCGTGTTGGCCGAGAGGCCGCGCTCGAGGCCGAGATACGCGAGGAAGGATTCGGTGTCGGCCGCGAAGCGCTCCGGCGCGCGGCTGTGGTCGGACCGCATGGGCGAAAAAAAGACGCCCCGCGGAGGGGGCGTCGACGCGATTCGGGGACGCGGATCAGTAGTGACGCCGCCGCGGCATGGGCGGGGGAGGCGGAGTGGACTCCTTCATGCGGAAGGTGATCCGGGCCTTCTCGAGATCGTACGGACTCATCTCCATCTTCACCATGTCGCCGGCGGCGATCTTGATGAAGTTTTTGCGCAGCTTGCCCGAGATGTGGGCAAGGACGACGTGGCCGTTGGCCAGCTGCACCTTGAACATGGTTCCCGGGAGGACCGCCACCACTTTGCCCTCCACTTCTATCGCATTCGCATCAGAGGCCATGGGCGGCAGTACGGGAAGAGGTGTTCGGCATAGGTGGCTTTGGCAAAAGCCCTTGTAAGCCAGAGAGCCACCTCTCTAGTCAAGGATTCCCTCCGCGGAGCCGATGCCCGAAAGCCAGCCCGACCTCCCCTGCCCGTTCGAAAAACGGTTCCCCTCGCAGCTGATCCGCGACGACACGTTCTTCATGGCGCACGCCTACAACCAGGCGATAGATGCCTGGCGGCGCGACGAGGTGCCCATCGGGGCCGTCATCGAGATCGGCGGCGAGATCGTGGCCTCCGCGCACAACACCGTTGAGGGCGTCCGCGACCCCACCGCGCACGCCGAGATGCTCGCCTTGACCCAGGCCGCAAGGCACCTGGGCGACTGGCGCCTCGAGGGCGCGACCGTCTACGTCACCAAAGAGCCGTGTCCGATGTGCTCCGGGGCGATGCTGATGTCGCGCGTCCGCCGCGTCTGCTACGCCGTTCCCGACCCCAAGATGGGATGCCTGGGCGGTGCCACCAACCTGAACGACCTGCCGCGGGTGAACCACCACCTAGAGCTCACGGCCGGCGGTGTCATGGAAGATGAGTGCCGCCAGCTCCTGCAGACCTTTTTCCGGCTGAAACGCGGCCCCGGCGGGCCGGACGCGCCCTGCCAAGGTTGACGCCCTCCAGGGCCGGTGCATGTTCCCCGACTCGTTTTTCCACCGACCAGATCACCAAAGAAACAACCCACCATGGCCTACGAACTCCCGAAGTTATCCTACGCCCCGACTGCCCTCGAGCCGCACATCGACGCGCGCACGATGGAGATCCACCACGGCAAGCACCACAACGCGTATGTCACCAACGCGAACAACCTTCTGAAAGACCACCCAGCCCTCGCCGCGCTGGACGTCAACGCGCTGATCGCCGACCTCTCCAAGGTTCCGGAGGCCATCCGTGGCGGCGTGCGCAACAACGCCGGCGGCCATAGTAATCACGCGTTCTTCTGGAATATCATGGGCCCCGGGAAGGGCGGCGCCCCCAAGGGCTCCCTCGCTTCGGCCATCAGCGGCACCTTCGGCGATTTCGATAAATTCAAGGCCGCCTTCGCGCAGGCCGCCGCGACGCGCTTCGGCTCAGGATGGGCCTGGCTGTACGTCGGAGCGGACAAGAAACTCGCGATCGGCTCCACCGCCAACCAGGATAGTCCGCTGATGGGCAAGGTCGTCGCCGGCATCGAGGGCAAGCCCATCCTCGGGCTCGATGTGTGGGAACACGCCTACTACCTGAATTTCCAGAATCGCCGCCCCGACTACGTCACCGCCTGGTGGAACGTCGTCGACTGGGACGCCGCTGAGGCCAACTACCAGGCCGCGATCAGCTGAATCACCCGCCACCCTTTCCTGAAAGGCCGCGCCAGAAAGCGCGGCCTTTTTATTTTCCCACTCCGTCCTCAGGGATTCCAGACGCTGGCCTGCATTGCCTGGGAGTCGACGCCGCCGAGGCGCGTGCTGTTGCCGGTTTCGGTGTCGAGAACGCAGAGGTAGCTCGAATTGCGGTCGCGCGCGGTGTACACGATGTGGCGACCGTCAGCTAGCCAACTGGGCTCCACTCCATCGAAGCTGGCCTTCGAAACGACTTTTCCGGCACCGGCCGCGAGATCGTACACGGCGATCTGGTACTGGCGGCCGACGCGCACCGTGCAGGCGATCTTGTTGCGATCGGTCCGGCTCCAATCCGGCTCCGCCGCATAGGTGCTGACGCCGATCGACAGCCGGCGGGGCGCACCGCCCGCAGCCGACATGACGTAAAGCTGCGGCCCCGGCTCCATCGCGAACACGATCTGGCTGCCGTCGGGCGACCAGCACGGGGAAGACTTGACCGCGTCGGACCGCGTCTTGCGGGAAGGCGAGCGTCCCTGCGCGCTGGTCACATACAGGTCCGGCGCGCCCTCGCCGGTCATGATCACGGCCAACTGGCGTCCGTCGGGGCTGAAACGCGCGCCGCTGTTGGTGCCCCGGAAACTGATAAGCGTCTCGCGGGCACCAGTCGTCACATTCGAAGCGAAGACATCGGGCGCGTTCGAGCGGAAGAAACTCGTGTAAACCACGCGCGTGCCGTCCGGAGCCCAGCGGGGTGTCAACACGTGCGCCCCGTCACGAGTGAGCTGTTTGGCCTCGCCGAGGAATAGATCCGAAGTGAACACCTCCCCGCGCCCGCTGCGCCGGGAAACAAACGCGAGACGGGCCGCGAAAAAGCCCCGCAGGCCGAGACCGTTGGTTTTTTCCACCGCGACGTCGGCGGCCTTGAGGAGGGCCTGTCGCGGTGAGGAGGCCGACACGACCTGGGAGTGCACGGCGGCGCCGGAGGCGCGGGCGATGTCGACCTTCACCTGGTTCGCACCCGCCGGTGAGAAGCGCAGGTCAAACGCATGCCCCGAGGCCACGACCCGGTAGCGGCCGTGGGCGTTGAACGCGGTCTGGGCAAGGGCCTGCAACTCGGGAGTCGCACCGGTAACCCGCACCGCGATCGCGGCGTTGTTCACATTGACCCTCACCTCACCGATGTTGCGGGCGCCCTGGCCCCGTGCGGCGGGCAGCAGGGTGGCGAGGGAGACGAGAGCGAGGATCAGGCGGGAGGGAATTCGCATGGCGGAGAAGACACGGATTTGGTTCGGGGCATTTCTATTTGCGCCGCATCGCGGCATAACAACCTTTAACTGCTTCCGCCAACGCCGTGACCACCGAACAGATCAAGGAACTCCTCAAACAGGTGAAATATCCAGGCTTCAGCCGCGACATCGTGTCGTTCGGCCTGGTCCGCTCCGCGGGATTCCTCGACGGCACCGTGAAGGTGGCCCTGAGCCTTACGACGACCGACAGCAAGGCGCCCCTTCAGATTAAGGCTGACGTGGAGCGCGTCCTGAGAGGACAGCCCGGGGTGAAGGACATTCTCGTGGAGATCGCGGTCGCCGCAACCCGGCCGGCGGCAACTCCCGCAGGGGCAGCCGGGGGGAACCTCGGCGGCAACAGCGGAGCCCCGAAGGGGATCAAGCACTCCATCGCGATTGCCTCGGGCAAAGGTGGCGTCGGCAAGAGCACGTTTGCCGTCAACCTCGCCTGCGCCGCGGCGCAGTTGCTCACCGCCCGCGGCCGCGCGGGCCGGGTCGGACTGATGGATTGTGACATCTACGGCCCGAGCGTGCCGTTGATGATGGGGCTGAGCGGCCGACCTGAGGTGGAGGGCGACGGTGCCGAGGCCATGCTCATCCCGATGGAGTCGCACGGGGTGAAGGTCATGAGCATGGGTTTTCTGGTCGACGACAACACCCCGGTCATCTGGCGCGGACCGATGATCATGAAAACCGTGCAGCAGTTCGTGCAGAACGTGAAGTGGGGAGAGCTCGACCTGCTCCTGATTGATCTGCCCCCTGGAACGGGAGACGCCCAGTTATCCCTCGTGCAAACCCTGCCGCTCGACGGTGCGGTGCTGGTTACCACCCCCCAGGCCGCCGCCACCAACGTGGCGCGCAAGGGTGGCCTGATGTTCCAGAAGGTGAATGTCCCTCTGCTCGGCGTGGCGGAAAACATGAGCCACTTCACCGATCCAGCCGGAAACCGCCACGCACTCTTCGGCACGGGCGGCGGCCTGGTGACCGCCGAGAAGCTAGGCACCGACCTGCTAGGCCAAGTTCCATTGATGCCGGAGATTCGTTCCGGGGGAGACCGCGGATCACCAGTGGTGGTGGAGCACCCCGAAGGCGAGGCCGCCGGAGTGTTTCGGGAGATTGCGAGCGCCCTGCTCGCACGAGTCGAAAACCGCAAAACTCCGGCAATCTGAGTGCGGCGCCGGAATTGACAGGCTCTGCTTAGTCCTACTCCCTTCAGGCGCTGCATGTCCCAAAGCGCTCCAGAGTCGCCGACGTCTCGCGAGTTTGTGAAACAGTCGAGCCTCTACCAGGAGTTCCTGGCGGAGCGGGAGGAGATCCTGAGGCACAAATGGCTGGAGTCGGAGCGGCTGGGTTACGACATCGGGTTCGAACGGGCGCTCTTGGATTGGATCCGCAAGCATCGCGAAGGATGGCGGGCCGCTCGTCGTCAGCAAAACCCGATCTCCTCCGGACAATCCTCCTCGCCGTTTAACTCACCCGAAACCTCCGGAACTGGTTCGGTTGCCTGATAGGGCACACGGGCTTTCCCGTGGCAGGCACCTTGGCTGCATCCACGATGCGCCGAGTGATCGGGCCGGTGAATCAAGCCGGAAACGGAGTCGCGATGCACCCTCGCAGACGACGCCCGCGGATTTACGGAAAGGAAAAAGCCGGGCGAGCAGCCCGGCTTTTAAGTTATTCAACCTGAAAGGGATTCTTACTTGATCTCCTTGTGCAGGGTGTGGCGCTTGAGGTGCGGGTTGTACTTCTTCTTCTCGATGCGCTCGGTGACCGTCTTCTTGTTACGGAAGGTAAGGTAACGGGAAACGGGTTTCCCTTCCTTCTTGGCCTCGGTGCACTCCAGGATGACTTGCTCTTGCATGGTGTTGAAAAGGTTAAGGAACGGAGGAAACCGGCGGTAACGGGCGGCGCAACCCCAAACTAGCGCTTCTCCGCGGGCGCCGCATCAACGGCCGGGCGCGGCGATGTAGCTTCAGTCACCGCCGGCACGACTGGCGCCACCGGCCGGCCGAAACCATCGGCCTCGTGGGCCGGATTAGCTTCAATCCGGGCGATCTTCGTCTGCTGGGTAACCCTACCGTCGATCGTAAGCGTGATCGTGTGCGGCAGCAGCACGCCTTCCACCGGACGATAATCGGTGTAGTGCGTGGACACCCGCACCGCGCGCCCACCTGCGCTCTCCCGCTGCTCCACCCGCATCAGCACAAGGTGGGTCTCCTCATCCAAGAAGAGCGTGAACGTCTCCACCAAGCGGCGCGTGACAAGGACGCGCAGGGTCTTGCGACCTTCGACGTCCAACTCACCCGCGAAATCAAACGTGAACCCCCTCGCCTCTCCCGCCACCAGAGGATCGTCGAACTCCGCGTCCGACATGAAGGTGCGTGCCGCCCCGGTGGCCATGTCCCGATAACGCGGCGGCCATGCCGCGGTATCAAACTCCCAGGGAGCCGAAACGCCGTCCCATCCCTGAATGAGCGTACGTCCTCCCCGCTCCGTCTCGATCCGCACCTGCACGGGACGTGCGGCAAGCATCGTGAACCTCACCTGCGCTCCCGTGGCGGAGAGCACGTGCCCGTCGGCGCGGAACGACCGCAAGGCCTCGATCCGTTCACGTCCGCCAAGCGCCGCGAGGTGGATCTCCGTGATCTCCGCGATGCGGTCGGCGCGGGCGCCGGGGAGAAGCACACCGAGGAACAGCACGATGAGAAGGCGAGCCATCCCGGAACCGTGCCGACCACGGCGGGTTGGCACAAGCCCGTCGCTGGTCCATCCGTGTCGACACACCGGCGCACGGCGTTCTGACTTCCACCTGCAACCCGCTTGTCCGCCGCTGTCACCCGCATTCTTTCCGACCTCCACTATGGCGAGCACGCGAGCCGCGTGTCCCGTCTAGCGCAGTTGCGTCCGCTGCTCGACGGTGCCGACCGATTGGTGTTGAACGGGGACACCCTCGATACCCGACCCGGACGAGACGCGCGCTACTCGGCCGTCTGCCGGAACGAAGTGGCGGAGTTTTTCCGCGAAAACGCGCCGACGACGGCTTTCATCACGGGAAACCACGATGCCGACCTGAGCGCTAACCATGAGCTGGAGCTCGCCGAGCGGAAGGTGTGGGTCACGCACGGCGACATCCTTTTCGACAACATGGTCCCTTGGGGCCGGGACGCCGTCGCGGCGGGCCGGCGGATCGCCGCCTTACGCGCCCGTGAGCCGGATCCGGAAAACCTCCGCATAGAGCGTTTGCTGCAAATCCATCGGTGGGTGGCCCGGGATATCCCGCAACGTCATCAAGCGGAGCGAGACCGGCTCCGCTTCATCGCACGCTACCTCGCGGACACGATCTGGCCGCCGCACCGGGCCTTTCTGATTCTCGCCGCCTGGCGTACCTTGCCAAAGCGGGCGGCAGCTCTCGCCCGCCGACACCGGCCCGACGCACGTTTCATAGTCACCGGCCACACACACCGGCGGGGAATCTGGCGGCAACTGGACGGCCGGCTGGTCATCAACACGGGCTCCTACACCCTCCCCCTTGCGCCCGCGGCAGTGGACGTGAGGGATGACTCAGTGACCGTCCGCGAGATCGTTTTGCGCTCCGCGGAATTCCGCTTCGGCCGGACGCTAGGAGCGTTTCCGCTCGCCGCGCCGGCGACGGGCGCGGAAACACTAGGGCCATGAGCATCGTGTTCGGCTGGTGGAACCGGGATGAAGAGGGCCGCAAGTTCGAGGTGAGCGCCGTCGTGCACGGCGGAAACATCGAATGGACGCGCCATCAGGGCCACCACACCCCGTGGCAACCGTACGAACCGAACGACGACGATCGCGCGCGTCTCATTGCCGAGGCGGAACGCCGCCTCCCCCGGAGGCTGATCACGAAAAGGCAATTCGAGGAGATCCAGCGCCTCAGTGAAAACGAGGGGCCGGGCGGGATTTCCGGACGGCGCTACCGCCCGTCGCCTGACCTCTGACGCAGCGTCCTCGGGTGGCGATCAACGAGCCGATCGCGGAACCTTACGAAGGGCGCGGATGAGGGCCGTGAAGTCGGCGGGCAACGGCGCGCGAAGGTCGAGCTGCTTGCCGGTCGCGGGATGGGCCAGCACGAGATGCTCCGCGTGGAGCATGACCCGGGCGGGCTGGTCCTTGAGACGCGGATCGGGTTTCCACCCGTAAAGCGCGTCACCTAGGATCGGGTGCCCCAGCGACTTCAAGTGCACGCGGATCTGGTGGGTTCGCCCGGTGAAGATGCGGCAACGAAGCAAAGCGGCGATATCGCCGAAGGCCTCCACGCGTTCCCAATCCGTGCGCGCCGGCTTGCCCCCCTCGCCAATCGTCATGCGATGGCGGTGCACCGGATGGCGCCCGATCGCCCGGTCGATGGTGCCGCTCAGCAATTGCGGCACGCCGGCGACGAGCGTCACGTATTCCTTGGTCAACGTGCGGGTGGCGAACTGGTCGGCCAAAGCCCGGTGTGCCTGATCGTTCTTCGCGACGACAATCACGCCGGTAGTCTCCTTGTCGAGGCGGTGGACGATGCCGGGCCGTTCGACGCCGCCGATGCCGCTCAGCGAGCCGGCGCAATGCGAAAGCAGCGCGTGCACCAGAGTATCCTCACCCGTCGCGGCGCCGGGATGCACGATCATGCCCGCAGCCTTGTTGACCGCGAGCAGATGGCGGTCCTCGAACAGTACGTCGAGCGGGATGTCGGCGGGCGTCAGATCGGCGGCGGCGACGGCGGGAAGCGAGAAAGCGATGCGGTCGCCGCCCGCGACGGCGGTGTCGCGGGAAAGAACGAGGTTCGCGCGGCGCACGAGTCCCGCGTCGAAGGCCCGCTGCAGCGCGGTGCGGCTGTGCTCGGGGAACGCCGCGGCGAGCACGCGATCGGCGCGGGCGGGCCGCGCGCCCTCGGGGACCAGGAGTTCGTTCGGAGCTTCCATTTCAGGTCGCGACGGCGATCCGGTTGATCGACGCCACCATCGCCTCTCTTGCCGCCGAAGGTACGTCCGCGACCTCCCAGCCGGCTTTGGCCACGGAGGCCAGCTCGGCGCGCGAGAAGCCAAGCTCCTCCACCAGAGCCGCGTACTCGTCGTTGACCGAGTTGGCGAAACAGAGCGGATCGTCGGTGCTGACCGTGCAACGCACGCCCGCCGCCATGAGTCGCCGGATCGGATGATCGCGCAGCGCGGGAACAACCCTCAGGCCGACATTGCTGAGCGGGCAGACGTCGAAAGTGATCCCGCGTTCGGCCGCGAGTCGCACCACCGCGGGGTCCTCGATCGCGCGCACGCCGTGCTGGATCCGCCGCACCCCAAGCACCTCGATCGCCTCGCGCACCCGCTCCGCGCCGTCAAATTCCCCCGCGTGGCACTTCGTGACCTTGCCGGCCGCGCGGAGACGCGCCCAGACCGCCGCGGCGTCGCGCGGCGTGGCCTGCACCTCGTGGCCGTGAAGGTCGACGCCGCTCAAATCCTGCCACTCATGAAGGCGGTCGATGACCGGCCGAAGCTCACCCTCGAAATCGGTGCGCAGCATCCCGGCGAAGACGCGCACCTCCAAACCCGCCGGCGCCGCGGAACGGATGGCCGCGATGATCTCCGGCCCGGGCACGTTGATGAAACGGGTGACCGGAAGGTGAAAACTGGTCTCGACATAGCGGACATTCCGCGCGGCGTGCTGCGCGAACATCAGCCGCGCGGCCTCGTGGTAACGCTCCGCCGACGTGAACCACGGCAGCGCATGCTCGAGAAGAATGCGCTCGAAATCCGGGAACGATGCGTACCGGTACGAGCGCGCGCGGAAATCCGGATCGGGACGCCACCGGCCGGGATCAAGCTGCACCAGCAACTCGTAGGGCAGCGCGCCCTCGACGTGCAGATGAGTCTCGGTCTTGGGCAGCGCCTGAATGAAATCCCGCATCAGGCCGCCTTGCCGAGCAGGTAGTCGGGGTTGAGCTTGTGGAGCGATTTGGGAACAAAAAGCCCGTCCTTGCGGATGAGCTTGCCGTCGAACCAGATTTCGCCGCCGCCGTACTCCGGACGCTGGATGCAAACCATGTCCCAGTGAACCTGCGACTTGTTTCCGTTGCCCGGTTTGTCGTAGGCCTGGCCCGGCGTGAAATGGAACGAGCCGGCGATCTTCTCGTCAAAGAGGATGTCGCGCATGGGCTCGCGGATGTGCGGATTGAAGCCGATCGCGAACTCGCCGATGAACCGCGCGCCCGCGTCGCTGTCGAGGATCTCGTTCAGACGGCGCGTGTTGCTTGAGGTCGCCTCGACGATGCGCCCGCCGCGGAACGCGAGGCGGATGTTGTCGAAAGAGGTGCCGAGGTAGACGGTGGGAGCGTTGTACTGCACGTGCCCCTCGACGCTGTCCTTCACGGGACAGGTGAACACCTCGCCGTCGGGGATGTTGCGCAGGCCGCCGCACGGTTGCGCGCCGATGCCCTTGATCGAGAACCGGAGGTCCGTGCCGGGGCCCTTGATATGCACGCGGTCGGTGCGTCGCATCAGGTCGGCCAGCGCCTTCATGCCCGGCGTCATCCGCGCGTAGTCGAGGGTGCAAACCTTGAAATAGAAATCCTCGAAAGCCTCCGTGCTCATGCCGGCCTGCTGCGCCATCGCCGAACTCGGCCAGCGCAGCACGACCCATTTGGTACGCCCCACGCGGTGGTCGAGCACCGGTTTCATCAGCCGCGAGACGAGCTGCACCTTGCCCGCCGGAACATCGGCCGACTCGAAGATGTTGTCGGAGCCGCGAATCGCGATGTAGGCATCCATCCGCTGCATGCGCGCGAGCTCGACGTCGGCGTGCACGGAGAATTGCGCCTCCTCCGCGCCGACGGACAACTCCCTGGTCACCCGGGCCCGGTGGATCTGCACGTAGGGATACGCCCCGCGCGCCCGCACGGACCGGATGAGCGCGATGACCATGGCGTCGGGGATGTCGAATGCGTCGACGAGCACGCGTTCGCCCTTCGCGAGCGCGGTTGAGAAACCGGTGAGTCCCGCCGCCAACTGCGTGTAACGGGGATCGATGATCATGGAGGCAGACTAACGGCGCGCGCCGAATCCTCCGCAAGGGGAAATCCCTCGCGGCGCGGTCAGGGCGTCGTCCGGACCGCGCGCGCGGCGGGGAAACAGATCCGACCCACCGCCTCCTCGAAATCGCCAGCGCCGCGCAGGATCTCGATCTCCAGCCGCAGGTAGTAGATCGGCAAGGGGCAGGCCACGCGTTCGCTGATGCGCACCGCGTCCTTCTCCGTGGTGACGAGGCACTCCGCCCCTTCCCTGCGCGCCAGGGCGAAGAGTTCCGCGAAGTCTTCATCCACGAAACGGTAATGGTCCAGGTAACGTTCGCGCGCGACGAGCGTGGCGCCGAGGTCGCGCAGAAACTTCTCGAAACTCTCGGGGGTCGCGATGCCACTGAAGGCGAGGACCCGCCGGCCCCGCAGGTACTCCAACGGGCGCCTGCCCTCGACGTCGTCCGCCGGCGTACCGAGGCGTCGCAGGTACTGCGGCCGGTGCGCGCACTCGATGACATCGGCCCCGGGGTTGTGCTCGGCGATCAGTCGCTCGAGCTCCGGGTCGCGACGTCCGTCCGATTTGGTGAGGAAGATGTAATTGGCGCGGCGCAGGTGCTTGATCGGCTCCCGCAGGATGCCGCGCGGCAGAAGCTGCCCGTTGCCGAAAGGGTTGGTCTTGTCGACCAGGAGCAGGTTCAGGCTGCCCTTCAGGGGCAGATACTGGAAGCCGTCGTCGAGCACGAGGGTGTCGCAGCCGAAGCGGCGGATGGCATACTCGCCCGCCTTCACCCGGTTCTTGTCCACCAGCACGACGACACCCGGCAGGTTGCGCGCCAGCATGTAGGGCTCGTCGCCGGCCTGCTCGCTGTCGAGGAGGACTTGCTCGCCGTCACTCACGACGCGCGGCGGCGGCGGTTCGGCGTGGGTGAGCGCCCACCACGCGCGGCGCCAGAGCGGCGGGGATTTGCTTTTGTAGCCGCGGCTCAGGATGGCGACCTTGCGACCGCGATCACGGAGGGCTCGCGCGAATTTCTCCACCACGGGAGTCTTGCCAGTGCCGCCGACGGTCAGGTTGCCGACGACAACCACGAGGCAGCCGAGCGGCTGGTCGTGAAGGATCCGGCGCTGGTAAAGCCAGAGCCGCGCCTGCGTGATCCCGCTGAAGAGCCACGAAAGCGCCTGCAGGAAAGCCCCGTACACGGCGGTGCCCGCGCCCGCCCGGCGGCCGTAGATCACGTCCACCGTGAAGAGCTCGAGCTCGTTCAGCCGTCGTCGAAGCCAGATTTTCGCCATGAAGTTCCCGCTGGCAAAACCTAAGGTTGACGCCGCCGCCGGCGTAAACTGTTTTCCGCCGCCCGGCCCTGCGCCGGCTTCCATTTCAACACCAACTGCGCGGTCGGGGGAACGACGCGCGTGCCGCGCCCGCGGGACGCCACGGATCCCGGGCCGCCGTCGCCCTTCATGAGCTACAAACTGTTCATTCCCGGACCGATCGCCGTCTCCGAAAAGACGCTCCGCGCCATGGCGCGCCCGATGATCGGGCACCGCAGCAACGACTTCGTCGCACTGTACCAGTCCATCCAGCCCGACCTGCAGTCGCTGATGGGCACCAAGGACCCGGTGTACCTTTCCACCAGCAGCGCCTGGGGCGTGATGGAAGGCGCGATCGGGAACGTGGTGCGCAAGAAGGTGCTGAACTGCATGAACGGGGCCTTCTCCGACAAATGGTACGACGTCGCCCTCCGCGTCGGGAAACAGGCGACCGCGCTCCGCTTCGACTGGGGCAAGCCCGTCGACCCCGAGGCCGTGCGCCGCGAACTCGCCACGGGCGGCTACGACGCCCTCACCCTGATCCACAACGAGACCTCCTGCGGCTGCATGAGCGACCTCCCGGCCATCATGAAGGTCCTGCGCGAGTTCCCTGAGGTCGTCTCGATCGTCGACACCGTCAGCTCCTTCAGCGCGATGCCGCTGGCGAAGGACGAGCTCGGCATCGACGTGCTCGTCACCGGCTCGCAGAAGGCGCTCGCCCTGCCCCCGGGTCTGTCGCTCGTCTCGGTCTCGGCCCGCGCCCTCGAGCGCGCCGCCGGCACCGAGGGCCGCGGCTACTACTTCGATTTCGTCGAGTTCCAGAAGAACCACGAGCAGGGCATGACCCCCAGCACGCCGGCGATCTCCCTGATCTACGCGCTGCAGTCGAAACTCGAGGACATCCGCGCCGAGGGCGTCACCAACCGCCACGCCCGCCACGCGCGGCTCAACCGCACCGTGCGCGAGCACGTTCTCGCGAAGGGCTTCACGATGTTCCCGCCGGCCGGCTACGGATCGGTCACGCTGAACTGCTTCGCCAACAACCTCGGCTACGATCTCGCCGCGCTCAACAAGACGCTGAAGTCGAAGCACCATCTCGTGATCGACGGCGGCTACGGCAAGCTCAAGGGGAAGACCTTCCGCATCTCGAACATGGGCGACGAGACCGACGAGACGATCGCCGCCATGCTCGCCGCGTTCGACTCCGCGCTCGCCGAGACTCCGCGCTTGCCCGCCGCCTGAGCGCCGCGCCAAGCATCCGCGCGCGCCTCGAAACACGCGCGGGCGAAACAAGTTCTTGCACTTCACGTGGGCGGCACTAACGCCTCGCCGCCGCATGAAGACCCTCGTCATCGCCGAGAAACCGTCCGTCGCGGCGGATCTCGCGCGCGCCCTCGGCAAGATCCCGAAGAAGGGCGACCACTATGAAAACGACGAGTACGTCATCAGCTACGCGCTCGGGCATCTGGTGGAACTCGAGATGCCGGAGGACATCGACCGGAAGAAATACGGGTTCTGGCGCCTCGAGACGCTACCGATCCTGCCCGAGAAATTCGGGCTGAAGCCGATCGAAGACAGCAAGGAGCGCTTCACCGCGGTGAAAAAGCTGCTCTCGCGCAAGGACGTCTCGACCGTGATCAACGCCTGCGACGCCGGCCGCGAGGGCGAACTGATCTTCGCTTACCTGCACCAACTCACGAAGAGCCGCCTGCCGGTGAGGCGCGCCTGGATGCAGACAATGACCACCGAGGGCATCCGCACCGCGTTCAAGGACCTGCGCGACGGCGATCGGATGCGCGGACTCGAGGACGCCGCGCGCTGCCGCAGCGAAAGCGACTGGCTGATCGGCATCAACGGCACGCGCGCGCTCACCAAACGGATGTTCGGGTCGCGGGCGGGCAACGTGGCGTCGGTGGGCCGCGTGCAAACCCCGACCCTCGCGATCGTTTACGCGCGGGAACTGGAGATCCGGAATTTCCGCCCGCGTGACTATTGGCGGATCACCGCGACGTTCGAGGTCGCGCAGGGCCGCTACGAGGCGACCTACCAGCGGCCGAACTTCCGGCGCGCCGAGGGCGACGAGCACGACCGCGCCGATCGCGTGTGGGATCGCGCCGCGGCCGAAGCGGTGCTCGCCTCCTGCCAGGGCCAGCCGCCGGCCACCGTCACGGAGGAACGCAAGGCAAGCACGCAGGCCGCCCCGCGGCTCTACGACCTGACCACCCTCCAGCGGGAGGCGAACTCGCGTTTCGGACTCCCGGCCCGCCGCACGCTCCAGATCGCTCAGGCCCTGTACGAGCGGCACAAGATGATCACCTACCCCCGCACGGACTCGCGCGCCCTGCCGGAGGATTACATCCCGACCTGCCGCGAGACGCTGCGCAGCCTCGGCGGCACGCTCGCACCCCACGCGCAGAAGGTGCTCGACGAAGGCTGGGTACGGCCGAACAAGCGCATCTTCAACAACGAGCAGATCTCCGATCACTTCGCGATCATCCCCACCGTCAACGAGCCCAAGAACCTCGAGGACATGGAGGCCAAGGTTTACGACATGATCGCGCGCCGGTTCGTCGCGGCGTTCCATCCGGCGGCCGAATTTGACGTCACCACGCGCGTCTCCACGGTCGCTCCCGGCCACGACTTCCGCATCGAGGGCAAGGTGCTCACTTTCGCCGGCTGGCTGGCGGTCTACGGGAAGACCAGCGTCGAAGACTCCCCCGATTCCCGCGCCCTGCCCGCGCTCTCTGCCGCCGACGGCCATCCGGCCCGGGCCGCGACCGCGGCCGCCGAGCTCCACTCCGAATCCACCAAGCCCCCGCCCCGCTACACCGAGGCCACGCTGCTCTCCGCGATGGAAGGCGCCGGCAAGCTGGTCGACGACGACGAGCTCGCCGAGGCCATGAAGGAACGCGGACTCGGCACCCCCGCCACGCGGGCCGACACCATCGAGGGACTCATCAACCAGAAGTACCTTGATCGCCCCCAGCGCGAGCTGATCCCCACCGCCAAGGCCGAGCAGCTGATCCAGTTCCTCGGCGCAGTGAAGGCCGAGGAGCTCACGAAGCCCGACCTCACCGGTGAGTGGGAATTCAAGCTCCGGCAGATGGAACACAACAAGTTCTCCCGCGAGCGCTTCATGGAGGAGATCGTCTCCATGACCCGCGGCATCGTGGAGCGTGTGAAAGGCTTCGAGGAGGATGACTCGGTCGCGCGTGAAACCGCCATCCTCTCCCCCACCGACGGCAAGCCGCTGCGGGAGACGCTGCGCGGCTACAAGTCCCAGGATGGCGAGCTGATGCTCTACAAGGTCATCGGCGGCCGGCGCATGGAGGAATCCGAGATCGCCGAGCTCGTCGAGAAGCGCCAGGTCGGCCCGCTCGACGGCTTCATTTCCGCCCGCACCCGCTCGCGCTTCGCCGCGATCCTGCGGCTCGCGCGCGACGAGGAAAAAGGAAAGTGGCAGGCGAAATACGACTTCGGCGAGCAACAGGACATCAGCACGCTCGAGTCGTTCTGGAAGGACCCCGCATCGGGCGCCGAACTCTGCGAGTCGGGCAACAGCTACATCCTGCGCGAACGCGAGGGCGAGACATGGAAGCAGTCGTTCCGGGTTGGCCGGCTGATGTGCCAGAAGTCGATCCCGAGGGAAGCAGCCGTCCAGCTGGTGACCGCCGGCAAGACCGACCTGATCCAGGGTTTCATCTCCAAGAAAGGCCGGCCCTTCGATGCCTTCCTCAAGCGCGAGGGCGCGAAGATCGCGTGGGAATTTCCACCGCGGAAGGCCAAGCTCGACAAGGACGGCAACCCCGTCGTTCGAAAGTCCAAGACGCCCCCCGACCTTTCCAAGGCGGTCGTCATCGGCCCCAGCAAGCGCCACAAGGGCGGCGAACTGGTCGAGACGCCGGACGCCTATTACGTGCGACGGCCCGATCAGGACAACCGCGTGGTATTCACCTTGAAGCGCCAGCTCTGCGGTATCGAGCTTCCCGTCGACGAAGTGCGGAAGCTCTGCGAGGACGGTCGCACCGGCTTGATCGAGGGATTGGTCGGCAAGAGCGGAAGATCGTTTTCCGCGTACCTGAAGCTCTCGCCCACCGGGGCGAAGGCCGACTTCGAGTTTCCGCCGCGGTGACTCGCGCGCGGGATTGCGGCCGGGCCGAGCGGTGGACATCGTTCGGGGATGTCGCGCCCCCTCCAAGTCACGATCGCCGTCCTTGCCGCCGCCACCGCGACCACCGGTGTCATCGCGTGGCGGCAGAATAACGAGCTTTCGGAACTGCGTGCACGCGCGCTGGACCGCTCGGAACGCGCGCAACTGCAGAAGCGGCTCTGGGACCTGGAGAAATCCAACCGGGAACTGCAATCGCGCGCTGCGCCGGTCGCTCCGGAGCGCGCCGGAACCAAGTCAGGCGCGACGCCCGCCGCGGCGCAGTCCTCCGGTAACGCCGGCCAGCCTTCCCCCCAGCAGCAGCTCGCCTTCGTCCGCGAGCTGGCCGCAAGACCGGAGATCCAGGCCTATGTGGCCTCGCAGCAGCGGTCGCGGCTCGAGACCTCCTACCTCGCCCTGTTCCGCAACCTCGGTTTGAACGAGGACCAGAGCAATCGGCTGACGGGCCTGCTGCTTGAGCGGCAGAACCTTCGGAGCGAGGTAGCGGAAGCCGCGCGCTCCCAAGGCATCGACCCGCGGGAGAATCCCGAGGGCATGCGCCGGCTGCTCGCCACCGCGCGCGAGGATTTGGAAACGGCGATCAAGGGCGTCATCGGGCCCGCGGGTTTCGCCGCTCTGCAGACCTACGACGCCACGATGCTGCAACGCGGCGTCGTGAACGATCTCCAACAACGCTTGGGCAGTACCGGTGCGCCCCTCGCTCCCGCGCAAGCCGAGCAGCTTGTCCAGATCCTGGCCAACAATCCCGTCGCGCGCCCGACTGCAGCCCGCCCCGCGGCGGCCGCCGCGACCGACAGCGGAAACCCGCTCCTGCGCGGCCCCGATCTGGGCCCCGTGCTCGCCGGCCTGGTGGGCGGAGGCTCCGGACCCGCCATCGCGGCCTCGATTTTCGCGCCGATGCCCGGCGGGGGCGTGGCCATCAGCGACGCGGCGCTGGTCCAGGCGCAATCGGTGCTATCCGCGCCGCAGGTCGGCGCCCTCAAGGATCTGCAACGCCAGCAACAGGCCCAGCAGCAGGTGCAACAGATCGTGCGCGAGAGCCTTTCGTCCGCCAATCGCTCCGGCTCCGCGGCGACCGCGACTCCGGCTCCGGCCCCCGCCCCTCGACGCTGAAGCCGGCTGACCGTCGGCCGGAGAAAACCCTTGCGGGCTCCAGCGACGGAACGGAACCTGCTCCCTCTTTCCTCTCACCACCATGATCGTAACCACCGCGCAGCTGTTCCGGCACGCCTACGGCAAGTACGCCGTCGGCGCCTACAACATCAACAATGCCGAGCAGGCGATGGGCCTGTTCCGGGGCTGCATCCAGTCCCAGGCCCCCTTCATCATCCAGATTTCGAAGGGCGCCCGGAAATACACCGACAAGCGTATGCTCGAGGCGATCATCCGCTCCGCCGGCGACATTTTCCCCGAGGCCATTTTCGCGGTGCACCTTGACCATGGCGACGAGGAGACCTGCTACGAGTGCATCAACTCGGGCTTTTTCAGCTCCGTGATGATCGACGCGTCCCACGAGCCGTACGACAAGAACGTGGAGATTTCCAAACGGGTCGTCGACGCCGCGCACGCCAAAGGCATCTCCGTCGAGGCCGAGCTCGGCATGCTCGGCGGCGTCGAGGAAGACATCAAGGTGGAGGACGGCCACGCCACCCTCACCAACCCGGAGGAGGCCGAGGATTTCGTGCGCAAGACGGGCTGCGACAGCCTCGCCGCCGCCATCGGCACCAGCCATGGCGCCTACAAGTTCAAGGGCCGTCAGTCCCTGCACTTCGACGTGCTGCGCGAGATCCAGCGCCGCATGCCGGGTTTCCCGCTGGTCATGCACGGCTCGTCCTCGGTCCCGCAGGACGAGGTGCAGCGCATCAACGCCGCCGGCGGACAGCTGGGCAGCGCGGTCGGCGTCGACGTCAACGAGTACCTTCCCGCCGCCAAACTGGGGGTCACCAAGATCAACATCGACACCGACGGTCGCTTGGTCTGGACCCGCGTGCACCGCGAATTCTTCCGCGACAAGCCCGCCGAGTTCGACTTCCGCCCGCCGGGCAAGGTCTTCATGGAGGAGTACGCGAAGTTCATCGCCAGCCGCAACCAGCTGCTCGGCAGCGCCGGCCAGCTGAACGACCTCCGCGCCAGCCTGAAGAAGTAAGCCGGCGCCCCCCTTCCCTCTATCAAGGCCGCCACTTTACCGTGGCGGCCTTTTTCTTACCCGCCAGCTAAGATCCGCGGCGGTGCCTGCCACCGAATCAGCCTCGAGAATATCCGCGGAAAACGCCGCGGCGCCATCGGACGCTTTTCCGGCTGACGAGCATTACGCCACGGGCGCAGGACCAGACGATTACCATGCCGGGGCTATCGGTCTTGAGGCATCCGCGGAGCGATTCAGAAGCTACGTCAAACTGTGTTCCATCTGAGGAATCAGTACCGCTGTACCTGAAGCGTGTTTTTTTCGGCACGATTCTCCCCGCTAAAGCCAGCGTCCCATTCATCTGCGCCATCCGGAAAATCCGCGGTTCAATTTCGCTGCGTTCGGAGCAGCCCTTGGCCGTCACGCAAGCGGTATGGTCCGCGGCGGGCGGCCGCGCCTGCACGGGATGCCTTTCATCCGGAAATGCCGAAACGCATTTCGTTAAGAAACGCGTGCGATGTAGCCGAGGGTGTTTACCCGCCTCAGGCGGGCCACCTTCGGATCGTCGTAAACTCCGTCCGCCAATCCCCACTCACTCGCGCTCGTTTTCAGTCGCCCCTCCCAGCGCGGCGTAGCCTGAACGTTACTTTGGTTGCGGCTCCGCCGGGCTGGGCTACCTGCGATCAAAAACCCGCAGGCGCGATGAAGAAATCTTCAACGGACCCCAAAGAGCTGCTGCAGCACCGTCTCGAGATCCTTGCCCGGAACCCAGCCTCCCCGCCGGGCCACCGCGAGGCTTTTGCTGCGCTCACGTCGCTCGATCGCCCCATCGACTTCCACGAATTGCGGCTGCCCCGTCGGCAGTCCTACGACCTCCGTGGAACTGAGCGGCGTCCAGGCGAATGGCAGGCCCGTCCACGCGAAACGGATCTCCCAACCCGCGACCAGACCCAACGGGAGTGGCTTGGTCAGCAACGCCGGGTACCGCGTCACGAAGTCCGGCGTGCGCAAGGTCGCGATCCGCAAGCGCACCGCGGTGGGTTGCGCGAACAGGAATTCGCGGACGGAGGTGAGACGTCCGTCGCGCCACGCGGCGTAAAAGGCGAGCGGATCCACCCCGATGAGATTCATGCCGTTCCACATGCCGTGCTCGTTGCGCGATCCGAACCGCCGTCGGTCATACCAGGTCTGAAAATCAGCGGCGATCGCGAGGCCGACCTCAAAATGCAAGTGCGCACGGGACGGCGGGATCATGTACCCCCCGGAACTGTGCCCCATCAGCCCGAGCGTCTTCCCGGCGATCACTTGGACGCCAGATCGGATGCCCGGCTCGACGCGCGCAAGATGCGCATAAAGAGTATAAATGGCAGGAGCGAGGTCGGTGTGCTCGATGACCACGTGTCGGCCATAGCCGCTCTGTCCCGGGGATGTGACCACGTGCCTCACCGTGCCCGCCATCGCCGCAAAAACCGGATCGGTGGCCTCCCCGTTGCGCCCCCGGCCGACCGGCCGGATGTCGATTCCCTCGTGGAAACGTGTTCCCCCGCTCCTCACCCCACCGAAGCCGCCGCTCGCGGGATCGCCCGATCCCGCGTGCTGCAGCCATTGCGAAGGCGGCTTACCCTCCGCCCAGCCGGAATGCGGTGTGGGCCAGACCAGGCGGAACCCGCCCTCAGCTCCCGACGCACACGAACCCGTCAAGCAGAGCAGGATCGCGATCAGGCCGCTCCGCCATCCGCGATCCCTCCTCATTTCGAATCCTTCCTCCGCGCCGCGGCCGAACCGACCTTGATATCCTCCACCAGCAGCGGCAGCGAGTCGTCGGGAATTTCCACAAACGTGAATACGCGTCCGTCGGCAATGGCGCCGTCGATCCGCCTGGCACCGAGAAAAACACCGTCCACCTGCAGCACGAGGCGCCTTCCCTGATGCACGACGGAAAGCCGGTAGAGATCCCGGGCCGCCGCCGGCGCGAGTTGGAACCGCACGCACCGCCCGAGATCCACCTCGGCGACATCGGCGCCGACCACGTCAGATTCCGTGATGACAGGTTTCGGATTCAGGCGCAACGCGATGCCGCTGCGCGGCAGTATCGCCGGCACGCCCTCGCCATCGCCGCTTTCCAGAAAAAACCGCGCGACCCTTCCGGCACTTTCTCCCTGCTTCCCCGGGGTTGCGCAGCCGGCGAACAGCAGCGGCAGCGCGAGCAGTGCGCGGGCAAAACGGAAAGATTTCATGCCACCACCACCTCGGGGCAAAACGCGGAGATGATCTCGGCCCCGATCGCGTCGGCAACCAACCGGCCGGCCGGCGTGAGGCGAACCACCCCGTCCGTCGACAACAGCCGTCCGGCCTCCTCCAATGCCCCCAAGGTCTCCATCACCGAGGTCCACGGCAGATCGGGAGTACGTGTCCGCCAAGGGCCGAGGGCGACTCCATCATTCATGCGCAAGCCGAATACGAGCGCGTCCTCGGCCAGCAAAGCGGGCGTCACGGCGCGCCGATCCTCGGTCATACGCTCGCCCTGCTCCAGACCCTCCAGCCAGCGGGAAAGATCCGCGACGTTGGCCCCACGCCAGCCGCGATGTTGGGAGGCGGCGGAAGGACCGATGCCGATCCATTCACCCATCCGCCAGGTGTTCAAGTTGTGCCGGCAGGCATGGCCGGGACGCGCGAAGTTCGAAACCTCATATTGGGGATACCCCGCCGACTCCAATCTGCGCCATGTCGCCTCATAGAGCCTGGCTTCGGCTTCAGCGTCACGCCGCACCTGCCCCCGCGAGAGCTTCACCCACAGACGGGTGTCCTCCTCGAAGGTGAGACAGTAGGTCGAAACGTGATCGGGCCCCAGGGCCAACGCCTCCGCAAGATCCGCCTCCCAGGCCTCATCCACTTGCCCCGGCAACGCGAACATCAGGTCGAGGTTGAAGCTGGCGAATCCCGCGGCGCGCACAAGCTGCTGCGCCCGCAAAACCTGTTCCCTCGAATGCCGCCGCCCCAGCGCTTCGAGCAGTTCAGGCTGAAAGCTCTGCACCCCGAGCGAAACCCGGGTCACGCCCACCTCCCGCAACGCCTCCAGCCGTTCCTCCGTCACCGAGCCCGGTGCCAACTCGATCGTCCACTCCTCGGGATTTCCCCCGCAGGCGCCGTGAACGATTCGTCCCAACTCGCGGAGATCCCGGGCCGAAAGCAGCCCCGGAGTACCTCCGCCCCAGAAAACGGTGTCAACCGGCCGCTCCGGCGATACTTGCGAAAGCTCCCGGCGAACCCCGTCGAGATACCGCGCGACGTCGTTCCGCGTGGGAGCCTCTTGATAGAAAGCGCAGAAATCGCAGGTTGAGGCGCAAAACGGGACGTGGACGTAAAGTCCGAGTGGAGGCGGCAGCGCCGATTGCTCCGCTAGCCCAGCTTTGGCTTGCCCTGCCTCAGGCCCGGTCATTACTCAAATTCCTCCGTCGGTTCGCCCGATCATCTTCCGTCCAATGCACACCACCCGAATTTCCGCCGCGAGGAAAATCATCCAGCGGGCGCTCGCCGCCTTTTCTCTCCTGCTGCTCGTCGGCTGCGACAGCGTCACGCTCACCGACCTGACCCCGCGCTCGGTCGCCGAGAATCCATCCCAGATCTACACGTTCACCCTGCGGGTGGCCAAACGATCCAACACCATCACCGGGGTTTCTCCGACGATCGTGATCGACGGGCGCAGTTTCCAAATGCGTTCCGGCACGCTGGGCGAGGGCCTTTACGAGTTCGAGTACCAGCTGCCCGCCGGCCGCGACCGCGTGGCCTACTACTTCCTCGTCAACTACTTCGTCGAGGGAAACAACGTCCAGACCCCGGGTGAAGCCTACACGCAGGTCGAAACGGTGCAGATCGTGCGCCGCTACGTTCTTTCCCTCGAGGTTAACCGTGGGCCGGTCGGAGCGCGCATCAGCGTCCTCGGACGGGGCTTCACCACGCAGGACAGGATCATGTTCAACGGCACCCCCGCCCGCACCAACTTCGAGTCCGCTAATTCCCTGAGCTTCTACGTCCCCGCACTGGCCGCGAACGCCAACTACCAAGTGTCCCTCAGCAGCGCCGCCGGCACTTCCCCCGTGGGAACCTTCCGCATCGACGCCAGCACAATCAGTGTGGCGCCGACCGCGCTTTCCCTGCGCACCGGCGATCGCACCACGCTGACGTTCTCCTTGCCCAATCCCGCCCCTCCGGGCGGCACCTTGCTCGACGTAGCCACCGATGTCCCCGAGAGCATCATCATGCCGGAGGTCATCGTCCCCCAGGGCCAGACCAACGTTTCGGTCACGGTCGAGGGCGGGAAACCCGGCAACGGCACGCTTTATCTTAAGGGTTTCGGAGCGGGGGAAGTCACTGTGCCGGTGACGATTTCCCCGCGCTGAAAACGAGCTTGGGTGCGGGGCGCTCAGCGCTGCCGCAAATCAACAGAGACCGGCCGGTGGTCGCTGGCGGATCTCACCGCGGGGCCATCATGAATCCGGGCGGAACCTCCGGCCACCCATGGCGCCAGCCCGCCGGAAACGAGGATCAGGTCCACCCTGCTGTAGGATTCCTCCCTGCGCCACGCGTGGGTCCACGACTCGCCGCGTGAGTCCGCGGCCGGCAGAAGGGTCATGATCTCGACCCGGCCGCGTTTTTGCAGGGCAGCCGCCGGGCGACTGGTCCGGCCGTCGTTACAGTCGCCCAAAACCACAAAGCGCGCCACCCCCGGATCGGGGAAAAGTGACAGCACCCGATCCCGAATCGCCACCGCCTCGGCCGCGCGACGAACCGCAGACCCCGGGTCGTCCTCACGTTCGGTCAACCGACTCTTCAGGTGTACCGCGAAAACCGTGATCGAACCGCCGACGGTTTCCACGCGAGCCTCGAGCAGCCCACGCTTCACGCTCTCACGCCCGCCCAGATAGGCGAAGGACAGGTCCTCGTGCATCCGGACCCCCTGTAACGGCAGGAGCGAGAGGATTGCCAGATGCCGCTCGGCGTCGGCGCCCTTGCCCCACGCGAGATGCGGGTAGTCCAAGCCCTCCGCCCGCAGGTCGCGCCTCAGTTCCTCCAAGTAGACCCGCGGGCCCATCTCCTGCAACACGAGCACATCAGCCGCCATGTCGCGGATGACCGCGCGCAAGGCGGATTTTTCGCGTTCGGGCTTCGGGTAGCCCGGCCGGAAACCCGACGCCGTCATGCGGTCGGCGGGCAGGTAATTCTCGACGTTGTAGGTCGCGATCCGCAGGGCCGCCGGCGCGGCGGCCGAGGACCCCGAGACCGCGACCAGCGCCACCCCAAACCCCAGCAGCCGCCACCTCAACCCCCACCGCACAGGAGAGCCCTCAGGCGCGCTGGAGCGCCGCTTCGCGCTCGACGAGGGTCGGGTGCGAGTAATGAAAGCCGCTGAACCACGGATGCGGCGTGAGATTGGTGAGGTTTTTCTGCGCGAGCTTGCGCAGCGCCGAAACCAGGGAGGCCGGTCCGCCCATCGCCTCGCGCGCGAAGGCATCCGCCTCGTATTCATGCCGCCGCGACAGTAGATTGCCCAGCGGCGAGAACCAGAAGGTCACGCTGCCGCTAAGCAGGCCGAACAGCAGGAAGGAAGGGGCCAGCTGCGCCGGTGGAAACCCGAAGGCCGGGTTGAACCAGGAACTGCCGGCGAGCCAGGCGATCGCGGCGAAGCCAGCAAACATCATCCCGGCGGAAAGCGCGAGCAGGCGGGGGATATGACCGCAGCGGTAGTGGCCGATCTCGTGAGCCAGCACCGCCTCGAGCTCCTGCGGCGTCAGCTGCGTGACCAACGTGTCGAACAGCACGATCCGGCGGAAACGCCCAAACCCGGTGAAGTAGGCGTTGGAATGCCCGGAACGCTTGGAGCCGTCGATCACCTCGATCGTGCTCGCCCGGAAACCAGTGCGCTCACCCAGCGCCATGAGCCGGTCCCGCAAGTCACCCGCGGGCAAGGGCGTAAGTTTGTTGAACAGCGGCACGATCAACTTGGGGTACAGGATCATCATCAGCAGCTGGAAGCTGAATAGCAGCGCGAAGCCCCACACCCACCAAAGCGGTCCCGCCAGAAGCACCAGCGAGAGCAGCGCCCACAGCAGCGGGAAACCAAGCGCGATTCCCAGCAGGGCACCCTTGATCTTGTCGAGGACCCACAGCCGCGGAGTGCTGCGGTTGAAGCCGAAGCGCTGCTCCAGGCCGAACTGCTCCCACCAGTCGAACGGCAGCGAAGGCACCGACAGCAACAGACCGGCCAGGATGATGAAGGCCGCCTGGTTCCAGACCGACTCCGCTCCGCCCCAGACCGCCGTCTCGTCGAATAGCGCCGGGAGCACGCCGCCCACGAGCACCAGCACGAGTACCAGTGTGTCGAAGACCTCGCCCACATCCCCGAACCGCGACTTGGCGAGCGTGTAGCGACCGGCCTTGGCGTAGGTCTCGGCGTCCATGATGGCCGCCACCGACTCGGGGGCGCGCCCCTCATGCCGCCGCACGGAAGCGCGGTTGAGCGCCGATAAGACGAGCGAGGCCGCCAGGCGCAGCAACAAGAGACCGATCGCGATCCAGAGCACGGGAGACATGCGGCCAATGGACCCGATTCAAACGCCGCCGCCAGTCCAAAGATACCCGCGGCATACCCGAATTCGGGCACGACGCATGATTCCGCAAGCGACATGGAAACTGGGTTGAAATGCCCGGAACGGACGGCAACCGTGGTCCTTTCCGTGGAATCTAAGAAAGAACAACCGTCGTTCGAGGAGGCCCTCGCGAAGCTGGAGACGATCGTGGAGTCGATGGAGTCGGGTGAGGTTCCCCTCGCCGACCTCATCGCCCGCTTCGAGCAGGGCACCAAGCTGCTGCAGTTGTGCGAGTCGCGCCTGAAGGAGGCCGAATTGCGGATCGAGCAACTGAAGAAGACGAAGGACGGTGCGGTGGCGTTCGAGAAATTCGACACGGAGCGCGAGGTGTGACGCCCCTGGACCCGCCAAGCCCGACGAAAGCCACGATGAACGCCGACCGCCCCTCCTCCTCACCCCGCCTGCTCGATTCCATCCGCGGCCCGGCCGACGTGAAGGCGCTCCCACCTGGCGACCTGCCCCGGCTAGCGCAGGATATCCGCGAGGAACTCATCGCGGTCACCGCGCGCAACGGCGGCCACATCGGGCCCAATCTCGGCGTGGTGGAGCTGACGATCGCCCTGCACCGGGTGTTCGAGACACCCTCCGACCAGTTCGTATTCGACGTGGCCCACCAAGGCTACGTCCACAAGCTGCTCACCGGGCGCGGCGGGGACTTTTTCCGGCGCCTGCGCCAGACGGACGGCGCCAGCGGATTCCTGTGCCGCGGCGAGAGTCCGCACGACGCCTTCGGCGCCGGCCACGCCGGCACCGCGCTTTCCGCGGCGCTCGGCATGGCGACCGCGCGGGACTTGCGCGGCACCGGGGAGCATGTCGTGGCGGTGTGCGGCGACGCCGCCTTCACTTGCGGCGTAACCCTCGAGGCGCTCAACAACGTCGTCAGCGCCACCAAGCGGCTGATCGTCATCCTCAACGACAACGAGTGGTCGATCGCGAAGAACGTCGGCGCGATCTCGCGGTACCTGAACCGCATCAGCACGAGCCCTACCTACAATCGCATCCACCACGACCTCGAGGCGTTCTTCCGCAGCTTCCCGACGGGCGTCGAGATGAACCGGGTGTACCACCGGTGGAAGCGGGAGACGAAGGACTTCTTCATGGAGTCCTCGCTCTTCGAGAAGTTTGGCCTGCGCTACCTGGGGCCGGTCGACGGGCACGATTACGAGGCGCTCCTCAAGAATCTGGAGTTCGCGAAGAACTGCGATGTTCCCGTGGTCATCCACGTACTCACCAAGAAGGGGCGCGGCCTGGAGGCGGCGATCGCGCATCCGGAACGGTTCCACGGCTCGGGTCCTTACGACCCCGTCACCGGCGAGGGCCGCAAGCCTGCGCCCGGCGCGGCGCCGAATTACCAGGACGTGATGGGTGAGGCGCTCGTGCGTTTCGCCAAGGCGGACCCGCAGATCGTGGGGATCACCGGGGCCATGCCCAGCGGCACCGGGCTCTCCCATCTGGCCGCAGCGGTGCCGCGCCAGTTCTTCGACGTGGGCATCGCTGAGGAACACGCCGTGTTGTTTGCCGCCGGCATGGCGACCAGAGGGTTCCGCCCCGTGTGTGCCATCTACTCGACTTTCCTCCAGCGTGCCTACGACCAGGTCATCCACGACGTCGCGCTTCAGGACCTGCCGGTAACCTTCTGCATGGACCGCGCCGGTCTGTCCCCGAACGACGGTCCCACCCACCACGGTCTTTTCGACCTCTCGTACCTGCGCTGCGTGCCGAAGGCCGTGGTCATGCAGCCGCGCAACGAGGACGAACTCGTCGACATGCTGCACACGAGCCTCCAACTCGAGGGACCGGGTTTCATCCGCTACCCCCGCGGCGCTGGCACCGGGGTGCGCATCAAGGACCATCCCGCCGCACTGCCGATCGGCCGTGCAGAGGCGATCCGCGACGGGTCCGACATCATGATCTGGGCCCTTGGCCCGATGGTACAGGACGCCCTCGCCCTCGCTGATGATCTGACGGCGACCGAAGGCATCTCAGTCGGCGTCGTGAACGCGCGCTTCGTGAAACCGCTCGACGAATCCCTCTTGCTCGAGCACTCCGCGGGCGCCCCGCTCATCGTCACGATGGAGGACCATGTGCTCGCCGGCGGCTTCGGCAGCGCCGTGGTCGAGACACTGCAGGCGGCCGGTCGCGCCACCGCGGTCGAGCGGATCGGCTGGCCCGACGCTTTCATCGAACACGGTTCCAACGTGGAAATTCTGCGCGCCCGGCACGGGCTTGCCCCCGCCGATATCCGGTCGCGGGTACTCGCCCGCTGGCGCGACGTGCGGCGGGCGGCGGAGGCCGCCGACATCGGGACGTAAAAAAAGCCGCGACGGCGAACCGGCGCGGCTCTGAAGGTCGGGAAATCCGACTGATCTTACTTGGCGGGCTTGGCGATCTTGCCGGCGCCACCGCACTTCGTGCAGTTGTCGCCCTTGGCGGCGGCCTCGACGCAGCACTTGTGCTCGCACTTCTTGCCGTCTTTGGCGGCGGCGGCGCAGCACTTGCCGGGCTTGCTCTCGGCGGCGGCGAACGCGACGCCAGCGGCGAACAGTGAGGCGGCGATGAACGTGGTGATGGACTTCATGGGTGTGTTTTGGGTGTTTTTGGTTGGTACTGACAGCTTTGGTGCGGGCGGCGGGAATCGAACCCGCCTCTCATGCTTGGGAAGCACACGTTCTACCGATGAACTACGCCCGCGGGAGCTCGAACGTGGAGAGCGTTGCTGACGTTTCCACGCTCCCGCAAGCGCAAATCCGGAACCGTTTCCTGCGGGGTGCATTGTTCCAGAACGCCGGGCCATCAGCTCAACATTCCCTTCAAGGCCGACCGAATCTGATCACCGGTCTCCGGAGCGAGGAAGGCATGGTCCACCTCATAGCCACCGGCGGGAAAATCGGCCCGCGTGGGAATGTACCAAGGCCCGGCGTCGCCGTAGGCGGCCACGGCCACAGGTTCCGCCCCGCGGATCGCTTGCGCCTCCAACTGAAACTCGATGAACGGCTCCGCGGGCAAGTGCAGCGCCGTCATGGAGTTGAGTCGCAACGCGGAGAGGATGAACGGATCCCCGCGTTCCACCCGGCGAAGGCACGCTAGCTTGAACGCCGGACGCAGGCGGGTGACGAGGGAGTCCTTCGGCTTCTCCATCAGTTCGCGCAACGCCGCCGGCCCGATCGCAGGGTTGGCCCCGGGTCGCAGTTCGTTCGTGAGCCAGGCTGCCCGCACCAGGGGTTCCGGCCGGAGCGAGGCCTCCGCTGATGTGATACCTTCGATCATACGCGACGTGAGCGCCTCGCGGGCCGCCGGGCTGCCGTCATTGTACTTCCCCGCGGCGATGTTTCCCGCGCATCCGGTGAAATACAGGTGGGTGCATTGCGGATCCTCCTTCTGCCGCGCCTTGCGGGCCAGCCCGCAGAAATCGCTGCTCACCCGGCCGTCACCATAGTAACTCATCGGGTGCGTGGCGTAGTAGTGGCACGCGACCACACGGCGGCTGCCTTCGTAGAACGCGATCGTCCGCAGCCACGGGTCGATCAACCCCTCCTGCAGCGCGATCTGTTCCGGATTGCGGCAGGAGCTTCCGCGCATGCGGAGGATCCGGCCGTCCGGTCCGCGCTCGATCCGGCGATTGGAGGCGACTTGTCGCACTTTGCCCGCGCCGTGCGCGACGTGCGTCACGGCACGCGGGGCGCGCAGCGCGGCGCCGACTGCGGAACGCGCCGCGTCGAGGCAGCGGCGGTGGAAATCGCGATCGATCACCCGCGGCAGATCCGGGTGCGCCGCAGCCAGACGGTCGGCGTCAAGACAGACCAGCGGGGCGTTATGTTGGTGCACACAATGGACGGCTACGCGGTCCGGCGTCGTCCCGGCCGCCTCGGCCAAGGCAACTCGCCAGGCAGTGTGGGCTTCGTTGAGAATCCCGGTCCAATCCACCGCGCAAACCACCACCGGCGCACCCGCCCCGAGCAGCACGTAACCGATCGCTTCGAGGGGATCGTCGACGGCCGAAACCGGTTTGATCCAACCGCCGCAGCACGCGTGGCCAAGCGGAGGCGTGACGTCGAAACGAAAGGGCGCGATATGCACGCTCCCGCCTGAAGCCGCCGCCCGGCCGCGCGTGGCGGCGAGCACTGCGGCCGCGGACGAGCCGGCCAGTATTTCCCTGCGGGTGAATGCGTTCATGGTTTTTCCGGATAGCCCGGACTGGAATAGATTTCGCGCAACAGACGCACCGCGGCCTCGACCAGCAACCGCCCGCATTCATCGGTGCCCGCACCGGCCACGCCGGCCTCATACCCCCCGCGGGCCTTCTCGCCCGGGAGACCGACGTAGTGCACGCCCATGCCGTTGCTGTAGCCGAGCACCAGGGTCTGCGGAAACGGCGATTGCTCGCGGATCACCGTGCCCAGATCCGTCAGCGGCTCGCCCGGCAGCGCGACGAACGCGAGCGGGCCGCAGACGATAACCTGCACCTCTGCAGCCACGGTTTCCGTCCCGGTCCGTTCCCGCGCCGCCGGCGTGAGCGGGAGGTCGATCGTCGCGCGGCCCGTCCGCAGCGGCCTCGGTGCGAGGCGCACCGAAAACTTCGCCGCTTCTCGCGCCTTTTGCGCGAAAGCAGCCGCCATTTCCGCAACGGCCTGCGGGCCACGCCGCCAGGGCGTGATATCACCGCATGTTCCTTGGAGGAAGAGCGCGTCGCCGCCAAACACACCGGCGATCGCCGCGGATGCCGGACCCGGCCAGTCGGCGGAGATTCCGGGGTTCGACGGGTAGATCGAGACTGAATGCAACGAGGTATGGTAAAGGGTCGCGAGGTTACGGCCGTCCTCCGCCCGCAACCAAAGGAGGGAAAGCGTGCGGTCCATCGGACCAAAGGTCGCTCCACCCGTCAGCACCGCGGCGTTCCAATCAGGACTACTCGCAGCCATCGTCCGCGTCGCCTTCGGCTCCGCCAAACCCCAGGCCGGCGCTCGCGGGCGCCGGTTGTAGAGGTACTCCGCGACCGAAACGCGTCCGATGCTCAGCGTGGCCGGACGTGCCGCGGCCAGCGCTGCCTTCGTCGCCTCCACGCTCGCGTCCAGCAGCCGCTGCATCCATGCCCGGAACGGCGGGTGCTCGTTCTGCGCGGGCATGTAACGCAATGCCCACCAGTTGTCCCGCTCCCGGCCGCGGTGGCCGTCACGGTAGACCGGCGACCACGGCGCGGAATGGGTATGGCTCGCGTTGACTAGGATGTTGCCGCCCGGGATTCCCGTCGCCGCCTCGATTACTCGGCGTACCTCGTCACGGGAGGACTCCGAGACGTCCGTCAGGTCCCAACGCACCACGGCGGCGCGCGTTTTGCCATCTTCGAGCGTGAGCACCTGCACCGCGAGCGGATCGAGCACCGTACCATAGGGTTTTCCGGTCACCCAGTTCCGCACCTCGGCGCCGGGCGTGATATCGGCGCGGCCGACACCGACCTGAAGCGCGATCGCCGGCTCGGCGGCCGACAGTCGTGAAAGGCCCAAGGCGAAGAGGAGAACAAAGCGGACAATCATGGGGTGGAAATGGCGCCGGCGCCGTTTCTTCACGATCCCTTTGCGCCGGCGAACCGTGCAATCCCAAACGCCGAGCCAAGCCCCCTCGCCGCTTGCCATGCCACGACTCCGGACCTTCGCTCCCGATCCCCCATGGAACGCCGTCGCTTTCTCCCGTTCCCCTCCCTGCTCGCCACAAGTTCGCCGGCCGCTTCCGACGGCGAGCTGCTCGTCGACGTCAACGTCACGATCGGTGATTGGGTCGTGCGGCGCTCCTGGGCCGACTCCACGGCCACGTTGCTCGCGCGCCTCCGCCGTCACGGCGTGACCTCAGCGTGGGCCGGCACCGTGGAGGGCGTGCTGCATACGGATATCGCCGGTGCGAACGCGCGACTCGCCGCCGCCTGCGCCGGCACGATGCTCCGGCCGTTCGGTACGGTGAACCCGCTCGCACCCGACTGGGAGGAGGACTTGCGCCGTTGCGCGGAGGTGCACGGGATGCCGGGCATCCGGCTTTTTCCCGGCTATCATTTCTATAAACTGGAGGACGAAATCTTCGCGCGGGTGCTCGCGGCGGCGGCCCGGCAAGGACTGCTGGTCCAGATCACGCTAGCGATCGAGGACGACCGTTCGCAAAACCCCGTGCTCACGGCCCCGTTCGTCAATGTCGCCGCCCTGCCGGAGCTCCTCGCCCGCACTCCAGGCGCACGCGTGATGCTGTTGAATGCGACGTCCCGGGTGTTCTCCGGCCCGCCGTTGGTGTCGCGCCTCGCACAGTCGGGGGTATTCCTCGAGATAGCCACCTTGGAGGGCGTCGCCGGAATCGAGGGCTTGCTGGGCCGCTCGCCGAAGGTCCGGCTGTGCTTCGGCTCCCACTCGCCCTATTTCGTCTTCGAGTCCGCCCTGCTCAAACTCCAAGAGTCGGATCTCACACCGTCGCAGTCCGCCGCCGTGCGCCACGCCAACGCCGCCCTCGCCCTTTCCCGCAAATGAACCGCCGCGACTTCCTCGCCAAGGGCGGCGCCGCCGCGCTCACCCTGCCCGTCGTCCGCGCCGCCTCCCCCGAGTCCGCCGCGTCCGCGTGGGGAAGCGCGGAGCTGCGCAAGCTGGGCGCGTGGGACGTTCATGCGCACGTGGGCACGCCCGGCCCCAACCCCGCGAAACGCATGGAGACGCTTGTACGCATCGCCGATCGCGTCGGCGTCGAGCGTTTATGCATCTTCATGAGCCCGCCTTGGCAGCATGAGCCGAAACCGGAGGAGTTCCGGCGCAGCAACGACGATGTGCTGGCCATCCTGAAGGAATGGGGCTCGCGCGCGTTCGGCTTCGTCTACCTGAACCCGGTGCACACCAAGGAATCCTTGGCGGAGCTGGAACGCTGCGTCGCCGACGGTCCCATGGTGGGCATCAAACTCTGGGTCGGCACCCGCGCCCATCGCCGGGAACTCGACCCGATCGTCCGTCGCGCAGTCGAACTCGACGCCCTCATTTTCCAGCACACCTGGATCAAGCAGCGCGGAAAGGGCAACCTCGCGCAGGAATCGACGCCGATGGAGCTCGCCGAGTTGTCGGCCCGGCATCCGGGCGTGCCGATGGTCTGCGGCCACACCGGCGGCGGCGAATGGGCATTCGGGATACGCGCGATCCGCGCTCGTCCGGAGCTCCACGCCGACCTCGGGGGCGGAGACCCCGTCTCCGGCCAAGTCGAGATGGCCGTGCGCGAACTCGGCGCCGAACGCGTGCTCTACGGCAGCGATGTCCACGGCCGCAGCTTCGGCTCCCAACTCGGCCGCGTGCTCGGGGCCGACATCCCCGACACCGCCAAACGCCTCATCCTCCGCGAAAACCTCGTGCGGCTTCTTCGTCCCGCCTTGAAGCGCAAAGGCATCACGGTCTGATCGAGCTGCGCCGGAAAAACTCGGGAAACCGCTTGACTCGGCTTTTCACGAACTGATTCTCGCCGGTCTTTCCCATTCGGGGTGGTAGCTCAGTTGGTTAGAGCGTCTGCCTGTCACGCAGAAGGCCGCGGGTTCGAGTCCCGTCCATCCCGCCATTTTCCGAAGCCCATGGTCTCCAAAGAGGCCATGGGCTTTCTGCTTCCCCCTCCCCGGAAATCCGCGCGCCACGCCTCCCGCCTCATTCACCAGCCTCAGATCGTAGACAAACCCCGCACCGCCAGGCCCAGACCGGCTACACCGGCAGCATGGGCTCCAGCCTCTGGGGCAGCCGCGCCTACTCCCTCACCTACGGCCGGGAATTCCGAGCGCGACAGAGCAATTCGGAGCCCCATCCCCGCCAAATCGACGAAGCACCCCACCTCGCTCCGCGGCAACCGAAGCCTCGTTCAGGATGGCTTCCGAATAGCTCCGCGAGGGACCAACCACGGATGGACACGGATCAACACGGATAGACGGGTTTCGTTTCCAGGCGGTGCTAGGCGATCCTAGACTATGGCCTCAAACACCCTGCAGAATGCAGTCACAAAGAGGGTAAGTTGCACGCTTGATGCGTCGCGAACCGCGCTTCCTCCTTAGTTTGATGGGCACGCGGGAGCCCACAGTAATTCTACCAAACTGGGGCTTCCCTATTGGAAGGTTCGTACGCAACGTACTTGCTCTCAGCAAATGCCCCTAA
>JACCDP010043704.1_pt1 | contig 82816 bp, 75 predicted proteins | sample 7445841 | NCBI WGS metagenome assembly JACCDP01 (sample SAMN15323441, study PRJNA562643) | freshwater metagenome | isolation source: river surface water | place: USA:Blue River Watershed | collected 2017-08-17
AGTTGCACATTTGACCTGCAGTTTGTGCCAATGTACGTAAAAACCGAGGCAACTGCGCTAACTTGTCAATGCTTGCAATGTCACGCACATCGCGCTTGATCAAGGCATCAAGATACTGCGTGCCCCAGGCTTTTCTTCGTCTTGCCGTTGAACGGGTTAGGGCTTCAGGAAAACCACCTCGCAGAACTTGCTCAATCAACTGATCGTCCAAGATGGGGTGTGCGCAGCTGAGAAGGCGTCCGGAAAATGCGTGGTCAATCCAGTTGGCATCACTACCCACTATTTCGCTTTGCGACAAAGGCAACAAGGTCAATGATTCCATGCGGCCTGCCAGCGAGTCGGCCACTGTCGGTAAAGCCAAGAGGTCTGCGGAACCGGTCAATAAAAATCGGCCTGGTCGTCTGTCTTCATCAACACTTTTTTTGATGGCCAACAACAATGCTGGCGCACGTTGAATTTCGTCAATGACGGCTCGATCCAAACTCCGTATCAATCCCATGGGATCTGCTTTCGCAGACAGCAAGGTCAACTCGTCATCCAAGGTCAAATAACGCATCTCTGCACCGGCCAATTGGCGAGCCAGCGTGGTTTTGCCCGATTGACGGGGCCCCACCAGCAAGGTCACAGGCGTGTCCAACATGGACTCTGCAGCCCTTTTGCGGAGTTGTCGAGGATAAATAGGGAAGGCCGTCATGCGCACATCTTACCGTGAAATACGGAAAATGAACCCGATAATTTCGGATTTAAATGGCGATAATCAGGAAAATTTAAATCGCAGCCGCTTGTAATGCATGGGCAATCGCGTTTTTTTTCACCTGCGGTTTGGGGCAAGTGCCTTTGGGCAGCTCGAACCAACTGCGCACATCTTCTTCCACGCCCACGCCGTGCATGTAGTTGTAAATGGCTTTTTTCAAGCCACGCCCCAGCAGGTCGTGATCGGTGCCGGTGGGGTCGATGAAGCCGACATCGTTTTGCGCAAAACCGCCAGGCGCCAAGGGCAGCAGTTGCACGCCGTAAGCCGCAGGGTCTTGACCCACCGGTGAATGCACGGTGCAAGCAAAGCGGTGAAAGAAGCCGCTTTGGATGCAACCGTTTTCAAACAACTGCCGCACATACTCCAGCGCGTCCACCGTGTCTTGCAAAGTTTGCGTGGGAAAGCCATACATCAGGTAGGCATGCACCAACACCCCCGCGTCTGAAAAACCTTTGGTGACCCGCGCCACCTGCGCCACCGACACGCCTTTTTGCATCAGGTTCAGCAAGCGGTCCGACGCGACTTCCAGGCCTCCCGACACGGCAATGCAACCACTCTCGGCCAACAGTTCAGATAAATCAGGTGTGAAGGTTTTCTCAAAACGGATATTGCCCCACCAAGTCACTTGCAATTGGCGGCGCAAAATTTCTTCGGCCATGGCTTTCAAGGATTTGGGCGGCGCTGCTTCGTCAACGAGATGAAAACCAGTCTGGCCGGTTTCTTCCACAATGCGTTCCATGCGGTCCACCAAGGTGCTGGCAGAGGCCGCGTCATAGCGCGAGATGTAATCCAAAGACACATCGCAAAAACTGCATTTCTTCCAATAGCAACCATGCGCCACCGTGAGTTTGTTCCAACGGCCATCGCTCCACAAACGGTGCATGGGGTTGAGCATGTCCAGCAAGGACAAATAGTTGCTCAGGGGCAAACCGTCCCAAGTGGGCGTGCCCACATCGTCGAAAGGAACATCGGGTTCCGACCAGTTGATGTATTTCACCGCACCATCTGCGCGCACAAAACTGCGGACCAATCGTTGCTGCGAGCGTTGGCCTTGCAGGTGTTCGATCAACGCCAACAAGGGGCGCTCACCAGCGTCGAGCGTGACCACATCGACAAAGTCAAACAAACGCGGTTCCTTCAACTGTCGCAACTCGGTGTTGGCGTAGCCGCCACCCAATCCAATGGTGATGTGCGGCGCATGCGCTTTGATGGTTTGGGCAATCCGCAGCGCGGCATACATGGCACCTGGAAAGGGTACAGACAACAACACCAGCGTGGGTTGGTGTTGTTCCAGCGATTGCAAGGTGCGCTGTGCCAGCAAAGTGTCGAGCAATGTGGGTGCCGCTGCCAAGGCTTGCGCCAAGGGCTCGAAGCTGGCTTGGCTGCTGGCCAAGGCTTCGCCGTAGCGCACGAACTCAAAGCGGGCATCCACCGCATCGCGCACCACATCGGCCACATCGTTCAAATACAAGGTGGCCAAATGCCGTGCACGGTCTTGTTGGCCCAATGCACCAAAGGCCCAGCCCAAGGGGTCTCCACTGTCGTCATCGAAAACTTCCAAGGATGCAAAGCGTGGTCCTTCGGGCAAGAAGCCGCGCCCGCCAATGCGGTGACACAGCGTGGCGTCCCGTCCTTGCAAAAATGCGATGGTGGGTGCGATGGTGCTTTCGTAGCGCGTGAAATGGTCGAGGAAGAAATTCACGCATGCACTGCGTTCTTCAACGGCTTGTTGCAAAGCTTGTGCGCGCACTTGGCGCAAACCATCGGGCGTAAGCAAGTCCAACACCAAGGCCAAGGCCAAATCCACTTGATGTGCATCCACGCCTTGGCTGCGCAAAAAACCAGTGAGGTAAGCCGTGGACGGGTAGGGCGTGTTGAGTTGCGTCATCGGCGGGATCAGGCTGAGCACTTTCATACAGAGGCTCTCTGCGCGAAGGCGGGCGCTTGCAACAGTTGCAGGGCCACAGCTTCGCCCAATTTGATGCCGTCCACCGCCGCCGACAAAATCCCTCCAGCGTAGCCTGCACCTTCACCGCCAGGATAAAGCCCGTGCATGTTCGGGCTTTGCAAGTCTTTGTCGCGATCAATCCGCAACGGTGACGAGGTGCGCGTCTCCACACCTGTGAGCACGGCATCTGGCAGATCAAAGCCTTTGATTTTTTGACCAAACACCGGCAATGCTTCGCGCATGGCTTGCACGGCATAGCCTGGCAAGACGTGGTTCAGATGGGTCATGTGCACGCCAGGCTTGTAGGAGGGCTCGACCGTACCGAGGGCTGTGGATGCGCGGTCGGCCAACAAATCACCCACCAATTGCGCAGGGGCGCAGTAGTTGCTGCCACCCGCGACATAGGCCAAGCTTTCCAGTTGCCGTTGCAACACCATGCCCGCCAGCGGATGAAAACCATCGATGGTGTCGTTGGTGTCCAGCCGCACCGCGTTGCCCAACTCTTGGCCTAATGCAGCGTCGAATGAAGCGGCATCGCTGGGGTAGTCCGCAGGATCGATGCCCACCACAATGCCGGCATTCGCATTGCGTTCGTTGCGCGAATACTGGCTCATGCCGTTGGTCACGACGCGACCCGCTTCGCTGGTGGCGGCCACCACGGTGCCACCAGGGCACATGCAAAAGCTGTACACCGCACGTCCGTTGCTGGCATGGTGCACCAGTTTGTAATCAGCGGCACCCAGTATCGGGTGCCCTGCATGCACGCCCCAACGCGCCCGGTCAATCAGGCTTTGCGGATGCTCGATGCGCACACCGATGGAAAACGGTTTGGCTTGCATCGCCACTTGATGCCGATGCAGCATGGTGAAGGTGTCGCGTGCACTGTGCCCCAGCGCCATCACCACTTGCTGTGCGGGCAGTACATAACGCTCGCCCGTGTCTTGTTTCAAGATGTGCAAAGCTTGCAATTGACGGTGCTCGTCATACGCGATGTCCACCACACGTTGCTCAAAGCGCACCTCACCACCCAAGCGGATGATGTCTTCGCGCAAACCCTCCACCACCTTCACCAGTTTGAAGGTGCCGATGTGCGGGTGCGCCGCCCACAAAATGTCTTCGGGGGCTCCAAAGCGCACAAACTCTTGCATCACTTTCCTACCCAAATGGCGCGGGTCTTTGATTTGGCTGTAGAGCTTGCCATCGGAAAACGTGCCCGCACCGCCTTCACCAAATTGCACATTGCTCTCGGGCTTCAAGACGGACTTGCGCCACAAACCCCAGGTGTCTTTGGTGCGTTGTCGCACCGCTGGCCCGCGTTCGATGACGATGGGCTTCAACCCCATTTGTGCCAACACGAGTGCGGCAAACATGCCGCACGGGCCAAAGCCCACCACCACCGGGCGCGGCGTGTCTTGGCCCCAGTCTGCGGGCGCTTGCACGGGTGGTCGCCATTGCATGTCGGGGGTGGCTTGGATGTGCGGGTTGCCTGTGTGTTGCTTCAAGAGCAAGGCTTCTTGCTGCGGGTTGTGCAAGTTCACATCGACGATGTAGACCACCAGCAGTTTTTTGCGGGCATCGAAACTGCGTTTGAACACCTGCCAATGCGCGATGTCTTGCAACTTCACGCCCAAGGTTTGGGTGATCAGGGGTTCCAGGGCGGGCGTGAACAGTGGCGGCGCTGCGGCTGCATCAGGTGGATCGAAAGCAGCATCAAGGGGCAGCTTGAGTTCAGAGAGTCGAATCATGACAAGCGGTCCGTGGCGATCGGACAAGGGCTGGTAGATGAGCGAGATTATCAACCGATAATGAACGCGTGAAGCACGCCAGGCCGTCGCTGGTGCAAGGACAGAAATGTCGCACTGGAGGAACGTCCGGACTGCACAGGACAGCGTAGGAGGTAACACCTCTCCACCGCGAGGTGAGGATCAGAGCAACAGAGACGAGTCAAGCAAAACGCTTCGGTGTTGGGTTTGGGTGAAACGGGCAATCTCTACGCGCAGCAATACCAAGTAGGCCAACGTTGATGTGGTTCCGCAGAGTTGGCGGGTAGGTAGCACCGAGCCGGGTGGGCGACCCTCGGCCCAGAGGAATGACGGTCACGTGTTGGGCAACCAACATGCACAAAATCCGGCGTATCGGCGGGCTTCACACTTTTTTCATTGGCCTCGAATATGTGCCACGTGCGCCTCTAGCGAGCGCATGGCCACCGGCCAAATGGCCTGCGGCACATCGTCATACACCAGCGCCAACCAATCTTCCATGCGGCCCTCAGGCCTTGCTTGCATGGCTTTCAACACTTTGAGCTCACGCGCCAAGCGGTGGTTTTTCAATCGGTTCATGCAGTCGATGGCGCTGTAGGGCTCGCCCCAGACATTGCCCAGCACATGGCCGTGCGCAGGCAAGATGAACTCCACTTGAAATTCTTGGCCCCATGCCATCAGTTTGTCCAAGGACGCCAAATAGTCGCCCATGTGGCCATCGGGCGGGTCGATGACGGTGGTGCTGCCGTTGAGCACATGGTCACCGCTGAACAACAAACCATCCTCTTCCAAAATCAAACACACATGGTTGGCTGCGTGCCCTGGTGTGTGCACCACACGCAAGCTGTGGCTGTGCGCGCCAGATTGCAACACCAAGCGCTCGCCATCCACCAATTCGCGGTCGGGCACAAAGTCGCTGTGGGCCCGCGCCGTGGGCAAAGAGGCCATGCCCAAGACGTTCACTTGCAAGCCGTGTTGGGCGCAAAGTTGCTGCAAAAGCGCCGCGCCTGGGGCATGGTCGGGGTGGGAATGCGTGCACACAATCGCTTGAATGTGCCCAGCGGTGCTGTCCCACAGGCGTTGCACATGCGCGGCATCGGGTGGGCCGGGGTCGATGACGATGTAGCCACTGTCCGTGTCACCCACCAGATAGCTGTTGGTGCCGGGGCCGGTCATGATGCTCGGGTTGGGGGCTGTGAGGCGCTGCACATGCTGAAGCAAACGCACAGGCGCTTGGGTTTGCCAATCGAGGTGATGCACGATTTGGCCATCGCGACAGGTGAGGGCGAGTTCGCCATAAGGTGCATCGTGCTCCATGAAACGGGCTTCTTGCGCGTTCAAAAAACCTGCGCGAGGACAACTGGTGAACCAGGGTTGCTCGTTGGCACAGGCTTGCAACACACTGTCCACGGACGCGTGCGCTTGCATGCGTTCAAGCGTGCGGATGGTGGGGAAGATGATGAAGAAATCCTCCTCTCGGTGACGCCGCAGCGCTTCAGCCGGGCCAATCCACACGGGCTCAAACTGCTCTTGTTCATCGGCCACAGGTGTTTGACCCTCGGGCATGCGGGCCACCAAAAAGGGCACATCAAAACGGCGTTTCAAATCGCGGTCGGTGATCCAATGGGCCAACACAAACACGTGGTCGGCTGCCAATTGCAAACCGAGTGCTTCGCATTGCGTGTGAAGTGCTTGGCTGCGGTCCAGCTTGGCAATGTCGTTCATGTCGGCCATGCGGCCTTCGCGGTCGGTGGCCAGCAACACACCCAGCTCTTCAAAGCTTTCGCGGATGGCAGCCACCGCTTGCGTCAAGCGGGTGTCGTCTTGGGTGGGCCTGCGTTTCACCAGGTGGTGAATCTCGGCGTCACTGGCATCAATGCCGCCACCTGGAAACACATAAGCCCCCGGTGCAAAGCTCGCGCTCATGGAGCGGCGTGTCATCAGCACTTCCAAGCCCTGTTCACCATCGCGCAACAACAACACGGTGGCAGCAGGCAAGGGTGTGGCGGGGATGCGTTCAGGGTGGATTTGCAGATGGGGGCGGACCATGGTGTATGCCGAGGGGTGGGGGTGAAGGGATGATAATCGGCGCATGCGGATTCGATTTACAAAAATGCAAGGCGCGGGCAACGACTTCGTGGTGCTCGATGAGACCCACGGCCTCTTGGGTTTGCGCCCCGAGCAATACCAATTCATCGCTGATCGACACTTTGGTGTCGGTGCCGATCAAATCCTCAGTGTCCGGCCCGCCCCCCAAGCCGATGTGGACTTCGAATACGTGATTCACAACGCCGATGGCGGCGAGGTGGAAAACTGCGGCAATGGCGCACGTTGTTTTGTGCGCTTTGTCCGCAGCCAAGGGCTCACCGACAAAACCACGGTGCGCGTGAAAGTGCATGGCGGCGTCATCACTTTGAACGAACTGCCCGATGGACAAGTGCAAGTGGACATGGGTGCACCTGTCTTTGATTTACCGCAAGTGCCTTTCAATCCAACGCAGGCCCAAGCCTTGGATGGCGCTGGTGGTTTGCGTTGGCGATTGGCCTTGAATGCCGTCGACCATGCCGATGTGGCCGTGCTGTCCATGGGCAACCCGCATGCGGTGTTGCGGGTGGACGATGTAGCGCAAGCCCCTGTGTCAAGTTGGGGCCCTTTGATTGAACACCATGCGGCTTTCCCCAAACGCGTGAACGCCGGTTTTTTGCAAGTGCTGTCCCGCACACAAGTGAAGTTGCGTGTGTTTGAGCGCGGCGCGGGTGAAACCTTGGCTTGTGGCACCGGCGCTTGTGCAGCGGTGGTGGCCGGTATTCAGCAAGGCTGGCTCGACGAGCAAGTGCAGGTGCACACCCGTGGCGGTGTGCTCACCATTCAATGGCAAGGTGCCGATACATCAGTGATGATGACGGGCCCGGCCACCACGGTATTCACAGGCGAGATGGAGATTCCCGAATGAGCAACCCGATCACACCGATCACCGAAGACGACATCGCCAATTTTTTGGTGAACACGCCTGATTTTTTCGAGCGCCACGCCGCGCTCTTGTCCACCGTGCGTTTTGTCAGCCCGCATGGCCAACGAGCTGTCAGCTTGCAAGAGCGCCAAGCCGACATGCTGCGCGAGAAAATCCGCGCCTTGGAACACCGCATGATGGACATGATCCGCAATGGCAGCGACAACGCGGTGCTGTCCGATCGCTTGCACCGTTGGTCCCAAAGTCTATTGAACACGCAACAACCCGGCAACCTGCCCAACGTCATCGTCGATGAAATCCAGCACCACTTCATGGTCCCGCAAGTGGCCATCCGGGTCTGGAACGTGGACCAAGCCTACGAGATTGAGCCCTTCACCCATGGCGTCACTGACGAGGTGAAAGCCTTTGCCGCCGGTTTGCGAGCACCCTATTGCGGTGCCAACGCCGAGTTTGAAGCCGTCAATTGGCTCGCCCATCCCCATGAAGCCCAATCGGTGGCGCTGCTGGCTTTGCGCAGCACCAACACCCCGTGGTCCACCGATGTGCCCACCGACCCCGAAGCCAAACTGCCCGACCATGAACTCATGGGGTTGTTGGTTTTGGCCTCACCCGATCCGCAGCGTTTCCAACCCTCCATGGCCACAGACTTGCTGGGCCGCATTGGCGAATTGGCCAGCGCTGCTTTGACGCGCTTGCGTTGAACTGGCCCGCATGACCGACAAGCCCGCATTGCTTGAACGCTATCTGGCGCATGCGCAGTTTGAAAAACGTTTGGCCGCGCGAACCGTGGCGCTTTACACCGAAGACTTGAAACGTTTGCAAGCCCTGGCGCAAGAAGCGGGCGTGTCGCTTGAACACGTGCAACCACATCATGTGCGCCGCTGGATGGCGCAGATGCACAGCAGCGGCAGAACGCCGCGTGGCATCGCGCTCATCGTGTCGGGTTGGCGCGGTTTTTACACCTGGCTGGGCCGTGAAGGTTTGATCAGCAGCAATCCCTTGGCGGGACTGCGTGCACCCAAAGCCACCAAGCCTTTGCCCAAAGCGCTCAATGTGGATGACGCGGTGCAACTCACCGAACACCGCAACGAAGACCAAGACCCTTGGCTGCAAGCGCGGGACGTGGCCATGGTGGAGTTGCTCTACAGCAGTGGTTTGCGCGTGGCCGAACTCACCGGTTTGGATGTGCAAGCCAGCGCCCAAGCGCGTGGTTGGATTGACATGGCGGGCGCTGAAGCCCATGTGCTGGGCAAAGGCGCCAAGCGGCGCAGCGTGCCCGTGGGCGAGCAGGCCATGAAGGCCTTGCAAGCTTGGCTGGCTGTTCGTTCGCAAGGGTTGCCCGCACAAGCCCAAGCCCAAACGGCCTTGTTTGTCGGGCAACGTGGCACGCGCCTGAGCTCGCAAGCAATTTGGCAACGGCTTCGTCAGCGCGGTGTGCAAGCCGGCATGAGCACCGCAGTGCACCCGCACATGTTGCGCCACTCCTTTGCCAGCCATGTGCTGCAGTCCAGTGGCGACTTGCGCGCGGTGCAAGAGTTGCTCGGCCACGCCAACATCAGCACGACACAGGTTTACACCCGACTCGATTACCAACATTTGGCCAAGGCCTATGACGCGGCGCATCCACGCGCGCGCAGAAAACAAGCATGAAAACCATCACCCTCAAAGCCGGCAAAGAACGTTCGGCCCTGCGCTTTCACCCTTGGGTGTTTGATTCGGCCATCGCCAAGGGCGGCGGCGACCCGGGTGAAACCGTGCGTGTGGAATCGCAAACAGGTCAATTCTTGGGCTGGGCGTCGTTCAGCCCCACCTCCAAAATCCGCGCCCGCATTTGGAGTTTCCAAAGTGAAGAACGCATCGACAGTGCGTTCTTCGAGCGGCAAGTCGCAGCCGCTGTCGCCATGCGGGCGCGTTTGCAAGTGCCCAGCAATGGTGTGCGTTTGATCCATGGCGAAGCCGATGGCTTGCCAGGTTTGATCGTTGATCGTTATGACGACACCTTGGTGGCGCAGTTTTTATCGGCCGGCACCGAGCGTTTCAAAGCCGACATTGTGAAAGCCTTGGTGTTGCACACCGATGCCAAGCGGGTGTTTGAACGATCTGACTCGGGTGTGCGTGGCTTGGAAGGTTTGTCGGCCGTCACAGGCTGGTTGCACCGCGCCGAGGGCGCAAGCGACGACACCGCCATCGTCATTCAAGAGCACGACTGGTCGCTGCAACTCGACATTGCCGAAGGCCACAAAACTGGTTTTTACCTGGATCAACGCGACAGCCGTTTGAAGTTTGCCGAATACGCCCGCCGTTTGAATTTGCGCCAAGTGCTCAACTGTTATTGCTACACCGGCGGCTTCAGTGTGGCGGCACTCAGCGGCATGCGGCAAAGCGGCGCGTTGGGCTCAGGTGCTGAAGTCATTTCAGTGGACTCCTCCGGCCCCGCCATTGCCAAAGCGCAGGCCAATGTGCAGCGCAATGGCTTCAGCACCGACAAAGCCAGCTTCATGGACGCTGATGTGAACGCCACCTTGCGCAGCTTGCACAAAGAAGGCCGACAGTTTGATGGCATCGTGCTCGATCCCCCCAAGTTCGCCCCAAGTGCAGCGCATGCCGACCGCGCCGCCCGCGCATACAAAGACATCAATCGTTGGGCCTTCAAGCTGTTGGCCCCTGGCGGCGTGTTGTTCACCTACAGTTGCTCGGGGGGCATCCCCCCTGAGTTGTTCCACAAAATCGTGGCCTCCGCTGGTACGGATTCAGGTATCGACGCCTACATCTTGGAGCGGGTGCAAGCCGCGCCCGACCACCCCATGACCGTGAATTTTCCTGAAGGTGAGTACCTCAAAGGTTTGATATTGATGAAGAAGTAGCCCGCGCACTTGAATGCTGGCTACACTGCCCCACTTTGTTTGTTTCGTTGAAAGTACTGCCCATGTTGATCCCCGCCACCGTTCTCACTGGTTTTTTAGGTTCCGGCAAAACCACCTTGCTCAAGCGGGTGTTGTCCGAGTCGCATGGTTTGAAAATCGCCATCATTGAAAACGAGTTTGGCGAAGAAAACATCGACAACGAGATTTTGGTGGCCGACACCAAAGAACACATTGTGCAAATGAGCAATGGCTGCGTGTGTTGCACCATCCGCGAAGACCTGCGCACCACCTTGCAAGATTTGGCCGAGAAAAAACGCAAAGGCGAACTTGACTTCGAACGCGTGGTGATTGAAACCACCGGCTTGGCCGACCCCGGTCCGGTGGCCCAAACTTTTTTCATGGATGACGAAATCGCCGAGAGTTTTTTGCTCGACTCGATCCTCACCTTGGTGGACGCCAAACACGCGGCACAAACCCTGAATGACCGCCAAGAAGCGCGTCGCCAGGTGGGTTTTGCCGATCAAATCTTCATCAGCAAAAGCGAATTGGTGGGTGCCGACGAACTCGATGCCTTGCAACACCGCTTGAAACACATGAACCCGCGTGCGCCGCAACAAACCGTGCACTTTGGCGAGGTGCCCATCAGCAAGGTGTTTGATTTGCGCGGCTTCAACCTGAACACCACGCTGGAAATCGACCCCGACTTTCTGAATGAAGGCCATGACCACCATCACCATGATGGCGAGCATTGCGACCACCCTTCACACCAACACGACCACCACGGTGACCATGACCATGCGCATGGCCACGGTCACGGCCACCACCATCACCATGATGACGATGTGAAAAGCTTTGTCTTCAAAGCAGACCGACCCTTGGACCCGGCCAAATTGGAAGATTTCTTGGGCGCCATCGTCAACATCTATGGCCCGCGCATGCTGCGCTACAAAGGCGTTTTGCACATGAAAGGCACCGAGCGCAAGGTGATCTTCCAAGGCGTGCACCAACTCATGGGCAGTGATTTGGGGCAGCCTTGGGAGCCGCAAGAGAAGCGAATGAGCAAAATGGTATTCATTGGTATCGATTTGCCACGAGATATTTTCTTGCAGGGTCTGCAACAGTGTGTATCCTGAGTACAATCCGCGCGCCATTGACATGGGTGCTCAAAGCCCCCTGTCATCAAGCCAACCAGATTTACCAGTACAACAAACCGCAGCCGGTCTAGGGTGTTCAATCACCTGACACCCAACTGTCAGGAGACTTGCAGTGAAAACGACAAAGCATTCCACCAAGACCAAAGCCAAGCCCCAGGCGGCTGCGAAAAAAACGACGGCCAAAGTGGTTGTGAAAAAACCATTGGCGAAAAAAGCAGTGGCCAAAAAGGCGGTTGCGAAAAAGCCGCTGGCAGTGAAAAAGCCTGTGGCCAAAAAGGCGGGCGCTCCAAAAGCGGTGGCCAAGAAGGCCGTGGCCAAGAAAGTAACCGCCCAGAAAGTCGTAGCCAAAAAAGTCGTGGCGAAAAAGCCCGTTGCCAAGAAAGTCGTTGCCAAGAAAGTCGTAGCCAAAAAAGTCGTGGCGAAAAAGCCCGTTGCTAAAAAAGTTGTTGCCAAGAAAGTTGTCGTTCAAAAAGCAGTAGCCACTAAAAAAACAGTCCCTCCAAAAGCGGTTCCGTCCAAGTCCAAAGCCAAGACGCCGCCCATTGCCAAGAAACCCTCACCTGCGCCCTCTGCTGCCAAATCCGTGTCCACTGCCACCAAGTCCAAATCTGCCAAACCTGCTGCTGTCAAAACCGCAGCCGTCAAACCCGCTCATCCGGTCGCCCCACCCGCTGCCGAGGTGGCCAAGAAATCGCCGCGTGCGGCCAAAGCCATGGCCATGATGCCGCCCCCGCCCGGGCAAAGTGTGGCGTCCACCACGGCCAAGTCGAGCTACGGCCCGATCGCTGTACCTTCGTTGCCGACCTTTGTGCCTGTGATTCCTGTCAAAGATCCCAAAATGGCCAACAACTGGAAATCCAAAACAGCAGACACCGTGACAGAAGCTGAAGTCATGGCCATGTCGGATGACGATTACATGAATGCCTTTCAATTGGCCTTCTTCCGTCACAAATTGGTTCAATTGAAAAACGACATCTTGGTCAATGCCGGTGAAACCACCGAGCACTTGCGCGAAGACACGGTCATCGTGCCAGACCCCGCCGACCGCGCCACCATCGAAGAAGAGCACGCCTTGGAGTTGCGCACGCGCGACCGCGAGCGCAAGCTGCTGAAAAAAATCGAGCAGTCGATTGGCCGCATCGACAGCGGTGACTACGGTTATTGCGATGAAACCGGTGAGCCCATTGGCGTGGGTCGTTTGATCGCTCGCCCGACCGCCACCTTGTCCCTGGAAGCGCAGCAACGCCGCGAACTCAAGCAAAAAATGTTTGGCGATTGAGTCTGTCAGTCCGCGCAGCACCACAGCAGGCCCCTTGGGGCCTGTTTTTTTGCCTGATTTCTGCTCATAAGCTACTTTGACTATGCTCGCTAAGTGCTTATTACGTATGGATATTTATCTCAAAGATCTATTCACAAAGCGCCCTAAGTCGTTGATTTCATTTACAAAATCTCAGTTTGGTGCTTGTCAACTTGTAAAACTCTGGTAAAGTGCAAACAAGTGGTATTTAGTGGAAGAATGTGAAATTCTGAGCCACTGGAGCCAGTGTTGTGTCACAAAAGGGGTTGCTTACCGTGTTTCAGGGTGCGTCGTCGCTGAGTTTGGATGCCAAAGGCCGTTTGTCGGTGCCCACACGGCACCGCGATGTGCTGAGCGCGACTGCGGCCGGACAGCTCACCATCACCCGCCATCCACATGGTTGCTTGATGATTTTTCCGCGCACCGAGTGGGAGAAGTTTCGTGACCGAGTCGCAGCCTTGCCCATGACGGCGCAATGGTGGAAACGTATTTTTTTGGGCAACGCCATGGACGTCGACATGGACAACACCGGTCGTGTGTTGGTGTCGCCCGAATTGCGCACTGCCGCTCACATCAGCAAAGAAGCCGTTCTGCTGGGCATGGGCACGCATTTCGAGTTGTGGGACAAGACCACCTATGACACTCAGGAAGCCCAAGCCATGCAGGGCGAGATGCCCGATGTGTTCCGGGATTTTTCGATTTAACGTGGAATGGCAACGACTGAATGGGCACACACCACCGTCATGTTGAAGGAGGCGGTCGAGGCGCTGGACGTCCAGGCCGAAGCCACTTATGTCGACACAACCTTTGGCCGCGGCGGGCATGCAAAGCGCATCTTGGAACAGCTCGGTCCGCAGGGGCGCTTGATCACCTTCGACAAAGACCCGCAAGCAGTGGCCACGGCCCAAGCGATCAACGACCCACGACTGACGATCCGACACCAGGGCTTCGCAGCCCTGAACCAGTTGCCAAGCAACAGCGTCGCCGGCGTGCTGATGGACCTGGGGGTGAGCTCACCCCAAATCGACAACCCGCTGCGCGGCTTCTCCTTTCGACAGGACGGCCCGCTGGACATGCGGATGGACACAAGCCAAGGCCCAAGCGTGCACGAGTGGCTGGGCGAGGCAAAAACCGAACAGATCGCACAGGTGATTCGTGACTATGGTGAAGAACGATTTGCCAACGGCATTGCCAAAGCCATCGTTGCCAAGCGCGATGCGGGACAGCTGCCCGCCACCACCTTGGGCATGGCCGCTTTGGTCGCCGAGATTGTCAAAACCCGCGAGCCTGGTCAAAACCCCGCGACCCGCACCTTTCAAGCTTTTCGCATGTTCATCAATGGTGAATTGGATGAACTCCAACAAGCCTTGGACGCCAGCTTGGACGTCTTGCAGCAAGGAGGTCGCTTGGTGGTGATCAGTTTCCATTCGCTGGAAGACCGCATGGTCAAGCAATTCATCGCCAAACATTCACGCGAGGTCTATGACCGTCGCACGCCTTTTGCCGCGCCACCCGACTTGGCGCTCAACGCATTGGGTCGCCAACGCCCCAGCGCCGATGAAGTCAAAGCCAACCCGCGCAGCCGCAGCGCCATCATGCGTGTGGCCCAGCGCCAGCGCACCCAGGAGGCTGCATGACACGGGTCAGTGCCTTGTTGCTGGTGGCGGTCATGTTGACAGCGCTTTACTTGGTGCGCACCCAGTACGAATCGCGAAGGCTCTACACCGAACTCGATCGCGCCAAAGCCCAAGCGCAGCGTTTGGAAACCGAGTTCGACCGCTTGGATGTGGAGCGCGGTGCCCAAGCCACGCCCTTGCGTGTGGAGAAATTGGCGCGTGAGCAATTGCACATGCGCACCATCTCGCCAGCCATCACCCAATATGCGTCACCGCAGCGCGGCGTGGTGGAAAGTGCGGCTGCACCTGCAGACAAGGAGCAGCCATGAGCAGCCGCAGTGTGCAATACGCCAGCAATCCTTTATTGGCCAGCAAAACGCCGATTTGGCGCAGCCAGTTCATCGTGGCCTGTATTGCCTTGGGCTTCATCGGTTTGGTGGTGCGTGCGGCCTATGTGCAGGTGGTGGACAACGCGTTTTTTCGCAAGCAAGGCAAAGTGCGGTTTGAACGCAGCTTGGAAATCCCAGCCAACCGCGGCCGCATCTTGGACCGCAATGGCCTGATTTTGGCTTCCAGCGTGCCCATGCCCAGCATCTGGGCTTGTCCAGAAGACATGGACAACGATCCGCGCAAGCTCAAGGCCTTGGCGCAATTGCTGGACATGCCCTTGGCTGAGTTGGAAAAAAAGATCAAAGACCCGAAGAAAAACTTTGTGTGGTTGAAGCGGCAACTGGACATGGCCACCGGGAAAAAAGTGACCGAGCTGGGCATCCATGGCATTTACACCCGCATGGAATACAAGCGCATGTACCCCCAAGGTGAATCGGCAGCGCATGTGGTGGGATTCACCAACATCGAAAACATGGGACAAGAAGGGGTCGAGTTGACCTTCAACTCACACCTGGGCGGCAAAAGTGGTTCCCGGCGCGTCATCAAAAACGGTCAAGGCCAGGTGGTCGAAGGCATTGGCGACATGATTCCGCCTGAAGAAGGTCGTGACCTGCAGCTGAGCATTGACAGCAAGGTGCAGTACTTCGCGTACCAACGCCTGCGCGACGCGGTGGTGGACAACAAAGCAGCAGCCGGCAGTGTGGTGGTGTTGGACGCGCAAACAGGTGACGTGCTGGCGCTGGCCAATTACCCCAGTTATGCCCCCGAGAAACGCAGCAACTTGAGCGGCGCACAGTTGCGCAACCGCGCTTTGACAGACACTTTCGAGCCCGGCTCGACCATGAAGCCTTTCGTGGTTGGTTTGGCCATGGAAAAAGGCTTGATCAAGCCCGAGACCATGATCGACACCGCACCCGGCAAGCTCAACATGTATGGCATGACGGTCACCGATGCGCACCCGCACGGCCTGCTCAGTGTCAATGAAGTGATTCAAAAATCCAGCAATGTGGGCACGGTGAAAATTGCCATGCGCATGCCACCCAAAGACATGTGGGAGATGTACACCCAGGTCGGGTTTGGTCAAAAACCCCAAGTGCCTTTTCCAGGGGCGGTGGCTGGGCGCTTGCGGGCCTACAAAACTTGGCGTCCCATGGAGCAAGCCACCATGAGCTATGGCTATGGTTTGTCCACCAGTCTGTTCCAGTTGGCGCAGGCCTACACCGCGTTTGCCCGCGACGGTGAAGTGGCCCCCGTCAGTTTGCTCAAACGCCAAGAGAAAGTGACGGGCGTGCGGGTGATGAGTGCCCAAAATGCGGCCGCCATGCGCCACATGTTGCACATGGTCACCGGACCCGGCGGCACTGCGCCCAAGGCCCAAACCATGGGGTATTCGGTGGGCGGCAAAACCGGCACGGCGCACAAACTGGATGGCAAGAGTTACGCCAGCAAAAAATACCGCGGCTTCTTTGTTGGCATGGCGCCCATTGAAAACCCCCGCATCGTGGTCGCCGTCATGATTGACGAGCCCACGGCTGGTCGTTACTACGGTGGCGATGTGGCCGCACCCGTGTTCAGTCAAACAGTGCAGCAAACCTTGCGCATGTTGGAAGTGCAACCCGACATGGCGGTCAAACCACAAGTCGTGGCCAAAGCCGAAGCGGAGTCGTTTTGATGCGGCAGTTCCACACGCCCCATGATGCCGCGCAGTGGTTGCGTGGTTTGGTGCAAGGGGCGCTGCAATCGGACAGCCGCCAGGTGCGCCAGGGGGACGGGTTCTTGGCATGGGTAGGCCAATCCAGTGATGCGCGTCAGCATGTGTTGCAAGCCTGGCAGCAGGGTGCAGCGGCTTGTTTGGTCGAAGCCGAGGGCATTGAAGCCTTTGAGGCCGTCAATGACTTGGCCTTGCACGATGCGCCCATGGCGTGCATGGCCCAACTCAAAGCACACGCCGGTTTGATTGCCGATGCCTACTGCGATTCGCCCAGCCGCCAGCTGAAGATGTTGGCCGTCACCGGCACCAATGGCAAAACCTCCACCGCCTGGTGGTTGGCCCAGGCGCTGAACAAATTGGGGGAACCCTGCACCATGGTGGGCACCTTGGGCATGGGGCAACCTGGCGAGATGCACAGCACGGGTTTGACCACGCCGCATCCTTTGCAGCTGCAACAGCAGTTGCGTCATTGGGTTCATGACGGTGTGCAAGCCTGTGCCATTGAAGCCTCATCGATTGGCTTGGCCGAGCACCGATTGGAAGGCGTGCGTTTTCGCACCGCGATCTTCACCAACTTCACGCAAGACCATTTGGATTACCACGGCGACATGGCCAGTTACTGGGCAGCCAAACAGCGTCTGTTCGATTGGCCTGGATTGAAAGCGGCGGTGGTGAACCTGGACGACCCCGTGGCGGCGGTGTTGATGGCGCACTTGAAGTTGCGACCTGAAGTGAAAGTGTGGACCGTGTCCATGCGAGCCCCCGCCGATGTGATGGCGCAGCAGGTGCAAACCGTGGCTGAGGGCGTGCAATTCAATGTGGTGGAAGCGGGCCTCACCGTCCCCATGCGCAGCCAAGCGCTGGGTGATTTCAATGTCTTGAATGTGTTGGGCGTCATTGCGGCATTGCGCGATCTGGGCTTTGGCTTGCAGCAAGCCGTCGATGCCTGCCACAACTTGGCGGCTGTGCCCGGGCGCATGCAGCGTGTTGGTCGTGCCCACCAGCCTGCCGTGGTGGTGGACTACGCCCACACCCCTGACGCGGTGGACAAGGCCTTGCAAGCCTTGCGTCCTTGGGCCCACGCCCGGGGGGGTCGTGTGATGTGCATCTTGGGTTGTGGTGGCAACCGAGACACCAGCAAGCGCGCCCCCATGGCGCGCATGGCCGAACAAGGCGCAGACCTGGTCTGCCTGACCAGCGACAACCCGCGTCATGAAGATCCGCTGCACATCTTGGCGCAGATGCGCCAAGGCTTGCAACACCCTGAACAAGCGATGCAACTGGTCGATCGAGCGCAAGCCATCGCGCAAGTGATTGCGCTGGCACAGGCCGAAGACGTGGTGTTGATTGCGGGCAAAGGCCATGAGACATACCAAGACATCCAAGGCGTGATGCATGGTTTTTCCGATGTGGACCATGCCGAGTTGGCGCTGCATCAATGGGGGCAGGCATGAGCAGCATGAACCTCAGCTTGGCACAACTGCACCAATGGCTGCCGGGCAGTCGATTGGTGGGTGACCCCCATGTGGTGGTCGCGCGTGTGCACACCGACAGCCGCAGTGTGCTGCCCGATGATTTGTTTGTCGCACTGCAAGGCGAACGCTTTGATGCCCACGATTATTTGAGCAGCTTGCCCGCACTGGGTGTGAAAGCCGCCATCGTCCAACAGGGTTTGGTGCAAGCAGGGTTGATGGGCTTGGAAGTGGACGACACCAAACACGCGCTGGGTCAACTGGCCCACGCATGGCGAGCGCAATTCGAGTTGCCACTGATTGCGGTGACGGGCAGCAACGGCAAAACCACGGTCACCCAAATGATGGCCAGCATCTTGCATGCTTGGCAAGGCGAGGCGGCGCTTGCGACCCAAGGCAATTTCAACAACGACATTGGTGTGCCGCTGACCTTGCTGCGCTTGCGGGCACATCATCGGGTAGCGGTCCTCGAGTTGGGCATGAACCACCCGGGTGAAATAGCCCAGTTGGCGGCATGGGCTGCACCCACGGTGGCACTGGTGAACAACGCACAGCGCGAGCACCAAGAATTCATGCAAAGTGTGGACGCCGTGGCGTTGGAAAACGGAGCGGTTTTCCAAGCCTTGCCTATCGATGGATGGGCGGTGTTTCCTGCCAGCGATGCGCATCAATCAGTTTGGCGCAAGATGGCTGCCCCACACCGCATCATGGACTTCGGCACAACAGCTGCAAGCGTGCAAGTGCTGCAAGCCGATTGGCACTCAAACCGATGGTTGCTGCGTTTGCAAACACCGCAAGGAAACGTGGATTGCAATTTGCACTTGCCCGGTTTGCACAATGTGCACAACGCCATGGCCGCGTGTGCCAGCGCTTTGGCGGCCGGTGCACCTTTGCCAGCCATTGCCAAAGGCTTGTCCAGCTTCGAAGCGGTTGGCGGTCGATCCCGCAGTTGGACGCTGCAATCGGCTGACCACAGTTACACCTTGATCGACGACACCTACAACGCCAATCCCGATTCAGTGCGCGCAGCCATTGATTTGCTGGCGCAATCAGCACCCCCCCGATTGCTGGTGCTGGGCGACATGGGCGAAGTGGGTGCGCAAGGGCCGCAGTTCCACCAAGAAGTGGGGGCGTATGCCAAGGCTTGCGGCGTCGATCAATTGTTCACATTGGGTGAACTGTCTCAACACAGCGCACACGCTTTCCAAGGCGCACAGCACTTCGACAGCATGGACAGCTTGCAACAACAAATGAACACCACGGTGAAAAACATGGCCACAGTGCTGATCAAAGGTTCGCGCTTCATGCGCATGGAGCGCGTGGTGCAAGCCCTGCAAGCGGCTCATCCAACGGCAGCAGCGCTGCCCCATAAGGAGGCGTCATGTTGTTGAGCTTGGCCCAATGGTTGCAGAGCATGTCGCCGGACTATGGTTACCTGCGGGTGTTCCAGTACCTGACCTTCCGTGCGGTGATGGCGGCCCTGACAGCGCTGCTGATCGGTTTGGCGGCTGGACCTGCCGTGATCCGCAAACTCACCGAATTGAAAATCGGTCAGCCCATTCGCGGCTATGGCATTGAAGCCCATTTGAGCAAATCGGGGACCCCCACCATGGGTGGTGTGTTGATCTTGTTGTCGATTTCCTTGTCCACCTTGATGTGGGTCGATCTGTCCAACCGGTTTGTCTGGATCGTGCTGTTGGTCACGCTGGCTTTTGGGGCCATCGGTTGGGTGGACGATTGGCGCAAAGTCGTCAACAAAGACCCCGAGGGCATGCCTTCGCGCGAGAAATACCTGTGGCAATCCCTCATTGGTTTGCTGGCCGCTTTGTATTTGGTGTTCAGTATTTCTGAAGTGAGCAACCTGAAAGTGCTGGAATTGTTTTTCAGCTGGGTGCGCTCTGGCTTTGATGTGAACCTGCCACCCAAAGCGGGTTTGTTGGTGCCGTTTTTCAAAGAAATCAGCTACCCGCTGGGCGTCTTGGGTTTTGTCATCCTCACCTATTTGGTCATCGTCGGTTCCAGCAATGCGGTCAACCTCACCGATGGACTGGATGGCTTGGCCATCATGCCGGTCGTCATGGTGGGCTCGGCCTTGGGTGTGTTTGCCTATGCCGCAGGCAGCGCGGTGTATTCCAAGTACTTGTTTTTTCCGCACATTCCAGGTGCTGGTGAGTTGTTGGTGTTTTGTGCTGCCATCGCTGGTGCAGGTTTGGCCTTTTTGTGGTTCAACACCCATCCCGCGCAGGTGTTCATGGGCGACGTTGGCGCGCTGGGCCTGGGGGCAGCCTTGGGCACCATCGCTGTCATCGTGCGGCAAGAAATCGTGCTGGCCATCATGGGCGGTATTTTTGTGGCTGAAGCCTTGTCAGTGATGTTGCAAGTCAGCTATTTCAAATACACCAAACGCCAATATGGAGAGGGGCGGCGCATCTTGAAGATGGCCCCGTTGCACCATCACTTTGAAAAATCCGGTTGGAAAGAAACCCAGGTGGTGGTTCGCTTTTGGATCATCACCATGTTGTTGTGTTTGGTGGGCTTGTCCACCCTGAAATTGCGTTGAACATGAACATGCTGCAAGACCATCACATCTTGATCCTGGGCCTGGGTGACTCCGGCTTGGCCATGGTGCGTTGGTGCGTCTTGCAAGGTGCACGGGTCACGGTGGTTGACAACCGCGAGCACGCGCCAGGCTTGCTCGCTTTGCAAGAAGAGGGTTTGTCCGTGAATGTCAAAACGCAAGCCTTCACAGAAGACTTGCTGGATGACCAGTCGGTGCGGGCCGTGTTCAAGAGTCCGGGGCTCACCCCTGCCCAAGTGGCACCAGTGTGGGTGGCGGCTCAGGCGCGTGGTCTGTGGGTGGGCACTGAACTCAGTTTGTTTGCCCATGCACTGCGCCAATTGAAAGAGACGCAAAGCTATCAACCATCGGTGCTGGCCATCACCGGCACCAACGGCAAAACCACGGTCACCCGTCTCACTGGTTTGTTGGTGGCACGCGCTGGCCACCAAGTGGCGGTGGCTGGCAACATCGGCCCCACCCTGTTGGACACCTTGCGAGCACAACTGAGTGACTTGCCTGCGGTATGGGTGTTGGAGTTGTCAAGCTTTCAGCTGGACGGCGTTGATGATTTCGAGCCCACAGCAGCATGCATCTTGAACCTGACCCAAGACCACTTGGATTGGCATGACGACATGGCGGCTTATGGTCAAGCCAAAGCCCGTGTCTGGGGGAGCCAGGCGGTGGGCGTGTTGCCGCGCAACGACGACGCTGTGATGCGCTTGTGGCCGAAAGACAGCACCGAGAAAAAAGCACCGACACGTCCTCGCATCTGTTTTGGCGCCGATTTGCCACAAGCCCCCGGTGACTTTGGTTTATCGGTGGTCAATGGCATGACTTGGTTGGTGCGAGCTGCGCCATCCGAGGAGCCCCTGGGCAAACGTGGCAAGGTGGTGGAAGAAGAATTGCAGATTCAACGATTGATGCCCGCTGATGCGTTGCGCATTCGTGGTCAGCACAACGCCTTGAACGCCTTGGCAGCCTTGGCGCTGGCCAGCACCTGTTGTCACAGCTTGGCCCCGTTGTTGCATGGCTTGCGCGATTACACCGGCGAGCCGCACCGCTTGTCCTCGGTGGCCATCGTCAACGACATCGAGTTCGTGGATGACAGCAAAGGCACCAATGTGGGCGCCACCGTGGCCGCCATCAACAGCCTGGGCGCAGACCGCAAATTGATCGTCATTTTGGGTGGCGAGGGCAAGGGCCAAGATTTTTCGCCACTCACTGAGCCGGTGGCTGCCCATGTCCGTGCCATGGTGTTGATGGGCAAAGACGCCGAGCTGTTGGCGCAAGCCTTGGCCATCACCGGCGTGCCTCAGCACCGTGCAGCCGACATGGCCCATGCTGTGGCGATGGCCACCGATGCAGCCCAAACGGGTGATGTGGTGTTGTTGTCGCCTGCCTGTGCCAGCTTGGACATGTACAGCAACTATGTGGCACGGGCCCAAGCGTTTGTGGATGCAGTGCAAGCGCACAGCTTGATGGAGGGCATCGCATGAGTGAAGCCCACATCAGCTGGGGCGCGCGCATTGGCGGCTGGTTTGGCAACAAACCCAAGGACAGCATGGACGCGTTGCCGGTGCGGGTGCATGGCCAACAGTTCAGCACCGGCGCAGCACCTGGCAGCATCAAAGGTTTCGACCAATCGCTCATCTGGGCCATTGGCGGCTTGTTGATGTGGGGCTTGGTGATGGTGTATTCGGCCTCGATCGCTTTGAACGACAACGCCCAGTCCAGTGGGTTCTCGCAAAACCAGTTTTTGATTCGGCACTCACTGTCGTTGGTGATTGGATTCATCGCCGCTTTGCTGGTGTTCCAAGTGCCCATGGACACGTGGGAAAAGGTGGCACCTTGGGTGTTCATCGCCTCGATCGTCTTGTTGATCTTGGTGCTGTTGCCTTTTGTGGGCAAGAGCGTCAATGGCGCACGGCGTTGGATCAGTTTTGGCTTCATGAATTTTCAGCCCTCGGAATTGGCCAAGCTGGGCACGCTGTTGTATGCCGCCGATTACATGGTGCGCAAGATGGATGTGAAAGAGCGTTTCTTCAAAGCCGTCACACCCATGGCGGTGGCGATTGCGGTGGTGGGCTTGCTGTTGCTGGCCGAACCCGACATGGGGGCCTTTTTGGTGATTGCCGTGATCGCCATGGGCATTTTGTTTTTGGGTGGGGTCAACGCCCGCATGTTCTTGGTGATTACCTGTATTTTGGTGTTGGCCTTTGCGCTCATGATTGCCACGTCGAGTTGGCGGCGGGAACGTATCTTTGCCTTCCTCGATCCATTTGGGGCCGATCATCGTTTGGGCAAAGGATTTCAGTTGTCGCATTCACTGATTGCGTTTGGGCGCGGTGAAATTTTTGGCGTCGGTTTGGGCGGCAGTGTTGAGAAACTGCATTGGTTGCCTGAGGCGCACACCGACTTTTTGCTGGCTGTCATTGGTGAAGAATTTGGATTGGTCGGTGTGGTCATTGTGATTGGCGTCTTCATGTGGTTGACCCGTCGCATCATGTTCATCGGACGCAACGCGATTGCCATGGACCGGGTGTTTGCCGGTTTGGTGGCGCAAGGCGTGGGCATTTGGATGGGCTTTCAAGCCTTCATCAACATGGGTGTGAATTTGGGCGCATTGCCCACCAAGGGCCTGACGCTGCCGCTCATGAGTTACGGGGGGTCGGCCATCTTGCTGAATTTGGTGGCCTTGGCCATTGTGCTCAGGGTCGATTATGAAAACCGCTTGTTGTCCCATGGAGGTCGCGTATGAGCACACGCACGGCCTTGGTCATGGCCGGTGGCACCGGTGGGCATATCTTCCCCGGGCTGGCGGTGGCGGAAGTGTTGCGCAGCCAAGGCTGGCATGTGCATTGGTTGGGTGCACCTGCACCCAGCATGGAAAGCCAGTTGGTGCCCGCCCAAGGTTTTGCGTTTGAAGCCGTGCGCTTTGGTGGCGTGCGGGGCAAGGGCGTGGTCACCTTGGCTTTGTTGCCCATGCGGTTGTTACAAGCCTTCTGGCAAAGCCTGCAAGTCATTCGCCGTTTGCGCCCGGATGTCTTGGTCGGACTGGGTGGCTACATCACCTTCCCGGGCGGCATGATGGGTGTGTTGATGGGCAAGCCCTTGGTGCTGCATGAACAAAACTCAGTCGCTGGCATGGCCAACAAAGTGTTGGCCCAAGTGGCTGATCGGGTGCTGAGCACGTTTCCCAAGGTGTTGCCCAAAGCCCAGTGGGTGGGTAACCCGATGCGCGAAGGCTTTCTGAACCAATCCACGCCTGAAGAACGTTTCGCCAAACGAACAGGGCCGTTGAACGTGGTGGTGGTGGGTGGCAGCCTGGGTGCGCAAGCCTTGAACAGTTGCGTGCCGCAAGCCTTGGCCTTGATACCCGCCGAGCAACGCCCGCGGGTCTTGCATCAAGGGGGTGCCAAGCATTTGCAAGCGCTGCAAGAAAACTATGACCGTGCAGGGGTTCAAGCCAGCTTGGTGCCCTTCATTGAAGACACAGCGCGTGCTTTTGCCGATGCTGATGTGGTGATTTGCCGCGCAGGTGCCAGCACGGTGAGTGAATTGGCTGCGGTCGGTGTGGCCGCCTTGTTGGTGCCCTTTCCCCATGCGGTGGATGACCACCAAACCGTGAATGCCCAATTTTTGAGTGACCAAGACGCCGGCTGGTTGATGCCACAAAGTGAGTTAACGCCAAACAAATTGGCTGCATTCTTAATGAACACAAACCGTCTCCAATTGCTGGCTGCTGCCAACAAGGCCTACGCTTTGCGCAAAACCGCAGCGGCCACGGATGTGGCTCGTGCCTGCACGGAGGTGTTGTCATGAAACACGCCATCAGCCACGTGCACTTTGTCGGCATCGGTGGTGCGGGCATGAGCGGCATCGCCGAAATTTTGCACAACCTGGGCTACACCGTGTCGGGTTCCGACATCGCTGACGGTCCGGTGTTGCGACGCTTGCAAGCCATGGGGATTCGCACCCAAGTGGGTCATGATGCCGCGCACATTGCCGGGGCCGGTGCGGTGGTCACTTCAACGGCGGTGCAAGCCGACAACCCAGAAGTGGTGGCCGCGCACCAAAAACTCGTGCCGGTGGTGCCTCGTGCGGTGATGTTGGCCGAGCTCATGCGTTTGAAGCAAGGCATTGCAATCGCAGGCACCCATGGCAAAACCACCACCACCAGTTTGGTGGCCAGTGTCTTGGCCGCAGCCCACATGGACCCCACGTTCGTGATTGGCGGTCGCTTGATCAGCGCGGGTGCCAATGCCAAATTGGGCTCGGGCGATTACATCGTGGTCGAGGCCGATGAATCCGATGCCTCGTTCCTGAACCTGAACCCCATTTTGTCGGTGGTCACCAACATTGATGCGGACCACATGGACACCTACGGCCATGATTTCAACAAGCTCAAAGGGGCCTTCATCGAGTTTTTGCACCGCATGCCGTTTTATGGCGCAGCCGTTTTGTGTGTCGATGATCCCGTGCTGCACAGCATCTTTGCCGATGTGTCGCGCCCCATCACCAGCTATGGTTTGTCCGAGCATGCCCAGGTGAGGGCACTGGATGTGAAAGCCGTGGGTTCACGCATGCAATTCCGTGTGACGCGCAGCAACGGTGTTACCTTGCCCGAACTGCACATCGATTTGAATCTGCCTGGTGTTCACAATGTGCGCAACGCCTTGGCCGCCATCGCGGTGGCGGTGGAATTGAATGTGCCCGATGCGGCCGTGGTGCAAGCCTTGGCCGACTTCAAAGGTGTCGGTCGCCGCTTTCAACTGCATGGTCAACCCCTTGCTGCGGATGGGGGGCAGTACACCTTGATCGAAGACTATGGCCACCACCCCGTCGAGTTGGCAGCCACCATCGAGGCAGCCCGTGGGGCTTTCCCGGGTCGGCGTTTGGTGCTGGCTTTCCAGCCACACCGCTACACCCGCACCCGCGATTGTTTTGAAGATTTTGTCCAGGTGCTGCGTTTGGCCGATGTGGTGTGGCTTACCGAGGTCTATGCTGCTGGCGAAGAGCCGATTGCCGCTGCCGATGGCCGTGCCCTGGCCCATGCGTTGCGCGTAGCGGGGCAGCAAGAACTGGTGTTTGCACAAGACCTGGGCCAATTGGAAGACCTGCTGCGCCACCACACCCAAGAGGGTGATGTGGTGATGTGCATGGGTGCTGGCACGATTGGCCAGTTGCCAGCGCGGATCTTGGCCAACAGCCCAGGCAGCAGCAAACCCAAGCTGCAGGTGGTGCGACCATGAAACCCTTTGACATCCACACCGCCAAAGTCGCCGTGCTGATGGGCGGCCATTCGGCTGAACGCGATATTTCATTGATGTCGGGGCAAGGCGTTTTGAAAGCCTTGCAATCCCTTGGCGTGAACGCGCATGCTGTTGACCCAGCCCAACAACATTTGCAGTCGCTGAAGGACCAAGGCTTCAGCCACGCCTTCATCAGCTTGCATGGTCGCCATGGCGAAGATGGCACGGTGCAAGGTGCACTGGAATTGCTGGGCATTCCCTACACCGGCTCAGGGGTCGTGGCCTCGGCCATGGCGATGGACAAACAACTCACCAAGCGCTTGTGGATGGCAGAAAGCTTGTCGACGCCGCCCGGCGTGTGGCTGGCGCCGCACCAGCAAACGCCTGAACGCCTTGCCCGTATCCCCGAGGAATTGGGCTTGCCCTTGATTGTCAAACCACCGCATGAAGGCTCCTCCATTGGCGTGAGCAAAGTGCGTGTCGCCGCTGAATTGAAAGCCGCTGTCGAACTGGCCACCCGCTACGACCCAGACTTGTTGTGCGAAGCATTCATTGAAGGCGAAGAAGTCACCTGCCCCGTGTTGGACGAAGGGCCGCATGCGCGGGCCTTGCCAGTGGTGCGGATTGCAGCGCCAGCCGGAGCCTACGATTACCAAAACAAATATTTCACAGACACAGTGAAGTACCACTGCCCAAGCGGTTTGCCGGCGGCGGAAGAAGCAGCGATTCAAGCCCTGAGTCTGGCGGCCTACCGATCCTTGGGTTGTCGAGGCTGGGGACGTGCAGATGTGATGATTCGCGCATCAGACCGTCAAGCCTTTTTGCTGGAAATGAACACCAGCCCTGGCATGACCGACCACTCATTGGTTCCGATGTCAGCCAAGGCTGCGGGCATCAGCTACCCAGAACTGTGCTTGCACATTTTGCAAACCGCGCGTTTGGACAGCCAGCGGGGGGGACGGACCCCATGACCATGCGCCACAACACCCAGCACATGGAAACACCACCGCCATTGGCGCTGGATGTGCGCTTGATGAACATCACCAGCATGTTGTTGATCAGCGTGTTGATCGCAGCCAGCATCGCTGTGGTGCTGTGGTGGATGTTGCGGCATCCCGTGTTCACCATTTCATCCATCACAGTACAAGGCGATGTGCGTCACAACAACGAGGTGACTTTGCGGGCCAATGTCGTTCCCCGCTTGCAAGGCAGCTTCTTCACCGTGGATCTGGCGCAAGCCCGTCAGGCGTTTGAAAACGTGCCTTGGGTGCGCCAAGCGATGGTGCGACGCGAATTCCCCAACAGCCTGAGTGTGGATTTGTACGAGCACGAACCCGTGGCTTATTGGGGCCATGAATCCGAGTCGCGCCTGGTGAATCGACAAGGCGAGGTCTTCAGCGCCAACTTTGGTGAGCTCGACAACGAAGACTTGCCACGGCTGTCGGGGCCGGATGCAGAGTCTGCGCGCGTGCTGCAAATGTATGAACAGCTGAGACCAGTATTTGAAAAACTGTCGCTGAACATGACCAGCTTAGAACTGACGGCACGCGGCAGTTGGCGCGCCCACATGAAAAACGGGGCGTCTCTGGAGTTGGGGCGTGGCAACGAAAGCGAAGTGATGGCGCGGGTGCATCGATTGACCCAAACCCTGGCGCAAGTGAGTCAGCGCTACGGCCGACAAGCGCAAGCGTTGGAGTCCGCAGATTTAAGACACGTCAATGGCTATGCCCTGCGTTTGCGGGGTGTGGGCACTTTGGATTCGACGACAACAAGGTAAGCACAAAGAGGTTTCCATGGCAAAAGAGTACAAAGACTTGGTGGTGGGTTTGGACATCGGCACCAGCAAGGTCATGGTGGTGGTGGCCGAGGTGCTGCCCGGTGCCGAGCTCAAGCTGGCAGGGTTGGGCATCGCCCCCAGCAGTGGTTTGAAGCGTGGCGTGGTGGTCAACATCGACGCCACGGTGCAAAGCATTCAACAGGCCTTGAAAGAGGCCGAATTGATGGCCGATTGCAAAATCACCCGCGTCTACACCGGCATCACGGGCAGCCATATACGCGGCATGAATTCGCATGGCATGGTGGCGGTGAAAGACCGCGAGGTCACCGCCGCTGACGTGGCGCGTGTGGTGGAAACCGCCAAGGCCGTGAATATTTCCACCGATCAACGTTTGTTGTTGGTGGAGCCGCAAGAATTCATCATCGACGGCCAAGATGTCAAGCAGCCGATTGGCATGAGCGGCATCCGTTTGGAAGCCAAGGTGCACATTGTCACGGGCGCCCAAACTGCTGCAGAGAACATCATCAAGTGTGTGCGCCGCTGCGGTTTGGATGTGGACCACCTGATGCTCAACCCCTTGGCGTCCAGCCTGTCGGTGTTGACCGATGACGAGCGCGAGTTGGGCGTGGCCTTGGTCGACATTGGCGCGGGCAGCACCGACATCGCCATCTTCACCGGCGGCGCGATTCGCCACACGGCGGTCATCCCCATCGCGGGCGACCTGATCACCAGCGACATCGCCATGGCGTTGCGCACACCCACCAAAGACGCCGAAGACATCAAGGTCGAGTCGGGCTTTGCCAAACAACTGCTGGCCGACCCCAATGTGCAAGTGGAGGTGCCCGGTTTGGGTGACCGCGGCCCGCGCATGCTCAGCCGTCAAAACTTGGCCGGTGTGATTGAGCCGCGCATTGAAGAAATCTTCTCGCTGGTGCAACAGGTGTTGCGCGACTCGGGCTATGAAGAAGTGCTGTCGTCGGGCATTGTGCTCACAGGCGGCAGCGCCATGATGCCCGGCATGATCGAACTGGGCGAAGACATTTTCTTGAAAGCGGTGCGGCGTGGAGTACCTCGCTACAGCAGCGCTTTGTCTGACATGGTGTCGCACCCGCGTGCGGCGACGGTCATGGGCTTGCTGGAAGAAGCCCGCATGGCGCGTTTGCGTGGCTTTCGCGTGGCGCAAAAAAATGGTTCTGTGAAAACCGCCATGGGGCGGGTCAAGGACTGGTTTGTGGGGAACTTCTGAACATGAACACACTGATGACGCCAATGCTTTCCCACCACCAACCGCGCATTCTGAGTGGCCGACGATGGCGACCCTGCATCCGTGGCGCGCCCCCTGGTTGAACGCTGATTTCAAAGACTTTCAAAACATTTAAAAAACACAGGCAACTGCATTAACTGATTCGGAGAAAAAACATGAACATTGAAATGATTGAAAAACACGACTTCAACCCTGACACCCAAATCCGTGTGATTGGCGTGGGCGGCGGCGGCGGCAACGCGGTCGAGCACATGATTGCCAGCGGCGTGCGTGGCGTCGAATTCATTTGCGCCAACACCGATGCGCAAGCGTTGAAGGTCAGCTCGGCCAGTCGCGTCATTCAATTGGGCGACAACGGTTTGGGCGCGGGCAGCAAACCTGAACGCGGCCAAGCGGCCGCTGAAGCGGCTGTGGAGAGCATCCGCGAAGTGCTGCAAGGCTCCAACATGGTGTTCATCACCGCGGGCATGGGTGGCGGCACCGGCACGGGTGCAGCCCCTGTGGTGGCCCGCGTGGCCCGTGAAATGGGCATCCTCACCGTCGGCGTGGTGACCAAACCGTTTGACTGGGAAGGCGGACGCCGCATGACCAATGCGGAAGCCGGCTTGGCCGAGTTGGAAGCCAACGTGGATTCCTTGATCGTGGTGTTGAACGAAAAATTGCTGGAAGTCTTGGGTGACGATGTGACGCAAGACCAGGCCTTCTCGTTTGCCAATGACGTGTTGAAAAACTCGGTCGGTGGCATCGCCGAGATCATCAATGTGGAAGCCTTGGTCAACGTCGACTTTGAAGACGTGCGCACTGTCATGAGCGAGCAAGGCAAGGCCATGATGGGCACGGCCACCGCCAGCGGCCCCGACCGCGCCCGCATTGCCGCCGAGCAAGCCGTGGCCTGTCCCCTGCTCGAAGGTGTGGACATGACGGGTGCCAAGGGCGTGTTGGTCCTGATCACAGCAGCCAAAGGTGCTTTGAAATTGGCCGAGTCGCGCGAAGCCATGAACACCATCCGTGCCTTTGCGTCGCCAGAAGCGCATGTCATTTATGGCACGGCCTATGACGAGTCTTTGGGTGACCAAATTCGCGTCACCGTGGTGGCCACCGGTTTGGCCCAAGCGGGTCGTCGCGTGGCACCGCCCTTGTCGGTCATCCGCACAGGCACCCATGATGTGGCGTATGCCAGCAGCCAGCCCATCATGCCCACCGCCAGCATGACCAGCAACACCACCAGCATGTCGGCAGCTTCGGACAGTGTGTCAGCACCAACAGCCACCAGCCCGATGACCACCGGTGACGTGAATGTGCCCAGTGTGTGGCGCACCCGCGACCGCACACAAGCAGCAGCCAAGGTGGACGCGATGTCATCGGGTGGCATGGACAATTACGAAATCCCGGCCTTCTTGCGCAAGCAAGCTGACTAAAATCGCGCCCGTGCTGAAACAACGAACCCTTCAAACCATCACCCGCGCCGTGGGCGTGGGACTGCACAGCGGGCAGCGGGTGGAATTGACCTTGCGTCCGGCGCCGCCGGACACGGGGGTGGTGTTTCGCCGGGTCGATTTGGCGCAACCTGTTGACATCCCTGTCAGTGCGACCGCCGTCACGGATACCCGCATGGCGTCCACCATCTCTGCGCACGGAGCCAAAGTGCACACCGTGGAGCATTTGATGTCGGCCTGCGCTGGTTTGGGTTTGGACAATCTGTATGTGGACATCACCGCTGAAGAAGTGCCCATCTTGGATGGCTCGTCAGCCTCGTTCGTCTTTTTGCTGCAAAGCGCGGGCATTGAATTGCAAAACGCGCCCAAGCGTTTCATCCGCGTGTTGAAACCCGTGCAAGTGCAAGAGGGCGAAGGTGACAACACCAAGTGGGCACGCTTGTCACCCCACCACGGCTACAAGCTCAGCTTTGAAATCGATTTTCAGCACCCGGCGGTGGACTCCACCGGTCAACGGGTTGAATTCGACACCGAGACCGGCAGCTATGTGAAAGACATTGCGCGCGCCCGCACCTTTGGTTTCACCAAGGACGTGGAGATGATGCGCGCCAATGGCTTGGCCTTGGGCGGTGGTTTGGACAACGCCATCGTCATGGATGATTACAAGGTGCTCAACAGCGAAGGATTGCGCTATGACGACGAGTTTGTAAAGCACAAAATCCTCGACGCCATGGGGGACTTGTATTTATTGGGCCGCCCCATGTTGGCCGCCTACAGTGCGTTTCGCTCGGGTCACGCCATGAACAACCGTTTGCTGCGCGAACTGCTCAGCCATGCAGATGCTTATGAACTGGTGAGTTTTGAGGATGAGCGCCAAGCCCCGCGCGGTTTGGCGAAGCTGGCACCTGCTTGGTAGCCGAACCACCCAACATGGCGCTTGCAGGCGCAGGCCCCTGTCTTTCTCACACCCACTAACCCGCTGCTTTTTGCAGTCGCAGATGGTGCAGTCTGGCGTGGGCATGGGTGATGGCCAGCCCGAGCGCATCGGCCGCATCGGGTCCGGGCAAGCCGGGTAGTTTCAACAAGCGTTTCACCATTTCTTGCACCTGCGCCTTGGCCGCCTTGCCATGCCCGGCAATGGCTTTTTTCATTTGCAAGGCGGTGTACTCGGCCACTGGCAAGCCGCTGTGAACCAGCGCAGTGAGGCAGGCTCCGCGGGCTTGACCCAACAACAAACTGGCTTGCGGGTTCATGTTGACGAACACGATTTCCACCACCGATTCTTGCGGCGCATAACGCGTTGTCACCTCGCCAATGCCTTCAAAAATGACTTTCAAGCGCGCTGGCAAATCGTCACGTGGCAAGTGTGTGGTGGTGATGGTGCCACTGGCCACGTAATGCAGCTGGCTGCCCGCACTGTCAATCACCCCAAAACCGGTGCATTGCAAGCCCGGATCGATGCCCAAGATGCGCACCGCGCTCATGGCACATCCACTTGCGGCATGCGGCCCAAGATCACTTGTGCGCGGTTGGCCAAATAAGGGGAGCGCGCATATTTCTCATAGTATTTGGGGCGCGGCAACATGACCGCCAAGCGTGCGCACTCCCAAGCGTTGAGTTGGCTTGCAGGATGGCGAAAGTAATGCTGTGCTGCCGCTTCAATACCAAACACACCTTGACCCCATTCCACATGGTTCAGGTAGAGCGTGAGGATGCGCTCCTTGCCGAGCAACTGTTCCAGGGCCATGGTCAGCACCAGTTCTTGGGCTTTGCGAAAAAGTGTTCGTTCGCCGCTCAAGAACAAATTTTTGGCCAGTTGTTGACTGATGGTGGAGCCGCCAACCAATTTGGCGGGTTTGGGATTGCTGGACTGTGCCTGCGCGCGGGCCTGGGCGCGGGCCATGGCGCGCGCATTGCGGCTCCAGGCTCGTTCCAATGCATCCCATTGAACGCCACCGTGCGTGGCAAACACATCGTCTTCCGACGCAATGACGGCGCGTTTCATTGAAACCGGATGTTGCTTGGCAGGAATCCAGGCATGTCGCCATTGAAAACGGTCGCCGCTGCGCGCCATGCGCCAAGCTTCTGAGCGCTGAAAAGCGGTAGAGCCAGGGTCCACAAAGCGCATGCTGGCGATGCGAAGCACGAAAAAGAGTTGCAAGCCCACGGCGCACAACACCACCAAGATCAACCATCGGCCCAGCGGTTGGAGTGCGGCAGACAATCGCATGGTTCACTGCGCCTGCAGGCTGGTTTGCAGGGCGTTGCTGCGGTCAAAGTTGAAGCGCGTGACCAGGGCCAGTTGGTCCATCTGTTGGCGCATCTCCTCGTTGAAGGCACCAAACGGGCCGGCCCCTTTCACAATGGTCTTGGCGTGCATGTCCAGCACGGGGTTGCCCGAGCTTTGCGAGACCTCGGCACTGACAAGCTTGCCGCTGACCCCAATGGTGATGACCATGATCAAGCTGCCGTAGATCTTTTGTCCCTGTGATTCTGGAAAAAACAGGGTGCCTCGGGCTTCAATCTTGCGCCGCAATTGGTCGTAATACAGCGCATAACTGGCCTCTTGCGTGCTGGGGCTGATGTAGCGTTTGCGTGGCCGGGCATTTTCTTCTTGGATGCGTTTTTCAATTTGCGCCAGCATGTTGAGCATTTCTTGGCGCTGCCGCTCTAACGCGGGGTCTTGTTTCTGCGCTTGCTTGGCGGTCAATGTGGCCAAGGTGCGCTTGGTTTGCGCGAGCAACTCGTTTTGCTCGCGCTCGCGCTTGGTGAGTTGGCTTTGCCGCTGGTCGTCGGCTTGGCCGCTTTGGGTTTGCCTGGCATTCACCAAGGGTGAGGTGGCTCGGCCTTGCGCCGTTTCGCCACCACCGGCCAAATTGGTTTGCGCCATGGCGCGGGCTTTGCTGGGTTTTTGCTCGTCGCTTTGGGTGTTGACCAAGATCACTTCCAAGCCGTTGTCGCGCACCAAGCGGTCCACCGCAGCGGGTGCGCCCAGGTGGATGAACAACAGCGCAGCATGCACCACCAAGGACAAACCCAGCGCCCAACTCATGCCTGGGGTTCCTCGGTGGCGGTCTCCGACAAATCAACCGCAATGTGCAATGGGCCGGCCGACACCTCGTCTTCTTCCTCGGCTTCTTGCACAGGCTCGGCGGCATCCAAGGTGTGCAGGTATTGGGCATGGACATCCAAGGCGATCAAGTCCATTGCCGTGATGCGCACCCGCACTTGTCCGCCACGTTCTAGCGGCGGCGCACCGGACACGCTGAACACCAGCGGCAAGGCCTGGGCGCGCGCCATCGGTGGTTCGCCCGGAAAAGACTTGAACACGGTGGCGTCCAATTCACTGATGGCTTGTTGTTGCAAATGCTGTAGGGTCCAAAAACGTTCCATGCTGGACTGGTGCGTGTTGTAGGCCGCGTAAGCCGTTTCAAAGCCGGAAATGATGCCAAACAATTCAGCATCTTTGGGTTTGAATGGGGCGACCAATGCAGCGGTGGCGCCATGGCGCACACACGCAATGAGTTGCCATTGGTTCACCAAGTCGGTGTAGCGGCGCAGCGGTGAAGTGCTCCACGCGTAGCTGGGCACACCAATGCCAGCATGGGGCAAGGCCTTGGTGCCCATGCGCACCTTGATGCCCGGTGCCAAACTGGCTTGGCTGCGGTAGATGGCGGGCACGCCCAAACTGGCCATCCACTGGCCCCACGTGCTGTTGGCCAAGATCATCGCCTCGGCCACGATCAGGTCCAAGGGCGCACCGCGTTGGCGCACTGTGATTTGAACCTTCTCGTTGCCCACGGGACCACCTGCTGGCGTATCCACCAAGCGGAAGTTGTAGTCAGGGCGGTTGAAGCTTTCGGGTTTGCCGCGCACCACCTCACGTGCAGCCTTCAGGTGCTGCGCCAAGCGGAACAAGAAGGCCAACGCGCCATGCGGCATGGCCGGGTCATGCGCATGGGGGGTGGGTGAGGGGTTGTTCAGCCAGGCTTCGGTGACCACATCGTCGAGCTGGTCATGCCGCAAATTGGCGGCGATGGGCACTTGCTCTAAGCGGGTTTCGCTGTGTTGCACTTCCAGGGTGTGGGCGTCAAAGCGCACATACAAGGACAAAGCCGGACAGGCCCGACCCTCTTGCAAGGTGTAACTTTGCACGATGCTGTCGGGCAACATGGTGATTTTGTGACCAGGCATGTAGACGGTGGAGAACCGGTTGCGCCCGACCATGTCGATGGCGTCACCCGGTTGCACCGCCAGTCCTGGCGCGGCGATGTGCACGCCCACGGTGATGCTGTCGCTGCCCAAACCTTGCACGGACAGGGCATCATCAATCTCAGTGGTTTGCGAGTCGTCAATCGAGTAAGCCTGCACGGCGGCCAGGGGCAGGTCGGCCACGATGGCAGGCGCTTGCAGAGCAGGGAAGGCTGTGCCTTTGGGGAAATTTTCAAACAAAAACCGCTGCCAGTGAAAGTCGTAGGCCGAGCGAATCGCACCCGCTTGTTGCAGCAAAGCCAAGGCAGGCGTGCTGCTGCCGCGTGCTGCTTCCACCACCGCTTTGTATTCAGGTGCATTTTTGTCCGGCTTGAACAAAATTTTGTAGAGCTGGCGCTCGACCGCTTCGGGGCAGACGCCTTGCATCAATTGCGCTGCCCAATCGGCGATGTGCGCCTGCACCTGTTTTTTCTTGTCGATGGCCACCAAGGCTTGCTGAATCACCTCGGCGCTGGCTTTGCGAAAACGGCCTTTGCCGGCGCGGCGGAAATAGTGGGGGGCCTCAAACAAGCGCAGCAACATGCCCAGTTGCTGCGCAGGGGTGGCGTCCTTGCTGAAATAGTCTTGCGCTAATTCAACAAAGCCAAACTCCTCATCAGGCGCGAATTCCCAGGCCATGTCGGTTTCAATGCCCTCGGCCACGGCTTGGCCCGCTTTCATGAATTCGGCGGGGTTGGGTTTGTCGAATGTCATCAACACATGGCTGGATTTGACTTTCATGCGCTTGCCGCTGTCGAGTTCTATCTGGGCGGACGCTTCGGCCTCAGACATGACCCGTCCCGTCATGAATTTGCCACTGTCTTCAAAGAGTGCATACATGGCCAAGATTCTCCCACGGCGCTCCGATAAACTCAGGCCATGGCGACCCAACTTGGCAAATACAGTGTCTTTCAACGCATCTCCCCCATGGTGCTGGGATTTGACACCGTGTTGGGATTTGCTGTGTTGGTCTTGGCCTTGGCTGGTTTGCTGTCTATTTTTTCTTCAGGCTATGCCGATGGCCAGCGCTTTTGGGACCATGGCCGCAACATGTTGCTGGCCTGCGGCATCATGTTCGTGGTGGCCCAAATTCCACCGCAGCGCTTGATGGCTTTGGCGGTGCCGGTCTACACCGTGGGATTGGCGTTGCTGGTGGCCGTGGCCTTGTTTGGATTGACCAAAAAAGGCGCGCAACGTTGGCTCAACGTCGGCATCGTGATTCAACCCAGCGAAATCATGAAAATTGGCATGCCCTTGATGTTGGCCTGGTGGTTTCAAAAACGCGAGGGTCAGTTGCGCGCCTTGGACTTTGGCGTGGCTACCGTCATTCTGGCCATCCCCGTGGGCTTGATCGTCAAGCAACCCGATTTGGGCACGGCCATTTTGGTCATGTCCGCTGGCTTGTTCGTGCTGTTTTTCGCAGGCTTGAGTTGGTGGTTGATCATTCCACCCATGGTCTTGGGCATCATCGGCATTGGCTTGTTGGTGATTTTTGAGCCTCGACTCTGCGTCGACGGCATGGACTGGCCCTTCTTGCGTGACTACCAACAGCAGCGGGTCTGTACCTTGTTAGACCCTGGGCGAGACCCTTTGGGCAAGGGCTTTCACATCATCCAAGGCATGATTGCCATTGGCTCGGGCGGCTTTTGGGGCAAGGGGCTGATGCAAGGCACCCAAGCCCAACTGGACTTCATTCCTGAACGCACCACCGACTTTGTCTTTGCAGCTTATGCCGAAGAATTTGGTTTGTTGGGCAATGTCTTTTTGATTGGCAGTTTCATGGTCTTGGTGTTTCGAGGCCTGGCCATCGCCACCGAAGGCCCCACCTTGTTCGCACGCTTGCTGGCGGGCAGCGTGACGCTGATTTTCTTCACCTACGCCTTTGTCAACATGGGCATGGTCAGTGGCATGTTGCCGGTGGTGGGTGTGCCACTGCCCTTCATCAGCTATGGTGGCACGGCCATGGTCACCTTGGGGTTTGGCATCGGCATCTTGTTGTCGGTGGCCAAGGCCAAACAATTGGTGCAGTCTTGAGCCTGGGCTGACAACCTGTTGGGCACAGGGTTGTTGGGCCACTCCTACAATGACACCATGATTTCACGCGAACCCACCCTCGAACGTCTGGCCCTGGCGCAAAGCCTGTTGCTCACCCCCTATGGCTTGGACGAGTCCCACCTGACCCAAGCCTTGTCGGCCATTCGGGCTCACCAAGTGGATGACGCCGATTTGTACTTTCAGTACACCCGCTCTGAGGGCTGGAGTTTGGAAGAGGGCATTGTGAAAACCGGCTCGTTCAGCATCGATCAAGGTGTGGGCGTGCGCGCTGTCAGCGGCGAGAAAACCGCATTTGCTTACTCGGATGACATCTCGATGGCGTCACTGATGGATGCAGCCCACACGGTGCGCAGCATCGCCTCGGCGGGGTTGAACGCCCGCACCAAGGTGCCCGCCCGCGTGATTGCCCCCAGCCGACAGCTCTACCACGGCGAAGACCCGATCGGCAGTTTGGACAGCACCGCCAAAGTCCAGTTGCTTGAACGTTTGGAACAACAAGCCCGTGCCAAAGACCCGCGCGTGGTGCAGGTCATGGCCGGCTTGGCCAGTGAATACGATGTCGTCATGGTCGCGCGTGCTGATGGCACCCTGGCCGCCGATGTGCGCCCCTTGGTGCGCTTGTCCTTGTCGGTCATCGTCGAGCAAAACGGTCGCCGTGAAAGTGGCTCGGCCGGTGGTGGTGGTCGTTTTGGCTTGGGCCATTTCGACGCAGCCTGCCTCACCCGTTATGTCGAAGAAGCCGTTGGCTCGGCCCTCACCAATTTAGAAGCGCGTCCTGCACCGGCTGGTGAAATGACCGTGGTGTTGGGCTCGGGTTGGCCTGGCATTTTGTTACACGAAGCCATTGGCCACGGATTGGAAGGTGACTTCAACCGCAAAGGCTCCAGCGCTTTCAGTGGCCGCATCGGCCAACGGGTGGCGGCCAAAGGCGTCACCGTGTTGGACGACGGCACCATCGCCGACCGCCGAGGTTCCTTGAATGTGGACGACGAAGGCCACGCCAGCCAAAAGAATGTGCTGATTGAAGACGGCATTTTGGTGGGCTACATCCAAGACAGCATGAACGCCCGCTTGATGGGCGTGGCCCCCACCGGCAATGGTCGCCGTGAAAGCTACGCCCATGTGCCGATGCCGCGCATGACCAACACCTACATGTTGGGCGGTGACAAGCACCCTGAAGAAATTGTCGCCAGTATCAAAAAAGGCCTGTACGCCACCAACTTCGGCGGTGGGCAGGTGGACATCACGTCGGGCAAGTTTGTGTTCTCGGCCAGCCAAGCCTATTGGGTGGAAAACGGCAAGATCCAATACCCTGTCAAGGGCGGCACCTTGGTTGGCAATGGGCCCGATGCGCTGACCCGCGTGAGCATGATTGGCAACGACATGGCCTTAGACCCCGGTGTTGGGACCTGCGGCAAAGAAGGCCAAAGTGTGCCGGTCGGTGTGGGCCAACCCACGCTGCGCATCGACGGTCTGACCGTGGGCGGCACCGCTTAAAGGCCCTTGAAAGTTGCCCAAATGGCCTGTGGTACAGTCGTCCACATGATTTCAGTCACTTTTCACTTTGCTTATTTCTGGTTCTCACGCCCCACTGGCGGTCGAGAGGTCTGAACGCAAACACTGCGCTGAACTCCAAAACCAACCGCCGAAACCCGGCGGTTTTTTTTTGCCACATTCACTTTGCCTCGTTAAACGCTTTCAAGGAACTGCCATGAAAACCCCCAAGCATGATGCTTATGCGCCGACCAACGACCAGACCAGCCAAACCGACAACCAACGCATCAAGGACATCACCGTGCTGCCGCCTCCCGAACACCTGATTCGTTTTTTTCCGATTGCGGGCACCGCGGTTGAAACCCTGATCGCCAAGACCCGTCAGCGCATCCACAAAATCATGGCCGGCAAGGACGATCGCTTGTTGGTGGTCATCGGCCCGTGCTCGATTCATGACCCTGCAGCCGCTTTGGACTATGCCCGTCGCTTGAAAGTCGAGCGCGAAAAGTATGCGGACACCCTGGAAATTGTCATGCGCGTTTACTTTGAAAAGCCCCGCACCACGGTGGGCTGGAAGGGTTTGATCAACGACCCCTATTTGGACGAGAGTTTTCGCATCGACGAAGGTTTGCGCATCGCGCGTCAACTGCTGATCGAGATCAACCGCCAAGGTGTGCCTGCGGGCAGTGAGTTTTTGGACGTGATTTCCCCCCAATACATCGGCGACCTGATCAGCTGGGGCGCCATTGGTGCGCGCACCACCGAGAGCCAAGTGCACCGCGAACTGGCGTCTGGCTTGTCAGCCCCCATCGGCTTCAAAAACGGCACCGATGGCAACATCAAAATCGCCACCGACGCCATCCAAGCCGCGGCCCGTGGGCACCACTTCTTGTCGGTCCACAAAAATGGCCAAGTAGCCATCGTGCAAACCAAGGGCAACCCCGATTGCCACGTCATCTTGCGCGGCGGCAAAGCGCCCAACTATGACGCTGACCATGTGGCAGCCGCATGTCAAGAACTGGAAGCCGCCAAGTTGCCCGCCACCCTGATGGTCGATTGCAGCCATGCCAACAGCAGCAAGCAACACGAGCGTCAGTTGGTGGTCGCCAAAGACATCGCCGATCAATTGGCCAGCGGTTCACACAGCGTGTTCGGCGTGATGGTGGAGAGCCACTTGAAACCGGGCGCTCAAAAATTCACCCCCGGCAAAGACAAGGTGGATGCTTTGGCATACGGCCAAAGCATCACCGACGCCTGTTTGTCATGGGATGATTCTTTAGCGGCTTTGGAAGCCTTGTCGCAAGGCGTCAAAGCGCGTCGCGCCAAAAAGTAAAAACGTGGCCCGGCTCAGGCATTGAGCGCTTGCAGCAGCTTGGCGTGAACGCCGCCAAAGCCGCCATTGCTCATGCACAGGATGTGGTCGCCAGGTTGAACTGCGGCCTTGACCTGAGCTACCAGCGCATCGATGTTGTCAGCGGTGTGGGCCCGCGCACCCATGCTGGACAAGGCCTCGGCGGCATCCCAATCCAGCCCAGCGGTGTGGCAAAACGCCACATCCGCTTGCTCCAAACTCCAAGGCAATTGCGCTTTCATGGCGCCCAGCTTCATGGTGTTGCTGCGCGGCTCGAACACCGCCAGGATGCGCGCTTGCCCCACTTGGCGGCGCAGGCCATCGACCGTGGTGCGAATGGCCGTGGGGTGATGGGCGAAATCGTCATACACCGTGATGGCTTGTGGGCCGGTGCCCACCTTGCCCCTGACTTCCATGCGGCGGCGCACATTCTCAAAACGGGCCAAGGCTTGGCAAGCATCGGCCACCGCCACACCCCCATGCTGGGCGGCGATGATGGCCGCCAAGGCGTTCATTTGGTTGTGCACGCCACCCAAAGCCCAGGTGACCCGACCTTTCACAGCGCCTTGGTGCAGCACTTCAAAGTCTGACGGCTCGCCGCGCACTTGCCAAGCGGCTTGATCGGATTCACCAAAGCCGGCCACGTCGCTCCACTGGCCCATGGCCAAGACGCGCTGCAAGCTGGCTTGGTCGGCGTTCACCACCAATCGTCCGCTGGAAGGCACGGTGCGCACCAAGTGGTGAAACTGTCGCTCAATGGCTGCCAAATCGGGAAAGATGTCGGCATGGTCAAACTCGAGGTTGTTCAAAATGGCCGTGCGGGGCCGGTAATGCACGAACTTGCTGCGCTTGTCGAAGAAAGCGGTGTCGTACTCGTCGGCTTCAATCACAAACAGCGGGCGGCTTTGACACTTGGCCAAAGCTCCTAAGCGGGCGGACACACCAAAGTTCAAGGGCACGCCGCCAATCAAAAACCCGGGCGTCAAACCCGCTTGATCCAACACCCAAGCCAGCATGGCGGTGGTGGTGGTTTTGCCATGGGTGCCAGCCACAGCCAACACATGCCGTGTTTGGCCAGGGGCGTGCAGCACGTGGTCGCTCAGCCACTGTGGGCCGCTGGTGTAGGGCAGACCGGCTTCTAGGATGGCTTCCATCAAGGGATAGCGCGGCGTGCCATCGGCCAAACGGGCCCGCGACACCACATTGCCCACCACAAACATGTCGGGCTTCAATCCCAGTTGATCGGCGCTGTAACCCTCGATCAACTCAATGCCCAAAGCCCGGAGTTGGTCGCTCATGGGTGGGTAGACACCGGTGTCGCAACCGGTGACCCGGTGGCCGGCTTCGCGGGCGAGGGCGGCCAAACCGCCCATGAAGGTGCCGCAGACACCTAATATATGAATGTGCATGGTCGCAGATTGTAGAAGTGGCAGCGGTGCCCCCTCATCACCGCTGCGTCTTCAGTCCCCGCCGATGCAGCACATTCATGGCCTGAGCCACTTGGCTCTTGGCCATGGCGGCACAATGGTGCTCATGTCACTAGAAGTCAAAGCAGAAATCGCGGCCACCGCCGCCCGCTTGGTGGTGGAAGAAGGCTTGGAATATGGCCCTGCCAAGCGCCGCGCCTTGCGTGAATTGGGCTTGCCCGCGCGCAGCCCCTTGCCCAGCAATGACCAGTTGGAAGACGAGGTGATGGATTATTTGCAGCTCTTTTGTGCCGACACCCAACCGCTCGAACTGCGGGCGTTGCGGCAACTGGCCTTGACCTGGATGGAGCGCTTAGAAGCTTTCCGCCCGCACCTGAGCGGCGCTGTTTGGCGAGGCAGTGCCACGCGCCTGTCCGATATTTATATCCAATTGTTTTGCGACGACCCCAAGTCGGCAGAACTGTCGCTGATTGACCAAGGGGTGCGCTATGAGGTTCAGGTCATCAAGGGCTTCAAGGGTGAAGAGGTCGACGCCCTGAGCATCCACAGCTTGTGCGCGCCACTGAACGAAGACATTGGTGTGCATTTGATGGTTTACGACTACGACGACTTGCGGGGTGCCTTGCAGCCAGATGAGCGTGGACGATCGGTTCGTGGGGATTTGGCCAACTTGCGCCAGTTGTTGGACAATGGCTGATGGACCAAGATCAGACTCCCCCGCCATCCTCTTCCAAACGCGGCTTGTTGGCCGTGGCTGCCGCCGCCTTGGCCGCAGGCGTGGGCGTCCAGTGGTGGCGGCACAGCCCCCAAACACCGGCGGACCCGAGTCTGCAAGCCCTTTGGATGGCCAGTTTCGAGCAAGCTGACGGCACCCCTTTGAAGCTGGCAGATTTTCAGGGCAAACCATTGGTGCTGAATTTTTGGGCCACCTGGTGTACACCATGCGTGGAGGAAATGCCGTTATTGAACGCCTTCTTCCTCGAAAATAAGGCTAAAAGCTGGCAAATGATCGGTTTGGCCATTGACCAGCCGAGTGCGGTCAAGCGTTTTCTAGGTCAGCATCCAGTAGAATACGCCATCGGCATGGCCGGATTGGAGGGTACCGAGTTGATGAAAAACTTGGGCAACCCAACAGGCGGTTTGCCCTTCACGTTGGTGTTGAATGCGCAAGGCCAAGTGCAAATGCGCAAGCTGGGCAAACTGACCGAAAGTGACATTCGGTCTTGGGCTTGACCGAGGCGCACCGATCCAGTTTTCAGGTCGGTTTCTTAAAATGGTGTAAATTACACCTTCTTTAACAGCAGAAGACAGCCAGATCCATGGATTTAAGAAAACTCAAAACCCTGATCGACCTGGTGTCGGAGTCCAATGTCTCCGAACTTGAAATCACCGAAGCCGAGGGCAAGGTGCGCATTGTCAAAGGCCCGGTCGGAGCCCCCGTCGTCATGGCCGCGCCTGTAGCCGCCCCGGTGGCCGTTGCCGCCCCAACGGCAGTCGCTGCCGCTGCCCCAGCGACTGCGGCAGAGCCCGCGGTTGAAACCGGCCATGCCGTCAAGTCGCCCATGGTGGGCACTTATTACAGCGCTTCCAGCCCCGAGGCCAAACCGTTTGTGCAGGTGGGCAGCGTGGTCAAAGCAGGCGACACCATTTGCATCATCGAGGCGATGAAGATCCTCAACGAAATTGAAGCCGACCACAGTGGCACGGTCAGCAAAATCCTGGTCGACAACGGCCAAGCCGTGGAATACGGCCAGCCCATGTTCATCATCGACTAAGCGGGCGGCATGTTTAAAAAGATCCTGATCGCCAACCGAGGCGAAATTGCGCTGCGCATCCAGCGGGCTTGCAAAGAGCTGGGTGTTGAAGCTGTGGTGGTGTACTCCGAGGCCGACCGCGAAGCCAAGTACGTCAAACTGGCCGAAGAAGCTGTTTGCATTGGCCCTGCCGCCTCTTCCTTGAGTTACCTGAACATGCCGGCCATCATTTCGGCCGCCGAAGTAACGGACGCCCAAGCCATTCACCCGGGTTATGGCTTCCTCAGCGAAAACGCCGACTTTGCCGAGCGTGTCGAAAAAAGCGGCTTTGTCTTCATCGGACCCACACCCGAGTCCATTCGCATGATGGGCGACAAGGTGTCGGCCAAGCAAGCCATGATCAAAGCCGGTGTGCCTTGCGTGCCAGGCTCTGAAGGCGAACTGCCCGACGACCCGGCGCAAATTCGCCGCATCGCCAAAGCGGTGGGTTACCCCGTCATCATCAAGGCCGCTGGCGGCGGTGGTGGGCGTGGCATGCGCGTGGTGCACAACGAAGCCGCGCTCATTCATGCGGTGCAAACCACCAAGACCGAAGCGGGCTCAGCCTTTGGCAACCCTGCGGTCTACATGGAAAAGTTTTTGCAAAACCCGCGCCACATCGAAATTCAAATCTTGGCCGACAACTACAAGAACGCCATTTATTTGGGTGAACGTGATTGCTCCATGCAGCGACGCCACCAAAAAGTCATTGAAGAAGCACCGGCCCCGGGCATCCCGCGCAAATTGATCGAACGCATTGGCGAACGATGCGCTGCTGCTTGTAAAAAAATGGGCTACCGAGGCGCTGGCACTTTCGAGTTTTTGTATGAAAACGGCGAGTTCTACTTCATTGAAATGAACACGCGGGTGCAAGTGGAGCATCCTGTCACCGAATTCATCACCGGTGTGGACATCGTCAAAACCCAAATCATGACCGCGGCAGGACAAAAGCTACCCTACACGCAACGTCAAATTGAAATCAAAGGCCACGCCATTGAGTGCCGTGTGAACGCCGAAGACCCCTACAAGTTCACGCCTTCGCCTGGCCGCGTCACCATGTGGCATCCACCCGGTGGCCCAGGTGTGCGGGTCGATTCCCACATCTACACCAACTACTTTGTCCCGTCCAATTACGACTCCATGATTGGCAAAATCATTGTGCACGGTGACACCCGCGAACATGCGTTGGCCCGCATGCGCACCGCCTTGGGCGAGACCGTGGTGGAAGGCATTCAAACCAACATTCCCCTGCACCGCGAGTTGATGAACGATCCGGGCTTTGTCGCCGGTGGCACCAATATCCACTATTTGGAAGAGTGGCTGGCGGTTCGGCAAGCGTCCTGATGTTTGAACTTCGGCTGCAATGCCCCCAAACCCAGGTGGAGCTCATCAGCGACGCCTTGATGGCCTTGGACGCCTTGAGCGTGTCGGTGGAAGATGCCGATGCCCACACCGATCAAGAGCAGGCCTTGTTTGGTGAACCCAACATGCCAGCGCCTGCAGCAGGTTGGCTGCGCTCGCACCTGATTGCCTTGTTTGCCGATGAAGCCCTCGCCAGGGACGCGGCCAAACTCTTGGCCTTGCAACCCTTTTTTGAAGACTGCGCTTTGCTCAGCATCAACCTGGTGCCAGAGCAAGATTGGGTGCGATTGACCCAATCGCAGTTCGAGCCCGTGCCCATCACACCCACTTTTTGGGTGGTACCCAGTTGGCACGAACCGCCGGGTGGGGCGCAATGGGTATTGCGTCTGGATCCTGGTTTGGCTTTTGGCACCGGCACGCATCCCACCACACGCATGTGTTTGAAATGGATTGCCGAGCATCCGCCTGCGGGGCAACGCGTACTGGACTATGGCTGTGGTTCAGGCATATTGGCGATCGGTGCAGCCATGTTGGGTGCAGCATCTGTTGACGCAGTGGATATCGATCCCGATGCCGTCACAGCAGCCCAGGCCAACGCGATGGCCAACCGTGTACAGCTGAATTTGGGTTTGCCCGAGATCGCAGTGGGTGTGTACCCCTTGGTGGTGGCCAACATCTTGGCTGCACCTTTGAAGGTGCTGGCTCCTTTGCTTTGCAGTCATGTTGCCCCTGGCGGTACGCTCTTGCTGGCTGGCATATTGGCGCGGCAAACAAAAGAAATTCAAGAGGCTTACAAAGCCTGCTTGCGCTTGGAAGTTGCGGATACGCAAGACGGTTGGGTCCTGATGCGCGGACACGCGCTTTGATAAGCTTTGTCTTTTCCTGAAGTCTGTACCGGCCATGGCCATCGTCACCCTTTGTCCCCAGTGTCAAACTGCATTTGCGGTGCAAGCTGAGCATTACAGCGCCGCTGATGCCTGGGTGCGTTGCGGTCGTTGTGCCCATGTTTTTGAAGTGGACCAACATCTTTACGAACTCGACAACAACAAGCCACAGTCTGCACCGTTAGAAGTGCCAATGGCCCTGCGTGTGGTGCCCGGTTTGCCGCCACCACAAGCCTTGGTTCCACCTTGGGTTTGGTCCGGTTTGTCCGTGCTGCTGGCATTGTTGTTTTGCTTTCAGGCGCTTTTTTTTCAGCGGCACCAATGGCGTGCCCAAAACCCCGAGCTGACCCCCGTGTTTCTCAGTTTGTGCAGTCAATTGGGCTGCGAACTGGAGTGGCCGATGGACCCCAACAAGGTGTCGATTGAAACCGGCGGATTCAAATCTTTGGGCGGCGATGAATTCATGTTCAGCGGCAGCATCAAAAACCAATCCGACTGGCCCATGGCCACGCCCATGTTGGAATTGAATCTGACAGATGATGTCGAGTCATCCTTGGTGCGTAAAGCTTTTTCGCCCCAAGAGCTTGGACTCAACAGCGTTTTGCGGGGTCGTCGGGCACAATCATTTGAATTGCGGTTCTCTTTGGACCCGACCCTGAGCCCTGCCGTTCAAGGCTATCGCGCTTTTCTTTTTTACCCCTGAATTTTTAAATAGGACTCAACATGGCTGTATTGATTTGTGGATCTTTGGCGTTTGACACCATCATGCATTTCGAAGGACGCTTCAAGGAGCAAATCCTGCCTGAGCAATTGCACATCTTGAACGTTTCTTTTTTGGTGCCGCAATTGCAACGTGATTACGGTGGCTGTGCCGGTAACGTGGCCTATGGCTTGAAACTGTTGGGAGGCGTACCCCTGCCCATGGCCACCCTCGGCAACGATGGTGAAAGCTACATGAACCGATTGAAACACTTGGGCATTGCCACAGACTTTGTGAAGATGGTGAAGGACAACTACACCGCGCAAGCCATGATCATGACCGACTTGGACAACAACCAAATCACGGCTTTTCACCCAGGTGCCATGATGCAAGCGCACACCACAGCGGTTGAAAAACGAGCCGACATCAGCTTAGGCATCGTCTCTCCTGATGGGCGTGACGCCATGATTCAACATGCCGAGCAATTCGCGGCAGCCGGCATTCCCTTCGTCTTCGATCCGGGTCAAGGCTTGCCCATGTTTGATGGCGACAGCTTGCGTCACTTCATCACGCAAGCCACGTGGGTGACAGTGAACGACTACGAGGGCAAGATGTTGACCGAGCGCACGGGTTGGGATGCGGCTGAAATTTCCAGCAAAGTCAAAGGCTTGGTCATCACCTTGGGGGCACACGGTTGTGAAGTCTGGCAAGACCGTCAGAAAACCTTGGTCGCACCAGTCAAACCCACAGCTGTCGTCGACCCCACAGGCTGTGGTGACGCTTGGCGCAGCGCATTGCTTTTTGGTTTGGACCAAGGTTGGGATTTGGTGCGTTGCGCCGAGTTGGGCAACAAAATGGGCGCATTGAAAATTGCCAGTCGCGGCCCGCAAAACTACGTTCTGAAATAAAAAAACCCGGTGTGGTTAAACACCGGGTTGTAGGCAAATACCGTTTGAATCTCAGGGTTTGCTGGCTGTAGGAAACGGCCAAGCGGCTTGAGGGTTCAAGGTGGTTTGCGCCACATGGTGAACTGCCGGAGCAGCTGCCTTGTGGGGTTTGGCTGCTGGTTTTTTAGCGGCTACTGGCTTTTTTTTTGCGGCCGGTTTTTTGGCTGCAGGCTTTTTAGCCGCAGCTTTTTTGGCAGCAGGTTTTTTAGCGGCTGCTTTTTTAGCGGCGGGCTTTTTGGCTGCAACCTTTTTCTTGGCTACGGGCTTTTTAGCGGCTGCTTTTTTGGCGGCGGGCTTTTTGGCTGCAACCTTTTTCTTGGCTACGGGCTTTTTAGCTGCTGCTTTTTTAGCGGCGGGCTTTTTGGCTGCAACCTTTTTCTTGGCTACGGGTTTTTTAGCTGCTGCTTTTTTAGCGGCGGGCTTTTTAGCTGCAACCTTTTTCTTGGCTACGGGCTTTTTAGCTGCTGCTTTTTTAGCGACAGGTTTCTTGGCAGCAGCTTTTTTTGCTGCTGGTTTTTTTGCTGCTGGTTTTTTTGCAGCGGATTTTTTTGCAGTTGCCATTAGATACTCCTAGATCAAGATCTTAGATCGTTGGTTCAAAACACTTGGCCCCTTCTCATGCAGCCAAGTGATTCATGGTGCTGAACCAAGGTTCAACACCATGAACAGGGGTTGTTGTTGACAAACGCAACGCTGAGTGACTCAGCGTTTGTGTTTGCCAAAAACAGAATGCTTTCATGCTTGCTCAGTCCCAAGACAAAGCGCCACCAGTTTGGTACTCGATGACGCGGGTTTCAAAGAAATTGCGTTCTTTTTTCAGGTCGATCATCTCGCTCATCCAAGGGAAGGGGTTTTCTTCGTTGGGGAACAAGGCTTCCAAGCCAATTTGCGTGGCTCGCCGGTTGGCGATGTAGCGCAAATAGCCCTTGAACATAGAAGCATTCATGCCCAAAACGCCACGCGGCATGGTGTCCTCGGCATAACGGTATTCGAGTTCAACCGCTTTGTGGAACAGTTCATTGATGTCGGCTTTGAATTCGGCGGTCCACAAATGCGGATTTTCCAACTTGATTTGGTTGATCAGGTCAATGCCGAAGTTGCAGTGCATTGACTCGTCGCGCAAGATGTACTGGTATTGCTCGGCAGCACCCGTCATTTTGTTTTGGCGACCCAAAGCCAAAATTTGAGTGAAGCCCACATAGAAGAACAAACCTTCCATCAGGCAAGCAAACACAATCAAAGACTTCAAAAGTGTTTGGTCGGTTTCGGGGGTGCCTGTGTGGAAATGGGGGTTCATGATGGCGTCGATGAACGGAATCAAAAACTCGTCCTTGTCGCGGATGGACTGCACTTCTTGGTAGGCATTGAAAATTTCAGCCTCGTCCAAACCCAAAGATTCGACGATGTATTGGTAGGCGTGGGTGTGAATGGCTTCTTCAAAGGCTTGGCGCAGCAAGAACTGGCGGCATTCAGGCGCCGTGATGTGGCGGTAAGTGCCCAACACGATGTTGTTGGCTGCCAGGGAATCGGCAGTGACAAAAAAGCCCAGATTGCGTTTGATGATGCGGCGCTCGTCTTCGGTCAGACCATTGGGGTCTTTCCACAAGGCGATGTCACGTGTCATGTTCACTTCCTGCGGCATCCAATGGTTGGCACAGGTGGCCAGGTACTTCTCCCAGGCCCATTTGTATTTGAAGGGGACCAACTGGTTGACGTCGGTTTGTCCATTGATGATGCGCTTGTCAGCTGCGTTGACGCGACGAAACGATGCGTTGGAAATGATGGAGGGGGCCTCTGGCGAAGGGCTTGCCACCACAGCACCATCGTTGAGCACGCGTGGTGCGGCTGGTGCGGCAGGTTCAGAGAGGGGTGACTGAATCGGGTGGTTGTTAAAACCACCTTGGGTTGCGCTTGGCGCTTGGGGGATTGCTTCTTCTTCCCAGGTCAACATGACGATGATTCCATTCTTGTGATTATGATTGTTTAAAGGCCAAAGGCAAAGTGTTCATTCACATCATGCCTCTAGCCTGTTGCTGATTTGCATCGAAGCACAAGGGGTTTCTACCCCCTGTGGATCTCGTTACTGGCAAGCTTCGCAGGTTGGATCGTCCACACCGCAAAATTTCACATCGGTGGCGGGCGTGCTGGCCATTTGTGCGCGCGCAGCTGCAGCAGCCATTTCCATGGCGCTCAAGCCCGTGGTGCCACCAGATGAGACGGCATTGTGTGAGCCCGATTGAACGGTTGACTTCTCAACTTGGGTGGCGCTGGAGGTGCGGAGATAGTAGGTGGTTTTGAGGCCACGCAACCAAGCGAGTTTGTAGGTGTCGTCAAGTTTCTTGCCCGAGGCACCAGCCATGTAAATGTTCAGGGACTGGGCTTGGTCGATCCACTTTTGACGACGGGCTGCAGCCTCCACCAACCATTTGGTCTCTACTTCGAAAGCGGTGGCGTACATGTCCTTCAAGTCTTGGGGCACACGGTCGATGGGGCGCAAGGAACCATCGAAGTGTTTCAAGTCCATGACCATGACGTCGTCCCACAGGCCCAGACGCTTCAAGTCGCGCACCAAGTAGGAGTTGATGATGGTGAACTCGCCAGACAGGTTGGACTTGACGGACAGATTGCCAAAGCAAGGCTCGATCGAGGCGTCCACACCCACAATATTGGAGATGGTGGCGGTTGGCGCAATCGCCACGCAGTTGGAGTTGCGCATGCCGTCAACGGCGATTTTTTTGCGCAGGGCGTCCCAGTCCAAGGTGGCGCTGCGGTCCACTTCGATGTAGCCGCCGCGTGCTTTTTCCAACAAATTCAGCGTATCCAGGGGCAGGATGCCTTGATCCCACAAAGAGCCTTTGTAGGTGGAGTAGCGGCCACGTTCACGCGCCAATTCGGTGGATGCCCAATAGGCGTAGTAGCAAATGGCTTCCATCGAACGGTCGGCGAATTCAACAGCCGCTTGTGAGGCGTAAGGAATTTGCTGCTCGTACAAACTGTCTTGGAAGGCCATGATGCCCATGCCCACGGGGCGGTGCGCCAAGTTGGAGTCGCGGGCTTTCTTGACTGCGTAGTAGTTGATGTCGATCACGTTGTCCAACATGCGCATGGCCGTGTTGATGGTGCGCTTGAGTTTGTCGTGGTCGAGCTCGGGGCCGTTGGCACCTGTTTTCAGGTGGCGTACCAAGTTGACCGAGCCCAAGTTGCAAACAGCGGTTTCGGTGTCGCTGGTGTTGAGTGTGATTTCAGTGCATAAATTCGAGGAGTGCACCACGCCAACATGTTGTTGGGGTGAGCGCACGTTGCACGCGTCCTTGAAAGTGATCCATGGATGACCCGTTTCAAACAACATGGTCAACATCTTGCGCCACAGATCGGAGGCTTGCACCGTTTTGGCGGGCTTGATCAGACCTTGCTTGGCTTGCGCTTCGTAAGCGGTGTAAGCCTTCTCGAATTCAGAACCAAATTTGTCATGCAAGTCGGGGGTGTTGGAGGGCGAGAACAAGGTCCATTCGCCTTTTTCCATGACGCGGCGCATGAACAAGTCGGGAATCCAATTCGCAGTGTTCATGTCGTGGGTGCGGCGGCGGTCGTCACCTGTGTTTTTGCGCAGCTCGAGGAATTCTTCGATGTCCAAGTGCCATGTTTCAAGGTAGGTGCAGACCGCACCTTTGCGCTTGCCGCCTTGGTTGACCGCAACAGCGGTGTCGTTGACCACTTTGAGGAAGGGCACCACACCTTGTGATTCGCCGTTGGTGCCTTTGATGTGGCTTCCCAAAGCGCGCACACGAGTCCAGTCGTTGCCCAAGCCGCCAGCGAATTTGGACAGCAGTGCGTTTTCTTTGATGGATTCGTAAATGCCGTCCAAGTCGTCGGGCACAGTGGTCAAGTAGCAGCTGGACAGCTGTGGGCGGGTGGTGCCACTGTTGAACAGGGTGGGGGTGCTGGACATGAAGTCGAAAGAAGACAAGACTTCGTAGAACTCGATGGCACGCTCTTCGCGGTTGACTTCATTGAGCGACAAACCCATGGCCACGCGCATGAAGAAAGACTGGGGTAGCTCGATGCGTTGCTTGCGCACGTGCAAGAAGTAGCGGTCGTAGAGGGTTTGCAGGCCGAGATAGTCGAATTGAAAATCGCGTTCGGGTTTGAGGGCCTTGGCCAAGCGAGGCAGATCAAATTGCAACAAACGGGGATCGAGCAATTCGTTGTCCACACCTTTTTTCAAGAAAGAAGCGAAGGTTTCTTGGTAGTGGTGGCCCATTTCTGCCTGGGTTGCTTCCTTGCCCAACACTTCTTTGGCGATGGAGTACATCAGCAAGCGGGCGGTGGCATAGGTGTAAGAAGGTTCTTTTTCAATCAAGGTGCGCGCGGCCAAGACTGACGCTTTGTGCACCTCTTCCATGGGGATGCCATCGTACAGATTGCGCATGGTTTCAGTGAGGATGGGCGCGGCTTGCACGTCTTGACCCAAACCGGCGCAAGCAGCTTCCACCAAGAATTTCAAGCGCGCAGTGTCCAAGGCCACACGTTGTCCTTGGTCAATGACGTGCAACACCGGTTCGTTGGTGACTTGCTGCTCTTTGTGGGAGGCACGTTCTTGGGTGCGGCGTTCGCGGTAGAGCACATAGGCTCGGGCCACTTCATGGTGGCTGCCACGCATGAGGCCCAGCTCAACCTGGTCTTGCACATCTTCAATGTGGAACGTGCCACCACCTGGGCGTGAGCGCAACAACGCGCGCACCACGGCTTGGGTCAGGTGATCGACAGTTTCACGGACACTGGCTGAAGCCGCGCCTTGGGTACCGTGCACCGCCAAAAAGGCTTTCATCATGGCCACCGCAATTTTGGCGGGTTCGAAAGGAACCACAGCGCCGTTGCGGCGGATGATTTGGTAATGGCTCAAGCTGGCGTTCAAGGCGGCCGTCTTGGCGGCATCGGTTGAATCAGTGGGGTTGTTGTAGCTGGTAGCGACGGATGTGGCGGAGGCGATTTGCATCTTGTTTTGAATCCTGTAGGGCTTGAATGCTTTTGTTAACTTGTTTTTTGCAGCGCTCAAACCAACGAGTTTGGCGACCGGCGATGTGCATGGCCCACACTATATATGGGGTCGAAACTCTTTACAACACACTACACGTAGTGTTTGAAGATTTTTTTTCAGAAAATGCGGATGTGGCGATCAGTTGGTAAAGACTGTCCCATTTCATGAGCGTTGACGCGCTTATTTCGGATGCTGTGGATAACTCATTCGGGAAAACTATGATCTTCCCAACCCAATCCTTGTTGCAAAAAACCCCATGAAAAACCCGGCCCCGGATCTTTTTTGCGACCGGGCGCGATGTGTTCATGCCCGATCGTGTGTTTCAGTGGGTATTGCATGGCCAAAACGGGCAGCAACGAAATCAAACTTTCGTATTGTTCTGACGTGAACGCATCGCCATCCAAACCTTCGAGCTCGATGCCGATGGAAAAGTCGTTGCAGTTGGCGCGTCCTGCGTGTGTGGATTCGCCCGCATGCCAAGCGCGTTGGTCGCAGCTGACAAACTGCATCAACTCGCCACCACGGCGGATGAAGAAATGGGCTGACACTTGCACACCACGCAAATGATCGAAATACGGATGGCGATCACAGGCCAATTGGTTGGTGAAGAAATCTTGCACATCCGTGCTGCCGTAGTCGCCGGGGGGCAAGCTGATGGCGTGAATCACCACCAAATCAATGGCGGTGTTTGCTGGACGGGGGCCAAAGTTGGGCGAATCAAGACGGTGCGCGAAGCGGTACCAACCTTGGTTCCAAAAGGGCGTGTTCAACGGCCAGTTCTTTCGTGCAAGTCGCGGTGCTCTGCACTGCAGTAAACGCCAGACTGGGCGTGAACCGCGTCCGTGTCGGGGAGATGCAGTCCGCAATGCGCACAGGGGACCATGTCCAACGTGGGCGAGGAGGCGGTTTCGCTGGGTGGTTTGATCTTGCGATTGGACTTGATCCACCAAATCAAGCCGCCAACGACTGCAAGCAGTATCAGGTATTTCATAAGCCGCGCTTTAACAGCACTTCCATGACAAAACGCGAGCCAGCATAGGCCAACAACAGCATGGCCGAGCCGGCATAGAGCGTGCGCACAGCCAAGGGGCCACGCCAACCACGCGCGTGCCTGCCCCAGATCAAGATCAAGAACACCGACCAGGCCATGACGGACAAAATGGTTTTGTGGTCCCAGCGCATGGCTTTGTCCGGCCCATAGAGTTGTTCGCCAAACCACCATCCCGCCATCAAGGTGGCCGACAGCAAAAAGAAGCCCAAGTGGACAAAATGAAAGGTCAAGCGTTCAAGCGTGAGCAATGGCAGGCCAGTCGGGTCCGAAGCGGCCAAGCGCATTTGCCGCTCGGCCCGGCTCATCAGGCTGGCGTGCACCACGGCCGCGGCAAACATCGCGTAGGAGGCCAAGCCCAGCAACCAGTGCAAAGGCAGCCAAGCCGAAGCGCTGCTGTGCAACACCTGACCTGGGTAAATCAGTGGCAACAGCACGGTGACCAAACCGATGGCAGACAAAATCCAGCGGGTGCGCATTTGCGGAAACCAGTGGTGCTCTGCCGTGTAGACCAACAGCACCAACCAAGTGGTGGCCGACAAGGCCGGTGCAAAGCCAAAATGCGCTGCTTGATCAGGCGCAGGCACCAAGGTGGCGATGACACTCAGGCCATGAAACAAAGAAATGACCCACAGGTAGTGGCGGCTTTGCTGCGGTGACAAGCGACCACCAAACAACGCACCCAAGGTGTAAGCCATGGCGGCCACGAAGCCCCAAAGCAAACTGAAGGAAGATGCGCCCAATACAATCATGCTGTCAGTTTAGCGTCTTGCCCAAGACGCAGGCTTGCAGCCTTTTGCACACCCCTTCCAACCAGGCACCTCCATGGCAACTGCCCTCGGCGACAAACTTTCCAAACTGGTCAAACAAATCAGCGGTCAGGCCCGCATCACCGAAGCGAATGTGGCCGACATGCTGCGCGAAGTCCGCATGGCTTTGCTCGAAGCCGACGTGGCGCTGCCGGTGGTGCGCGATTTCATCGCGCGCGTGAAAGACAAAGCCCTGGGGCAAGAAGTCATCAACTCGCTCACGCCGGGCCAGGTGTTGGTCAGCATCGTGCAAAAAGAGTTGGCAGCCACCATGGGCGAGGGTGTCTCGGACATCAACTTGGCAGCCCAACCGCCAGCCGTCATCTTGATGGCGGGCTTGCAAGGCGCGGGCAAGACCACCACCACCGCCAAGCTGGCCAAGCACTTGATCACCAAGCGCAAGAAAAAAGTGTTGACTGTTTCTGCTGACGTCTACCGCCCTGCCGCCATTGAACAGTTGAAGTCGGTGACGGCACAGGCCGGTGCGGAATGGTTTCCCAGCGACCCCAGTCAAAAGCCGGTGGATATTGTCTTGGCCGCGCTGGACTATGCCCGCAAGCATTACATCGACGTGCTGTTGGTGGACACCGCCGGTCGCTTGGCCATTGACGAAGCGTTGATGCACGAAATCAAGGCTTTGCATGCCGCCGTGAACCCCGTGGAAACCTTGTTCGTGGTGGACGCCATGCTGGGCCAAGACGCGATCAACACCGCCAAAGCGTTCAAAGAAGCCTTGCCCCTCACGGGCATCGTGCTCACCAAAACCGATGGCGATTCACGCGGTGGCGCGGCGCTGTCGGTGCGGCAAGTCACCGGGGCGCCCATCAAGTTTGCGGGGACCAGCGAAAAAATCGATGGCTTGGAAGCCTTCGACGCCGAACGCCATGCGGGGCGTATTCTGGGCATGGGCGACATCCTGGCCTTGGTCGAGCAAGTCACCGCCAATGTGGACATGGACGCGGCGCAAAAAATGGCGGCCAAGTTCAAAAGCGGCGATGGTTTTGATCTGAATGATTTCTTGGCGCAAATTCAGCAAATGAAGCAAATGGGGGGCTTGTCCAGCTTGATGGACAAGATGCCGTCGCAATTGGCCTCCAAGGCCAAAGACGTGGACTTGAACCGCGCGGAAAAAGACATGATGAAAAAGCAGGGCATCATCCACAGCATGACGCCGCTGGAGCGGGCCAAGCCCGACTTGATCAAGGCCACCCGCAAACGCCGCATTGCCGCCGGTGCGGGCGTGCAAGTTCAAGAGGTCAACCGCATGCTCAAAGAGTTTGAGCAGATGCAAGACATGATGAAAAAAATGCGCGGCGGCGGCTTGATGAAGATGATGAAAAAGCTCGGCGGCATGAAAGGCATGCCCGGCATGGGTGGCTTTCCGGGCATGCCACGTTGAGACGCGCCTTCCTCAGCTGACAGGCAAACGCTGTGAGAGCCTCATACCGGGCTGTCGATGCGAATCCAGGTGGTTTTGAGTTCGGTGTATTTGTCAAAGGCGTGCAATGATTTGTCGCGCCCGACGCCACTTTGTTTGTAGCCACCAAAGGGCACCGTGATGTCGTCCTCGTCGTATTGGTTGACATGCACCGTGCCCGCGCGCAGGGCCCGGGCCACGCCATGGGCGCAGTTGATGTCTCGCGTCCAAATGGACGCTTGCAAGCCATAGACATGGTCGTTGGCCATCTGCACGGCCTCTTGCACATCGTTGAAGGCCATGACGCTGAGCACCGGACCAAAGATCTCTTCGCGGGCAATCGTCATGTGCGGGCTGACACCATCGAAGATGGCCGGTTGCACATAAAAACCGCCGCTGTCCACACGTGCTACCTCGCCTCCGGCGAGCAAAGCCGCGCCCTCTTGGCGACCCTTGGCGATGTAGCCCAGCACGGTGTCCAGTTGGGTGCGGTCAACGATGGCGCCCATCACCGTCTCGTGCTGCAACGGGTCGGCCGGTTGGTACTGGGGCAGCAATTGCAAGGCGCGCTCGACAAACGCGTCCTTGATGCGGTGGTGAAGCAGCAAACGGGAGGGCGCATTGCAACTCTCGCCTTGGTTGAAAAAAATGCTGCCCACAGCGGTTTGCACCGCACGGTCCAGGTCGGGACAGTCGTCCATCACGATGAAGGGGGACTTGCCGCCCAGTTCGGTCCAGGCGCGTTTCAGATTGCTTTGGCCGGCCATGACATGGATCTGCTTGCCGACACGGGTGGAGCCGGTGAAACCAATGCAGTCGACGTCCATGTGCAGCGCCAACGGCGTGCCCGCTTCGGGGCCAAAACCGGGGACCACGTTCAAGACACCGGCAGGCAAGCCCGCTTCCATGGCCAATTCAGCCAAGCGCAACGCTGTGAGTGGGGATTTTTCGCTCGGCTTGAGCACCACCGAATTGCCGCAGGCCAACGCAGGGGCGATCTTCCATGCCGCCATGATCATGGGGTAATTCCAAGGGACGATGGCGCCCACCACGCCCATGGGTTCGCGGGTGATCAAGGCGAGTGCATGCGCTGGTGTGGGGGCGATTTCATCGTAAACCTTGTCAATCGCTTCGCCATACCAGCGGATGCAGTTGGCGGTGCTGTTGACATCCACTTGGGTGGCGTATTGAATGGGCTTGCCCATGTCCAAGGTTTCCAGCAGCGCCAACTCAGAGGCATGCGCCAAGATGAGATCTGCCCAGCGGATCAACACGCGTTTGCGTGCGGCAGGGGCTAAGCCGCTCCAGCGCTTGTCTGCAAAAGCGCGTCGGGCTGCTTGCACCGCCAGATCGATGTCGGCCGCGTCAGCACGCGCCACCTCGCACAGCACTTGGCCGTGGACCGGTGAGATGTTGTCAAACCGGGCAGCTGATTGCGCCCAGCAACGCTGGCCGTTGATGAAGGCACGGCCATCCAGTGGGGGTTGGGCAGGTGGGGTGTGGTTCATGGCTTCAAACAGTTGGCGGTCGTGTGCGGTCAGCACCATCCCTTGTGTTGCGCTTCATTCCAGGTCAGGTCCAGGCAACGCACGATCAAAGTCATCATGGTGTCGATGTCATGGCGTGTCATCACCAAGGGCGGCGCGATGATCATGCGGTCGCCAACAGCCCGCATGATCAAGCCGTTGCCAAAACAATGGGCGCGACAAGCCATGCCCACACTCAGTTCGGATGGAAACATTTCCCGTGTGGCTTTGTTTTTCATCAGCACCAAGCCCGCCATCATGCCGTGGGTGCGGGCTTCACCGACCAGGGGATGGGACAGCAGGGACGTGAAACGTTCGGCCAAGTAAGGCGCAATGTCATCGCGCACCCGCTCGACCACCCGCTCTTTCTCCATCCATTCCAAATTGGCCAAGGCCACTTGGCAAGCCACGGGGTGGCCGCTGTAGGTGTAGCCGTGGTTGAAATCGCCGCCTTGGTTGACGATGACCTCGGCCACCCGGTTGCCCACCAGCACCCCACCCAAGGGCATGTAGCCACTGGTGACGCCTTTGGCAAAGGTCACCAAATCGGGTTTGTAGCCCATTTGCTCGTAAGCGAACCAGGCACCCAAGCGACCAAAGGCGCAAATCACCTCGTCGCTGATCAGCAAAATGCCGTATTGGTCCACGATGCGTTGAATCTCGGGCCAATAACTGGTCGGCGGGATGATGACGCCACCCGCGCCTTGCACCGGTTCGCCAATGAAGGCGGCCACTTTGTCGGCACCAATCTCCAAAATTTTGGCCTCGAGTTGCCGCGCCATGCGGATGCCGAAATCATGCTCAGACTCGCCCGGCAAAGCGTTTTCAAGGTGGTAGGGCTGGTCGATGTGCACGATGCCGGGGATGGGCAAGTCGCCTTGCTCGTGCATGCCCTTCATGCCGCCCAGTGAAGCGCCGCCAATGGTGGAGCCGTGGTAGCCGTTGTGGCGGGCGATGATGACCTTGCGCTGTGGCTGGCCCAAGCTGGCCCAGTAGTGGCGCACCATGCGGATGTTGGTGTCGTTGCTTTCCGAGCCTGAACTGGAAAAGAAGACATGGGTGAAACTGCGCTCGCCCACCTTGGGGGCCAGGCTGCACAACTTGGTGGCCAAACGCACGGCCGGCACATTGGTGGTGTTGAAAAAGCTGTTGTAGTAGGGCAGCTCCATCATCTGCAAGTAGGCCGCTTGCGCGAGTTCTTGCCGACCGTAGCCAATATTGACGCACCACAAGCCACTCATGGCGTCGAGGATTTTTTGACCCTCCGAGTCCCAGATGTAGATGCCTTCACCCCGGGTGATGACACGGGCACCGCGCTGCGCCAACGCGTGGGTGTCGGTGAAGGGGTGCAGGTAGTGGGCGCTGTCAAGTTGCTGAATCTGGGCGGTGTTGACTTGGCGTCGCTCCATTTGTGCAACGTTGATCATTGGTTTGAATGTCATGTGGTGATGTCCCGCGGCAAGTTGTGGTCAAACGTGCAGCAGCAAATGCTCACGCTCCCATGGAGAAATCACTTCCATGAATTCTTCAAACTCGGTTTCTTTGATCTCGGTGTAAACAGTGACGAACTCATCGCCCAACACCTCGCGCAAGGCGTCGTCGCGGCGCAACCACTCGAGGGCCTCGCCCAAGCTGCGTGGCAAGGCATAGGGGGCCAAATAGGCGTCGCCTTTCATTTCCGCTTTGGCAGGCAATTTGTTTTTCAGTCCCAGGTAGCCGCAGGCCAAAGTCATGGCCAAGGCCACATAGGGGTTGGCATCGGCGCCGATGACGCGGTTTTCAATGCGACGCGCCTCGGGTGTGGACAGGGGTGAGCGGAATCCCACCGAGCGGTTGTCTTCGCCCCATTCGATGTTGATGGGGGCGGCTGTGTGCCGGGCCAGGCGGCGGTAACTGTTGACATAGGGTGCGACCAAGGCCATGGCCGAGGGCACGTGTTTTTGCAAACCACCGATGTAGTTGAAGAAGGATTCGGAGGGTGTGCCATCGGCGTTGCTGAAGATGTTGCGCCGGCTTTGCTTGTCCAAAATACTTTGGTGGATGTGCATGGCGCTGCCCGGTTCGCCTGCAATGGGTTTGGCCATGAAGGTGGCGTACATGTTGTGCCGCATGGCGGCTTCGCGCACCGTGCGCTTGAAGAAAAACACCTCGTCAGCCAAACCCATGGGGTGGTCATGGAAGAAATTGATTTCCATTTGGCCAGCACCCACCTCGTGAATCAAGGTGTCCACGTTCAGACCCATTTTTTCGCAGTAGTCGTAAATTTCTTCAAACAGCGGGTCGAACTCGTTCACCGCGTCAATGCTGTAGGCCTGCCTGGAAGTCTCGGCGCGGCCACTGCGGCCAATGGGGGGGTGCAGCAATGAGTTGGGGTCGGGGTTGCGCGCCACCAAGTAAAACTCAAGCTCGGGGGCGACCACGGGCTCCAAACCCATCTCGGTGTACAGATCGCAGACCCGGCGCAACACACTGCGTGGCGCAAAGGGAATCAATTTGCCGTAGCGGTCATAACAGTCGTGGATGACTTGGGCCGTCGGGTCTGAGGCCCAGGGCACGATGCGCACCGTGGTCGGATCTGGTTGCAAATGCATGTCACGGTCGTTGGGGTTGATGACGTCGTAGTAGGGCCCTGATTTTGGAAATTCACCCGTCACGCCCAAGGCGACCACCACTTCGGGCAGTCGCATGCCCCGGTCTTCCGTGAACTTCACGCGCGGCAAGATTTTTCCGCGGGCCACTCCGGTCAAGTCGGGGGCCAGGCATTCCACTTCGGTGACGCGGTGCACATTCAGCCAATTTTCCAATTCGCTGAAGTTGGTGGGTGTGGGTAAGGAATGGTTGTTGGACATGGGGAAGCTTGGTGGTTTGAAGTCGGGCTCAGGCCAGGGCAGAGGCTGGCGTCATGGCCAAGCGCTGCGCCAACCGCTGCTGGCAGGCTTGGCCAAAGGCTTGAAAGATGCGCAGGTAAAAAGGGTTGTCTTGGCAGCGCCATTCGGGGTGCCACTGAACGGCATAGGCAAACGCAGTGGCAGCGCGCACTTGAACCGCTTCCACCAAACCATCGGGGGCATAGGCCATGGGCAGCAAATCGTCGGCCAAACGGTCAATGCCTTGGCCGTGCAAGGAATTCACCATGGCGGTGTCGCCGCCAGCCCACTCTGCCAAGACCGTGTTGGGCAGGATGCGGATCGGGTGACGCGGGGCGTACTGGTCGGCGTAAGAGGCCTCGGCGGGTTCGCGGTGGTCTTGCATGCCAGCCACTTCTTGCACCTGTTGGTGCAAGCTGCCGCCCAAGGCGACATTGATTTCTTGAAAGCCGCGACAAATGCCCAGCATGGGCACACCTTGGGCGATGCAGGCACGGATCAGTGGCAGGGTGAGGGCATCGCGCTGCGGGTCCAAGGGCAATTCGGGGCGCAGTACATCTTGTTGGAAATGGCTGGGATGCACATTGGAGGGCGAGCCGGTGAACAGCACCCCATCACAGTGGGCCAGCAAAGCAGGGATTTGTGATGCGCTGGCCGTGGGCAGGGTGAAAGGCTCGGCTTGCGCCCCGAGCTTGATGGCGGTGGCGTACTTGTCACCCAACACCGTGAAAGGCGAGCGGTGGTCGCCGTGGCCCAATTGACGGTGATCGTGGGTCACCCATACCCATGGCTGCATGGCTGTGTCTCCGTTTGAGTTTGAGTCTGTCGATCCATTCTCTTCGAAAACGAAAGAACTTAAAAGCCCAGCCAATCCCTGAGGCGGTAATAACTTGTGCCCAACAGCAGCAAGGGGATGCGCAAGGCCGCGCCGCCGGGAAACGGGCTTTGCCGAATGCGTTCGAACAAACCCAAGGCATGGCGATCGCCCAGGACGGCTTGGCGAATGACTCGACCCGCCAAGGTGGTGGCCGCCAGGCCATGGCCGCTGAAGCCTTGCATGAAAAACACCCCAGGTGCCAACTGTCCCCAGTCGGGTGCGCGCTCGCGTGAAATGTCGACAAAACCACCCCAGGTGTGGTCAATGCGGGCGTGTTGCAAGCTTGGAAAAACACGCACCATGCGTTCTTGCATGGTGCGCGTGAGCTGCGATGGTGTGGCGGCGGTGTAGCTGACCCGCCCGCCAAACAACATGCGCCGCTCGGCACTCAAGCGAAAGTAATCGAGCACAAAATTGTTGTCACAGACCGCAGCGTTGCTGGGCAACAGCGCTTGGGCTTGGGCGGGGGACAAGGCCTCGGTGGCGATGATGTAGGTGCCCACCGGCATGGTGCGGGCATGCAAGCCCCTGGCCAATGTGGGTGACTGCCAACGCAAACCGCTGTTGCCTGCCAGCACCACTTGCCGCGCCCGCACGTGGGCTTGTGCTGTTCGAACGATCCAATCGCTGCCCACTTGGTCCATCGACAAGGCTGGGCTGTGTTCATGCAAACGCACACCTGCGGCTTGCGCGGCTTGGGCGATGCCCAGACCATAGCGCAGGGGGTTGAGGTGGCCCGACGTCGGGTCGCGCAAGCCGGCCACATACTGGTCCGTGCCCAGGTGCTGGCGCAGCTCGGCACCTTCGACCCAATGCAGCTGGTGGCCGTGGTGGTGTTGCATGTAGGCCTGTTCGTCGCGCAGTGCCCGCGCTTTGCGTGGCCGGTCGGCAACAGTGATGTAAGACCACACCGGTTGGCAATCGATGTTGAAACGCTGGATGCGTTCTTGCATCAACTGCAAACTGGCCAACGAGAGTTGCCACAGTTGTTGGCCCGACGCCAAACCCAAATGGGCATCCAACCACGCTTGGCCGCAGGCATAGCCACTGATGGCTTGCCCGCCATTGCGCCCCGAAGCATGACCGCAGAGTCGTTCGGCTTCGAGGAGGATGACGCTTTGACCACTTTCAGCCAGTTCGAGTGCCGTGGACAAACCCGCCAAGCCACCGCCGACCACCACCACATCGGCCGTGCTGTCTTGTTGCAGGCGGGGCCACTCTCGTCTGACTACGGTGGTCTCGTAGTAGCAGTCTTGTCCCAAGTCAAGGTTGACGGCGGCCAAATTCATGCGGATCCATTCAGTCAGACCACCACCTCACCGCGCAAGGAATGCGGCAACGCTTGGGTGATGCGCACATCGATCATCTGTCCGACCAAGCGCTGACCCATCGGCCCAGCGTCAAAGTTGACGATGCGGTTGCATTCGGTGCGGCCCATCAACTCGGCTGCGCTTTTGCGTGACGCGCCTTCCACCAAGATGCGTTGCACCGTGCCCAAGCGGCTCTCGCCAATGCGGCGCACGTTGTCTTCCACCGTGGCTTGCAGGTGCTGCAAACGGCGCAACTTCACCTCGTGCGGCGTGTCGTCAGGCAAGTTGGCCGCAGGCGTGCCCGGGCGGGGACTGAAGATGAAGCTGAACGAGGCGTCAAAACCGATGTCGGTGATGAGCTTCATCAGCTTGTCAAAGTCTTCCTCGGTTTCACCGGGGAAGCCGACGATGAAGTCCGAACTCATGGACATGTCCGGGCGCACCGCACGCAGTTTGCGGATCGTGCTCTTGTATTCCATGGCGGTGTAGCCGCGTTTCATCGCCATCAAGATGCGGTCGCTGCCGTGTTGCACCGGCAAGTGCAAATGGCTCACCAACTGTGGCACCTTGGCGTACACATCGATCAGGCGTTGGGTGAACTCGTTCGGATGGCTGGTGGTGTAGCGAATGCGTTCCACGCCAGGAATCTCGGCGATGTACTCGATCAACAAAGCGAAATCGGCGATCTCTGCGGTGTCGCCCATGCTGCCGCGGTAGGCATTGACGTTTTGCCCCAGCAGCGTGATTTCTTTCACCCCCTGGGCAGTCAGGCCGGCCACTTCGGTCAGCACATCGTCCAAGGGTCGGTTGATTTCTTCGCCGCGTGTGTAGGGCACCACGCAATAGCTGCAGTACTTCGAGCAGCCTTCCATGATGGACACAAAGGCCGATGCACCGTCCACCCGTGCAGGAGGCAAGTGGTCGAATTTTTCAATCTCGGGAAAGCTGATATCGACTTGCGGTTTTTTCAAATCGCGGCGTTGGTTCAGCAGCTCGGGCAAGCGGTGCAAAGTCTGCGGACCAAACACCACATCCACATAGGGGGCCCGGGCAATGATGGCTTCTCCTTCTTGGCTGGCGACACAACCGCCAACCGCAATTTGCACGCCCTTTTGTTTCAGGTGCTTGACCCGACCCAAATCGGAGAAGACCTTTTCTTGGGCTTTTTCGCGCACCGAGCAGGTGTTGAAAACCACCAGGTCGGCCTCGTCAATGTCTTGCGTTTGTTCGTAGCCTTGAGCGACGTTCAGCACATCAGCCATCTTGTCCGAGTCGTACTCGTTCATTTGGCAGCCAAAGGTTTTGATGAAGACTTTGCGGCTCATGGCAAAGTCCTTGTGAAGATGCAGCGGGTCATGGTGTAGATCCAGAGGCTGTGAAAGGAGGGCAGATTGTAGCGAGCCACCTCTTTATGATGCGGCCATGACCCACTTCACCCGCACCGTTCTCTTCACTGACACCGATGGCCGCGCGCGTTTTCGCGAAGAAGCCATTCCCTTGGACCAAGGCACGCCTCAAGCTTTGTTGAGTGCACTGATGCCCAGCGATGGCTTGCAACTGCGGCGCAGCCCCGTGGGTTTTCGAAGCGCGTTCCATGTGAGCAGCCACACCCAGTGGGTGTTCATCTTGCAAGGCCAGATGGAGATTGGTTTGCAAGACGGCACGTCCAGGGTGTTTGGTCCCGGCGCGCATTTTTATTCAGCCGACGTGTTGCCCGAAGGCGCGACTTTCGACCCGCAAGTGCATGGTCATTGGAGCCGCCAAGTGGGTTCGCATGAACTGGTGACGGTCTTTGTGCGGGCCTGAAAATGGGGTGCCGATGGGTGCTCAAGCGGCTTTGTGGCCCCTGTTTCAAGCAGATAAACCTTGAAACACCCATCAATTTAATCAAAAAGAATGCTTTATTTGTGGGCGGATTAAAGAGTCCGGCTTGTGAAGCCGATACCATCTCACACGCCGGTGGGCTTTGGGCCGCCGCTTTGCATTTGCAGTCCTTTATTTTGAGCAGCCATGAAAAAACACCTACGATTGATTTTGGAAATTTTGCTGGGCATCAGTTTGGTGGCCGCTGCCACCCTGGCTTACTTGAACTATTCAGCCAAAAAACACTTGGCCGATGAGGTGGCCGAGCTGACCGAGCAACTGGAAGAGGCGCAAGCGGCCTTGGAAAAAACCAGTGAAGAGCCGCCACCTGCGGAGGAAGAAAAGCCCGAAGCATCCAACACCATCAGCCAAGAATTGGACGCCTTGAAGGCCGCCTTCACCAATGGCGTGGTCTTGCAAGACATGGAAACCTTGTACAAGGCGCAAAAATCTTTGACGGCCGAACGCCAAGTGGGCTTGGCCTCGCTGCGACTCCTCACCAAAGGTGCGCAAGACGAATCGACCATCGCCGCGTTCCAAAAAGCCTTGGAAATGGCGGAGTGGAGCAACCGTTTGCAAACCGTGTGTGCCGCGCAAAACGCGTTGGCCGCTGCGGGCCAAAAGGTCAAAGTCTTGTCCGACTGCAAGCGTTCCACTGAGAAAGAAGCGCCTCCCGCAGACAAAGGCAAAGAAGAGCACGCCAAGAAGGATGACAAAGCCCATGACGTGCATTGGGGCTATGAGGGCGACAACGGCCCCGAGCACTGGGGTGACAACTTCCCCATTTGCGGCAAAGGCAAAAAACAATCACCTTTGAACATCGTGGGTCCTTTCGAGAAGTCCAAAGACACCCTGAGCGTGGACTACAAGGAAGGCCCGTTGAAGATGCTCAACAACGGCCACACCATCCAGGTGAATGTCGAGCCCGGCAGCACCTTGACGATTGGCAAAGAAACCTTTGACTTGTTGCAATTCCACTTCCACCGCCCGTCGGAAGAGCAAATTGAAGGCAAGAACGCCGCCATGGTGGCCCACTTCGTGCACAAGAGCAAAGAAGGCAAGTTGGCCGTCATTGGTGTGATGTTGAACGAAGGCAAAGACAGCGCCGCCATCAAAACCTTGTGGGCGAATTTGCCACCCAAGGAGATGGAAGAATTCTTGCCACCCAAGGTGATGTTCAACCCTGGCAGCATGTTGCCCAAAGAGCTGGGCTTCTACAACTACGAAGGCTCGCTCACCACCCCACCTTGTACCGAGGGCGTTCAGTTCTACATCCTGAAAACCCCCGCTGAATTGTCCAAACAACAACTGGCCAAGTTCCCCTTCAAGCTCAATGCCCGCCCCGTGCAAAGCCTGAATGGTCGCAAGATCAGTGCGGGTGGTTGATCAGCCCAGACGCTGAACGACCCCACAAAAAAACCCGCCTCGGCGGGTTTTTTTGTGGCCTGCAAGAACAGGCGGACTGGAAAGCAGCGCTTTGTCGAGGCCGGGCTGATGGAGCCCACCCCGCCAAAGCCGCAGGGCATCAGCCCATCAACAAACCATGGGTGCGTGCAAAGTGCAACGTTTGTGTGCGGCTTTTCACGCCCAGGCGTCGGAACAGACGCCACAAGTGGACCTTCACGGTGTGCTCGCTGATGTTGAGTTCGGCGGCGATGTCGCGGTTGGACAAGCCCCGGTCGAGCATGAGGATGAGTTGCTTTTGGCGCTTGGACAATTTGATGTCGCCAATCACCACAGCATCGGCGTCGGCTTCATCGTCATCGGACTTCAAGATGTCGTGGATGGCTTGGGAAATTTCGGCCGTGTCGGTGGACTTCTCGATGTAGAGGTCGGCACCGGCTTCCAAGCAAGCATCGCGGGCTTCGCCAGAGGGCATGGCCGACAACACCACCAAGGGAATCTCGGGGTACATTTTTTTCACGTCCGAAATAGCGGTGGCACCCTTGACGCCAGGCAACAGCAAGTCGAGCACAAACAACTCGGGTTCACCATTTTTAATGAGGGCGGCTTGAAGTTCGCTGAATTTTTCCAATTCAACGACTTTGGACGCTGGGCGCAGGCGGCGCAACAGCATGCCGATCATTTGGCGAACCATGGGATGGTCATCAATCACATACAAGCTCATCGTTTTTCTCCGGTGTCAATAATTCAGGCCCATGGCCTCGCGCACATCGCGCATGGTTTCTTGTGCCGTGACCCTTGCGCGCTGAGTGCCAGCGTCAACGATATCACGAACAAGTCGGGGATTGGAAACAAAAGGCTCAGCGCGTGCCAACATGGGCACTTGCTCAGTCAAGATGGCATCGATGATGGGTTGCTTGCAATCCAAACAGCCGATGCCAGCACGGGTGCATTCGGTTTTCACCCATGTTTTGGTGGTCTCGGGGGAGTAGACCAAATGAAATTGCCAGACCGGGCAGCGCTCGGGGTTGCCCGCATCGGTGCGCTTGACCCGGGCCGGGTCGGTGGGCATGCGCCGCACCTTGGTCTCGATGCTGGCTTTGTCTTCACGCATGGCGATGGCGTTGTTGTAGCTTTTGCTCATCTTCGCCCCGTCCAAGCCGGGCAGCTTGCTGGCCTCGGTCAAGAGGGCATGCGGTTCGGTCAGCACGGCTTTGCCGGTGCCTTTGAAATAGCCTTCCAGACGCTCACGGTCTTTCTCATCCAACTCGGGTGCGTTTTGCACATAGCCCAGGGCCCCTTCCAAGGCCTTGCTGTCGCCAGTTTCCTGAAACTGTTTGCGGGATTTTTCGAAACGCTTGACGCTGTCCTTGGGTAATTTGGCCAAGCAGTCTTGCACCAAGGCGTCGAAGTTGGGCTCGCGGCCGTACAAATGGTTGAAGCGGCGCGCGGTTTCGCGGGTCAGTTCGACATGGCTGGCTTGGTCTTCGCCGACCGGCACATGCTTGGCTTTGTAAATCAGGATGTCGGCGGCTTGCAGCAGGGGATAGCCCAAGAACCCGTAAGTGGTCAGGTCCTTGTCTTTGAGCTTCTCCATCTGGTCTTTGTAGGTGGGGACGCGCTCGAGCCAGCTGAGGGGCGTGCCCATGCTGAGCAGGGTGAACAACTCGGCGTGTTCGGGAATGCGGCTTTGCAAAAAGATGGTGCATTGGTTCGGGTCCAGACCGGCCGCCAACCAATCGATCACCATTTCATAGACGTTTTTCTCGATGACGTCACGGCTTTCGTAATGCGTGGTGAGCGCATGCCAGTCGGCCACGAAATAAAAGCATTCCATTTGGGACTGCAAGCGCACCCAGTTTTTCAAGGCGCCGTGGTAGTGGCCCAAGTGCAGCGCGCCAGTGGGGCGCATGCCGGAAAGAACGCGATCGGTCATGAGGAGGACAGTTGAAACAAAGCCGCCAGCGGCAGCAACAGCCATTGCACAGCTTGCATGGACGCCGCCATGATCGGGCGCATCCACAAGGCGTTGACCACGCCGATCAGCACCAACCCCATGACGATGAAAAAACCAAAGCGCTCGACTTGTGCAAACCGCACGGCCAAGCGCCAAGGCAACAAACCAACCAACACCCGGCCGCCGTCAAGGGGCGGCAAGGGGAACAAATTGAAAGCGAACATCACCAAGTTGACCAAGACACCGGCTTGCGCCATCTCGATGAAGAAGCGTTCTTCGGTGCCTGTGCCCGACATGACATACAAGGCTGCTGCCCAAAACAGGGCCTGTACAAAATTGCTGCCCGGACCGGCCAAAGCCACCCAGACCATGTCGCGTTTGGGGTGGCGCAGTCGGCCAAAGTCCACCGGCACCGGCTTGGCGTAGCCAAACAAAAACTGACCATTGGTGGCCAAATACAGCAGCAATGGCATGGCGATGGTGCCAACCAGGTCGATGTGGGGGATGGGATTGAGGGTGACGCGGCCCAAGCTCCAGGCCGTGTTGTCGCCAAAAAGCCGCGCCACATAGCCGTGGGCGGCCTCGTGCATGGTGATTGCCAGCAGGACGGGCAACGCATGCGTCGCAATCGTTTGAACTAATTCATTGAAATTCACAAGTCCATTGTCTCATCAAACTTGTTAAATTTGCGGGGATATAGGAAAGACTTTGTAAGCATTTTCCTGAGGTAGCCTGAGTTTCTGTCCCCATTCAGGCGGCAAGGGCCGGTTTTATAAGCCCAAAAGCGTTACATCGCCCGCACCTTCTCGGATCAGCAAGGGGTCGCCGCCGGTGCCCATCGGGGTCAGGTCCACCACGGTGGTGGCTTGCATGCGGCATGCACCGGCGTCGAGGACCGCCGCGATCTGGTGCTCAAACCGTTCACGGATCGCCTGGGCATCGTTCAAAGGTTCGGTCTCGTCAGGGGGAATCAAGCTGGTCGACAGCAGGGGCGTGCCTTGCAGTTCAAGCAATTGCAGCAAGGCGTGGTGTTGGGGCACCCGCAGGCCGATGGTTTTGCGTTGTGGATGCGACACACGGCGCGGCACTTCCTTGGTGGCTTCCAAGATGAAGGTGTAGGCCCCGGGTGTGCAGGCTTTGAGCAAGCGGTATTGGCGGTTGTCCACTTTGGCGTAGGCGCTCAATTCGCTCAGATCGCGGCACAACAGCGTCAAGTGATGGCGTTCATCCACCTGTCGAATGCGGCGCATTTGGTCGATGGCGGTTTTGTCGTCCAAGTGGCAGACCAAGGCATAACTGGAGTCGGTGGGCACGGCCAACACACCACCTTGGGCCAGCAGCGCCACGGCCTGCTTGAGCAAACGCACTTGCGGGTTGTCGGGGTGAACTTGCAGCCACTGGGCCATGCGCGGCTTATTGAATGCGGTGTTGCAGCAGTTCCCACACGGGCGTCAAGTCGCCGGGCAACCAAGGCAGAGCGCCCAGGTCGGTGTGGCTTTCATCGGGGCTGTGGAAATCGCTGCCCCGCGAGGCGGCCAAACCAAATTCGCGCGCCATGCCGGCGTATTCCAAAGCTTCGGCCGCCGAGTGGCTGCCAGTCACCACTTCCACCGCTTGGCCACCGTGCGCCTTGAACTCGGTGAACAACGCGAATTCTTCATTCGGTGTGAAGTCGTAGCGGGCGGGGTGGGCGATGACGGCCATGCCACCTGCGTCGCGAATCCAGGCGATGGCGTCTTTCAAATTCGCCCAACGGTGGGGCACGAAGCCGGGTTTGCCTTCGGTGAGAAAGCGTCGGAATACTTCATAGGTGTCTTTGCACACACCGGTTTCCACCAAGTAGCGGGCGAAGTGGGTGCGCGAAATCAGGTCGGGGTTGCCCGCGTAGGTGAGGGCGCCTTCAAAGCTGCCGTGGATACCGACCTTGGCCAACCCTGCCGCCATGTCTTGGGCACGGGCGTGGCGACCGCCGCGTGTGCTTTGCAAACCTTCGGCCACACGCGGGTCGTGGATGTCAAAACCCAAGCCGACGATGTGCACCGTGTGGCCCGCAAAAGAAACAGAAATTTCGGTGCCACTCAGGTAGTGCATGCCGAGCGCTTTGGCGGCGGTGGCCGCGCGTTGTTGGCCGCCGATTTCATCGTGGTCGGTGAGCGCCCACAGTTGCACGCCGTTGGCATGAGCGCGCTCGGCCAGCGCTTCGGGCGTGAGCGTGCCGTCAGAGACGACAGAATGGCAATGCAGATCGGCGTTGAGGATGGACACGTTTTGATTCTAGGTCGCTTGCATGGTTTCAATCTGCAGTTGCAACTTGTCCCTGCCTTGCCAAGTGTTGATGTCCAGCCGATAGGCCAGCACGGCTTGAGTGGGCAGTGGCTCGGTGCGGCCAAACCAAATGCCGTCCACGTCCTTGCCGTGCAACTTCAATTTCAAGGACAAATGCTTCTCGCCCACGATGCGTTGCCCCAGCACCTGCACCTGGTCTTGAAACACCGGCGGCGCAAAGCCTTGGCCCCAGACCTGGTTTTGCAATTCCAGCACCACATCTGGGCGCATGTAAGTGGCGTCCAACGAGCCATCGGTTTCCAAAGATTGCGCCAAGGTGGCCGGTGACAACCATTGCTCGGCAATGTGTTGCAACGCGATTTCAAACGTGGCCAAGTCGTCTTCGAGCAAGGTGCAACCTGCGGCCATGGCGTGGCCGCCAAAGCGCAGCAACAAGCCCGGGTGCATCTTCACCACCGCGTCGAGCGCATCACGCAAATGAAAACCGGGGATAGAACGCCCCGAACCTTTGAGCACCGCTTGGCCTTCGGACTCGCTGGCAGCAAACACAAAGCAGGGGCGGTAATGCAGGTCTTTCAAACGCGCGGCAACGATGCCCACCACGCCTTCGTGAAATGCTTCATCAAACACGCACAACGCAGCAGGGGGTTCGTCTTCGGTGTCCATCAGCGACTCGGCGAGCAACAAAGCTTGCTCGCGCATCTCGCCTTCCAAACTGCGGCGCTCGCGGTTGATCGCATCGAGTTGCTCGGCCAAGCGCAGCGCCACGCCCGCGTCGTCGGTGCGCAAGCATTCAATCCCCAAGGTCATGTCGGCCAAACGACCGGCGGCGTTGATGCGCGGGCCGATGGCAAAACCCATGTCTTGGCTTGACGCACGCAACGCATCGCGTCCCGCCACTTTGAACAAAGCCGACAAGCCTGGCGGCAAGCCACCGCGTTGCATGCGTTGCAAACCTTGCGCCACCAAGCGGCGGTTGTTGGCGTCCAACTTCACCACATCGGCCACCGTGCCCAAGGCCACCAAGGGCAGCAAACCATCGAGCTTGGGCTCGGTGTCTTTGTTGAACACACCGCGTGTGCGCAACTCGGCCCGCAAAGCCAGCAGCACATAAAACATCACGCCTACACCGGCCATGCTTTTGCTCTGGAAAGTGCAGCCGGGTTGATTGGGGTTCACCAAGGCATCGGCCTTCGGTAATTCGGGGCCGGGCAAATGGTGGTCGGTGACCAAGACTTGCAAGCCCAGGGCTTGGGCCGCCGCCACGCCTTCGACGCTGGCGATGCCGTTGTCCACCGTGATCAACACCTGCGCGCCGCTGGCGTGCACGCGCTGGGAAATGCTGGGGGTCAAGCCATAGCCATCGACCACGCGGTCGGGCACGATGAACTGCACATGTTGCGCGCCCAGCAGGGTCAAGCCGCGCAAAGCCACGGCACAAGCGGTGGCGCCATCGCAGTCGTAATCGGCGACGATGCACAAATGCTTTTGCGCGGCGATGGCATCGGCCAACAAGGTGGCTGCCTGGCCCATGCCTTTCATGCCGCTGGGGGGCAGCAAATGTTTCAAGCTGTTGTCGAGTTCATGCGGGTCTTGCACGCCACGCCCGGCGTACAACCGCGCCAACAAAGGATGAACGCCGGTTTGTTCCAAGGCCCACACCGTGCGGGGCGGGGCGTCGCGGGGCAAGAGTTTCATGGCAGCACTTTGGGGCGGGTGAAGGGCCGCAGCAAGCGGGCGTGGTTCATGACAACACCTCGTGCAAAGTTTGAGCAGGCAGGCAGTTTTTCATGCGCTGCCACAAGGTGTTTGGCGGCGTTTGCAAATGCACCATGGCTTGCTCGCCGCACAGCACCAAGGCACCGCGTTGCAACGCAGGCAACATCACCTCATGCAGGACGCGCTGCCATTGCAGCCCCCAAGCTTGCGGGTCTTGCGCCAAGTACGCATCGCGCAAATCGGTGTGCAAGGTCACCGTGCGCTGGCTCGGTGGTGGTGCGTCGCCCGTGCCACTCCACCAAAACGAATTCAAGCTGATGGCGCGTTCATCATTCACGGGGTGGGTGTAGAGCAGCATTTGCATTTCGTTTTGCAAGCGACGCAGCAAACGTTGGGTGGGGTTTTGTTGCGCGAGTTCGTCGGTGTTGAGCCAGGCCGCCATGCTGCGCCCCATCACTTGGTCGAGGGACGCACTGGGCAAGTGTTGGAAGTGTGTGGAATGCGCCAACCAACGACCTGGTTCGAACGCATGCAAATGGATGCCGTCTTCCAAAAAATAAGGCGACATGCTGCGCAGCAAGGCTTGGTCTTCATCGGGGTTGAGGGTGCCCGGGTGGTGCAAATGCACCTGGCCTTGGTCCACGCGCCAATGCACCAAATCAATGAAAGCCCATCCGTGTTCGCGGGGGCAGCTCAAGCCCAGTTGTTGCGCGGTGTGCGCCGCCCAACCCAACAAACCGGCTTGCATCGGCCAGCCCATCGCGTGCGCCTGTGCCCATTCATGCGGTGCATCCCAATGCGCGGGGTCGTGATGTCGGCGTTGCCGTTGTGCTTGCCGCAAGACCAGCGGCTTGGGTAAAGCGGCCTGCCATGCTTGGCGCTCCAGCTTGTGGGCTTGGGCCAAGTCGGGCGGCAACAAAGCGTGTGAAACAACAGTGACAGGAGCGGCAAGGCGAGCGGACATGGCTGCATTGTGCAAGATGCCACAATCCACACCCGATGAACACCTCTCGCCTTCCCTTCGAATTGCTGGTGGGCTGGCGCTACACCCGCGCTGGCCGTGCGGCCCGGCGCAATCGCTTTATTTCCTTTATTTCGTCCGTGTCCATGGTGGGCATCGCCTTGGGCGTGGCCGCGCTCATCATCGTGCTGAGCGTGATGAACGGCTTTCAAAAAGAAGTGCGCGACCGCATGTTGGGCGTGCTCTCGCACATCGAGGTGTTGGCCTACACCGGTGCCGCCATCGATAACCCCACCGGCGTGCAAAACAAACTGGCGCTGCAAGCGCAGGTGGTGGCGAGTGCGCCCTTTGTTTTGTCGCAAGTGTTGCTCGCGCAGGGCGAAGACATGCGCGGCGCCTTGGTGCGCGGCATCGACCCGACACAAGAAGTGTTGGTCACCGATGCTGTGGCGCTGATGCCACCCGAGGTGCTGGCGCAGCTGCAGCCTGGCCAGTTTGGCGTGGTGTTGGGCAACGAACTGGCTCGCGCGCTGGGCGTCAAAACCGGTGACAACATCACTTTGGTCGCGCCTGGCGGGCAAGTCACGCCTGCGGGCGTGGTGCCGCGCATGAAACAACTCAAGGTGGTGGGCTTGCTCGATTCGGGCCACTATGAATACGACGCGACCTTGGCTTTGCTGCACATGGACGACGCGCAAAAGATTTTTCGTTTGGACGGCCCCAACGGCATCCGCGTGAAATTGAAGGACGCGCAACAAGCACGCAGCGTGGCCGACCAGTTGACCCCCCTGTTGGGTGAAGACGTGGTGGTGCGCGATTGGACGCGGGCCAACCGGACCTGGTTCGCCGCCGTGCAAATTGAAAAACGCATGATGTTCATCATCCTCACCCTGATCGTGGCGGTGGCCGCGTTCAATTTGGTCAGCACCTTGGTGATGACGGTCACCGACAAACAAGCCGACATCGCCATCCTCCGCACGCTGGGCGCAAGCCCGGCCAGCATCATGGGCATCTTCGTCGTGCAAGGCGCGCTGGTGGGCGTCATCGGCACCTTGTCGGGCTTGGCGCTTGGGCTCTTGGTGGCGTTCAACATCGGCAGCATCGTCCCCGCCATTGAACGCGCCTTGGGCGCGAGCTTCTTGCCCAAAGACATTTACCTGATCAGCCGCATGCCCAGCGACCCGCAGTGGGCCGACATCGGGCCGGTGGTCATCATCGCGCTGGTGCTGGCGCTGGTGGCCACGCTCTACCCCAGCTGGCGTGCCAGCCGCATCGACCCCGCGGAGGCGCTGCGCCATGAGTGACGCTGTGTTGCAAGCCACCGGTTTGAGCCGCCGTTTTCACGAAGGCGTGATCGACGTCACCGTGTTGCACGACATCAACTTGCAGGTGCGCCCCGGTGAAACCTTGGCGGTGGTAGGCACCTCGGGCTCGGGCAAAAGCACCTTGCTGCATTTGCTGGGCGGCTTGGACACACCCACCACCGGCAGCGTCAGCTTGCTCGGCCAAAACTTGGCCGGTTTGGACGCCACCGCTTTGGGGCGTTTACGCAATCAACATCTGGGATTCATTTACCAATTTCATCATTTGCTCCCCGAATTCAGCGCTTTAGACAATGTCGCCATGCCGTTGTGGATTCGCTGCATGCCACGCGAAGCGGCGGCCATGCAAGCGCAGGCCATGTTGACGGCTGTGGGCTTGGCCGACCGGGTGCAGCACACGCCCAGCGAGTTGTCGGGCGGCGAGCGCCAGCGCGTGGCAATTGCCCGCGCTTTGGTGACGCAACCGGCCTGCGTGTTGGCCGATGAGCCGACTGGCAACCTGGATCGCGCCACGGCTGACAGCGTGTTTGCGCTCATGTTGCAACTGGCCAAGCAGCAGGGCACGGCCTTCGTCGTCGTCACCCACGACGAGCGCTTGGCGGCGCAATGTGATCGGCAGCTGCGCTTGGTGGCCGGGAAATTGGGGTCAGATTCCAATTAATTTTTTGATTGAAAGTCACGCTTGAACCGCCCGCCATGGGGGCGCCCAAAACACCCTGCTTTTGAGGGGGTGGTCATACTGGACAGGGCTTTCGGGCGTTTTTATGATACAAAATTTCAAAATATCAATGGTTTTTTGTATCACCAAACAATTGGAATCTGACCCCAATTACCCGACTGACAATGCGCCATGACTTGGATCGACAGCCACTGCCACTTGGACGCCGCCGAATTCGCGCCCGACCGCGACGCGGTGCGCCAAGCCGCCCGCGCGGTGGGTGTGCACACCTGCGTCATCCCCGCCGTCCACGCGGCGCACTTTGACGAGGTGCGGCGCTTAGCGCATCAGCACGGCGACGTTTACGCGCTGGGCATCCACCCGCTGTTCACGCCGCAGGCCACGGACGCCGACTTGAAAACCTTGGCCGAGGCACTGCAACAGCACCGCACCGACCCGCGCTTGGTGGCGGTGGGCGAAATCGGCCTCGATGGCTTTGTGCCGGGCCTGGACATGGCGCTGCAACAGCACCATTACCAAGCGCAGTTGAAACTGGCCCAGCGCTTTGACTTGCCGGTGATCTTGCATGTGCGGCGCAGCGCCGATTTGTTGCTCAAGGGTTTGCGGCAAACACCGGTCAAGGGCGGCATCGCCCACGCCTTCAACGGCAGCCTGCAACAGGCCGAGCAGTTCATCGCCATGGGGTTCAAGCTTGGTTTTGGCGGCGCGCTCACCTTCGAGCGGGCCTTGCAGTTGCGCCTGTTGGCCACGCAGCTGCCGCTGGACGCGCTGGTGCTGGAAACCGACGCGCCGGACATTCCGCCGCATTGGCTGTACGTGACCGCCGAGCAGCGCTTGCGGGGCATGCCGCAGGGTCGCAATGCGCCGGACCAGATTCCGCGCATCGCGCAGGTGTTGGCGGATTTGCGCGGCGTGTCGCTTGAGACTGTTCGCTTGGCTACCCGTGCCAATGTTTGTTCTGTTTTGGCCATCGACAGGGTCGGAAGTCACGCTTGAGCCGCCCGGCTGCTCGCGTGGGCTGTTGAAGAAGTCACGCTCTAGCCGCCCGTTTGCTCGCGTGGGCTGTTGAAGAAGTCACGCAAAAGCCGCCCGGTTGCTCGCGTGGCCTGCTGAAGAAGTCACGCTTGAGCCACCCGCCATGGGGACTCATTTTTCTGGTCTTTCGCTCAAAAAATGGTCCCCATGCCGTGCGGCTCTGTTGGGATGTTCTTGGGAAGCAAATACATTCACTTCAGCTTGACAGCCGTGCTGGGTCAAACGTGTAGCGAACGTTGCCGCTTGCGGCGGTGAGCGGCGTTTGGGCCCAGCGCGGCGGGCAAGCTGCCGTGAATTAATTGGAATCTGACCCCAATTACCGCTTTAGCTTGCGAACATGGTGGGTCGGATGCGTAGCGAACGTTGCCGCTTGCGGCGGTGAGCGGCAGACGAGCCCACCGTGGTCGCAAGCAGCCAAACAATTGGAATCTGACCCCAATGACAAGCAGCCAAACAATTGGAATCTAGCGCCAATGAGCGACCAGCGACAATCCCGCATGGCCACCAAACCGACCCTGCCGCAAGTCAACATGTCCGAACACGGCAAGGTGCGCTATCTGCACCTGGGCACCGAGTGGGTCCAAGGCTCCATGGACACCAGCAAGCCCTACGGCATCGAGCTGGAATACGTGCAACGCATGCAAGCCTGGTTGCTCTTTGTGCCATCCCAAGACGTGCCCGATCTGCACGCCATGCAGCTGGGCCTGGGCGCCGCGGCGCTGACCAAAAACTGCCACAAGGTGCTGGGCATGCGCACCACCGCCATCGAACTCAACCCGCAAGTGGTGGCGGCGTGCCGCACCTGGTTCAAGCTGGGCAACGACGACGAGCGCTTGTCCGTGGTGCTGGGCGACGCCGCCGAGGTGGCTGCGCACGCCCACTGGCGCGGCCAAGTGGATGCTTTGCATGTCGATTTGTACGACCACGAAGCCGCCGCGCCGGTGCTGGACGACGCCGATTTCTACGCCAACTGTCGCCAGTTGCTGACCCCCAACGGCTGCATGCTGGTCAATTTGTTTGGCCGCGCCTCCAGCTACGAGCGCAGCCTGGGCCACATCAGCCAAGCCTTTGGCGCAGACGCGGTCTGGGCCTTCAAGCCGACCAAAGAGGGCAACACCGTGGTGCTGGCGCAGCGCAACCCCAGCCGCCCCGAGCGCGAGCTGCTGCTAGCCCGGGCTGAGCAGATTGAAACCCAGTGGGGCCTGCCCGCCACGCTGTGGCTCAAGGTGCTCAAGCCGGTGGCCTCATAGGTCACAATCGCCTGAGTTTTGTTTTGGGAGGTCCGCCGTGTCGATCAAGAGTCAAAAGGACTTTGTCTCCGGTTTGATGTTCACCACCACCGGGGCGGTGTTCGCTTGGAATTCGGCCCTGTCCTATGAAATTGGCACGGCCGGTCAAATGGGCCCGGGCTACTTCCCCCTGGTGCTGGGCCTGGTCTTGGTGCTGCTGGGCGGCTTCATCATGTTTTTCTCGCTGGTGGTGGAAACGCCGGACGGCGGCGTGATCGGCGACATTGCTTGGCGGCCCTTGGTGTGCATCTTGGGCGCGAACCTGCTGTTTGGCGCGCTGTTGGGCGGCTTGCCCAGCATCGGCTTTCCCTCGTTTGGCTTGGTGGTGGCCATCTTCGCGCTCACCGGCGTGGCCTTGCTCGCCGACGCCGCCAGTTTCAATCTGCGCCGCATGCTGGTGCTCTCCAGCATCTTGGCCGCAGGCAGTTATGGGGTGTTCATTGGGTTGCTGAATTTGCAGTTGCCAGTGTGGCCTGCTTTCATCACCGGTTATTGATGGGACTGACATGGATTTGCTAGCCAACCTCGCCACGGGATTTGCTGTTGCCGGCACCCCCATCAACCTGCTGTATGCCTTCATCGGTTGCTTGTTGGGCACCTTGATTGGTGTCTTGCCGGGCATCGGCCCAGTGGCCACCATCGCCATGCTGCTGCCCGCCACCTATGCGCTGCCCCCCGAGTCGGCGCTCATCATGCTGGCCGGCATTTACTACGGCGCGCAATATGGCGGCTCCACCACCGCCATCTTGGTGAACCTGCCGGGTGAATCGTCGTCGGTGGTGACCACCTTGGACGGCTACCAAATGGCGCGCCAAGGTCGTGCCGGCCCGGCTTTGGCGGCGGCGGGTTTGGGGTCGTTTTTTGCCGGTTGCGTGGGCACCTTGTTGTTGGCTGGTTTTGCCGGGCCCTTGTCGGAGATCGCTTTTGCTTTTGGTCCCGCTGAATATTGTGCGTTGATGGTGGTGGGTTTGATTGGCGCGGTGGTGTTGGCCTCGGGCCCCTTGCTCAAAGCGATTGCCATGATCATCTTGGGCCTGCTGCTGGGCTTGGTCGGCACCGATGTGAATTCGGGCATGACGCGTTTCAACTTGGACATTCCGGAGTTGACCGACGGCATTGGTTTTGTGGCGCTGGCCATGGGCTTGTTTGGCTATGCCGAGATCATCAACAACCTGGCCAAAAACGCCACCGACCGCGAGGTGTTCACCGCCAAATTGCAAGGCTTGATGCCCACACGCGAGGACTTTCGCCAAATGATGCCGGCGGTGTTGCGCGGCACGGCCCTGGGTTCGGTGCTGGGGGTGTTGCCCGGCGGCGGTGCCGTGCTGGCCTCGTTTGCGGCCTACACCATCGAGAAAAAAATCAAGCTCAAAGCCGGTGAAACACCGCTGGGCGAAGGCAATATCCGTGGCGTGGCCGCGCCTGAATCGGCCAACAACGCGGGTGCGCAAACCTCCTTCATTCCGCTCTTGACGCTGGGCATTCCACCCAACGCGGTGATGGCTTTGATGGTGGGGGCCATGACCATCCACAACATCCAACCCGGACCGCAAGTCATGACGGTCAACCCCGAGTTGTTTTGGGGGCTCATTGTGTCAATGTGGATTGGCAACCTGATGCTGATCATCTTGAACCTGCCGATGATTGGCGTGTGGATCAAGTTGCTGACCGTGCCTTACCACTACATGTTCCCGGCTATCGTGTTGTTCTGCGCGATTGGTGTCTACACCACCAACAACTCGACGTTTGACATTGGCTTGGTGGCGTTTTTTGGTTTGGCTGGTTACATCTTCACCAAACTAGGTTGTGAACCCGCGCCATTGTTGCTGGGGTTCATCTTGGGGCCGATGATGGAAGAGTATTTGAAACGCGCCTTGAAGTTGGCGCGTGGTGATTGGTCGGTGTTCCTCACCCGACCCCTGTCTGCGGCCTTGTTGGCCATCGGCGTGTTGCTGTTGTTGTTGGTGCTGCTGCCCGCCATCAAATCCAAACGGCAAGAAGCCTTTGTTGATGATTGAGACCTGAGCGATGAAAGAACACGCCCTGCGACGCGCCTTGCACAACGAGGTGCATGCGCGACCGCCCGAACCGATGCAAGCGCCCGTGGCCATCAGCCATGTGGTGATGCTGACCGATGCCCAAGCGCGCGAAGACAGCCGGGCGCATTTGCTGCAACTGCTGCGTGACCACCACCTGCCGGTGCCGGATGACCATGCCAACCATTTGCGCGTGGACGGTGGCAGTTGGCGTTTGCGTTGGGAGTTGCACACCGAGTTCGTCACCTGGACTTTCATGGCCGATGCACCCACAGGCTTGCCCAACAGCCAATCCTATGGCTTGGCCTTGGACAAGTTGCCGCAGCAATGGTTGAAAAACTTGCCGGGTGAATGTTTATCGCGCATCCACTTGTGGGCCAAACGCACCGACAACCTGCAAGACCGCGATGAATTGCACCAGCAGTTTCGCGAAGACAGCATGGTGGCCTGTCAATTGGTGGATGGCGAAGCCACGTTGCACACCGATTTTCAAATCGGTCCCGATGGTTGTTCGCGCATGTTGTTGCGCGTGGGCAATTTGTCGCCACGCCGTTTGGGTCGGTTGGTGCAACGTTTGCTCGAGATCGAAACCTACCGCATGGTGGCCTTGTTGGGCTTGCCCATCGCGCGTGCCGCCGCCGCTGATTTGGCGCAGGCCGAGCACGAGTTGGCTGAATTGGCTTTGGACATTCGCAGCGCCCATCTCGACGAAGAAGCCGCTTTGCTGGACCGGCTCACGCGCTTGGCCGGGCACGTGGAAAGTGCTTATGCCTCGCAGCATTCGCGCTTTTCGGCCAGCCGTGCTTACTTTGAATTGGTAGATCGGCGCATCCAAGACATTCGTGAAACCCGCATTCAAGGCTACCAGTCCATTGGTGAATTCATGGACCGCCGACTGACCCCAGCACGCAGCACCTGTGAATGGGTGGCGCGGCGGCAAACCGCCTTGTCCGAACGGGTCTCGCGCATGAGCAGTTTGCTGCGCACCCGTGTCGATTTCCAACAAGAGCAAAGCAGCCAAGCGCTGCTGACCGCGATGAACCGCCGCCAAGGCATGCAACTCAAATTGCAAACCACGGTGGAAGGCCTGTCCGTGGCGGCCATCACCTACTACATCACCGGTCTCATGCACTACCTGGCTGAAGGTTTGCAAGCCAAAGGCTGGATCCAAGACCCGACGTTCGTGACTGCCCTGGCCGTGCCGGTGATTGCCGCCACGGTGTGGTGGGTCACCCGCCGATTGCACAACAAAGTCTTCAAAGCTTGAGTTCCGCTGCGCGTTCCTCGCACGCCGTCGGCGTGGTGCTGGCCATGCTGGGCGCGATGGCCTTCAGCGGCAAGGCCATCATCGTCAAGCTGTCTTACCGCTATGGGGTGGACGCGGTCACGGTCATCATGTACCGCATGTTGTTGGCCTTGCCGCTGTTCATCGCGGTGGCCTGGTGGGCCGCCAAGCGCGACCATGCACAAAACAACCCGCTCTCGCGACGCGATTGGTTGGCCATTGGGGGTTTGGGTTTCCTGGGCTATTACCTGGCCAGCTTCTTGGACTTCATTGGCTTGCAATACATCACCGCCAGTTTGGAGCGGCTCATCATCTACCTCAATCCCACACTGGTCATGTTGTTGGGTGCTTTGTTGTACAAACACCCACTGAATGCCCAACGCATCTGGGCCATGGTCATCAGTTACTGCGGTGTCTTGCTGGTGTTTGCCCATGAAGTGAGCTTGGCCGGTCCGGGGGTGGTCATCGGTTCCGCCTTTGTGTTGGCCAGCGCCATCAGCTATGCCCTCTACTTGATGTTCAGCGGCGAACTGGTGCAACGCATTGGTGCCATGCGCTTGGTGGGTTTGGCCTCTTGTGTGGCCTGTGTGTTGGCCATCGCCCAGTTCGTGCTGTTGCGCCCATTGAGCAGCATGGTGGTGCCCGCCGAGGTGGTGTATTTGGCTTTGCTCAATGCCACACTGTGCACGGTGCTGCCGGTGCTGCTCATCATGTTGGCCATCGAGCGCATTGGTGCAGCGCTGACCGCGCAAACCGGCATGGTCGGGCCCATGGCCACCGTGCTGTTGGGTGTGTGGGTGTTGGGTGAACCCATGAACGCCTGGATTGGCATGGGCACGGTGTTGGTGTTGGGTGGTGTGTATGTGGCTTCGCAACAAGGAGAAAAAAATGGACTTAGGCATACAGGGTAAGTGGGCGTTGGTGGGCGGGGCCAGCAAAGGTTTGGGCCTGGGATGCGCCAAAGCGTTGGCCCAAGCGGGCGTGAATTTGGTGATGGTCTCGCGCGGCGACGATGCTTTGCAAGCGTCTGCCAAGTTGTTGCGTGAACACGGCGTCACGGTGCTGACGGTTGCGCAAGACATCACCACGGCAGCTGGGCGCGAAGCGATTTTCTCGGTGCCTGGGGGCCCCGGCCAAGACTTCGACATCGTCATCACCAATGCTGGCGGCCCACCCACCGGCGACTTTCGCGAGTGGGGCCGTGATGAATGGCTCAAAGCGGTGGACGCCAACATGCTCACACCCATCGAACTCATCAAAGCCACGGTGGATGGCATGGCCGCGCGCGGCTTTGGCCGCATCGTCAACATCACTTCCAGTGCGGTGAAAGCACCCATCGATATTTTGGGTTTGTCCAATGGCGCCCGCAGTGGCCTCACCGGTTTTGTGGCGGGTGCGGCCCGCAACAGCAACATCGCGTCACGCAACGTCACCATCAACAACCTGTTGCCCGGCGCATTTGAAACAGACCGCTTGCGCGTCACCTTTGAGGGCTTGGCCAAAAAAACCGGACAAGCCATGGACACCTTGGTGGAAGGGCGCAAAAAACTCGCACCGGCTTTGCGCTTTGGCCACCCCGATGAATTCGGCAACACCTGCGCTTTTTTGTGCAGCCAGCATGCAGGCTTCATCACCGGGCAAAATATTTTGATCGATGGCGGGGCGTATCCCGGCACGTTTTAAACACCTTTGGTTTTTCAGAAGTTGAACAAGATGAAGCAGTTGAATTGGCCACCACACCACGCGGTGGCGCACTTACCCGGTTCCTTGCCCATGGGCGGCGTGGTGCCCATGACCCCCGTGCATGCGTTTGCACACACCCCAGAAGCGTTCTCGTGGCGCACGCAAACCAACTTGCAACCCAGCCGACACGATGTGGACTTGGACGGCTTGCTCGGCTTTGTGATTGACCAGGTGGTGACGGCTGAAGAAGCCGACGCCATCGTGCAAGCCACCGAAGCGATGGGCTACCGCGATGAAGCGCCTGGCATCGCCACGCCACCGGGCATGCGCATGAACAAGTCGGTGCATTGGATGGCCGATGACGCCATGCTGCAAACCATGTTTGGGCGCATCGCGCATTTGCTGCCGCCCGACATGCACGGCGACCCTTTGTTTCCCAGCTTCAGCCACCGCATCAACATGTACCGCTACGACGACCAGGACGTGTTCAATTTGCACACCGATGGCAGCTGGCCCGGCTACAGCCTGAGCGAGGACCGCCAGCACATGCTGCAATGGGACGACAGCTTGCATTCGGGCTTGACCATGTTGCTTTATTTGAACGGTCCCGCCGATGGTGTGCAAGGTGGCAACACCCGTTTGTTCAAACCCGATGGCACCTGGGTGGATGTGTCGCCTGTCAAAGGCTCGGCGCTTTTTTTCAGGCACGGCTTTGGCCCCGATTCGGTGCGCCACATGGGTTGTGTGGTGAGTGGCCCCGTGTCCAAATACGTGGCGCGCATCAACGTCATGTTCCAGCGCTGACGCTGTCACCTTGGTGCATTTCGTCGCATCATCTTCAATGACTTGTTTTAAGATGAAATCTCACAGGAGAACCAGATGAGCAAAGCCATTCATTTCAACAAACCAGGCGGCCCCGAAGAGCTGCACTTGGTGGACGTGAACGTGGGCGAACCCGGCCCCGGTGAAATTCGCATTCGCCACAAAGCCGTGGGTTTGAATTTCATCGACGTCTACCACCGCACCGGTTTGTACCCGCTGCCCATGCCCCATGGTTTGGGCATGGAAGGCGCAGGCGTGGTCGAAGCCGTGGGCGAAGGCGTCACCCATTTGAAAGCCGGTGACCGCGCGGCTTATGCCAGTGCGCCTCCGGGCAGCTATTGCGAAGCCCGCGTCATGCCCGCCAAAAACGTGTGCCTATTGCCCGATGCCATCGACTTTGACACCGGCGCGGCCATGATGCTCAAAGGCCTCACGGTGCAGTACTTGCTCAAACGCACACTGCCCCAAGGCGGCTTGCACGCTGGCGACCACATCTTGTTCCATGCGGCAGCGGGTGGTGTGGGCCTGATCGCTTGCCAGTGGGCCAAAGCGCTGGGTCTGCAACTGATTGGCACAGCAGGTTCGGATGAAAAATGCGCGCTGGCCAAAGCGCACGGCGCCGCGCACGTCATCAACTACGCCAAAGAAGATTTCGAAGCCCGCGTGAAAGAAATCACCGGCGGCAAAGGCGTGAAAGTGGTGTACGACTCGGTGGGCAAAGACACCTGGGACAAATCGCTCAATTGCATTTCACCGTTTGGTTTGATGGCGAGTTTTGGCAATGCCTCCGGCCCCGTGGACCCGTTCTCACCGGGCATCTTGGGCCCCAAGGGCTCCATTTACGTCACGCGCCAAACCTTGTTCACCCACATCGCGTCGCGCGAAGTGAACCAACGCATGGCCGATGATTTGTTTGAGGTGGTGACCAGCGGCCAAGTGAAGATTCGCATTGATCAACGCTACCCACTGGCCGATGTGGCGCAAGCCCACCGCGATTTGGAAGCGCGCAAAACCACGGGTTGCACCATCCTCACGGTTTGAGCTTTTTGGTTTGAAGCGAAGCCCTGCTGCGCAATCAGCAGGGTTTTTTCAT
>JACCDP010278917.1_pt1 | contig 82629 bp, 76 predicted proteins | sample 7445841 | NCBI WGS metagenome assembly JACCDP01 (sample SAMN15323441, study PRJNA562643) | freshwater metagenome | isolation source: river surface water | place: USA:Blue River Watershed | collected 2017-08-17
GGCAGCACCGATGCGCCTGCGGGTTTCACCCCCACTTACACCTGGTCGGGCTTCATCAGCGGTGACACCGCCGCTGCGTTGACCAACACGGGCTCGAGCTACAACAGCAAAAACGTGGTCTCGGCCACAACGGTGACCGTCAATGGCTTGGCCCTGACCGGCAGCATCACCGGCAGCAACAGCAGCGCTTTGTCTGACTATGCGCTGGATGCCACGGCCAAACCCGTGGCCGCCACCATCACCGCCAAACCCCTGACGGCCACGGCGACCGCCGCCAACAAGGTGTATGACGGCACCAACACAGCCACGCCTGTGCTCAGCATCAACCCTGCTGGCTTGGTGGGCACCGAAACCGTGACCGCCACAGGCACGGCCAGTTACAACAGCCAAAACGTCAACACCGCCAACTTGGTGACGGTCAACACCACCAGTTTGGCCAATGGCAGCAACGGTGGCTTGGCCACCAACTACAGCTTGGCGGCAGGTCAAACCGCCGCCGCCAACATCACCCCCAAAACCATCACGCCCACCGTCAGCAACACGGGCGTGACCAAGGTGTACGACGGCACCACAACAGCCCCCAGCGGTTTTGCGCCCGCCTACACCTGGTCGGGTTTGGTGACCGGCGACAACGCCGCCACCTTGACCCACAGCGGCACCAGCTACAACAGCAGCAATGTCAGCACCGCCAACCGCGTCACTGTGGACGGCTTGGTCATCACCGGCATCACCGGCAGCGCAGGCAGTTTGACCAGCGACTATGTGCTGGACGCGACCAGCAAGGCTGTGGCCGCCAGCATCACACCAAAAACACTGACCGGCAGCATGAACAACATGGGTGTGACCAAGGTGTACGACGGCACCATCGCCGCCCCCACCGGCTTTGTGCCCAGCTTCACGTGGTTGGGATTCATTGCGGGTGACAGCGCTGCCACCACCAGCCACACCGCGGCCAACTACAACAGTGCGCGGGTCAACAGTGCCAACCAAATCACGGTCAATGGCCTGACCATCACCGGCGTGACAGGCAGCAACAACACGTTGGGCTCGGACTATGTGATGGACGCCAACAGCAAAACCGTGGGCGCCACCATCACCCCCAAAACCATCACCTCCACCCTGAGCAACAGCGGCGTGACCAAGGTCTATGACGGCACCACCGCTGCGCCCACCGGCTTTGTACCGGCCTACACCTGGTCGGGCTTGGTCAGTGGCGATACCTCGGCCACACTCGGCAACTCGGGCGCTGCTTACAACAGCAAGGACGTCAGCAGCGCAAATCAAATCACGGTGAATGGTTTGACTTTGAGCAATGTGACTGGCAACAACAGCAGCGTGGTCAGTGACTATGCGATTGACGCCACCAGCAAAACGGTGGCGGCCAGCATCACCCCCAAAACCTTGACCGCCACCGTGACCGCGCCCAGCAAAACCTATGACGGCACCACCACCGCCACGCCCTCGTTGAGCATCCTTCCCGCTGGATTCGTGGGCACGGAAACCGTCACAGCCACCGGCACGGCCAGCTTCAATTCGAAAAACGTGGCCACGGCCAATCTGGTGACGGTCGACAGCACAAGCTTGGTGAATGGCAGCAACGGCGGTTTGGCCAGCAACTATGAACTGCCAAGGGGCCAAACCGTGGCCGCCAGCATCACCGCACGAGCAGTCACCCTGACCGCGCCGATGGTGAGCAAAACCTACGACGGCACCAACAGCGTGACCACCGCCCAGCTGCCCACCGTCACCACCGGTTCACTCGCCACCAGCGACCAGTTGTCATCCAGCACCCTGCGCTATGACACAGCACGCGCCGGCAGCAACAAAACCACCAGTGTGCTGGAGGCCATGATCGTCGATGGCACCAACACCAACATGAATGGCAACTACACCACCAGCTTCAGCCCCAACACCAGCAGCGTCATCACACCCAAGATCGTGACGCCCTTGCTGGGCAACAGCAACGTCACCAAGCTGTATGACAGCTCAACATCCGCCCCCGTGGGCTTCTCGCCACAGCTCAGTGTCACGGGCTTGGTGACAGGTGACACGGCTGCAGCCATCAGCCACACCAGCGCGGCCTACAACAGCGCCAATGTCTCCAACAACAACCCGGTGACCGTGGCTGGTTTGAGCCTGAGCACCATTGCGGGCAGCAACGGCAGTGTGGCCAGCGACTACCAGTTGAGCAGCAGCACAGCCTCGGTGTCGGCCGCCATCACACCCAAGCCTGTGGTGGCCAGCGATGTGGTGGACCCCGCCAATGTGCGACTGACCCCCAGCGCGGCGGCTGCGCCTGCCGGTGTGGCCAGCTTGATCGTCACAGCCAACAGTGTCACGGCACCCGCTGCCACACAAGACCCGAATGCCCCAAGCATCGCACCGGCCCCAGTCAGCAGCGCAACCACGCCGGTCCTGCCAGGCAACAAGCCCAGCTTGGCGCAGCAAGCCATGCAAGGCGTGACGCCCAAAACCATGAGCCAATGGAGTGATGCGCAAGTGCAATCCTTGCCCGCCCCGCAAGTGGCTGCGCTGGAGTCGGCGCAGTTGAAACAGGTGCTTCGTTTGCTGGACGCTGATTCGCAAATCCGCGCCATCAACCCCCTGGTGTTGCCAAAGATGGACTTGCAAACCTTGGCCGGCTTGAGCAACAAGCAAATCAACGCACTCACCCCAGAGCAATTGATCAACATGACCAAGGCACAAATCAATTTCTTGATGCCGATCTTGTCGCCCGCCCAAATCAACGCTTTGCGGGGCAAGCCTTAAAACAGCTGCATTTGGCTTGAATTCAACAAGTGGTTCGCGACAAACTGCCACAACACGGGGTGGTGTTGGTTTTGGTGCCAATGCGGTTGCATGTATTTTTTGCTGTACCAATGCTGTTGGCTTTCCAAGTGGCAACCGATCAAACCCACGTTGCCTTGCACGATGGCCATCGGGTCGCCGTTGGCATAGGTGGCCACAGTTTGGAAACTACCACCGGTGAAGGTGGGGCCGTCGTAGAAATACATGTACTCTTCGCGCCCCCACCAATTCACTGGGGCCACGGTGCCATAGGACGACCGAATGTCGGCCCGGGGTCGTTTGATGTATTGGACACAGCGGGTTTTTTGCAGCAAATTGAAATAGTAGGCATCGGCCCAATACGCGCCCATGCAAATGCCCAAATACTTGCCGCCGCGTTGCATGAACTCGCGCACCTCGGCCAAATTGGGTTTGAGCACGCTGCGAAACGCTGTGGCCTCACCGTCACCGCCCGGAAAAACCACCAGATCGACATCGTCAAAAAAACCATCCAGCACCTTGTGCTTGGTGAAGATTTTGATGCGGGCCAAACCGGCAAACGCGGCGATCACGCCATTGACCGAATCGATCGAACAGGTGGGGTGCTGCAAGAAAATCGCGATGGTTTTCTTCATGCCCGGCAACACCACAGCGGTCATTGAGGAATAGCAAGCACCACGTTGCCGATGGTCTGCCCAGCTTCCACGGTTTCGTGCGCTTGCACGATGTCTTTCAAAGGAAGCACTGCGCCAATGCAATGCTGCAAAACACCCTGGCTCAACATCGATGTCAACTGCGCCAAGCAAGCTTGACGGTCTGCCGGGGTGAGGTCGTAGACCAAGAAGAATTTCAAACCGATGGAGGCAAACAGCAAGGGCCTGAAACTGAGGCTGATGTCAGGCGGTGGGTTGGAGCCATAGCAAATCACTTGGCCATGGTGTTTCACCAAACCATGCGCCAACCAACCCGCGGTGGTGGAGAAATCCATGTCGATCACTGCGTCCACGCCCTGCCCATTGGTGAGTTCTTTCACCCTGGCCACCACGTCCTCGGTTTTGTAAAACAAACAATGCGCCGCACCGGCAGCTTTGGCGTGCGCGGCCTTGGCGGGGTTGCCCACCGTGCCAATGACGGTGGCACCGGCTCGCGAGAGCATTTGCGTGATGTAGTGACCCACCGCCGAAGATGCGCCCGTGACCAAGATGTGTTGGCCCCGCACATCCCCCGCCAAGCGCACAGCTTGCATGGCCGTGAGGCCCGGTATGCCCATGCAGGCACCGGCTTCAAACGACATGCCTTCAGGCATCAACACCGCTTGCGCACTGGGCAAGGCCACAAACTGCGCCGAGGTGCCCTCTGGGCGTTGCCACTGCGCGTTCCAGGTCCAAACCCGCTCGCCGATGCGGCTGGCAGAAACCCCTTCACCCACCGCGTCGATGACGCCCGCGCCATCACTGTGCGGCAAGATGCGCGGCACACCCAAGGGGCGCGCCATGCGCGATTTCACATCCGAGGGGTTGACGCCCGAGGTGTGCAATTGAATGCGCACCTCACCCGCCGCAGGCGTGGGTGTGGGCATCTCGCCCACCACCAACACCTCGGCAGCCGCGCCATTGCGTTCGTACCAAGCTGCTTTCATCAATCACCCCATGTGCAAGCCACCGTTGCAGGAGAAATCTGCACCGGTGGTGAAGCCTGATTCATCACCGGCCAACCAGCCGACGATGGAGCCGATTTCTTCGGGCGTGCCCAAGCGCTTCACAGGAATGGTGGCGACGATTTTTTCCAGCACTTCGGGCTTGATGGCTTTGACCATGTCGGTGCCGATGTAGCCCGGGCTCACGGTGTTGACGGTCACGCCCTTGTTGGCCATTTCTTGCGCCAAGGCCATGGTGAAGCCGTGCATGCCAGCTTTGGCCGCCGAGTAATTGGTTTGGCCAGACTGGCCTTTTTCACCATTCACCGATGAAATTTGGATGATGCGGCCCCACCCCTTTTCAACCATGCCGGGCACCACTTGTTTGGTGACGTTGAACATGGCGTTCAAGTTGGTGTCAATGACCGCTTTCCAATCGTCCACGCTCATCTTCAAGAACATGCGGTCGCGGGTGATGCCCGCGTTGTTGACCAACACATCGATGGGGCCGTGTTCTGCCACGGCTTTGCTGAACGCCTCGGTGGTGGAATCCCAATCGGCCACATTGCCGACCGACGCGTAAAAGGTGTAGCCCATGGCTTTTTGCTCGCCCAGCCATTTGTCAAAGTCGCGGCTGGGGCCGCAACCGGCAATCACTTTGTAGCCCATTTTGTGCAAGCGGTGGCAAATGGCGGTGCCAATGCCCCCCATGCCGCCGGTGACGTATGCAATTTTTTGACTCATGTTCTTGTCTCTCCTGTGGTTGATTTCAATGGGGTTCAGGCACGCTTTTGAACGTAGCGACCTGGTGCGGGCTCGATGGCTTTGAATTTGCCACGGCCATAAGTTTTGGGGGCGGTGATTTGTTGTCCGGCATGTTTGTTCAACCATGCTGACCAATCGGTCCACCAACTGCCGGGGTGCTCTTTGGCTTTGGACAACCAGTCATCGATGGTCTTGGGAAACTTGCTGTCCGAGCGGATCCAATGGCTGCGCTTGTTGGCCGCAGGCGGGTTGATCACGCCTGCAATGTGACCCGATGCACCCATGACGAAACGCTTGGGGCCAGGCAACACTTGCGTGGACGCATAAGCGCCGCCAATCGGCACGATGTGGTCCTCACGCGAACCGTAGATGTAGACCGGCATATCCACTTTGCGCAGGTCCAACTTTTCGCCGCACACCGTGGCTTTGCCGGGTTGGATCAGGTTGTTTTCCAAATAGGTGTTGCGCAAATACCAGGCGTACATGGGGCCGGGCAAATTGGTCGAGTCACTGTTCCAGTAAAGCAAATCGAAGGGTGGCGGTGTTTCGCCCTTCAAGTAGTTGCCCACCACGTAGTTCCACACCAAGTCGTTGGGCCGCAAAAAACTGAAGGTAGACGCCATGTCACGCCCGGCCATCAAACCGCCATCGGAGAACTGGGCTTCGCGAAACTTCACAAAAGCTTCGTCAATGAACACATCCAAGACCCCAGCGTCAGAGAAATCGACAAAGGTGGTGAGCAAGGTGGCACTGGCGACCGGGTCTTCACCACGCGCGGCCAACACGCCCAATGCATTGGTGAGCAAGGTGCCCCCCACGCAAAAGCCCAGGGCGTTGATTTGCGGCATGTTGCCAATTTGACGCGCCACCTCAATGGCTTGCATGACGCCGCGTTCGACATAGTCGTCCCAGGTGGTGTGGGACATGGACTCGTCTGGGTTGCGCCAACTCACCACAAACGTGCGATGGCCCTGTGACACAGCGTAGCGCACCAAAGAATTGGTGGGCTGCAAGTCGAGGATGTAAAACTTGTTGATGCAAGGCGGTACCAACAAAAACGGGCGCTGATACACCTTGGCCGTGAGCGGTTTGTATTCGATGAGTTGGAACAACTCGTTTTCAAACACCACCGCCCCTTCGGTGGTGGCCACGTTTTTGCCCACCTCAAACAGGCTTTCATCGGTCATGGACACATGGCCTTGGCGCATGTCGTGCAGCATGTTGTGGATGCCTTGTTTGATGCTCTCGCCTTGGGTGTCCAACGCTTTTTTCTGCGCCTCGGCGTTGAGCGCCATGAAGTTGCTGGGGGATGAGGCGGCCACCCATTGCTCGACAGCGAATCGAATGCGCGCACGGGTTTTTTCATCGGTGTCCACCTGTTCAGCCAAGGACATCAATGTGCGGGCATGGAGCAGGTAGAGCGCGGCGTTGAAGCCGGCCACGGGGTTGTCTTGCCAGGCAGGGGCGGCGAAACGGCGGTCTTTCAAGGGGGCGCTGGCGTTCAAGCCTTGTTGCCACAGGGCTTGCAGTTCTTGCGCGTATTGCGCCTGCAATTCAGTCCATTTCTCAGGCGGGATGTGGATGGCTGGAATTGACGTCATGGCGTTGTCTCGGGCGTTTGAATGATCTTATGCCGCGTATTAGATTGCGCCACCCCTACAAACCCCTGACATGACTCAAGCCAAGGTGATGCCTGCTGCAAATCGGCCGCTGCGGCCATCGCGCCGGTGCGAAAAATACAAATGGGCTTGGTTGAAGGTGCACCAATCTGGTGAACTGTCATTGCCTTCGAGATGCACCACCCCTGCTTGCTGCAAACCTTGGCGAGCCAATGCGGCCAGATCAGCCAGGTACTTTCCTGGCTGCGCCAAGGCCTTGAAAGCCCCGGCTGCTGGGGCCTGGTGCTCGAATGCAGCACGCACATCCTCGCCCACCTCGAAGACCTGAGGACCAATGCACGGGCCCAGCCACACACGCCAGGTGCCAGGCCCACCAAAATCTGACAAGGCCGCCAAAGTTTGTGACAACACGCCAGCGGCCAGTCCACGCCAACCGGCGTGGGCGGCGGCCACCACCCTGGCCTCTGGTTGATACATCAACACGGGCAGGCAATCGGCCACCATGATGGTGCAAGCGACACCTTGGTGCTGGGTCCAACACGCATCGGCTTGGGTGCCGTCTGGGGTGTCTGCGTGCAACTCAACGAGTTCGGTACCGTGCACCTGGTTCAAAAACACGGGCTTGACCCCCCAAGCTTTGGCCAAGCGTTGGCGGTTCTCGGCCACATCGACGGCGGCATCACCCACGTGCAGACCCAAGTTCAAACTGTCAAAGGGTGGTTTGGACACGCCGCCCAAGCGGGTGCTGCAAAACACCCGCACCCCTGGCCATTGCGGCAAGCGCGGCAGGTTGTCAGGGCTCAAAGTCGGGGCAGGCACTGGGCTGGGCTTGTTGGAAGGCGGGCAAGGCCATGCAGGCCTCGAACACCGCCATGGTGCGCTTGAAACCGCCGAGCTCCACGTTGAAACGTTGGGCGTTGAAGATTTGCGGCACCAACACGCAGTCGGCCATGCCGGGCGTGTCACCGTGACAGAACGCACCGGCGGGCGAATGCGCCAGTTGTTTTTCAAAGGCTTGCAAGCCGATGTCCACCCAATGGCGGTACCAGGTGTTTTTCGTGTCTTCATCCACTTTCAACGTGCCACTCAGGTATTTCAAGATGCGCAAGTTGTTGATGGGGTGAATCTCACAAGCAATGGCCTGTGACAAAGCACGCACACGCGCGCGACCTGCGGCGTCTTTGGGCAGCAGAGCGGGCGTGGGGTGGGTTTCATCCAAATATTCCATGATGGCCATGGATTGCGTGAGACGCAGGCCATCAATTTCCAACAGGGGCACCAAAGCGTCGCTGTTGAGTTGGGTGAACGCGTCTTGAAATTGCTCGCCTTTGGCCAAATGCACCGAGAGGTACTCGTAGGACAAGCCTTTGAGGGCCAAGGCAATGCGCACCCGAAAAGACGCGGAAGAACGAAAGTAGTTGTGGAGTTTCATAGGGCCTAGGATACCAAGGCGCGCACGCCGCACTGGCCTCGCCTAAACTCGTGGCCTGCCCTCTTCGACCGAAAGCATTTTCATGACGAACGCCTGGTCCAGCGCGATCAAACACTGCAAAAACTGCGGCACCGCTGTGGTGCGGCGATTGCCTGACGATGGTGACACCCGCCAGCGGGCTGTTTGCCCTGCTTGCAACACCGTGCACTACGAAAACCCATTGAACGTGGTGGGCACCATCCCGGTGTTTGGCGACAAGGTGTTGCTGTGCAAGCGCAACATCGAACCACGCAAAGGCTTTTGGACCTTGCCCGCCGGCTTCATGGAACTGCACGAAACCTTGGCCGAAGGCGCAGCGCGTGAAACCGATGAAGAGGCCGGTGCCCACATTGAAATGCAAGCTCTGTTCACGGTGCTGGATGTGCCGCGTGTGGGCCAAGTGCATTTCTTTTACCGCGCCGCCATGCAAAGCGACGCCTTGAACCCTGGCCATGAAACCATGGAAGCGCGCTTGTTTTCAGAAGCCGACATTCCGTGGGATGACTTGGCGTTCAGGACCGTGAAAGAAACCTTGCGCTGCTACTTTGCCGACCGCGCCCAAGGTGCATTTGGTTTTCACTCCTTGGTCATCAGCTGAGCTTTATTTGCCCAGGCCCATGCTGCGGGTAATCACCTCTTTCATGATCTCATTGGTGCCGCCATAGATGCGCTGCACCCGTGCATCGGCATAGGCGCGGGTGATCGGGTATTCCCACATGTAGCCGCTGCCACCGTGCAACTGCACACACTCGTCCATGACCTTGCATTGCAAATCGGAGCACCAGTATTTCGCCATGCTGGCCGTGGCCGTGTCGAGTTCGTCTTTGAGAAGCAATTCGGTGCATTTGTCCACGAAGACTTGTGCAATTTGCACCTCGGTTTGCATCTCGGCCAATTTGAATCGGGTGTTTTGATAGGCCGCCACCGCTTGACCAAACACTTGGCGTTGCTTCACAAAATCGATGGTCCATCCGATGGCCGCTTGCGAAGCTGCCACGGCACCGATGGCGATTTGCAAACGCTCCCAAGGCAGTTGCTCCATCAGGCCAATGAACCCTTTGTTCAAATAATCGGAACCACCTAATAAATTTTCAGCAGGGACTTTCACATTGTCAAAAAACAATTCGCAAGTGTCCTGTGCGCGTAATCCAAGCTTATTCAAAGGCTTGCCTTTGGTGAAACCAGCCATGCCTTGCTCAACCAAGAACAAACTGGTGCCCTTGGCACCGGCACTGGGGTTGGTTTTGGCAACGACGATGACCAAATCGGAATGCCAGCCATTGGTGATGTAGGTTTTGCTGCCATTGAGCACAAAACTGCCATCGGCTTGTTGAATCGCGGTGCTTTTGATGCCTTGCAAATCACTGCCAGCAGCCGGTTCAGTCATGGCAATCGCCCCCACCATCGCGCCCGAGGCCAGCTTGGGCAAGTACTTGGTCTTTTGCGCATCGGTGCCGTAGTGCAACAAATAAGGTGCCACGATTTCAGAATGCAAGCCAAAACCAATGCCTGAAAAACCGGCGGCACTCAGTTCTTCCATTTGGATGATGGAAAACAACTTGTCGGCATCCGCGCCGCCATGGCCTTCAGGCAGGCTCATGCACAAGAAGCCCAAGGCACCTGCTTTGGTCCAAACGGCTTTGTCGACAAAGCCTTGTTCTTCCCATTGGGCATGGTAGGGCGCGATTTCGGCTTCCATGAAGCGGCGAAAACTGTCGCGAAATGCAACATGGTCGGCTGAGAAGAGCGTGCGTTGAATCATGTAAAGACCTTAGGGAAAGAAAGTGAATGATGGGGTTTACCCTTTAAGAGGTGTTTCTATAATTTTGTATTTTTCGTCTCGGAGATATTCGCATGGTATGGCAACAAATATACGACCCCTTGGGCAACATGTTTTTATCCACCCTGCTGGCCTCGGTGCCTGTGGTGGTCATGTTGGCGGGTTTGGGTTTCTTCCATTTGAAAGCGCATATCGCCGCAGGTGCAGGTTTGGTGGCCGCCTTGGTGATCGCCATTGTGGTTTATGGCATGCCCAGCGAAATGGCGGCCAACGCAGCCTTGTACGGCGGCCTGACAGGTTTGTTGCCCATCGGCTGGATCGTGCTCAACATCATCTTCTTGCATCAACTCACCGAGCAAAACGGCAGTTTCAAAGTGCTGCAAGATTCGATTGCAGGCATCACTGAAGACCGCCGCTTGCAATTGTTGTTGATCGCTTTTGCCTTTGGTGCTTTCTTCGAAGGTGCAGCTGGTTTCGGCACACCGGTGGCTGTGACCGCAGCCATTCTGATTGGTCTGGGCTTTTCGCCCTTGGCCGCTTCAGGCTTGTCACTGATTGCCAACACCGCGCCGGTCGCCTTCGGTGCCTTGGGTACCCCCATCATCACCTTGGCCAAAGTGCACGGCTACGACGCCATGGAAGTCTCCATGATGGTCGGTCGCCAGTTGCCCTTCTTCTCGTTGTTGGTTCCGTTTTGGTTGATCTGGGCCTTTGCAGGACGCCGCGCCATGTGGGACATCTGGCCCGCGATCTTGGTCACGGGTTTGAGCTTTGCCGTCATGCAATTCTTGGTCTCCAACTACATCGGCCCCGAGTTGGTCGACATCATTGCCGCTGTTGTCAGCATGGCCAGTTTGGTCACGTTCTTGCGCTTTTGGCAGCCCAAAACCATTTGGACCTCGGTTTCTTTGAAAGGCCATGAAGCCACGGGCGGCGAGGCACAAGCACCGCGCGCAGTCACCGTTCATTCCCGCGAAGCCATCATCCGTGCTTGGACCCCTTGGGCCATCCTCACGGTGTTCATCTTCATTTGGGGTTTGCCATCCGTCAAAGCTTATTTGAATGGCATCTTCGCGCCCCAGTTCCCCATGGAAGGTTTGCACAACCTGATTGAGAAAATGCCACCTGTGGTGCCCACCCCCAAAACAGAAAGCGCCATTTACACGCTGAACCTGTTGAGTTCCACCGGCACCGGTATTTTGTTGTCCGCCATCGTGGGTGGTTTGGTCATGAAATACAACCCGATCAACATGATCCGTATTTTCTTCTCCACCATGTGGCTGGTCCGTTATTCCTTGCTCACCATCGTGTTGATGTTGGGTCTGGGTTACTTGACACGTTACTCTGGCACCGACACCACCTTGGGCTTGGCGTTCGCCAACACCGGTGTGTTCTATCCCTTCTTTGGCACCTTGATGGGCTGGTTGGGCGTGGCCCTCACCGGTTCAGACACGGCTTCCAACGTGTTGTTTGGTGGCATGCAAAAGGTTGCAGCCGAACAATTGGGTCTGTCCCCCAACTTGATGGGCGCGGCCAACAGCTCGGGCGGTGTGATGGGCAAAATGATTGACGCCCAGTCCATTGTGGTGGCGTCCACGGCCACCCGTTGGTTCAACCATGAAGGCGACATCCTGCGCTATGTGTTCTTCCATTCGATCGCCCTGGCCTGTTTGGTGGGCATCTTGGTGACCTTGCAAGCCTATGTGTTCCCCTTCACCTTGATGGTGGTTCACTGATCACAGCACGCGCTGCCCAACCGCCCTTCGGGGCGGTTTTGTGGCAAAGCCCAACAAACCGCCCTTCGGGGCGGTTTTGTGGCAAAGCTCAACAAACCGCCCTTCGGGGCGGTTTTTTTTGGGTGGCTCAAGTTTGTGGCTGTGCTGCCGACCCTCTAAGGATCGATTGCCATTTGTCGCCTCTGAGGATGCCCATGAACGCCCTGCCCTTTCGCTTTCTTTTCTTGCTGCTGACCTTGGTGGGCTGCGCCACCCCTGTGCCAGATGCACACCATGTGGTTTTGGGCTCCAATACCTATGGCTACCCTACTGTCAATGTCCGCCTGGTGAGCGTCTTTCAAGGCGAGGACTATGAAGCAAGGCACAGCCAAGTGCGGTTCCCTGACTGTCTGTCTGGTTCTTTGGATGTGGTGGAGTTCTCAGGCGTGATCCACGCTGGCAGCTTGCAGACCATGAACAAGCTGCTGCAAAACATACAGCCCTGCATTCGGCGCGATGGTCGCCGTACCGTGAGTCCGGTGTATTTGAATTCGGCGGAAGGTGAGTTGCTGATGGGCACCCAACTCGGCTTGTTGTTTCAAAGCCAAGGCGTGGAAGTGATCGTCACCGAGGGTCAAGTCTGTGAATCGGCTTGCGCCTTGGCCTATTTGGGTGCGCAACGCAAACGGGTGCAGGCCAATGGCCGGGTGGTCTTGCATTTGAGTGGTGAACAGGGCAAAGGCTTTGACTGTGCCCGATCCGTCGATATGATGCCGCTCAAGAATTATTTGTATGCCACAGCCGGCAAGCAATCGGGTCAGGCCTTGTTCAACCAAGCCTTGAGCCATTGCAGAAGCGGCAAAGGCTGGAACTTGTCCTGATATGCCCATCATTGTCATTGCCAACCCCAAAGGGGGTGCCGGTAAATCCACCCTGTCCACCAACGTGGCAGGGTATTTCGCGTCCCAAGGTCATGCGGTCATGTTGGGGGACGCCGATGTGCAGCAGTCCTCGAAGCTGTGGCTCGATCTGCGCCCCGACACGGTGCGCCCCATCTCCACCTGGGAATTGCAAGCCGATTTGGTCTTGACGGCCAAACCACCTCGAGGCACCACCCATGTGGTGATTGACACCCCGGGCGGTCTGGGCGGTTGGCGCTTCAAAGAAGTGGTCTCGCGGGCCGACAAGGTCATGATTCCCATCATGCCCAGCATCTTTGACATGTACGCGGCACAAGCCTTCATCACGCAGCTGCGTGAAGTCACACGCGGCACCAAAACCAAGGTGGGCATTGTGGGCATGCGGGTGGACGAGCGCACCATCGCGGCCAATAAATTGCGTGAGTTCATGGCCACCCTGGATCTGCCCATCATCAGTTTTTTGCGCGATACCCAGTACTACCTGCACATGGCCGCGCATGGCTTGAGTTTGTTTGATTTGTCACCCAGCAAAGTCGAGAAAGACCTGCAGCAATGGCAGCCCATCATCGACTGGCTTGAGCGCTGATCAGCCGATGAATTTCAAAATCGCTTGAGCCACCTTGAGCGGGGCCTCGCGCTGCGGGAAATGCCCCACCCCAGGCAACACCTGCCGTTCATAGCGTCCACTGAAAAACTTTTCTTTGTTGGCCGATGTGGCCGGCAAACTGGCACCATCCAATGCACCATGCAAGACCAAGGTGGGCAGCGCCAACACAGGGGCTGGCTGTAAAAGCGCCTCATCTTTGTCGTAAAAAGGGTCGCCAGCAGCATGGCCCCAGCGGTGCTGGTAGGAATGCAGCACCACATCAGCCCAATCGGGGTTGTTGAAGGCCAAGGCGGTTTGATCAAATTCATGGGGCAGATACCACCCCTTGGGCGCCCAGTGGTCCCACATGTGCTGGGCAAAGGCTTGGCCCTCTTCTTTCACCGTGTGAATGCCACGAGGGGTGGCCATGAACCAGTGGTACCAGTACAAATGGCTTTGTTCAATGCTGAGCGCTTGTTGCGGATCGTTGGTGCCATAGCCCACCGACAACAACACCATGTGACTGGCCAAGCCGGGCTGCAAACCACAGGCGTTGGCCACGGCACGGGCTCCCCAGTCATGTCCCACCAACACAGGTTGATCAAGGTGCAGGGCCTGCACCAGGTCCACCATGTCACGGCCCAAGGCAGACAGTTGGCCGCTGCGTGGTGTGTCGTCGCTCAGAAAAGTGGTGGGCAAAAAACCGCGCAAGGCGGGCGCGATCACGCGGTAACCCGCCTCCACGAGGATGGGCGCGACGTGATGCCAACAACGCAAGCTGTCGGGCCAACCGTGGGTCAGCACGATGGTGCGTTTGCCCTCGGGGTTCCACTCTTTGTAACCAATGCGCAGCAAAGGCGTTTCTATGAAGTTCATCGTTTGGGCAGCAAGGGGTAGCGCAAACAAGCGAAGTTTCGGATGCTCTGGATGACCGAACCTTGTTGCACCGGCCCCCATTCGGAGGGGTTGGGATTGAAGATCAGGCGGGCGCCGGTTTGCATTTGGCCTTCATAGCCATACACCGCCAGCAAACGGTATTTGTTTTTGTCGCAATCGAATTCAAGCCATTTGGTGACAGACAACACATCTTGAATCGTCATGTTGCTGTAATTGGTCAGCATCCAAATGGTGGCATTGCGCTTGGTTTGAACCAGGGTGGTTTTGTCGAACATTACCGTGTCGCCATCCAGATTGCCCAGATAGGTCCACCCCGCCAGCACGGGCCCAGCGAACAGGCTCAGCATCAAGACCAAGAGGCCTTTGGCCATGCGTGGAGTTTGGACGCTCACAAGCGAAACAACGGCCAGCGATCAGTGAGGCGCCACCGGCAGCACCGGCGCAGTGGCGAAGTCTGCAGGCACCTCGCCACTCAGGCTTTCCAAGAAACTGACGATGTGGGCCACGTCGTCGTCACTGAGTTGTTGACCCAATTGCAACTGCGCCATGACCCGAACCGCTTGCGGCAAGGTGGCCACGGAGCCATCGTGAAAATAAGGCGGTGTGACTGCCACATTGCGCAACTGAGGCACCTTGAAGATGAAAGCATCGGCCTCGTTTTTGGTGTCGTGGAAACGGCCTTTGTCGTAGCCTTTGAAGGCTTCTTTTTCTGTGCTGCCTGTTGCCAACCAATAGTCTTGGGTGATGCCAAATTTTTGGTACATCTGCCCACCCACGGACACGCCGCTGTGACAACCGGCACAACCGGTGTCGATGAATTTGTTCAAGCCCAGCTTGGCTTGGGGCGACAAGGCTTGGGTGTCGCCTTTCAAAAAGCGGTCAAAGGGTGAAGGCGTCAACAAAGTGCGCTCGTAAGCACCAATGGCCTTGCCCCAGTTGTCAGCGCTCAAGGGTTTGGCGTCGCCGGCAAACGCTTTTTCAAACCAACTTTGGTAGCCCAACACTTGCAATTTCTTTTCCACTTGCTCGTAACTGGTGTTGCCATAGGCCAAAGGACTGAGCAAGGCCTTCACGGCTTGCTCTTCCACACTCACGCGGTTGCCACCGAAATGCTGCGCGATCAGCAAGGAGGTGTTGAACACGGTAGAAGCATTGCGAGGCAGCACCTTGCCATTCACACCCACTGACAGCGCCAAAGCATCGGCACCATAAAACGCAGGGTTGTGACAGGTGGCACAGCCCAGTCGCCCATCATTGGACACGCGGGTTTCAAAAAACAAGGCCTTGCCAAGCGCCACACGTTGCGGTGTGCTGTCGGCCAATGCCGAAGAAGCCGGCAGCGGTTTGAACAAGGATTGGGCCTTGTCCAACAGCGCTTGATCGCCATCGGCAGCCCCCAAGGGCCAGGCCAGGGCCAACAGGCCTGCGGCGGTGGCCGTTTGCAAAGAACGGCGAATGAAAGGCGTCAACAGTTTCATGGTTTCTTTCAGAAAAGGCCCACGATGTTGCCGTGGTCGTCCACATCAATCGCATGGGCAGAAGGCACCTTGGGCAAGCCTGGCATGGTCATCACATCACCACACACCACGACGATGAACTCGGCACCCGCTGCAAGCCGGACCTCGCGGATGTTCAAGGTATGGCCTTCGGGCGCACCCAACAACTTGGGGTCGGTGGAGAAGGAATACTGGGTTTTGGCAATGCACACCGGGTAGTGGCCATACCCTTGCTCTTGCAACTTTTCAATTTGACCGCGAATTTTGGCGTCCGCAGAAATGTCTTTGGCGCCGTAAATGTGGCGGGCGATGGTTTGAACTTTGTCCCACAAGCTGTCTTTGTCTTGGTAAACAAACTTGAATTCATGGGGTTGGGCGCACAACTTCACCACCGCGTGGGCCAGCTCTTCAGCACCTGCGCCGCCATGGGCCCAGTGCTTGGCCACCACCACTTGCGCGCCATAGGCGGCACAGGTTTTTTCCAACAAAGCCACTTCAGCCGCGGTGTCTTCGGTGCGGTGGTTGATGGCCACCACACAGGGCAATCCGTAATGGACACGGATGTTTTTCAGATGCCGTTCCAGATTGACCATGCCTTTTTCCAAGGCTTGCAGGTTTTCAGTGCCCAGTTCTTTCACGGGCACGCCACCGTGGTATTTCAAGGCCCGCACGGTGGCCACCAAGACCACAGCAGAAGGCGTCAAGCCTGCTTTGCGGCACTTGATGTCGATGAATTTTTCAGCGCCCAAATCGGCACCGAAACCGGCTTCGGTGACCACGTAATCGGCCAATTTCATGGCCGTTTGGGTGGCGATGACCGAGTTGCAACCGTGGGCGATGTTGGCGAACGGGCCGCCGTGAATGAACGCAAGGTTGTTTTCCAAGGTTTGCGCGATGTTGGGCGCCATGGCGTCTTTCAACAACGCGGTCATGGCACCATGGGCTTGCAAGTCGGAGGCCAGAACAGGCGCACCCTCGGTGTTGTAAGCCACCACGATGCGACCCAAGCGTTGTTTCAAATCAGCCAAGCTGGTGGCCAAACAGAAAATGGCCATCACCTCTGAGGCCACCACGATGTCAAAGCCGTCTTCGCGCGGCACACTGTTGGCGGTGCCGCCCAGCCCCACCACCAGTTGGCGCAGGGCACGGTCGTTCATGTCGATGACCCGTTTCCAAACAATGCGTCGCGTGTCGATCTTCAAGGTGTTGCCATGGTGGATGTGGTTGTCCAACATGGCCGACAACAGGTTGTGCGCCAAAGCGATGGCGCCAAAGTCACCCGTGAAATGCAGGTTGATGTCTTCCATCGGCACGACTTGGGCCATGCCGCCGCCAGTGGCCCCGCCCTTCATGCCAAACACCGGGCCCAAAGAGGGCTCACGCAAACAAATGAGACTTTTTTTGCCAATCTTGCACAGCGCGTCGCCCAAGCCCACGGTGGTGGTGGTCTTGCCCTCACCAGCTGGGGTGGGCGAAATGGCCGTGACCAAAATCAATTTGCTGTCTTTTTTCGCGGGCAATGATGCAATGTGCTTCAAGGACAGTTTGGCTTTGTGGTGGCCATAGGCATAAAGATGGTCATCGGCAATGCCCAGGTTCTTTTGAACCAAATCGGGAATGCGTTCAAGAGATGCGGCCTGGGCGATGTCAATGTCACTGCGCATGGTGTTCCTCACAAATGAAAAAATGGGCACGGTCGAAGTTTACGTCAGCTGCCCAGGGCAACAAGTCGTAATATGGGGTTGTCGCACGAAGGAGATGGGTATGAAATGGTGGCTGTCCGTTGGTTTGTGTTTGTCGCTCCATCCAGCTTGGTCGCAATCGCGATTGGGCGTGGAGTTCAAGTGGCAGATTGGGCACCACTGCAGTGCGCAATCCCCGCTGATCAAGCTCAACAACATCCCGCCAGGCACCACCACTTTGGAAGTGGTGATGGTGGATTTGGACAGCAAGAACCCGGCCCATGGCGGCGGGGGCGGTGAGGTTCAGGATGCAGCCGGATTTCCCTCGGCCTTTGTCATTCCTGCTGGGGCCTTGAAGAATTACACCGGGCCATGCCCCGACAACTTCACCACCCTGGGCCATGAATACGAAATCACGGTCACCGCCTTGAATGCGGACAAACAAAGCCTGTCAAAGGGCTCGCTGAAAGCGCCGTTCTCTGGGAAATTTGTGATCTTGCAAGGGGTCATAGGCAGCCCCTGAAAGACGGACAAGCTCAGGGCTTGTTGGCACAAGCTGCTTGCAGCAGCAAGCGATCGACCGAACCGGGCTCTGCGGCCGTCCACTGCCCATTGCCATGGCGTCTGCCCAGCACATTGCCACTGGCCATGTCGCCGTCATAGGCGGCAATTTGCATGACACGACCGGTTTCTTTGATGCAATCGAACTCCTCCACCGACCTGAAGGAGCGTGTGCCTTGCGCATTGGCCTGCGGCAAGTTGTTGAGTACCCAAGCGCGTTTGTAACCATCGATCAGGGAGACGTTGCTGGGGTCGATGAAGAATTGCGACTTGTCGGCATCCGTGTGCACCAGTTGCCAATCTGCACAAGCCAGGCCCGCATGCGCTGCCAACAACAAACAAAGGATTTTTTTCATGTGGACTCCATAAACGTCTGCCAAATAAAAAAGGGTTGGTTCTGATGAAGAACCAACCCTTTGGGTGATGATGGTCGGCGTGGCGGGATTCGAACTCGCGACCCCTTGCACCCCATGCAAGTGCGCTACCAGGCTGCGCTACACGCCGATGCGTTGATTATAGCCGCTGAACATCTGTTTAATCTAAGAGGCCGCGAATTTCAAACAATTCTTGACGCAACATTTGCAAGCGATTCGCATCGTTGTCGGCCATGGTCAATTGAATGGCCGCATCCAATTTGGCGTCCATCGGCAAGTTGTCCTCTAACTCATCCAAGCCATTGAGCATGACTTCACCCGCACGTTTTTTTTCACGGTCGAGTTGCACAATTTCTTGCAGTTTGTTGCGCGCACCACTGATGGTGAAGCCTTGCTCGTACAACAAGTCGCGGATGCGGCGGATCATGAGCACTTCGTGGTGCTGGTAGTAGCGGCGATTGCCGCGGCGCTTCATCGGACGCAACTGGGTGAACTCTTGCTCCCAATAGCGCAGCACGTGTGGCTTGACGCCACACAACTCGCTCACCTCACCGATGGTGAAGTAGCGCTTTGCTGGAATGGAAGGGAGGGCGTTCTCCATGAATCGGGGCAGTCGGAAAAAGGAAGACAGAGGTTACACGAAGTTCAAGCGGCAGATGTGCTTATCGGCAGAAAATTCCTAAATTAAAGTACTAAATCGAGGCCACCAACACCTATTTCTGCATGGGGCGCTCTGGCTTGGCAGGCCGCACCCTCGGGAAATAAGCGCTAAGTGTTCCTTACTCGACAACGGGTGTGAAAGAACTTTGAATTTGCTCTTTCAATTTGTGGCTGGCGTGGAACGTCACGACCCTGCGGGCTTCGATGGGGATGGATTGGCCTGTGCGGGGATTGCGTCCGGGTCGGGGTGCTTTGGTGCGGATCTGGAAATTGCCAAAGCCAGAAATTTTCACGTCTTCGCCATCCACCAATTTTTTGGAAATCAAGTCGAAGAAGGCGTCAATCATGTCTTTGGATTCACGCTTGTTCAAGCCAATCTGGTCGAACAACAACTCGGCCAATTGGGCTTTGGTCAAGGCGGGTGTTTCAATGCTTTCAAACGACAAATCCATGATCGATTCCCTTCAGGTACGTAACTTGGCATTCAACTGCTTGGACAGATGCGCGAGGATGTGTTGCACAGCGGCTTCAATTTGGGCGTCTGTCAGGCTCACATCGTCTTTGCTTTGCAGCACCACGCGAACCGCCAAACTTTTTTCACCCATGGCCACCGAGCCGCCCGGTTTTTGCGGACGGTAGACGTCAAACAACAAGGCGTCTTGCAGCAAAGCGTCCATGGGTGCGGACCACAAGGCTTGCATCAGGGCACTGTGGCTCACCAATTCATCAACCACGATGGCCAAATCGCGCTCCACCGCTTGCAAGCGAGGCACGGCTTTGGCCACCGGCACGGCGTGTGTCAACACCGCGTCCAATGACAACTCGAACACCACCGGCGCTTGCGGCAAATCCCACTGCTGACGCCAGCGGGGATGCAGCTCACCCAGCCAACCGACTGGAAGGCCATTGCACGCGATGCGAGCCGTGCGCCCAGGGTGCAAAGCGGGGTGTTCGGCGGCCACAAAGTCCAAAGGCTGCCCAGCAAACAAAGCGGCCACATCGGCTTTCACATCATAAAAATCCACGGATGCACGGTCGGCATTCCAAGACAAGGTCTGGGCTGGGCCATACGCCATGCCGGCCACATGCATGGGTTGCGCCAAACCTTTGACCGTTTGCAAGGAGTCTTGCACTTGGCTGTCACGGTGAAAGACACGGCCTATTTCAAACACACGCACCCGCGCTGCTTTGCGGTCCAAATTGAATTTCACCACTTGCAACAAAGAACCGATCAGGGATGAGCGCATCACGCTCATCTGACTGGCAATCGGGTTGAGCAATTGAATGGGGTGTGCATTGCCTGCCAGGGTGTGTTCCCACTGGGCATCGACAAAGCTGAAGTTGATGGTTTCTTGGTAACCCAAGGCGGCCAACTGACGACGCAACGCAAAAGCGTTGCGCTTGTTTTCTGGCAAGATTTTGGGCGTGATCGGGGCCACGGGTGGTGTGGCAGGCAGTTTGTCAAAGCCCACCATGCGCGCCACTTCTTCGATCAGGTCTTCTTCGATTTTCAAATCGAATCGGAAAGACGGCGGAAACACCGTGATTTCACCTGGCGCTTCCTCCAGACTCAAACCCAAACCGCGCAAAGCATCAGCCATGGTCTGCTGGCTTAGATTCACGCCAATCACTTTGTTGGCACGGGCCACGCGCAGCTTCACGGACGTTGCCTGCGGCATGTGCACCTGCTGATCATCCATCGGGCCGACCTGAGTTTGGGGCGTCCCGCAAACAGACAACACCAATGCAGTGATGTGTTCAATGTGTTCCACCGTGTTGGCCGGGTCCACCCCACGCTCGAAGCGGTGACCTGCATCGGTGGAGAAGTTGAAGCGGCGTGAGCGCCCTGCCACGGCTTGCGGCCACCAGAAGGCGGCCTCGATGTAAATGTGTTGCGTGTCATCCGACACCGCGGTGGCTTGACCGCCCATGATGCCGGCCAAGGACTCGACTTGCTGGTGGTCTGCAATCACACCCACCTTGTCATCCAGGGTGACCGTGTTGCCATTGAGCAATTCCAATTGCTCGCCCGCCTTGCCCCAACGCACCACCAAACCACCATGGATTTTGTCGAGATCAAAAATATGCGATGGCCGACCAAACTCGAACATCACGTAGTTGGAAATATCCACCAAGGCACTCACACTGCGTTGGCCACATCGTGCCAAACGCTCAACCATCCAATCAGGGGTTTTGGCTTGGGGGTTGACGTGCTTGACCACGCGGCCACTGAAGCGGCCACACAAATCAGGTGCCTGCACTTTCACGTCCAATCGGTCCGAGGTGGTGGTGGTGGCGGTGGGGAAGCTGGGGGCTTTGAGGGGTGCACCGGTGAGCGCCGACAACTCGCGGGCGATGCCATACACACTCAAGCAATGCGCCAAATTGGGCGTGAGCTTCAAGGTGAACAAATGGTCGTCCAAGTTCAAATGCGCCCGGATGTCTTGACCCACCACAGCCGTCTCATGCAATTCCAACAGCCCTGCACTGTCGTCTGACAGTTTCAATTCTTTGGCCGAGCACAACATGCCTTGGCTTTCGACGCCACGCAATTGGCCCAGCTTGATGAGAAACGGCTTGCCGTCTTCACCGGGTGGCAAGGCTGCACCCACCAAGGCGCAAGGCACTTTGATGCCCACACGCGCATTCGGCGCACCACACACAATTTGAAGCGCTTGCGCTGCGCCGACATCCACTTGACAAACACGCAAACGATCGGCGTTGGGATGTTGTTCTGCCGACTTGATTTCGCCCACCACCACTTTGCTGAAAGGCGGTGCAACGGGATGCATCTCTTCCACCTCCAGACCCGCCATGGTCAAGGTGTCAGCGAGTTGCTGGGTGTTGATGGGTGGGTTGCAAAATTCGCGCAACCAAGATTCAGGAAACTGCATGAAGTGGCCTAGCGAAAGTCATTGAAATTGGCTGAGAAAACGCAAATCGCCATCGAAAAACAAGCGCAGATCGTTCACGCCATAACGCAACATGGTGAGCCGATCTGGGCCCATGCCAAATGCGAAACCGATGTAATGCTCCGGATCCAAGCCCATGTTTTTCACCACATTGGGGTGCACTTGACCGGAGCCTGCCACTTCCAACCAGCGCCCCGCCAAGGGGCCACTAGGAAACTGGATATCGATCTCAGCGCTGGGCTCGGTGAAGGGGAAAAAGCTCGGGCGAAAACGCAGCACCAAGTCATCGTTTTCAAAAAAGGTTTTACAAAAGTCGGTGAACACCACTTTCAAGTCTTTGAAGCTGATGTTTTCACCAATCCACAAGCCTTCGCACTGGTGAAACATCGGTGAATGGGTGGCGTCGCTGTCAACCCGGTAGGTGCGGCCCGGCGCGATGACGCGAATTTCAGGCATGCCCTGCCCCGCATCAATGCGGCTTTGGTATTGCTGCACATGGGCCATGGCATGGCGGATTTGCATGGGGCTGGTGTGCGTGCGCAGCAGATGACCGCCTTCGATGTAGAAAGTGTCGTGCATCGAACGCGCAGGATGGTCTTCAGGGGTGTTGAGTGCGGTGAAATTGAACCAGTCGGTTTCAATCTCGGGTCCTTGGGCCACTTCAAAACCCATGGACGTGAAAATATTTTCAATGCGCTCCATGCTCAGGCTCACCGGGTGCAAACCACCGGGCGAACGCAACGAACTGGGCAAGCTGACATCCAAGGCTTCGGCCTTGAGTTGGGCGTCGAGTTCCGCATCCGCCAGCGCTTGGCGCCGATCAGACAGCGCCGCTTCAATCGCTTGCTTGGCCGCGTTGATGACAGCGCCTTGGGTTTTCTTGGCTTCGATGTCAAGTTGCGCGAGTCCTTTCATGAACTCGGTGATGCGTCCAGCCTTGCCCAAGAACTGCGCTTTGGCATTCTCCAAATCGGCCGGCGTCGTGCAACTGGCAAACAAGTCTTGGGCCTGCTTCACCAAGGAATCAAGATCGTTCATAGGGTCTCAGTGTGACAAATGAAGAAGGGATTGAAGCCGTGAAAGCCTCAATCCCTTGGGGTCCATCCATTCACCGCGCGAACGGTGACTGAATCCTCATCAAGCTGCTAAGCGCGCCTTGACTTGATCAACGATGTGGCCAAAGGCTGCTTTGTCATGGACTGCCAAATCGGCCAGCATTTTGCGGTCGATTTCGATGGATGCTTTACGCAATCCATTGGCAAATTGGCTGTAGGTGAGGCCGAATTCACGGGCTGCAGCGTTGATACGCGCAATCCACAACTGACGGAACACCCGTTTTTTGGCACGACGGTCGCGGTAGGCATATTGCCCCGCTTTCATCACGGCTTGCTTGGCAATCCGGTAGACATTGCCGCGGCGACCGCGGAAACCTTTTGCAAGGGCCAATACTTTTTTGTGTCTGGCGCGAGCCGTAACACCACGTTTTACGCGAGGCATGTTTGTTTCTCCTTGTTCGTCCGACGATTACAGGCCAGCCATGGGCAGCATTTGCGCCATGTGACCCATATTGGTTTCATGCACACCGACTGGTCCACGCAAGTGACGTTTGTTCTTGGTGGTTTTTTTGGTCAGGATGTGGCGTTTGAAGGCTTGACCGCGCTTGACGGTGCCGCCTGGACGAACGCGAAAGCGCTTTTTGGCGCTGCTCTTGGTCTTCATTTTGGGCATGTGAATGCTCCTTTTTTGTTTGTGCTCGTGAGGCGCTGCGAACCTGACGCAGACTTGTTAGCCCCGAGACACTTTTGTTGCGTCGCCTTTAAGCAGGGGTTGCTTGCGCAACATCTGCAACGGGTTTGGCCACGCTACCCGGTTTTTTCTTGCCTGGGGCGATCATCATGATCATCTGACGCCCTTCCAACTTGGGAAATTGCTCCACCACAATCAGGTCCGCCAGTTCATCCCGAATTCTTTGCAACAACGCCATGCCAATTTCTTGGTGGGTGATCTCACGACCCCGAAAGCGCAGTGTGATTTTGCATTTGTCGCCTTCATCCAAAAAGCGCTTGATGTTGCGCAATTTGATGTTGTAGTCACCGTCGTCAGTGCCGGGACGGAATTTGATTTCCTTGACCTCGATCACTTTCTGTTTGGACTTGGCTTCAGCCGCTTTCTTTTGTTCTTGGTACTTGAATTTGCCGTAATCCATCAACCGACACACAGGAGGAACAGCCGTTGGGGAAATTTCCACCAAATCGACATCCAGTTCACCCGCCATGCGCAGTGCTTCTGCAAGACTGAGCACGCCTATGGCTTCATTGTTGGGACCGCTGACGCGGACTTCGGGGGCCATGATTTCCCGGTTAAGGCGGTGTTTGCGTTCCTCGCGTTGTCGGCGATCGCGAAATTCAGTAGCGATGGTTCAATCCTTCAAAAAACAACTGCCCCAAAGGGCAGGAAAACCGTCTTGCAACCAGACAACTCATTGTTTGGTGGCAATGTCAGAGGCTAACTTTTGGAAGAAAGCTTCGAGTGGCATGACCCCAAGATCCACATTGCCTCGGGCGCGCACTGCGACGGTACCGGCTGCTTTTTCCTTGTCACCCATGACGAGGATATACGGCAGCTTCTGCATTGAATGCTCGCGTATTTTATACGTGATCTTCTCGTTTTTAAGGTCTGAGACCGCTCTAAACCCTTGATTATTCAGTTTTTTAACCACATCCGTGACGTAATCGGCCTGCGAATCGGTGATATTGAGCACCGCGACCTGCACTGGCGCGAGCCAAACCGGCAGCGCTCCAGCGAATTGTTCTATCAAAATGCCAATAAAACGTTCTAAGCTGCCCACGATGGCCCGGTGCAGCATGATGGGCCGGTGGCGTGCACCATCTTCGCCCACGTAGTCGGCGTCTAAACGCTCCGGCATGTTCGGGTCCACCTGGATGGTGCCGCACTGCCAAGGCCGACCAATGGCGTCCTTCAGGGTGTATTCAATCTTGGGACCGTAAAAAGCGCCCTCGCCTGGCAGGTATTCGAAGTCACAGCCCGAGGCGCGCAAGCCTTCGGCCAGCGCATTTTCTGCCCTGTCCCAACTCTCTTCGGAGCCGATGCGTTTTTCGGGACGGGTGGACAGTTTGTAAATGATGTCGGTGAAGCCGAAATCTTTGTAGACCTTTTGCAGCAAGGTGGTAAAGGCAATCACTTCAGATTGAATTTGCGCTTCGGTGCAAAAAATATGGCCGTCGTCTTGGGTGAATGCGCGAACGCGCATGATGCCGTGCAGGCCACCGGAGGGTTCGTTGCGATGGCATTGGCCAAATTCGCCAAACCGCAAAGGCAAATCGCGGTAGCTCTTGATGCCTTGGTTGAAGATGATGATGTGCCCTGGGCAGTTCATGGGCTTCAAGGCGAAGTCGCGTTTTTCAGACTCGGTGACAAACATGTTTTCGCGGTATTTGTCCCAGTGACCGGTTTTCTCCCACAGGCTTTGGTCAAGGATTTGCGGCGCTTTGACTTCTTGATAGCCGTTGTCGCGGTAAACACGGCGCATGTACTGCTCAACCTCTTGCCACAGCACCCAGCCCTTGGGGTGCCAAAACACGGTGCCGGGGGAGTGTTCGTCGATGTGGAACAAATCGAGTTCGCGGCCGAGCTTGCGGTGGTCCCGCTTCTCGGCCTCTTCCAGCATGGTCAGGTGCTGCTGCAAATCTTCTTTGCTGGCCCAGGCCGTGCCGTAAATGCGTTGCAGCATTTCATTGCGGTGGTCGCCGCGCCAATAAGCGCCGGCCACTTTCATCAGCTTGAAGTGTTTGAGCTTGCCGGTGCTGGGCACGTGCGGGCCACGGCACAGGTCTTCAAACGCGCCTTCGCGGTACAAAGACACGTCCTCATTGGCGGGGATGCTGGCGATGATGTCGGCTTTGTAGTGCTCGCCCAAACCCTTGAAATAAGCCACGGCTTCGTCGCGTGGCAAGACTCGGCGCACCACCGGTTCATCGAGTTGGGCCAGCTGTGTCATCTTCTTTTCAATGGCTTCCAAATCTTCAGGCGTGAAGGCACGCGAATAAGAGAAGTCGTAGAAAAAACCGTGCTCAATGACCGGGCCGATGGTGACTTGCGCTTCTGGATACAAGGTTTTGACAGCGTAGGCCAACAAGTGCGCGGTGGAATGGCGAATCACTTCCAAGCCTTGCGCATCTTTGGCGGTGATGATGGACAACTGCGCGGGTTTGGCAATGATGAAACTGGTGTCGACCACTTGGCCATCCACCTGCCCTGCCAAGGCGGCCTTGGCCAAGCCCGCCCCAATGGAGGCGGCGACCTCGGCCACGCTCACGGGGCCGGGGTAGTCACGTTGCGAACCGTCGGGAAGAGTGATCTGAACCATGTGCCTGAATGAAAAAAGCGCGGCATGGGCCGCGCTTGGAATGAAAAGGTTAAACGCTGAGGGCCGATTTTACGCCGCCCCGCATGCACCTGGGTCTCAGTGGAATTGCTCTTCTTCGGTGGAACCAGACAAGGCCTTCACGGAAGAGGAGCCGCCTTGAATGACGGTGGTCACATCGTCAAAGTAACCCGCGCCCACTTCTTGTTGGTGCGACACGAAGGTGTAACCCTTGTCGCGGGCAGCGAACTCGGGCTCTTGCACCATGTTCACATAGTGCTTCATGCCTTCGCCGTTGGCATAGGAGTGCGCAAACTGGAAGGTGTTGAACCAGTTGATGTGGATGCCCGCCAAAGTGATGAACTGGTATTTGTAGCCCAACGCGGACAAATCTTCTTGGAATGAGGCGATTTGTTTGTCGTTGAGGTTTTTCTTCCAGTTGAATGACGGTGAGCAGTTGTAGGACAACAGCTTGCCAGGGCATGCAGCCAACACGGCTTGGGCAAACTCGCGCGCGAAGCCGATGTCGGGCACGCCGGTTTCGCACCAGACCAAGTCGGCGTAAGGCGCATAGGCCACGCCACGGCTGATGGCTTGCTCGAGGCCGTTTTTGACGCGGTAGAAACCTTCTTGGGTGCGCTCGCCGGTCAGGAAAGGCTTGTCATTGGCATCATGGTCGGAGGTCAACAAGTTGGCGGCTTCGGCGTCGGTGCGGGCCAACACGATGGTGGACACGCCCATGACGTCAGCGGCGAAACGGGCCGAGATGAGTTTTTCGCAAGCTTCTTGTGTGGGAACCAACACTTTGCCGCCCATGTGGCCGCACTTTTTCACGGCTGCCAATTGGTCTTCAAAGTGAACGCCTGCCGCACCGGCAGCGATCATGTTTTTCATCAATTCAAAAGCGTTCAAAACACCGCCAAAACCAGCTTCTGCGTCGGCCACGATGGGCAGGAAGTAGTCGATGAATTCTTTGTCGCCGGGGTTGATGCCGCGGCCCCATTGGATTTCATCGGCGCGTTTGAAGGTGTTGTTGATGCGGCGAACCATGGTGGGCACCGAGTCGTAGGCGTACAAAGACTGGTCGGGGTACATGGTTTCCGAGGTGTTGCCGTCGGCGGCAACTTGCCAGCCCGACAGGTACACGGCTTCCAAGCCAGCCTTGGCTTGCTGCATGGCTTGGCCTGCGCTGATGGCGCCAAAGGCATTCACATAGCCCTTCTTGGCGCCGCCATTCACCTTCTCCCAGAGCTTTTCAGCACCGCGTTTGGCCAGGGTGTGCTCAATGGGCATGCTGCCGCGCAAACGCACCACATCAGCGGCGCTGTAACCGCGCTTGACGCCTTTCCAACGGGGGTTGGTGGCCCAATCTTTTTCCAGCTCTGCAATTTGCTGTTCACGGCTCAAGGGTGATTTAGACATGTCATGACTCCAAGGATGTTGAAAAGAAACCAGCAAGCAAGCACCGGCGTTAAAACCTATTATATGTCTTATATAAGAGTTTAAGCAGTCTCACGTTTTGCATCAAGCATTAAAAATACCTATATAAATCAATGACTTATGATTATTCATCGCTATCCCTGCCTCATCAGCTTGGCACAACAGCCGCCAGAGGTATCCAGAAAACGATTTGAATTTTGTATGGTGAAAACTGGTTTCTCGGCGCGTTGGCAAGCGGCCTGCGCAACAAAACGCGCTTCAAGAACCTGTTTTCAGCTGGGCTTCGCGCCTGAAAAAAACAACATTTCAGAGGAGAAACCGTCGATTTTGTCTATGAAAACAGCGTTTTCTACCTTAGGATAGCGGCTGCCGACAAAAACAAAAAACAAGGCGGCGTTTCACTCACTTCTAGAAGGAAATTGAAAATGGCAACTGCAAAGAAAGCGGCTAAAAAAACCGCACCGAAGAAAGCCCCTGCAAAGAAAGCCGCAGCTAAAAAAGTTGTAGCCAAAAAAGCACCGGCTAAAAAAGCCCCAGCTAAAAAAGCGCCTGCCAAAAAAGTCGTCGCTAAAAAAGCACCGGCCAAAAAAGCAGCTGTGAAGAAAACAGCCGCCAAGAAAGCACCTGCTAAAAAGCGCACGCCCAACGCTGCGTTCATGAAGCCTCTGACCCCTAGCGCCGCCTTGGCCGCTGTGGTGGGTGCCAATCCCCTGCCCCGCACCGAGGTGGTCAGCAAACTGTGGGTCTACATCAAGAAGCACAGCTTGCAAGACAAGTCCAACAAGCGCAACATCAATGCCGACGACAAACTCAAAGCTGTCTTTGGCAAAGCGCAAGTCACCATGTTTGAGTTGGCGAGCCTGATCGGCAAGCACCTGCGTTGATCAACGCTCACATGTGAAAAAGGCCGCGTCAGCGGCCTTTTTTCATGCGGAGGCGAAATGTAGCCGCCGGGGCGAACAACCGGGTGTCAAGCGGCGGGCGTGGCCGCAAACATGAATTCCCCTGGTGCTCGAATCGGATCCACCGAGATCGAGATGTGGTCGTTCGGCATGAACTTGCCCTCCAGCAGCAGCTTGGACAACGGGTTTTCAATCCGTTGCTGAATGGCGCGCTTGAGCGGGCGCGCCCCAAAGATCGGATCAAACCCCACCTTGGCCAGCTCTTGCAGCGCCGCCGTACTGACCGCCAAATGCAGGTCCAAGCGCAACATTCGCTCACTCAAAACTTTGAGTTGAATCTCGGCAATCTTTTCAATCTGCTGCGCGTCCAGCGAATGGAACACCACGGTCTCATCAATGCGGTTCAAGAACTCGGGTCTGAAATGGTTTTTCAACTCGTCCCACACGGCGTCTTTGATGTCCGCGGCGTCTTGGCCGACCATGCTTTGGATGATTTTGGAGCCGATGTTCGAGGTCATGGCGATGACGGTGTTTTTAAAGTCCACCGTGCGGCCCTGGCCATCGGTCAGGCGACCGTCATCCAACACCTGCAGCAAGATGTTGAACACATCCGGATGGGCTTTTTCAATCTCGTCCATCAAGATGACCGAATACGGTTTGCGGCGCACGAGCTCGGTGAGGTAGCCACCCTCGTCGTAGCCCACGTAGCCCGGGGGCGCACCAATGAGTTTGCTGACCGAGTGCTTCTCCATGAACTCGCTCATGTCGATGCGGATCAGGTGGTCTTCACTGTCAAACAAAAAGCCGGCCAAAGCTTTGCACAGCTCGGTTTTGCCCACACCGGTGGGCCCCAAGAACAAGAACGAACCTGTGGGTCGTGACGGGTCGCTCAGGCCCGCACGCGAGCGGCGAATGGCGTTGGACACAGCCACGATGGCTTCGTCTTGCCCCACCACCCGCGCATGCAAACGCTCTTCCATCAGCAAAAGCTTTTCGCGCTCACCCTGCATCAATTTGGACACCGGAATGCCAGTGGCGCGGGCCACGACTTCAGCGATTTCCTCGGCACCTACCTGTGTTCTGAGCAAACGGGTGCCCTGCTTGGCGGTGTCCCAGTTGTCTTCGCTGGCATTGGCGTCTTTGAGGCGCTTTTCCAACTCGGGCAACTTGCCGTATTGCAGCTCGGCCACTTTGTTGAAGTCGCCTTGGCGTTTGAATTCTTCCATTTGAATGCGGCAGCGTTCAATCTCTTCTTTGATTTGCGCGCCGCCTTGGGCCTGCGATTTCTCGGACTTCCAAATGTCTTCCAAGTCGGCGTATTCTTTTTGCAGCTTGACGATCTCTTCCTCGATCAAGGCCATGCGTTTGATGGACGCATCGTCTTGTTCCTTGCGCACCGCTTCGCGTTCAATCTTCAATTGAATCAGGCGCCGATCGAGCTTGTCCATCACCTCGGGCTTGGAGTCGATTTCAATTTTGATTTTGGCGGCGGCTTCGTCAATCAAGTCAATCGCTTTGTCGGGTAAGAAACGATCGGTGATGTAGCGGTAGGACAGCTCGGCAGCTGCGACGATGGCCGGGTCGGTGATTTCAACGCCGTGGTGCACCTCATACTTTTCTTGCAAGCCCCGCAGAATGGCGATGGTGGCTTCCACCGAAGGCTCATCGACCATGATTTTTTGGAAACGCCGCTCCAGGGCTGCGTCTTTCTCAATGTATTTGCGGTACTCGTCCAAGGTGGTGGCACCCACGCAATGCAACTCGCCACGCGCCAACGCAGGCTTCAACATATTGCCCGCGTCCATCGAGCCCTCGGCCTTACCGGCCCCCACCATGGTGTGGATTTCATCGATGAACAAAATCGTTTGCCCTTGGTCTTTGGACAATTCGTTCAACACCGATTTCAAACGCTCTTCAAACTCGCCGCGAAATTTCGCGCCGGCCAACAACGACGCCATGTCCAAGGACAACACCCGTTTGCCTTTGAGCGAATCGGGCACTTCGCCTGCCACGATGCGTTGCGCCAAGCCTTCCACAATCGCGGTTTTGCCCACGCCTGGCTCGCCAATCAACACCGGGTTGTTTTTGCTGCGCCGTTGAAGCACCTGGATGGCGCGGCGGATTTCATCATCGCGGCCAATCACCGGGTCGAGCTTTCCGGAGCGCGCACGCTCGGTCAAATCCATGCAGTATTTTTTCAGGGCTTCGCGCTGGCCTTCGGCTTCGGCCGAGTTCACTTTCTCGCCACCGCGCAGAGCATCCACCGCCGAGGACAAACTTTGGCGTGTCAGGCCGTGTTGTTTGGCTTTTTGCGCCAAGTCGGATTTCGCGTCACTCAGGGCCAACAAAAACAACTCGCTGGCAATGAACTGGTCACCGCGCTTCATCGCGTCTTTTTCGGCAGCTTGCATCAAGGAGATGAGATCGCGCCCGACTTGCACCTGCTCTTGGCCTTGCACCTGGGGCAGCTTGTTCATGGCCTCTTCAGCGTCTTTCAGCAAGCCGGCAATATTCACCCCGGCACGCAACAACAGCGCACGCGGTCCATCGTCTTGGCGCAACAAGGCCACCAACAAATGACTGGGTTCGATGTAAGCATGGTCTGCACCCAAGGCCAATGTCTGGGCCTCAGCGAGGGCTTCTTGAAACTTAGTGGTTAACTTGTCAACACGCATCGGGACCTCTTGATTGAGAGACTACACAGAACACGTGAGGCAATGCGGGGCTATTTCAAGGCCTGGTGTTCAGCTGCCCGATGCGTTGCTGATTTGGATGCCCCAACGTGCCAAGGCTTTGTCGTCGGACACCCGGGCATCAACCCAGCGGTGGCCGCCGGGCGTGGCTTCTTTTTTCCAAAAGGGGGCTTGCGTTTTGAGGTAATCCATCAGGAATTCGCAGGCCTGAAAACTTTCACCTCGGTGGGCCGAAGTGACAGCAACCAAGACGATTTGATCCAGGGGTTGCATGAGGCCCACCCGGTGAATGACACGGGCACCGAGGATGTCAAAGCGCTCAGCGGCCTCGGCCATCATGCCCTGGATGGACTGCTCGGTCATGCCGGGGTAGTGCTCAAGTTCCAGCGAGGACACTTGGTCGCCTTCGTTGCGGTCGCGCACGGTGCCGATGAAGGAACACACCGCGCCTACCGCTGGTTGCGCGGCCCTCAGCTGCGCCACCTCGCGGCTCAGGTCAAAGTCTTCGGTTTGAATGTGAACCGTGAAAGCCATGCTCAACCGCCCGTCACAGGGGGAAAGAACGCCACTTCGGCGTCTGGCAGCAAGAGGGCATCGCCATCACAGACCTTCTGGTTCATGGCCATGCGAATCGCTTTGCCCAAACCCAACGCCTGGGCATAAGGCTCGCCACGGGCGATCAGCTCTTGGCGCAAGTCGTCCAAAGTGGTGGCCGATGTGTCCACCTGCTCTTGGCTTTGCGCCAATTGTTCGCGCACCGAGGCGAAATAGCGGAGAGTGATCTTCATGACATCCAGTGAGAGAAGGGAATGAAATCAACCATATCACCAACCGCAATCGTGCGGCCAGGTGGGTTGTCGATCAAGCCATCGCCCCACACGGCCGAGGTGAGCACGCCCGAGCTTTGGTTCTCGAACAAGTCGAGGCCGCCTTGGGCATTGCGCCGAACCCGCAAAAACTCGCGGCGTTTGTCGGCGCGTGGCCAAACGAAATCGGCACGCATGGCGAAGGGTTGAAGCTTGGTGGATGAGACGCCTTGCAAAGCACTGACAAAGGGGCGCACCAACAACATGAAGGTGACCAGGCTGGACACCGGGTTGCCGGGCAAGCCGATGAAATGCGCGGTGCTGCTGTCTGCGCGGCGCAGTTGGCCGAAGGCAAAGGGCTTGCCAGGCTTGATGGCCAAGGCCCACAAATGCAATTCGCCCAAGGCCTGCACCGCCGGTTTCACATGGTCTTCTTCGCCCACGGACACACCGCCGCTGGTGAGGATCAGGTCGTGCTGCTGCGCGGCTTGCGCCAACATGGCTTGGGTGGGCGCCAGTTTGTCGGGCAAGTTGCCCAGATCGGTGACCAGGCAACCCAAGCGCTCGAGCAATGCGCGCAGGAAAAAACGGTTGGAATTGAAAATGGCACCAGGGGGCAACTGCTTGGGCGCGAGGTCGCCGGGCATGACCAGTTCATCGCCGGTCGACAAGAGCGCCACACGCGGGCGCGCATGCACGGGCAACTGCGCCATGCCAATGCTGGCCGCCAGCCCCAACGAGGCGGGGGTCAAGCGCAAGCCCTTGGGCAACACCACTTGGCCCAGGCCGATGTCTTCGCCTTGTTGGCGGATGCACTGCCCCGGTTTGGGTTGGGCTTTGATGTGCACCCGGCCATCGTCCAAGGCCTCGCATTCTTCTTGCATGACCACCGCATCGGCACCGTGCGGCACAGGTGCGCCGGTAAAGATGCGGGCGGCATGACCGGCTTGCAATTCTGAGGGTGCGCTGCCTGCCGGTATGCGCTGGCCCAGTTGAAGCACACCCGCTGCTTTGGTCCAGTCTTCGCAGTTGAAGGCATAGCCGTCCATCGCCGAATTGTCGAAAGAAGGCACGTTGAGTTCGGCCACGCAGTCTTGCGCCAACACACGGCCATCGGCTTGCATGGTGGCCACGTGCTCGACGGCGCCCAGCGGGTGGGCATGGCCCAGCAATTGCGCCAAGGCGTCATCCAAAGGGAGCAGCGAGGGCTTGTTCATGGCGTGGCGCAGTGTTTTTCAATGAAGGACTTGATGCGGCCAACATCGGTCGACATGACTTCCACGCGCTGGGGCAGGTTTTCCAGATGCGCAAACTTCGGTGGCATGTCGGGGCTGCGGCCCAGGGCTTCCAAGATGGTGCTTTCAAACTTGATGGGCAGCGCGGTTTCCAGCACCACCATGGGGGTGTCGGGCTGCGCCCATTCTTTGGCCACCTTGATGCCGTCTGCGGTGTGGGGGTCGAGGATTTGACCCTGCTGCGAGGAGGCCGCGCGTATGGTGTCCAAGCGATTTTGATGGGTGCTTTTACCGCTTTGGAAGCCGTACTGCTGTACAGCTTGATTGAAAAACGGCTCATGCGCCAATGAAAATTGGCCCTTGGCTTGCAATTCAGGGCCGAACAACTGCGCCGTTTTTTCAGCGTTGCGACCCGTTAAATCGAAGATGAATCGCTCGAAATTGCTGGCTTTTGAAATATCCATCGAGGGGCTGGAGGTCTCAAAGGTGTGGCTGCTTGATCGGACTTTGTAAATGCCTGTGCGGAAAAATTCATCGAGCACATCGTTCTCATTGGTGGCCACCACCAAATGGTCAATGGGCAAACCCATCATGCGGGCCACATGCCCGGCGCAGACATTGCCGAAATTGCCACTGGGCACGGTGAAACTGACGCGCTCTGCATTGGACTTGGCCACCTGAAAATAAGCGGCAAAGTAATACACAACTTGGGCCAACAAACGCGCCCAATTGATGGAATTGACCGTGCCAATTTTGTAGTGACGTTTGAATTCAAGGTCGTTGGACACGGCCTTGACCATGTCTTGGCAATCATCAAACACACCTTCCACAGCGATGTTGAAAATATTCGGGTCTTGCAAGCTGAACATTTGCGCTTGCTGGAATTTGCTCATGCGCCCGTGCGGGCTGGTCATGAACACCCGCACGCCTTTTTTGCCGCGCATCGCATATTCGGCGGCACTGCCGGTGTCCCCCGAGGTGGCGCCCAAAATATTCAATTCAGCTGAGCGGCGGTTCAATTCATATTCAAACAAATGGCCCAACAACTGCATGGCCATGTCTTTGAAAGCCAAGGTGGGGCCATTCGACAGTTCCAAAATGAAGATGTTTTTTTCAAAGGTCCGCACGGGCGCAATCAGGGGCGAACCAAAAACATCTGCGGTGTAAGTCTTCTGACACAGCGCGCGCAAATCATCGGGCGGGATGTCGTCAATGTACAAACGCAGAATTTCAAACGCCAAATGGGCATAGCCCTGGGTCTCGAAAACTTGGCGCAAGGCCACAAGCTGCTGGGTATCCAAGACGGGGTAATGGGTTGGCAAATACAAGCCACCATCGGGGGCCAAACCCTCTAACAAGATGTCACAAAAGCGTTGCTTGGAAGCATGGCCCCGGGTCGAGATATAAAACATCAGCTCAAATCTTCCTTGCGAATGCGAATCACGGGATGCAACACCGTGGGCAATTGCTGAATTTTTTGAATGGCCGCGTTCATCACCGCTTCTTGAGCCACATGGGTGAGGATGATCAACTCGGTTTGTTCATGGCCTTGGGATGCTGGTTGCTGCAGCATGGCATCAATGCTGATGCCAAATTCAGCCAGCACGCCGGTCACGTTGGCCAACACGCCGGCCTGATCGGCCACACCCAAGCGCAGGTAATGGCAGGTTTGAACGTCGTCGATGGACAGCACAGGCAGGTCTTGGATGGCAGATGCTTGGTAAGCCAAGTAAGGCACGCGGCTGGCAGCATCGGCGCCGCTCAAGCGGGCGATGTCGACCAGATCGGCAATCACTGCACTGGCGGTGGGTTCGCCGCCTGCGCCTTTGCCGTAATACAAGGTGGTGCCCACGGCGTCGGCTTTGACCATGACGGCGTTCATCGCGCCTTCCACATTGGCAATCAGGGACTTTTCAGACACCAGGCTGGGGTGCACCCGCAGCTCGATGCCTTGGGCGGTTTTTTTGGAGATGCCCAACAGCTTGATGCGGTAGCCCAATTGCTTGGCAAATTCGATGTCTTGCGCCTGCAATTGGGTGATGCCTTCGATGTACGCCTTGGCAAAGGGCATGGGAATGCCAAAGGCGATGGCCGACATGATGCTGACTTTGTGGGCAGCGTCGATGCCTTGAATGTCGAATGTGGGATCGGCTTCGGCATAGCCCAGCGCTTGCGCTTCTTGGAGGGCCACATCAAAACTCAGGCCCTTCTCGCGCATTTCGGTCAGGATGAAGTTGGTGGTGCCGTTGATGATGCCAGCCAACCACTCGATGCGGTTGGCGCTCAGGCCCTCGCGCAAAGACTTGATGATGGGAATGCCACCGGCCACGGCCGCTTCATAGCCCATCATCACACCCTTGCGTTGGGCAGCGGCGAAGATCTCGTTGCCGTGCACCGCCAGCAAAGCTTTGTTGGCCGTCACCACATGCTTGCCCGCCTCGATGGCGCTCATCACCAGCTCCAGGGCGATGCCATAGCCGCCAATCAATTCGATGACGATGTCGATCTCGGGGTTGGCGATGACCAGTTTGGCGTCGGCCACCACTTGGCATTCTGTGCCCACCAAAGCACGGGCTTTGGTGGTGTCCAAGTCGGCCACCATGGTGATGACCACGGCACGGCCCAAGCGGCGCTGGATTTCAGCTTGGTTGCGTTTCAGGACCTCGTAGGTGCCACTGCCAACCGTTCCCAGTCCCAACAGGCCAACTTGAATGGGTTTCATGCGCTTGCATTCTTTCGGTAGTGTTCTAAAAATTGAGCGATGCGGCCAATGGCCACACGCAAATCGTCTTCGTGCGGCAAAAACACGATGCGGAAGTGATCCGGGCTGGGCCAATTGAACCCCGTGCCTTGCACCAACAGCACCTTGGTTTCTTGCAACAAGTCGTTGATGAATTGCTGGTCGTCTTTGATCGGATACATCTTCGGATCGAGCCTGGGGAACATGTAAAGCGCGGCTTGCGGCTTGACGCAAGTGACGCCCGGAATGGCGGTGATGAGCTCATAGGCCAAATCGCGCTGGCGGCACAAACGGCCACCGGGTTTGACCAAATCGTTGATGCTTTGGTAACCCCCCAAAGCCGTTTGGATGGCGCTTTGACCAGGCACATTGGCACACAAGCGCATCGAGGACAGCATGTTCAAGCCTTCAATGTAGTCCTTGGCGGGTTTTTTGTCGCCTGACACCACCAACCAGCCGGCACGGTAGCCGCAGCTGCGGTAGCTTTTGGACAGCGAGTTGAATGTGAGGGTGAGGACATCTTTGGACAAACTGCCAATCGCCGTGTGGGTCACACCGTCATAGAGCACCTTGTCATACACCTCGTCGGCAAAGATGATCAAACCGTGTTCACGCGCCAAGTTGACAATGCTTTTGAGCAGCGCGTCAGAGTAAAGCGCACCTGTGGGGTTGTTGGGGTTGATGACCACAATGCCTTTGGTGTTGGGTGTGATCTTGGCTTTGATGTCTTCGATGTTGGGCATCCAACCATTGGCCTCGTCGCACATGTAGTGCACCGGTGTGCCACCCGACAAACTCACCGCCGCAGTCCACAAGGGGTAATCGGGCGCTGGCAACAGCAACTCGTCACCGTTGTTGAGCAAGGCGTTGGTGGCCATGACAATCAATTCGCTGGCCCCATTGCCCAGATAAATATCGTCGAGCAAAACGCCTTCAATGCCTTGCTGCTGGGTGTAATGCATGACCGCTTTGCGGGCTGCAAAAATGCCTTTGCTGTCTGAATAAGCGGCCGCACCGGGCAAGTTGCGGATGATGTCTTGTTGTATTTCTTCAGGGGCATCAAAACCAAACACAGCCAAGTTGCCGATGTTGAGCTTGATGATCTTTTGACCCTCTTCTTCCATTTGGCGTGCTTTGTCCAACACGGGGCCGCGAATGTCGTAGCACACATTGGCCAACTTGTTCGATTTTTGGATGGTTTTCAAAAGACACTCCGGTGGTACAGACGGCGTAAAACCTATAATTTGACCATACTTCTTGGCACTTTTTGGCTTTCAACCTGGACCTGCGATATGAAATTACAGCCCGATCGTGCAGACACTCTTTCCGTCACCGCCCATGGGCCGGGTTGGTTGGCCATCAACGGCGAACGCTTTGAACACAGCCTCTTGATCACCTCCGATGGGCAAAAGATCCAATGGCCGTGCGAGCAATTTGCACAACTTGCACCTGCGCACTTTGAGTTGCTGCTTGATTTGAGTGCTGAGATCATTCTGTTTGGCTCGGGCTCAAAACATCAATTTCTGCATCCCTCTTTGTACCAATCGTTGATTTCCAAAGGCGTGGGCATTGAATGCATGGACACCATGGCAGCATGTCGAACCTTCAATATCTTGGCAGCGGAGCATCGGCAAGTAGCAGCCGTGTTGCTCACCACGGATCAGCTTTGAATCGGTATTCGTTGGCGCGTCCAACGGGTCAGAAAGTTGCCAAAGATCGCCCGCAATTTTTCGAGATAAAATGCGTTTCCACCGAAGTTCTACTTCTGGCTCTCTAGGCATAACGGACTAAAACCATGGCGATTGTTGTCAATAAACACCTCCCCGAATTTGAAGCAAACGCAACCGGTGGCATCAAAGTGACCCATCAAACGCACGTGGGCCAAATCGTTATTCTGTATTTCTACCCCAAAGACAACACCCCTGGCTGCACCACGGAGGCCATGCAGTTCCGCGATAAATTCAAAGACTTCACCAAAGCCGGTGCCGTCATCTTTGGTGTGTCTCGTGACAACATGCGCTCACACGACAGCTTCAAAGAAAAACTTGAGCTCCCCTTTGAGCTGATTGCCGACACCGAAGAAAAAATGTGTCACATGTTTGGCGTGGTCAAAAACAAAATCATGTACGGCAAAAAAGTCAAGGGCATCGAGCGCAGCACCTTCTTGGTCGGTGCTGATGGCATCTTGAAGCAAGAGTGGCGTGGCCTGAAGGTTCCAGGACACGTCGATGAAGTCCTCAAAGCGGTCAAAGCACTGAAAAAATCCTCCACCGCTTCAGCCTGAATTCAATGCCGCTCCCCCCTGCCCCACGCAAGCGTGCAGACCAGATACGCTTGGGCGCGTCTAGCCCGCCAACACCATCCAGTGCGGTATCCACCCCAAATGACCGTGCAGATGGGGCCGCTTCAGCCTCTGACAGGCCGCGTCGCAACACCAGCAAGCCCGCTCTAACTGCCCGCAGCCCAGTCAAGGCATCCCCTGCCCATCAGGACGCTGGTCTATCGGCGACACCTCTGTTGACGCCCAAAGCCGCCAAAAAACCAAGTGGTCCGCGCAAGTTGTTCGTGCTGGACACGAATGTGCTCATGCACGACCCCATGTGTTTGTTCCGCTTCGAAGAACACGATGTGTTCTTGCCCATGGTGGTGCTCGAAGAGCTCGACAACCACAAAAAGGGCATGACCGAAGTGGCACGCAATGCGCGTCAAACCAGCCGCACCCTGGACGCCTTGGTCAGTGCCAGCCCTGACAACAACATCGAGCAAGGTTTGTCGCTCAGTGGCACAGGTCATGTCGAAGTCGGCGGCAAGCTTTTTTTCCAAACCACACCACTCACGGTTGAATTGCCTTCCAGCCTGCCGCAAGGCAAGGCTGACAATCAAATTCTCGGCGTGGTCCAGGCGCTGGGCCTGTTGCATGCACCTCGTCAAGTGGTGCTGGTCTCCAAGGACATCAACATGCGGGTCAAGGCCCGCGCCTTGGGATTGCCAGCCGAGGACTACCAAAACGACAAAACGCTTGAAGACGGTGACTTGCTGTATTCGGGCTCGATGGCGCTGGCACCCGATTTTTGGTCCAAGCAAGCGAAAACGGTTGAGAGTTGGCAAGCCAGCGGCCAGACCTTCTACCGCATTGGTGGCCCCGTGGTGGCCAACATGCACATCAACCAGTTTGTCTATTTCGAGTCCCCAGGTGAGCCGAGTTTGTACGCTCGCGTCACCGAGATTCGTGGCAAAACCGCGGTGATGAAAACCTTGCGGGATTTCAGCCACATCAAAAATGCAGTCTGGGGTGTGACCTCGCGCAATCGCGAGCAAAACTTTGCACTGAACATGTTGATGGACCCAGACATTGACTTCGTGACACTCACGGGTACCGCCGGCACTGGCAAAACCTTGCTGGCCTTGGCCACGGGTCTACTGCAAGTCTTGGACGACCGTCGTTACACCGAAATCATTGTCACGCGTGCCACCGTGAGTGTGGGTGAAGACATTGGCTTTTTACCTGGCACCGAAGAAGAAAAAATGGGCCCATGGATGGGTGCACTCGACGACAACTTGGAAGTGCTGGGCAAAACGGATACCAGCGCCGGTGAATGGGGTCGCGCCGCCACCAATGAATTGATCCGCAGCAAGATCAAAATCAAGAGCTTGAATTTCATGCGTGGGCGCACTTTCTTGAACAAGTTTGTCATCATTGACGAGGCGCAAAACTTGACGCCCAAGCAAATGAAAACTTTGATCACCCGCGCCGGCCCTGGCACCAAAATCGTCTGCATGGGCAACATCGCGCAAATTGACACGCCTTACCTCACCGAAGGCTCTTCGGGCCTGACCTTTGCCGTCGATCGCTTCAAGGGCTGGCCCCACGGTGGCCACATCACCTTGGCGCGTGGCGAGCGCTCTCGACTGGCGGACTTCGCCAGCGAAGTGCTTTAAAGCCTCAATAGTCGGTACTGCCGCCCGCGTAAGACTCAAACTTGGTAATCGGTTTGAGGAAGGTGAGTTTCACCGTGCCCGTTGGTCCGTTGCGTTGCTTGCCAATGATGATTTCAGCCACACCAGGCTCTTTCGAGTCTTTGTTGTAGTAGTCATCGCGGTAGATGAACATGATCACATCCGCATCTTGTTCTATCGCGCCCGACTCTCGCAAGTCGCTCATCATGGGGCGTTTGTCGGTCCGTTGCTCAACACCACGGTTGAGCTGAGACAAGGCAATCACGGGGCATTGCAGTTCTTTGGCCAGCATCTTCAAGCCTCGGGAAATTTCACCCAACTCGGTGGCGCGGTTGTCGCCATCCCCGCCGCTGCTGCCACTCATCAACTGCAAATAATCCACCACCACCAAGCCCAGCTTGCCGCAATTGCGGGCCAAGCGACGCGCACTGGCGCGAAGCTCGCTTGGCGTGAGTCCCGGTGTTTCGTCAATCGATAACGAGACGGTACGCAAACGCTCAACGGCTTCGGCCAAACGAGGCCATTCTTCATCTTGCAACTTGCCTGTGCGCAAACGGCCTTGATCGATTCGACCAATGGAACCAACGATGCGAATGGCCAATTGAGATGCGCCCATTTCCATCGAGAACACGGCCACAGGCAGACCTTCCTTGAGTGCCACGTTTTCAGCGATGTTGATGGCCAAGGCGGTCTTGCCCATCGACGGCCGAGCTGCCAGCACAATCAAGTCGCCGGCTTGCATCCCAGAGGTCATGCGGTCTAAATCGAAAAAGCCTGTGGGCACACCCGTGATGTCGTTGGGGTTTTGGGACATTTCTTCGACGCGGTCCAGCAACTCAACCACCAAGTTGCCCATCGATTGAAAGCCCTGACGCATGCGCGAGCCTTCTTCGCCAATGTTGAAGATTTTTTGTTCGGCCTCATCCAAGATGGTGGGTACCGGACGGCCATTGGTGTTGAGCGCGGTGGTGGCGATTTCATCGCTCACGCTGACCAGTTTGCGCAGGATGGCTCGCTCACGCACGATTTCTGCATAACGCCGAATATTGGCCGAGCTAGGCACATACTGCGCCAAGGAATTCAGGTAGGCCAATCCACCAATTTCTTCGGCCTTGCCCAAGCTTTGCAAGTTTTCGAAGACGGTGATGACATCGGCTGCGCGGTTGGCATTCACCAGCGTGCTGACCGCGGTGAAAACCAGACGGTGCTCGTACCGGTAGAAATCACTGTCGGACAGCAGGTCGCCGACCCGGTCCCAAGCACTGTTGTCCAGCAACAAGCCGCCCAAGACGCTGGCCTCAGCTTCTAATGAGTGGGGAGGAATTCGCAGCTGCGCCACCTGCCGATCCATGCTCGACAAGTCGTTTTCTTCGTTCGTCAATCCAACAGACATCAATGACCTTTTAAAAGAGCAATCCTATAGAAATGCACGAAATTTGTCATGGGATAAGGCTGTGCATAAGCCCTTCATAAGTACCCATTGGGTCTGTATAACTTTGCCACCCAAAGGCTTGTCCATGAAAAAAAAACCGCTCTGTGAGAGCGGTTTTTTCACAAGACGACAGTGTGATTGGATCAGGCTGTTTCGCCGTAGACAGACACTTTGATGTCCACCAAAACATCGGTGTGCAACGCCACGCTCACCTCGGAGTCGCCAACGATCTTGATGGGCCCATTGGGCATTCTGATTTGAGCTTTGGACACGGTGTAACCCGATTTGACCAATTCTTCGGCGATGTCAAAGTTGGTGACGGAGCCAAACAAACGACCATCCACACCAGCCTTTTGGGTGATTTTGACGGTGGTGCCGCTCAACTTCTCGCCTTGAGCTTGGGCAGCGACGAGTTTCTCGTGAGCCGCTTTTTCCAAATCAGCACGGCGAGCTTCGAATTCTTTGATGGCGGCTTCGGTGGCGCGACGCGCTTGACCGGAGGGGATCAAAAAATTGCGGGCATAGCCATCTTTGACTTTGACCACTTCACCCAGGTTGCCAAGGTTGACGACTTTTTCAAGCAGAATGATTTGCATGTTTTCGCTCCTTAGATTTTGTGTTGGTCGGTGTAAGGCAACATCGCCAAGAAACGCGCACGCTTGATGGCGGTGTTCAACTGACGCTGGTAAATGGCACGTGTACCTGTCAGTCGTGCAGGAATGATTTTTCCGTTTTCAGCGATGAAGTCACGCAGGGTATCAATGTCTTTGTAGTCAATTTCTTCAACGCCAGTGACGGTGAAGCGGCAAAAGCGCTTGCGCTTGAACAGCAAGGACTGGGTGTTGCGCTTGGGGCGCTTGTCTTTATTGAATTTTTTGAACGTGGCCATGAAAAAGGCTCCTAATTGTCAGTGTGAATACTTTGAATGTGGAAGATGACTGATTTTGATTTTTGCGTGGAAGCCAGAAAGCCGGTGAATCTGCAAAGTTTTTCCAGGGGCATTTGAATCATCTTTTCAGCCAGGGTTCCCATGGCAACAGACTTCAACAGCAATTGGATTTTTCTTTGCGTTCCCGCTTCTTCCAAGGTGGAATCGTGTTCGAGTTGGCAATCAACCACTGGCAAACCAGCTGGTGTGTACCTCGTTGCGGATATTTCAGCGATCCGTGCAACGATCTCGAAGCGATTCACATCTCCCAAGCTTGATCAGTTCAATCAGGCTTGAAACTCAGCGTGCTGTGTTTTACGAGCTTCTTCTCGTTCCACAGTTTTCATCATGAGTGAAGGGCTTGTTTCTGCTTTTTTCTTCAACACGGTCAGGTGGCGAAGAACAGCATCATTGAACTTGAAGGCATGCTCAAGCTCGCTCATGACGTCTTGGTTGGCTTCAATGTTCAGGCACAGGTAGTGGGCTTTGGCCAATTTGTTGATCATGTAGGTCAACTGGCGGCGACCCCAATCTTCAAGGCGGTGGACTTTGCCGCCGCCGTTGGTGATCAGGCTTTTGTAGCGTTCGAGCATGGCTGGAACTTGCTCGCTTTGATCGGGATGGATCAATAGCACGATTTCATAATGACGCATGTACTCTCCTTGTGGATGAAGCTACCCACAGCGTCATGCGTGGTGTAGCAAGGTGAAAACCCGACATTGTACGCCACTTTGTCGCAGTTCCTCAGCTCGTCGCCAAGGCCTGCCAGGTGGCCACCACGCTGTCGGGGTTCAGTGAAATGGATTCAATCCCCACCTCGACCAACCATTTGGCGAAATCTTGGTGGTCGCTTGGGCCTTGGCCACAAATACCCACGTATTTCGAATGCTTTTGGCAAGCTTGGATGGCCCGCAACAACATGAATTTCACAGCGGGGTCGCGTTCATCAAAGTCAGCGGCCAACAAAGGCATGCCAGAGTCGCGGTCCAGCCCCAGGGTCAATTGGGTCAGGTCATTGGACCCAATGGAGAACCCATCAAAGTAGGCCAAAAAGTCCTCAGCCAAGATGGCATTGCTGGGCACCTCGCACATCATGATGAGTTTCAAATCGTTTTCACCGCGACGCAGGCCATGCGCGGCCAACAAGTCCACCACTCGTTTGGCCTGCCCCAGGGTGCGCACAAAGGGCACCATGATTTGCACATTGGTCAATCCCATTTCACCGCGAACCCGGCGCAAGGCTTCACATTCCATCGCAAACGCTTCTTCAAATTCAGCGCTCAAATAGCGGGCCGCCCCTCGAAAACCCAGCATCGGGTTTTCTTCTTCAGGCTCATAGCGGCCGCCGCCAATCAATTTGCGGTACTCATTGGACTTGAAATCTGACAAGCGAACAATCACCGGTTTGGGCCAAAAAGCGGCGGCAATGGTGGCCACACCTTCGGTGACTTTGTCGATAAAAAATGCTTTGGGCGAAGCGTGTCCTCGGGCCACCGATTCAACCGCTTTTTTCAACTCGGAATCGATGTGGGGGTAATCCAAGATGGCTTTGGGATGCACCCCAATGTTGTTGTTGATGATGAACTCTAGTCGCGCCAAGCCCACACCCGAATTGGGCAGTTGCGCAAAGTCAAAGGCCAAGCTGGGGTTGCCGATGTTCATCATGATCTTGGTGGCAATGCTGGGCATGTCACCGCGTTGCATCTCAGAGACTTCGGTTTCCAACAAGCCGTCGTAGATGAACCCCGTGTCGCCTTCCGAGCAACTGACGGTGACCAAGGTGTTGTTCGCCAAGCGACTGGTGGCGTCGCCACAACCCACCACAGCCGGAATGCCCAGCTCGCGAGCGATGATGGCCGCATGACAGGTTCTGCCACCTCGGTTGGTGACGATGGCACTGGCTTTTTTCATCACGGGCTCCCAGTTGGGGTCCGTCATGTCGGTCACGAGCACATCACCGGCTTGCACCAAATCCATTTCGGCCAAACTGTTGACCAAGCGAACGGGGCCGGTACCGATTTTTTGACCAATGGCACGGCCCTCGGCCAACACGGTACCCACTCCTTTGAGTTTGTAGCGCAATTCCGCTTGACCTTTCATTTGACTCTTCACGGTTTCAGGCCGCGCTTGCAAGATGTACAACTTGCCATCCATGCCATCCTTGCCCCATTCAATGTCCATCGGACGACCGTAATGCGCTTCGATGAGCAAAGCGTATTGCGCCAATTCGGACACTTCATCATCGGTCAATGAATAACGGTTGCGCATTTCGGCAGGTACATCGGTGGTGTGGACCAATTTGCCCGTCGCCAGGCGTTGCGCCTCGCTTGCAAAATTCATTTGAATCAATTTAGAGCCAAGGCTGCGACGCACGATGGCTTTGTTGCCCGCACGCAGCATGGGTTTGTGCACATAGAACTCATCAGGGTTGACAGCACCTTGCACCACGGTTTCACCCAAGCCATAGCTGGAGGTGATGAAGACCACATCATCAAAGCCCGACTCGGTATCCATGGTGAACATCACTCCAGCGGCCGCCAGATCGGAGCGAACCATGCGCTGCACGCCAGCAGAAAGCGCGACATCGGCGTGGGCAAAGCCTTTGTGCACACGGTAACTGATGGCACGGTCGTTGTAGAGCGAGGCGAAGACTTCTTTGATTTTGTGAAGAATGTCGTCGATGCCCAAGACATTCAAAAAACTCTCTTGCTGTCCAGCGAAAGAAGCATCGGGCAAGTCTTCAGCCGTGGCTGATGAACGGACCGCATAGGAGGCCGCAGTGGCCTGGCCATTGAGCACCGCATAGGCCGCTTTGATCTCGGTTTCGAGTTCGATGGGAAAAGGTTGCGCCGTGACCCAAGCACGGATTTTTTCACCGGTGGCGGCCAAATCTTGCAAGTTGTCGGTATCCAAGGCATTCAAGGCGGCTTGGATACGTTCGTCCAATTGCCCGTGCTTTAAAAAAATGCGAAAAGCATGGGAGGTGGTGGCAAAGCCGGTGGGAACACGAACCCCACTGGGGAGTTGAGAAATCATTTCGCCGAGACTGGCGTTTTTTCCGCCAACCGACTCGACGTCGGACATTCTTAAGTTTTCAAAAGGTACGACCAAGGCGGTCGAATTGAAAAGCGCTGACATGGCAAGACTCCAAAAGTTAAAACGGGGTCGAGGCAGGCGGTGCTCGGTGGACGGCCTGCCTTGCACACGCGCAAACGCTGATGTTGTCTTGTTGTTGGAATGGACATCGGTTCGAGGCGGTGCATGTTGTAATTGGGTATCAGCCTATTTTAGGCTCCTAAAATTTGTTCGCCCTGGACTCGCCATGCCAACTCGCACCGTCTTTTTTGTATCCGATGGCACCGGCATCACTGCCGAAACCTTTGGCAACGCCATCTTGGCGCAGTTTGAAGTTCAACCCCGGCATGTTCGATTGCCCTTCATCGACTCGGTTGAAAAAGCCCAACAAGCCGCCGCTCAAATCAACGCCACCGCCGCAACGGAAGGAGTGAAACCGATTGTGTTCACCACCTTGGCCAAAGACGAGGTGTTGCAGGTGCTTGCAGAGGGCTGCAACGCACTGCTGATGGACATGTTCAGTACCTTTGTCAAACCGCTCGAACTTGAATTTGGCATCAAATCCAACCACCGCATTGGCCGCTTTTCGGACATCAGCAAAAGCCAGGCTTACCACGACCGCATCGAAGCCATCAACTTCAGTTTGGCGCATGACGACGGCCAAAAAAACTCGGATTTAGACAAATCAGATGTGATTTTGGTGGGGGTGAGCAGAAGCGGCAAAACACCCACAAGTTTGTATTTGGCGATGCAATACGGCCTCAAGGCTTCCAATTACCCGCTGATTCCTGAAGATTTCGAACGCCAACAATTGCCCCCAGCCCTCAAGCCCCACTTGAACAAAATTTTTGGACTCACCATCTTGCCTGAGCGTTTGAGTGAAATTCGCAATGAGCGCAGACCTCAGTCCAACTACGCGAGTTTGGACAACTGCAAAAAAGAAGTTCACGATGGCGAGGCCATGATGCGTCGGCACGGTATTCGATGGTTATCAACGACAACGAAGAGCATCGAAGAAATAGCCACCACCATCTTGCAAGAAATCCGCCCAGAAAGATTGACTTACTGAGCGGCCCGCCAGAGGTCAAAGACCCAAAGCAGCGATCCCCGCTTTGGCAATTTGGGCATCCTCATTGGATTTGACGCCACTGACGCCCACAGCACCAATCACCTGACCATCTTTGATGATTGGCACACCGCCCTCAAGCAGCGCTTCTATTGCAGGAGCACTCATGAAGGAATAGCGACCGGCATTGATCATGTCCTCGTAAATTTTGCTTTCGCGCCGTCCCATCGCTGCCGTGTGGGCTTTGGCTGGCGCGATGTGCGCAGAGACAGGCGCCGCGCCATCCAGTCGTTGCAGCCACAACAAGTGACCGCCGTCATCCACGATGGCAATCGTCACAGGCCAAGCGTGTTTGAGCGCCTCTGCCTCTGCAGCAGCGGCTATTTTTTTGATATCGGCCAATTCCAAAAATGATTTTGTTTGCATGCTTTACCACTTGAATTCAATGAACAAAGCAAGCATAACCCTTTTACCAAGTCACCCTTGAAAACGCTAGAATTGAGGCCATGTTCACCTTCTAAGGAGTGATGGTCATGAGCGAACAAATTCAAAATATCAGTTACCAAGACTTGAGTTCCGGCGCCGTCGAACGCAACAAGGTGCTGAAAAACACCTATTGGTTGCTGGCGCTGACCATGCTGCCCACGGTGCTGGGTGCCTGGGTTGGCATCAGCACGGGGCTGAGCTACGCCCTCTCAGGTGGCCTGGGGCTGATTGTTTTTTTGGCTGGCGCTTTCGGTTTCATTTATGCCATTGAAAAGACCAAGCACTCCTCCAAAGGCATTGCCGTTTTGATGGGTTTTACGTTTTTCATGGGCCTCATGCTCTCTCGCATGATCGCCATGGTGTTGGGGTTCAAAAACGGCACCGATCTGGTGATGATCGCTTTTGGTGGCACAGCCGGTGTGTTTTTCCTCATGGCCAGTTTGGCCACCGTCATCAAACGTGACTTGAGCGGCATGGGCAACTGGTTGTTTGTCGGTGCCATTGTGTTGATGGTGGGCAGCATCATCAACATATTTGTCGGCTCCTCCATCGGCATGATGGCCATCTCCATGTTGGCCATCGGCATCTTCAGTGCTTACATGTTGTATGACATCAAGCAAATCATTGACGGCGGTGAAACCAACTACATCAGCGCCACACTGGCCTTGTACATGGACTTGATCAACGTGTTCCAAAGCCTGCTGGCTTTGCTTGGATTGATGGGCGGCGAAAAAGACTAAGCACCACGCTTGGCAACTCCCTAAAGGCCTTTCGAGGCCTTTTTTTTATAGCCCTGTATGCCGCTTGCTTTTTCTAGGCCCTTCATCTGCTTGCTTTTTGAAGATCTAGACAGGCCTTTTATGTTTTTAAATTGAAAACAGCAATGCTTTCCACATGTGCAGTGTGTGGGAACATGTTCACCATGCCCGCCGCTGCGCATTCATAACCTGCGGTGTTGACCAACAAGTCGGCATCGCGGGCCAAAGTGGCCGGGTTGCAGCTGACATACACAATGCGTGAAGGTGCCTGCCATTGTGCTGATTCATCGGCTTTCAATGCGACCAAGGCTTTGATCAAGGCGAATGCACCCTCCCTGGGTGGGTCGATCAGCCATTTGTCGGCAGGGCCAAACGACTGCAAATCTTGGGCATCCATCTCAAATAAATTGCGTTCCTTGAAATCCACCTTGCACATCGCCTGAAGCTGCCGGTCCTCGGAGTCATGTCGTGAATTCAAGTCTTTGTTTTTTTGAGCCCAGTCCAGCAAGGACTGGCTGCCTTCTACGCCGATCACATGCTTGGCCAGGGTGGCCATCGGCAATGTGAAATTGCCTAAGCCGCAAAACCAATCGATCAATCGCTCGGTTGATTGGATGTCAAGCAGCCCCATGGCTTTGGAGACCAACACCTGATTGATGTGCGGATTGACTTGGGTGAAATCGGTGGGGCGGAAATGCATGGACAGCCCAAACTGGGGTAGCCCGTAAAAAAGCGATTCAGCCTTGGCACCATCCGGCAGCGCCAAGGGGTGAACCGAGTCAGGACCTTGGGGTTGAAGCCACCACTGCACACGGTGCGCCTGGGCGAATTGCTGCAGGCCATGGGTATCGGCAGCAGACAAAGGAAACAGGTGTCGCAAGATCAATGCGGTGACGGTGTCGCCGCAAGCCACCTCAATCTGCGGGCAGCTGTCTTTGGCATCCAAACCACCTATCAAGTCGCGAAGCGGCAACAACAAGTCGCTCACATGGGGAGGCAACACAGCGCAATTTTCCATGTCGGCCACATAACGGCTCTTGCGTTCATGAAAGCCAATCAAGGCTTTGGATTTTTTGATGACATAGCGAACCGACAAACGTGCACGGTACCGGTAACCCCAGTCCGGGCCTTGAATGGGACGCAAAATCTGCAAGGGTTTGACCTTGCCCAAATGCCATAAGTTGTCTTCCAACACCCTTTGCTTGACAGCGACTTGGGCTGACACATTCAGGTGTTGCATTTTGCAACCACCGCAAGCGCCCGCTTGCAAACCGAAATTCGGGCAATGGGGTTTCACACGCTGGGAGGATTCACGGTGAATCTGCTGCAAGCTGCCTTGCTCCCAGTTGTTCTTTTTTCGATGGATGTTGGCACTGACCACTTCAAACGGCAGCGCACCTTCAACGAACACCACCTTGCCATCGCTCCGGTGCGCAATGCCTTGGGCTTCCAGGTCCATGGATTCAATGGTTAACGGACTGTTTGACATATATGAAGCGCTTTGGCGTTGTGCTTAGCGAGGCGCCAGTAATTTAGCGGGATCGACAGGTTTGCCTAACTTCCTGATCTCGAAGTGCAATTTGACTTGCTCTGAATCCGAGTTGCCCATTTCTGCAATTTTCTGACCGCGCTTGACCTGTTGGTCTTCCTTGACCAGCAAGGTTTGGTTGTGGGCGTAGGCCGTCAAATACGTGTTGTTGTGTTTCAAGATCACCAGATTGCCGTAACCTCGCAAGCCCGAACCGGCATAAACCACTTTGCCATCGGCAGAGGCCAACACGGGTTCACCCAATTTGCCGCCAATGTCGATGCCTTTGTTTTTGGCATCATCAAAACCTGCCAGCACATTGCCTTGGACCGGCCACATGAATGTCAGTTGCTCCTCTGAAACCTCAGGGGCAGGTGTGTTTGCAGCAGGTGCTTGATTTTGAGGATTGGGTTTGGCTTCTACTTGGGAGCCCGCCACATTGCCAGGGGGTGTGACAGGTTTGACCACCACTTCTTCTGAGGCGGCATTGACTGACGGCGGCGCAACACGCAAGACCTGCCCCACTTCAATCAGGTTGGGGTTCTCCAAGGCGTTCCAGCGCATGATGTCGCGCCAATTTTGGCCATGGTCTAAGCCAATGCGTATCAAGGTGTCGCCTTGCTTGACTGTGTAGTACCCCGACTTGGCCGCTGGATCTGGTGCTGGTGCCGATGACGCCACAGCGGGGGCCGAAGTTGACGGTGTTGTCGTTGATTTAGTGGGTTGTTTCTTTTTGAACGTGGGATGATCTTCAACGGGGGCGGGTGAACTTCGCCCTGAACTGACGCAACCCGTCAAGGTCAATCCAAATATCATGATCAAACCCCCAAAGGCATGGGAGACCAAGGTGTCGAGAGATTTTTTCATTCAGATCACACCTGATTTGAGAGGAACAAAGTGCACTGGTTCTAACAAGGTTTGATGCAGCCCTGAAGAACGCTTGTCAATCACCACCAAGCTCTGGACGCCTTGCGCACCGGCCACAGGCGCCACAATGCGCCCGCCCTCGGCCAACTGATCGATCCAAGCTTGTGGGATGGCGTCACCACCAGCTGCTGCAATGATGCCTGCGAACGGCGCGCCCGCCGGGCACCCCAACATGCCGTCCCCCAAGATGAGATGCAAATTGGGAATGCGCATGGGTCGCAAATTTTCTTTGGCGTTGTCATACAAGCCTTTGATGCGCTCGATGCTGTAGACCTCTTGCGCAACCTTGCTGAGCAGCGCTGCTTGGTAGCCACAGCCAGTGCCAATTTCCAAGACCCGGCCCAGCTTGCCCGTGATCATCAAGTTGTTGCCTTGGCGCAAGAGTTCAATCATGCGCGCCACCACATTGGGTTTGGAAATGGTTTGTCCAAAACCGATGGGCAAACTGGTGTCCTCATAGGCTTGATTGGCGAGTGCACTGTCAATGAATTTGTGTCGCTCCACCGCACCGAGTGCGTTCAACACCATGTCGTCTTCAACGCCTTGTTCCATCAGTTTGCGAACCATGGCGGCACGAACAGTTTCTGAATCCAGGCCAAAACCTGAAGCTGCGATGGCTTGTTGCGGTGATTTCGCTTGGGCTTGGAGAGAGGCCGTCCAGGATTTGGAAGAAATGGGTTGCTTGGACACCGGCGCCACGGACGATTGCAATTTGGCCGGGAAGCTGGGTCTTTCTTTCATGCCTGCGGTGTCCAGTTGTCGATGGCAGTACGCCAAAACGGCAGCGCCTCATGGTCGGTGAGATCCACTTGCAAGGGCGTGATGGAGACGTGGCCTTGCGAGGTGACATGAAAATCGGTGTCATGCGCCTCATCTTTGGCGGCCCCAGCACTGCCAATCCAATACATGGTTTCACCACGCGGGCTTTGCTGGGTGATGACCTGTTGCGCGGGATGTCGCCGACCCAAGCGACACAGTTGATTCAAACCCAATTTCTCTTTGGGTAAGTTTGGAATGTTCACGTTGACCAGCCAAGGGGCTTGATTCAAGGAGGCGTCAGCCATCAGGGCCAAAACCAAGTCTTTGGCACGCTCAGCAGCATCGTCCAAATGGGTCCAGCCGCGCTCAACCTGGCTGAAAGCAATGGCTGGGATGCCCATCAGGTAACCTTCCATGGCAGCGCCCACCGTGCCCGAATAAATCGTGTCGTCACCCATGTTGGCACCGTTGTTGATGCCAGAAACAATCAAATCTGGTTTGTAGTTTAAAAGCCCCGTCAAGGCAATGTGCACGCAATCCGCTGGCGTGCCAGTGACGTATTTGAAACCATTCTCTGCATGCCGAATGTAAATAGGCGACTGCAAGGTCAAGGCATTGGATTTCGCACTGTTATTGTGTTCGGGGGCGATGACCTCAACCTGCGCGATATCTTTCAAGGCTTGGTACAAGGCGATAATGCCAGGCGCTTGGTAACCATCGTCATTGGAAATCAAAATTCTCATGCGTATCCTGGGAAAAATGTCATTGTAGGGGCCGCCCGGGTTGATCTGGCGCAGCCGTTTCAGTATTGAGAAGAATTTAGCTATCCACTTTTAATTTTTGAGGAATAAACCATGAAAGCTTGGCTTTGCGAGAACCCGGTTGGTGTACAAGCATTGAAGTGGACCGAACTGCCCACGCCCACGCCTGGGGCAGATGAGGTCCGGATTCGCATTCAAGCCGCCAGTTTGAATTTTCCCGATTTGTTGATCGTACAAAACAAATACCAAATGAAGCCTGCCCTGCCCTTTGTGCCGGGCTCTGAATACGCTGGCGTGATTGAAGCCGTCGGCAGTGAGGTGAAGCATTTGAAAGTGGGCCAAACCGTGGCGTGTTTGTCTGGCACCGGCGGATTCGCCACCCACACACTGGCGCCGGCCAAACTGTGCTTGCCACTCACGCCAAGCTTCAACGCCGTGGACGCTGCGGCTTTCATCATGATTTATGCCACCTCGTACCATGCCTTGGTGGACCGGGCTGAACTCAAGGCGGGTGAAACCGTGTTGATTTTGGGTGCTGCAGGCGGTGTAGGTTCCTCGGCGATTCAAATCGCCAAGGCGGTGGGTGCCAAAGTGATAGCTGCTGCATCCACAGACGAGAAATGCGCACTATGCCGCCAATTGGGCGCAGATGAAGTCATCAATTACACCAACGGCGACTTCCGTGAACAAATCAAAGCCCTCACCCAGGGCAAAGGCCCAGATGTCATCTACGACCCCGTGGGTGGTGAATTCTCCGAACCGGCATTCAGGTCGATTGCATGGCGTGGACGTTATTTGGTGGTGGGCTTTGCGGCGGGACCGATACCGGCTCTGCCTTGGAATTTGGCCTTGCTCAAAGGCGCGTCGATTGTTGGCGTTTTCTGGGGCGATTTTGCGAAGCGCGAACCATTGAAAAATGCCGAAATGATGGTCACCCTGACCGATTGGTATGAGCACAAAAAGATCAAACCCTTCATCGACAGCACCATGCCCATGGATCAGTTGATGCAAGCCTATGAGCGCATGAATTCAAGGGCGGTTCAAGGAAAACTGGTCATGGTCAACCCTGAATAACTGCGGGTCTCGTGTTCAGTGGCAAAATCTGAAACTCTCGTTCATGCATTGGTTCTACAAATGCATGGTTTGAATGGTGTATGACTTCATGTAAAGGTGCTTAATGGCTCAAATTCTGCAATCTCTTCTCAAAACCGTCATTGCTGGCGTGGTCTTATTGATCATCATCTTGCTTGTTGAAACATCCATTTCAGGCAACAGCATTCCCTTTAGCCATGCATGGGGCACGTTTGTGATGCGCTGGCTGCATGTGGCGTCTGGTGTCATGTGGATTGGTTTGCTCTGGTATTTCAATTTCGTGCAAATCCCCTCCATGCCCAATATTCCGGATGAGCAAAAACCTGCCATCAGCAAAGTCATCGCTCCAACGGCCTTGTTCTGGTTCCGTTACGCTGCTTTGGCCACGGTCATCACTGGCTTGTTGGTCGCTTGGATGCAAGGTTATTTGATGATGGCGCTCACCCTCCAGCCTGGCGTTGTGGCCATTGGTTTGGGGATGTGGATCGCCTTGGTGATGGCTTTCAATGTGTGGTTCATCATTTGGCCCAACCAAAAGAAAGCTTTGGGCATCGTCGCTGTTGAAGCGCCTGAAAAAGCCAAGGCAGCGCGTGTGGCCATGCTCACCTCACGTGTCAACACCATGTTGTCCATTTCCATGCTTTACATGATGGTGGCTCAACAAAACGCAGGACTTTGATGCAAATTCAAGGCTGAGCAAAAATCAAGCTCAAACCCTCAGTTGTTTATTCAGCTGAGGGTTTCTTGCTTCTTCGGGTTCATGAATCAGAGCCCACGTATCACCATGCTCAACACCTGCAATAGCAGCAAGAGCACCAGGGGGGATAAATCGATACCACCTACCAAAGGAAGCACACGGCGGATCGGTTTGAGCATCGGATCGGTTAATTGGTGCAAAACATATTGCGCAGGTGAAGCGGGTTGAATCCAACTCAAGACAGCTTGAATGATCAACAATGCGGTCAACAAGCTGATGATCAAGCTCAATGTATCAATGGTGAATAAAGACAACACATCACTGGTTTCAAAGTCACCCATCAAGGCCAATGATTTGACCAAGCTGAGCAAAAAGAGCACAGCCAAAGCGGGCAACAGCGAAGGCAAATCAAGTCGTTGAATACGCGGCAGAAACTGACGCAATGGCAATACCGCCCAATCAGTGAGCGCAAAAATAAAACGCCCTAGATTTGAACCGTTTGAATTGATATTGATTCGAAATAAAAAAGCGTAGAACCTGAATAAAAAACAAGCCGCGAATACATGTGCAATCGTCTGTAGGAGAAACAGCCCGATTTGTAAAAGCATGCTCAGGCGGCCAAGGATATTTTTTCAACGAAGCCCAGTTGATCCAAGGCAGCAGACAAATGGCCCACGCTGCGGTCAATGTGGTGCAATTTTTCCAACCCAAACAGGCCAATCCTGAAGGTCATGAAGTCTTTGGGCTCATCGCATTGCAGCGGAACGCCTGCAGCAGTTTGTAATCCAAGCGCCAAGAATTTCTGGCTGTTTTGGATTTGCGGGTCGGTGGTGTGACTGACCACCACTCCTGGTGCTTTGAAACCGTTGGCTGCAACACTCGCGATGCCACGGCTTTCTAACAAGTTGCGAACAGCCAGACCCAGATCGATTTGTTCTTGGCGAACCTTGTCAAAACCGTAGGCCTCGGTCTCTTGCATCACTTCACGCAAGCGGGTGAGTGCATCTGTCGGCATGGTGGTGTGGTATGAGTGCGAGCCATTCTCGTAGCTCTCCATGATTTGCAGCCATTTCTTTAAATCACAGGCAAAACTGCTGCTTTGTGTGGTTTCAATGGCTTTTCTAGCGCGCTCACTCAACATGACCATGGCGCAGCAAGGTGAGCCACTCCAGCCTTTTTGGGGCGCACTGATAAGCACGTCAACACCAGTGCTGTGCATGTCGACCCACATGGCCCCAGAGGCAATGCAATCCAATACCAACAGGCCTCCTACGGAATGAACTGCATCAGCCACTTGCTTCAAGTAGTCGTCTGGAAGGATCATGCCGCAGGAAGTTTCAACGTGCGGTGCAAACACCACCGCCGGTTTTTCAGACTTGATGGTTGCAACCACTTGTTCAATGGGGCAAGGGATCCAGGCCGAGTCCACAGCGCTAGTCAGCGGACGGGCTTTCAAAACAATGGTTTCTGAGGGAATGTGCCCCATGTCAAAAATTTGCGTCCAACGATAGCTGAACCAACCATTGCGAATGACCAACACTTTTTGTTGGCTGGCGAATTGACGGGCAACAGACTCCATACCGAAAGTGCCACTGCCGGGAACCAGCACGGAAGAATGGGCTTTGTAGACTGTTTTCAGAATTTTGGAGATGTCACACATCACGCCTTGAAAGCGTTTGGACATGTGGTTGAGTGCGCGATCGGTGTAGACAACCGAAAATTCCAGCAAGCCGTCTGGATCAATTTGAGGAATAAGTCCAGGCATAGTAGCTCCAAAAATCAATCAGAAGAAGAATTTGGGGTGGCTGATGGGGCTCGAACCCACGACAACAGGAATCACAATCCTGGACTCTACCAACTGAGCTACAGCCACCGTCTGAACAAATTATAACGAGCAAATAATGGGCGCCAACAACCCCTATCGGCCAAGCCCATTGCCCACAGGCTCGGGGGCTTTGATAACCACCTTCAAGCGATCTTTGAGCAAACTGAAGTATGCAAGATTCTCGGCCGTGGCCCAAGCTTTGGTGAAGCGCTCGATGGATTCAGGCGAAGAAACTGCTTCACTGGCGGGCACAACCTTGTTGATTTTGACCACGCCAAAACCTTTGACACCGAGATTCACGCTTTCAACCAGAGGCAATTTTTTCTCATCAACACGCATGGCCACGTCAACCAAGTTGGCTGGCAACTGCTGCGTTTGTTCGCGGGAGATGGTCACTGGCGCCTGCCATTGTCCAGATTCAGGCTTGGCGCGCCACTGCTCAAACTTGGCCTGGCCCTCGCTTTTGGCCAAGGCCAAAGATTTTTCTCTGAGAGCCGCTTGGACAACCAGCTGCTTGACCTCATCGAGGCTGAGCTGCGTAGATGGTTGATAGCGTGTGATGCGCGCAGAGACCAATTGATTGGGGGCGGTTTCAACAGCTTCCGTGTTGTGCTTGCGTGTGATGCTCTCTTGGGAAAAAATAGATTTGAGCAAATTGGGATGGGCCCAAACCACCTTGCCACCACCGTTGACTTCACGCGTGATGCCTTGGGCTGTTTGAAGCGGCAACTTTAATTTTTCAACAACCGCCCCAAAACCGTCGGATTGTTCATAGACAAGGTTGGAGAATTGCTCAGCCAGTTCGGCGTATTTCTTGCGCGCCAATTCCTTTTTCAACTCGGCCTCGAGTTGGGGGCGAACCAGTTGAAAATTACCAGCCGAAGCGGTTTTGATATCCGTCAGTCGGATGATGTGAAAGCCAAAGTCGGACTCCACAACTTCGCTGATCTCACCTTTTTTGAGGGCAAAAGCAGCATCCTCGAAAGGCTTGACCATGGCACCTTTGGCGAAGAAATCAAGATCGCCACCTTGGGGAGCCGATCCCGCATCTTCAGAAAACTTTTTGGCCAATTCGGCAAATTGATCTGGTTTTTGACGCAAGGTGCCCAGCAATTCAGTCGCCTTGGCTTTGGCTTTGGCACGATCAGCAGAGCTGCTGTCCTTGCCTGCATTGATCAAAATGTGACTGGCCCGGCGCTCTTCTTTGGCTGTCAAGGCGGCTTGGTTTTGATCAAAATAAGTCTTCAACTCCGATTCGCTGACTGCAATGGTTTTTTCAATGGAAGCCAAATCCAGGGTCACAAATTCAATGTCCGCTGTCTCAATGGACTTGTATTCATCAGCATGTTTGCTGAAATAATTTTTCACATCTTCATCTGTAGGCTTGGCCTGGTCGAGATAGTCAGAGGCTGAAAAAATCGCCACTTGAACTTCGCGCTGCTGCTTGAATGCCTTCATGGCAACATCGACTTGCGCTGGAAAAGAAACGGTGCTTTGGGTGACGCCATTCACCACTTGGCGCACGGACAAATCACCTCGCATGCGCGCTTCAAAAACATCCGGTGACATACCCTGTGCGGCCAACAATTGTTTGTATTTTTCAATGTCAAGTGTTCCGTCTGGCTTTTTCAGTGAAGCCAAGGCCTCCATTTCAGAAAGTGCTTGGGCAACCCGTTGGTCTGAAATGTTCAAATGAAGTTTTCTGGCCATCGTCTCAAGCACCTTGGTTTGAACCATTCTTTCCAAGACACCGTACTTCATGGCTGGCGTATCAAACATGCTGGGCTCGACACCAGGCATGGATGCGCGCATGCGATCGACTTCAACTTTGTGCGCTTGCTCCCATTCCTGCGTGGTGATTTTGAAACCATCAACCGTGGCAACCGTTTCGCCTTGGTCTTGGTAACTTTTATAGCCATCAATGCCAAACAACACAAATGAAGGAAAAATCAAGATGATCAGCAGGATCTGCATGATCTTTTTGTGGGTGCGAATGAAATCAAACATGGCGTGATTCTCTGAGAAAAGAAAAGGCGAACCTGGGTTCGCCTTAGAGTGGGTGGTGGGTGCTGACGGTCTCGAACCGCCGACCTACGCCTTGTAAGGGCGCCGCTCTACCAACTGAGCTAAGCACCCCACCTTATCCGCAGCTCAGTTCAAAGCGTCTTTCAATGCTTTACCTGGGCGAAACTTGGGAACTTTGGCAGCCTTGATCTTGATGGCGGCACCAGTAGCAGGATTGCGACCGTTGCGGGCAGCACGCTTGGTCACTTCAAAAGTGCCAAAACCCACGAGAGATACTGAGCCGCCTTTTTTCAAAGTGGCTTTGACAGCATCAATGGTGGATTCCAATGCACGTGTAGCAGCTGCCTTAGAAATATCAGCATGTGCTGCAATGTGTTCGATCAGTTCAGTTTTATTCACAAAGGTCCCCTTGACATCAGGTGTGATTTTTTGGTGGTTACGTTCAAAATGTTTTGCACTTAGAACAAAGGAATCGGTCAGATGAAAAACTTGTTGTTGACAAATCAATTGATCACACCAAGATTTTTTATCCGCCAACTTTCAACTAGCGCGGGGCTATTCTAGTAGGTTTTAAAAACATGCAGCGTCTGCGCTTGGCTTTATTTGGCATTTTCTTTGATAAAAGGCATGGCTTTGCGCAAGTAGTAAACCATGGACCAAACCGTCAATATGGCGGCAATCCAAATCAAGAAACGACCCCAGACACCAGTGTCAATGCCCCAACCTATCTGGGCGTCCAGCAACAAGAAAGGAATGGCCACCATTTGCACCGTGGTCTTGACTTTGCCAAGCATGTGCACCGCCACACTTTGATAAGCGCCAATTTGTGCCATCCATTCACGCAAAGAAGAAATAGCGATTTCGCGGCCAATGATCAGCAAGGCAACGATCACATCTACGCGTCCCAAATCCACCAGGACCAACAAACTGGCACACACCAATATCTTGTCTGCAACAGGGTCTAGAAATGCACCAAATGCAGAAGTTTGGTTGAGCTTTCGGGCCAAGTATCCATCCGCCCAATCGGTGAGCGCAAAAATAATAAACATCAACGTTGCGATGAGATTGCGCAGCGGCATCTCCAGCGGCCATTGGTATACCCACACCAAAAGTGGAATCGCGATGATGCGCGTCCATGTCATGAGGGTGGGAATGTTGAAAAACATGGTCCTAATCGTAGACGATCCGAGAATGCTGAACGCTGGCTTGGTTCGAAATCATGTTCAATGCAGCATCTGAGGGATAAAAGCTGGCTTTGGCGCCCAACTGGATTTCAACGGCGCTTTGGGGGCGATGAAGCTGCAAGCGAATTCCGAGGCCGGTTTGGGCCTCTGCACTGTGGCCCATGTCTGGTTTGGGAGGATGCTGCCTCACCAAGGCCCCCAAATCGGGCAAGCCCTGCACCACCGACAGTTGTAAATATTTACCAAATCGGCAGCGTGCGTCAATCAAATCCATGGCTTGAATCAAGCTCAAACGCAAGCCTGCATTGCGGCGATCAACTTGAACCTTGACCAAAGCAACCACCAACAAATCTTCTTTGAGTTGCAATTTATGTCGCAAAAAAACAGCTTCATCCGCGGTAACTTCCACCGCCATGCTCATGTCGTCCAACTCGAAGATGTGCAATTTGCCCTTGGCGGTGTTGATGGCCCGCTCACCCCGCACAATGCCTGACACCCATTGCGGTTCTTTGCTCTCGGACAACTCGGACAATTTTGTTTTCACAAATTGGCGGACTTCTGATTCTGTTTCTTCGAACAGGTGACCAGACAAATGAAAGCCTACCGCTGCTTTTTCAAGCGTGAGTTTTTCACGGACACCCCATGCGGCCGTTGGCTCCAGGGCTGGTTCATTTTTGCTCGAGCCATGCGCGTCTCCTGAATCAAACAGGCCCACTTGATTGGCATGCTCTGTTTGTGACTGCGCATAATCAAATGCCAAACCAACCGATGCCAATAATTCAGCCCGGTTGTCCCACAGCCCATCAAAAGCACCGGCTTTGATCAAGGCCTCCACAGTTCGCTTGTTGATGCTTGAACGGTCTACACGAGCGCAAAAGTCATACAAACTGTTGAAGTCACCGCCTTCATTGCGGGCTTGCACAATGGCTTCAATCGCTGACTGCCCGGTGCCTTTGATGGCGCCAAGCCCATACCGAATTCTGTTTTCTGAAACCGGTACAAAAGCGTAGACACCCGTGTTGACATCGGGGCGGTCAAATTGCAAGCCCATGGACTTGGCATCGTCGAACAAAATCTTCAACTTGTCGGTGTCGTCCATTTCAACCGTCATATTGGCGCAAAAGAATTCCGCCGTGAAATGAACCTTGATCCAAGCCGTGTGATAGGCCAGCAAAGAATAGGCAGCGGCATGTGATTTATTGAATCCGTAGCCCGCAAACTCTTCCATCAAATCGAATATCGCATCAGCTTGGTCAGTTGGAATGCTGTTCTTGGCAGCGCCTTCGCGAAAAATAGACCGGTGCAATGCCATCTCTTCGGCTTTTTTCTTGCCCATGGCCCGGCGCAACAAATCGGCACCCCCCAAGGAGTACCCGCCCAACACTTGGGCGGTTTGCATCACCTGCTCTTGGTACACCATGATGCCGTAGGTTTCGGACAGGATGGGCTCTGCCAGTGGATGCGGATAGGCCACGGTTTCTCGCCCATGTTTGCGGGCGACAAAACTGGGAATCAAGCTCATGGGGCCTGGTCGGAACAAGGCGTTGAGCACAATCAAATCTTCCAAGCGCGTGGGCTTGGCGTCCTTGAGCATGGCTTGCATGCCGCGGCTTTCAAACTGAAACACCGCTTCTGTTTTGCCATCGGCAAACAACTGGTACGTGGGTGCATCGTCCAATGGGATGTCTTCATATGAAAACGAGGCCCGCGATGGATGTCGCTGCACAATGAAGTTTTTGGCCATCTCCAAAATGGTCAATGTGGCCAAACCCAAGAAGTCGAACTTGACCAAGCCAATCGATTCCACATCGTCTTTGTCAAATTGACTGACCGCCGCAGGGCTGCCGGGTTGTTGGTACAGCGGGCAAAAATCCGTTAATTTGCCAGGCGCGATCAAGACACCACCTGCATGCATACCAACGTTGCGTGTCAAGCCTTCGAGTTTTTGCGCCAAGTTCAGCAAGATTTTGACTTCGTCTTCTTGCGCCAAGCGTTGCGCCAACATCGGCTCTTGTTCAAGCGCAATCGCAATCGTCATGTGCTGACCGGGTTTGTTGGGAATCAGCTTGGACAAACCTTCGCAAAAGGGGTAGCTCATGTCCAAGGTGCGACCGACATCTCGAATGGCGGCACGAGCCGCCATGGTGCCGAACGTGACAATCTGACTGACGGCCTCGCGTCCGTATTGGTTCTTCACATAATCAATCACGCGATCACGATTGGTTTGACAAAAGTCAATATCGAAATCGGGCATGGAAACCCGCTCAGGATTGAGAAACCGCTCAAACAGCAAGTTGTAGCGCAACGGGTCCAGGTCGGTGATGTTCAAGGCGTAGGCCACCAACGAACCGGCCCCAGAGCCTCGGCCTGGCCCCACCGGACAGCCATTGTTTTTGGCCCAATTGATGAAGTCGCTGACGATCAGAAAGTAGCCGGGAAAGCCCATTTTCAAAATCGTTTCGATTTCGAAATTCAACCGGTCTTCATAAACAGCGCGATTTTCCTCTCGAACGACATCGTTCGGAAAGAGATGCCGAAGTCGATTTTCCAAGCCCTGAAATGAAACGGTTCTGAAATAGTCATCGGTTGGAATCGGAGCGCCATCGACGATGGGGGTTGGAAAAGCAGGCAGCTGGGGCTTGCCAAGGGTCAGATTGAGGTTGCAACGCTTGGCAATGGCATGGGTGTTTGCAAGGGCTGCCGGCAGGTCCACAAACAAGGAGGCCATGTCCGCCGCACTGTGGAAATACTGCTGTTTGGTAAAGCGTTTGGGGCGCTTGGGGTTGCCCAGTATTTCACCTTGAGAGATGCACACCCGCGCCTCATGCGCTTCAAAGTCTTCTTCGTGAATGAACTGAACCGGGTGGGTGGCGACAACGGGAAGACCGAGTTCAGTCGCCAAGTCCACGGCGGCACTGATGTAGCGCTCGTCATCAACCCGGCCCGCTCGCTGCAACTCCACATAAAAACGGTTGGGAAAAAGTTGACTGAACTTTTCTGCAAGCGCTCGCGCACGGGCTGGGTTACCTGCTAGCAACAGTTGGCCAACCGGGCCCTGCTGCGCCCCTGATAAAGCCAGCAGACCTTCGGTCCGTTCAGGTTGAAGCCAACGCCAATCGATGGCGTTGTGCGTTTTCTCTGGTGATTGCGTCCAAAGCTTTGTCAGCAAATCACACAAGTTCAAGTAGCCTGTCGTGTTTTGAACCAACAGCACTATTTTGGAGGTCTCGCTGCCCCATTCTTCATCGGGACCGATCAAGGCAACTTCAGCGCCCAACAAAGGTTTGATGCCTTGCTGACGACAAGCGGAATAAAATTTAACGGCCCCAAACAGGTTGTTCAGATCGGTGATGGCCAGTGCGGCCTGTCCATCCGCTTTGGCTGCAGCAACCACATCGTCGATTCGACAGGTCCCATCAGCCACAGAAAATTCAGTATGAAGGCGCAGATGTACAAACATGGGACCCATTCTAGGCAAGAACCATGGGCTTGCAATCCTTTGGGACGCAGGACATCAATTGCCTTTAGAATGCCGCAAAACCAAGGACTCTCATGGCAAGCAATCTCATTCAACACGTTTCTGATGCAACTTTCGAATCAACTGTTTTGGGTTCGAAGCAACCTGTATTGGTTGATTTTTGGGCCGAATGGTGTGGCCCCTGCAAAATGATTGCGCCGGTCTTGGATGAAGCCGCCAGCACCTACGATGGCAAGCTTCAAATCACCAAGATGAATGTGGATGAAAACCGAGACATCCCCGCCAAATTCGGTATCCGCGGCATTCCCACGCTGATGCTTTTCAAGGACGGTCAGTTGGCTGCCACCAAGGTGGGATCCTTGAGCAAAGCCCAGCTGACGGAGTTCATCGACCAACAATTGGCCTCCTGAAACCTCATTTTTTTCCTGTCATAATCCAATTCATGCGCTAGCCAGCGGCCTACAGCTGGCTAACAGCGCCCTTCAAGCCGCTGCCCTTCAAGCAGCGCACCCCTCCCCCCCTTTTTTTGCTTTCTAACTCCCCTTGGAGTAACCCCATGCACCTGAACGAACTCAAAGCACTTCACGTCTCCGAAGTTTTGAAGCAAGCCGAAGAGCTTGAAATTGAAAACACGGGACGCATGCGCAAGCAAGAGTTGATGTTTGCCATCATCAAAAAACGGGCCCGTGCTGGCGAACAGGTGTTCGCTGATGGTGTGCTTGAGATCTTGCCCGATGGCTTTGGCTTTTTGCGCAGCCCGGACACCAGCTATACCGCCAGCACTGACGACATTTACATCAGCCCCAGCCAAGTGCGCCGATTCAACCTGCACACAGGCGACATGATTGAAGGCGAAGTGCGCATCCCTAAAGACGGCGAACGTTACTTTGCGCTCACCAAACTTGATCAAGTCAATGGCGACTTGCCTGAGAACAACAAACACAAAGTGATGTTTGAAAACTTGACGCCACTGTTCCCCAGAGAACAGATGAAGCTCGAGCAAGACATCAAAGGCGATGAAAACATCACCGGCCGCATCATTGACATCATTGCACCGATTGGCAAAGGCCAACGCGCCTTGTTGGTGGCGCCGCCCAAGAGCGGCAAAACCGTGATGATGCAGCACATCGCCCACGCCATCGCCGCCAACTACCCCGACAGCCACATGATGGTTTTGTTGGTCGATGAGCGCCCTGAAGAGGTGACTGAAATGCAGCGCTCGGTGAAAGCTGAAGTGATTGCATCGACCTTTGATGAACCAGCGGCGCGCCATGTTCACGTGGCAGAAATGGTGATCGAACGCGCCAAGCGTTTGGTGGAGTTGAAGAAAGATGTCATCATTTTGCTCGACTCCATCACACGACTGGCGAGGGCCTACAACAATGTGGTGCCCAGTTCTGGCAAGGTGCTGACCGGCGGTGTGGACGCCAATGCACTTCAAAGACCCAAACGTTTTTTTGGTGCCGCACGCAAAGTAGAAGAAGGTGGTTCGCTCACCATCATTGCAACGGCCTTGATCGACACGGGCAGCCGCATGGACGAGGTGATTTTTGAAGAGTTCAAAGGCACGGGCAATTGCGAGATCCATCTGGACCGCCGCCTCTATGAAAAACGCGTGTTCCCCGCCATCCAACTCAACCGCAGTGGCACCCGCCGCGAGGAATTGCTGTTGGCCCCTGAAATCCTGCAAAAGTCCAGGATATTGCGACAATTTATTTACAACCTGGATGAAATTGAATCCATGGAGTTGATGTTGAAGAACATGAAGGCCACCAAAACAAACGTCGACTTCTTCGACTTGATGCGCCGCGGCGGTTGAGTTTCTGAATAAGGCATAATCTTGGGTTGCGAAAAGTGCAAGGGATTGGCTCTTGTGGCTATCGAATTGATAAAGGAAAGAATATGAAAGAAGGCATTCACCCCGAATACCGCGAAGTCTGTTTCCAAGACTTGTCCAATGGTTTTAAATTTGTCACACGCACCTGTGCCAATACCAAAGAGACCATCAAAATGGAAGACGGCCGCGAACTGCCCTTGTTCAAGCTGGACACGTCCAGCGAATCGCATCCCTTCTATACCGGCACACAGAAATCTGTGGACACCATGGGTGGACGTGTTGAGCGCTTCCGCAACAAGTACGGAAAATCAGCCGCCAAGTAATTGGAGGCCCTCCAAAAAAAGCAGCTTCAACGCTGCTTTTTTTTCGCCTGACGATCTGCTTGTGTCAAACTCATCATCGTGAATACGCCCTCACCCGCCTTGATCTCTCAGCGTGCTGTTCGACGCTTTCCCCGGTTTGCGCTCATCTTCATCTGCCTGCTCTACGTGTTGGCTGGTTTGTGGGGTCATGATCCATGGAAACGTTTGGATGTGACTTCATTTGGTTACATGTGGGCGCTGGCTCAACAGAAAACAGATTTTTTCAATATCCAAATGGCTGGTCTGTCGCCCGACCCAGATGCCTACTTGCCTTACTGGATTGGGGCTTGGAGTATCCAATGGCTGGGGCAGATCATCCCTGCTGAATTGGCCGTCAGGGTGCCCTTCAGTTTGTTGAGTTGGGCCAGCATGGCGTTCATTTGGTACGGTATTTATTACTTGTCCAGAAATCCGCAAGCACAACCTGTGGCGTTTGCTTTTGGTGGCGAAGCCCATCCCAAAGACTATGCACGGTCTTTGGCAGATGCTGGTCTGCTGGCTTTCATTGCTTGCTTGGGCCTGGCCTTGCCGATTCACGAGACAACGCCCATGGCCATGCAACTTCATGGCATCGCAGCGGTTTTTGCAGGGGCGGCGATCTTGCCTTTTTTTCCCACCAGAGGCCTGCTGATTGCATGGTTGGGGCTGCTGATCATGACTTTGAGCGGCGCCCCCAGTCTGGCCCTGATCTTGGGTCTGGGTTGTGTTTTTTCATGGTCCAAACACCCGCAATCCAACAAGCCCCAAATCTGGGGCATGTTGTTGGGGCTGCTCTGTTTGCTGCTGCTGATCATCGAAATGGATCTGTGGCGATGGCGCATTCTTTCTGCGGACGAACTCATCAAAGGGTGGCGTGAAAAGGGTGAGCTTTTGATTTGGTTTTTGTGGCCTGCGTGGCCACTTGCAGCCTGGACGCTTTGGAAATGGCGGGCCATTTGGAAATCTCAAGTGTGGAGTCAACACTTGACATGGCCTTCATTCATGTTGGTCGTCACGCTTGTGGCCAGCTTGTTGACAAGAGATCCTGATCGAACACTGTTGTTGGCTTTGCCAGGCATGGCCGCATTGGCCGCGTTTTCACTGCCCACCTTGAGCCGGGCTGTGGCGGCCCTGATCGACTGGTTCACACTGTTGTTCTTCACCGGCGGTGCTTTGATCATTTGGGGGGTTTGGGTGTCCTTGCAAACCGGGGTTCCAGCCCAGCCGGCTTTGAATGTTGCCAAACTGGTTCCAGGCTTTGTGCACCACTTCAATCTTTTGAGTTTTAGCGTGGCAGTTGTGGTCAGCTTGATTTGGCTGCGCCTGATTCAGTGGCGTATAGGGCGGCACCCTCATGCCATTTGGAAAAGTCTGGTGTTGCCAGCAAGTGGGGCTACTTTGTGCTGGGTCTTGTTGATGACCTTGTGGCTGCCCATCTTGGACCGCGGATTGAGTTACAAAACCTGGTCTGCGTTGTTGACCAGCCAAATCAAGCAGCCAAGCTGTGTCTATGCCTTGAACCTTGATCGCAGCCAAATCGCAGGCTTGGGTTACCACGGACCATTTGAATTTTGGCCCTTGCCGGAAAATGACGCGCCCACCCCATGCACTTTGTTGATGACCCGGCCAGGCACGTTGATGGAGAACGATCGCCGCCTCAACGAGTGGCAATTCTTGTTCAAGTCAACGCGGCCTGCAGATAAAAAAGACGAGGTGTTTGTTTACACCCGTCCTTCTCGCAGCACCGATGACTGAACGACAACTGATTGTCAAACATGCCTTGACCATCTTGGTCGGGCAGCTGGCGGTCGTGAGCTTTGGCGTGGCTGACACCGTCATAGCCGGCAGGTATGACCCAAGCGCCCTGGCCGTGCTGTCCGTGAGTGCGGCCATCTACATCACCGTTTATGTTGCACTTCTAGGTGTGCTGCAAGCATTGCTTCCCGTTTTTTCAGAACTGCATGGGGCGCAAAAGCACCTTGAGATTGGGCAGACGTTCAGACAAGCCATGTATGTTTGGGCGGGTTTGTCTGTCGTTGGCGGCTTGCTGTTGTTGTCGCCCGAGCCTTTGTTGGTTTGGACAGGTGTGCCAGACCAACTTCAATCGCAAGCTGTGCAATACCTGTCGGTGCTTGCGATTGCACTTCCACCAGCACTTTTTTTCCGACTCTTCAGTTCCTTGAGCCAGAGTCTGGGCAAGCCACGCTGGGTCACGTGGATCCAAATAGCCGCCTTGTCAATCAAGATTCCGTTGTCGGTGTTGTTGACCTTTGGATTTGATGTTGTTCCGCCCATGGGACTGACCGGTTGCGCTGTGGCCACGGTCATCGTCAACTACAGCATGGTGCTGGTGGCGCTGGGGTTGCTCAAGCGCCAAGCTGTCTATGAACGATGCCGCATCTGGGCACCATTGGAGGCACCAGATTGGCCGCAAATCAAGCATTTGTGCAGATTGGGCATCCCCAATGGACTCAGCGTGACCGTGGAAGTCACTTCCTTCACCCTCATGGCTTTGTTCATCGCAAGGCTGGGCACCACAGCAGCGGCCAGTCATCAAATTGCCAGCAACATGGCGGCCCTTCTCTACATGATCCCACTGTCATTCTCCATTGCCGTGAGTGCCCGAATCAGTTATTGGCGAGGTGCAGAACAATGGGTGCAGATGCGTTCAGCGTTGACCATTGGCTTTCAACTGATTTTGGGGTTGGCCTGTGGCATGGGCCTGACGCTGTGGTTGCTCAACCAAGTGATCGCAGACCTGTATGCCAAGGATGCAGGTGTGGCCGTCATGGCCGCTGATTTATTGATTGTGATAGGCCTCTATCACCTGTTTGATGCACTTCAAACATACTGTTTTTTTGTGCTTCGAAGCTTCAAAGTCACCATCGCCCCCGCACTGGTCTACAGCCTTGTGTTGTGGGGGGTGGGCCTCATGGGTGGTTTTCAGTTGGCCTTCAATGGACTGGGCCCGTTTGAAGCACAGCAATCCGCACAAGCTTTTTGGGTCATGAGCATCGCCGGACTCTCACTCGTGAGTTTGGCCTTGCTGGGATTGTTGCGCTTTCATTTGAAGCGACTCGCTGGATCAGCAGCAAGCGCTTAAGCTGCTTGGGCCAAGGTGCGCAAGCGCACACTGGGCAAGGTCAAGGTGAATGTTGAACCTTGATTGACCTTGCTCTCAATCAGCAATTTGCCACCATGTCTTTGGATGACATGTTTGACAATGGCCAAGCCCAAACCCGTGCCGCCCGTGTCCCTGGAGCGGCTTCTGTCGATTCGGTAAAAACGCTCTGATAAACGCGGCAGATGCTCGGGGCTGATCCCTGGGCCGGCGTCTTGAACGGTGAAAACCACACCCTCTTGATCATTGCCAGTCAGGCTCACAGAAATTCGACCACCAGCGGGCGTATAGCGCAGTGCATTGCTTGTGAGGTTGAAAAATGCGCTGGAAAGCTCTTTCGTGGAGCCAGCCACTTCAACCATCTTCAGTGATTCATCGATCTCAAAGGACAAGTCATGAGCCAGCAGCTGGTCCTTCTGAAACGCCGCCATGAGTCCTCGGGTATCTTCCTCGCATTGACCAAAGATGCTGGCCAGACTGACCCACTCCTGCTGGCTTGGAAAAGGACTGCCTTCCAAACGCGACAAGGTCAGCAGATCTTCTACCAATGATTTCATTCGAAAGGCCTGCTTGGCCATCAACTGAAGATAGTTGTCTTGCTCGGCAGGGGCCAATTTGAGGGTTTGCAAGGTTTCAACAAAACCCAATAAGACCGTCAGAGGGGTGCGAATTTCGTGGGACACATTGGCCACGAAGTCACGCCGCATCACCTCCGCTTGCTCAATCGCGGTGACATCCCTCGAGAGCAACAACATGCGGCCGTCACCGTAGGGAAAAATTTGAATCCCCACTTTGTGAGGGCTGTCTACACGGTGCAAGCGGCCTTCAATGATCACCTCTTCATCAAACGCTTTGGCACTGACATAACTGCTGAACGATGGGCTTCGCAACATGTTGCCAATCAGCTGTTGCATATCAAGTTGGGGGTCGATGCCCAGAAGCTTGGCGGCGGTTTGGTTGCACCATTGAATGCGTGACTCGGGGTCCAACAAAAGAACCCCATTGGGAGAAGCTTGAATCGCCGCTAAAAATTGACGCAAACTGTCTTCGCTGGTCAAGCGAGCAAGTTCTTTTTGTTTGAGTACTTTGCGGACCCGCCCGCTGGCTTCTTCCCAAAAGCCTGATTTGAAAACATCCACGGCATGGTCGTCAGAACGCAGCCATTGTAAAAATCGGAAACCGCGCAAGATCTCCAAAAAATACAAAACACTGGCGGCCAGGGACATGGCCAACGAGGCCGACAACCAAGCATGGCTGCCCCAAGAAACAAAGTAGCCCACAACGCCCGCCAAGCCAATGACGAAAACAAAGGCGATAAACCGCTCAAAAATCATGGCGCATCACGCAAGGTCTTTTTTGGTGAATCTGTAGCCAGCGCCACGCACTGTTTCAACCATGCTACCAGCGGCTCCCAATGCTTCACGCAGGCGTTTGACGTGCACATCCACGGTGCGTTCTTCGATGAACACGTGGTCACCCCAAACTTTGTCCAGCAGTTGCGCACGTGAATGAACACGTTCAGCGTGGTGCATTAAAAAATTCAAAAGTTTGAATTCTGTCGGCCCCAGCTTCAACGCTGCGCCATTGAAAGAAACCCGGTGCGAAGCGCCATCCAAGTGCAAGCCACCCATGGTCACACTGTCCTCAGCTTGCTCCGGCGCACGGCGGCGCAAGACCGAGCGAATGCGGGCCAACAGCTCTTGGGTCGAGAAGGGTTTGGTGATGTAGTCATCCGCACCAGCATCCAATCCGGACACCTTGTCTTGTTCTTCGCTTTTGGCAGTCAACATCAAAATGGGAATGGACTTGGTGCGTGGATCACTGCGCCATTTGCGCGCCCAAACCACACCATGCTGACCTGGCAACATCCAGTCAAGCAAGATGACGTCAGGCAATACCGCATCAATTTCTCTTTGTGCACTTTCGCCATCTTCTGCCCAGATGGGCGAAAGACCGTTGTGCTTGAGGTTGATGGAAATCAACTCGGCAATGGCAGCCTCGTCTTCCACAATCAACACGCGGGGCATGAGTCGCATGGTCTTCATTACTGAAGCGTGGACTCGATATGCTCGATACTGGCATGACGTACATCTTCACCTTTGACGATGTAGATGATCAGTTCGGCAATGTTCTTGGCATGGTCGCCAATACGCTCTAGCGCTTTGGCGACAAACAACAAATCCAAGCTCGGTGTGATGGTGCGCGGGTCTTCCATCATGTACGTGATGAGTTTGCGAACAAAACCATCGAACTCTTTGTCAATCAAGTTGTCTTCTTTCATGATGCTCAACGCTGTGCTGGTGTCTAGTCGTGCAAAAGCATCGAGTGATTTGCGAATCAAGCCACTGGCCAACTCCGAGCTCAAGCGCAGTTCTGACGACGGCAAGGATTTGTAAATGCCCGTTGATGCCATGGACTTGACCATGCGTGCAATCTTGTTGGCCTCGTCGCCTGCACGCTCCAAATTGGCTGTTGCTTTTGACAGGGCAATCAACAAACGCAAGTCATTGGCCGTTGGCTGCCGTCTGGCAATGATGGTTGAAATTTCTCTGTCGATTTCAACTTCCATGGCATTGACACGCTTTTCAGTTGCAATCACTTGGTCGGCAACTTCAACCACAAAAAGCGACAGTGAGTAAATGGCTTGCTGAATCTGCGATTCAACCAAGCCACCCATCTCCATCAATCGGGACGAAACGTTGTTGAGTTCAAGGTCAAATTGTGATGACAGGTGTTTATCAGGCATGAAAATCCTTCAATATAAAAATCAAATCAACCAAATCGGCCGGTGATGTAGTCCTCAGTCTCTTTACGCTGAGGCTTGAAAAAAATCTGCTCGGTGACACCGAACTCGACCATGTCGCCCAAGTACATATAGGCAGTGAAATCAGAGACCCGCGCTGCTTGCTGCATATTGTGGGTCACGATAGCCACGGTGTATTCTTTTTTCAGCTCGTTGATCAATTCTTCAACCTTGGAGGTAGAAATGGGGTCCAAAGCTGAGGTGGGCTCGTCCAACAGGATCACTTTGGGTCTCACAGCCACCGTTCTGGCAATGCAAAGCCTTTGCTGTTGGCCGCCAGACAGTGAAAGTCCACTTTGACCGAGTTTGTCTTTGACTTCATTCCAGATGGCGGCTTTTTGCAAAGCCGACTCGACGCGGTCGTCCATCTCACTGCGCGAGAGGTTTTCATACAAGCGGATGCCAAAAGCAATGTTGTCGTAGATCGACATTGGAAAAGGCGTTGGCTTTTGAAAAACCATGCCGATTTGAGCGCGCAGCAAGTTCAAATCTTGTGATTTTTCCAAGATGTTTCGACCGTAGAAAAGAATTTCACCCTCTGCATGCTGCCCAGGATACAGGCTGTACATGCGGTTGAATGTTCTGAGCAAGGTGGATTTGCCACATCCAGAGGGGCCGATGAAAGCGGTCACGGCGTTTTCTTGGATGTTGAGATTGATTTTTTTCAAGCCTTGAAATTTCCCGTAGTAGAAATCAAGGTTCTTAACTTCAATGGCATTTTTGGGTGCGGTATCAACCATAAATTTCCTGCGAGTGGGGTCTGACGAAGAGGATGGGCATGTTCTGAATCAAGTGGTTTGTTTGCTGCGGAAAAAGATTCGCGCCATGATGTTGAGCAGCAAAACCGCCATGGTGACGAGCAAAGCGCCGCCCCAAGCCAAGCGAATCCAATTGTCATAAGGACTCATGGCAAATTGGAAAATGACCACGGGCAAATTGGCCATGGGCGAGCTCATGTCTGAATTGAAAAATTGATTGTTGAGCGCCGTGAACAAAAGCGGAGCTGTTTCACCACTGATGCGGGCAACCGCCAGCAACAAGCCTGTGATGACACCATTTTTGGCGGCTCGCAAAGTGACTGACAAAGACACCTTCCAGCGTGGAGCGCCCAATGCAAAAGCCGCCTCGCGAAGACTGCCAGGCACCAAGCGAAGCATGTTTTCGGTGGTGCGCATCACCACGGGGATGGCGATGAGCGTCAGCGCCAAACTGCCCGCATAGCCCGAGAAGGTACCCACGGTTGCAACCGCAATGGCATAAACAAACAAACCGATCACGATGGACGGTGCAGACAACATGATGTCGGTCACAAATCGGGTGACGTTGGCCGTTGCGCTTCTGTCGCCGTACTCGGCCATGTAAATGCCTGCCAAGATGCCAACAGGCGTGGCCACCAACACAGTGAGGCCAACAATCATCAGGCTGCCCACGCTGGCATTGCGCAAGCCACCACCCTCGGTGCCAGGTGCCGGTGTGTCTTTGGTGAACATGTTCCAGTCCAACGAGGCAAAGCCATTGGAAAACAGCACGAACAAAATCCAAAACAAGACGGCCAAGCCGACGGCCATGGCCAGCATGGAGGTCAGCAGTCCCCAAAAATTGACCAGCTGACGCCGACGATAAAGACCCAAATCCATGTTGTTAGCCACGTTAGAAGCCCTTTGCTTTTTCAGCTCTGTTGATCATGATCTTGGCAGCTGCCAACACCACGAACGTGATGATGAACAGCATGAAGCCCAAGGCGAACAAAGAAGAGATATGGAAATCCGCCGCCTCGCCAAACTCATTGGCCAGGGTTGAAGCGATGGACGTGCCGGGTGAAAAAAGTGAGGTCGGCATGCGGTTGGCGTTGCCAATGACAAAGGTCACGGCCATGGTTTCGCCAAGCGCTCTGCCCAGTCCCAGCATCACGCCACCAATGACCCCTTTTTGGGTGTATGGCAGAACGATTTTGCGAACCACCTCCCAGGTGGTGCACCCCAAACCATAAGCCGACTCGCGCAAGATGGAAGGGGTGATTTCAAAGACATCGCGCATCACCGCTGCAACGAAGGGCAGCACCATGAAAGCCAAAACGATGCCGGCCGCCAAGATGCCCATGCCATTGACTGCGCCACTGAACAGCGAGCCGATGATGGGCATGCCGGCCATCAGGTCATGCAAAGGCATTTGAATGTAATCGGCAAAAATGGGGGCAAACACAAACAAGCCGAACATGCCATAGATGATGGATGGCACTGCGGCCAAAAGTTCAATGGCTGTTCCCAAGGGGCGACGCAGCCAAACAGGACATGTTTCTGTCAGAAAAACGGCAATGCCAAATGCAAGCGGAACCGCGAAGAGCATGGCTATACCGGCACTGGCCAAGGTGCCCACAATCGCAATGGCGGCACCAAACTCTTCCCTGTTGATGTCCCACTCGACATACCAAATGAATTTGAAACCAAACTTTTGAAAAGTCGGCCATGCATTGACGAACAACGAGACGATGATCCCCGCCAATGCCAGCAGCACCAGCAGGGAGAAAACTTGGGTTAAGCGATGAAAAATGGCATCTTGAAAACGCTGACGTCTGCCCACTGCATAAAGATTTGATTTGCTGATGGATGTCGTCATGTTGTACGTTTCTGTAGGGTAGGTCGTTTGCATGCCTGGCCGTGTCAAATGTTTTTCGATTCAGCAAAAAATCGGTTGATGGTCTAACAACCACCAACCGATCCTCGATTCAATCCACTTACTTTTGAATTTGGCTCCAGACTTTGCTGCGGATTTGATCCGTCAACGCATCTGGCAGGGCCACGTAATCAAGTTCTGCGGCCATTTTTTTGCCATTCTTGAAAGACCAATCGAAAAACTTCAGCGCTGCGTCAGAGGCGGCTTTGTTGTCGGGCGATTTGTACATCACGATGAAGGAGGCCGTTGAAATAGGCCAGCTGGTATCGCCTTTGGCGTTGACCATGGAGACACCCATGCCTGGGACGCTGAACCAATCGGCACCTGCTGCGGCTGCTGAAAAGGTCAAATCGTCAGGGCTGACATATTTGCCATTGGCGTTTTGCACTTGCATGAAAGTCATCTTGTTCTTTTTCACGTAGGCATATTCGACATAGCCCACCGAGCCTTTGATGCGGTTGACGTTGGCAGCCACACCTTCATTGCCCTTGCCACCAACCGATGACGCTGCGGGCCATTTCACAGCAGCGCCTTTGCCCACAGCATCAGCCCATTCTTTGCTGACACTTGTCAGGTAGTCGGTGAAGTTGAAGCTGGTGCCTGAGCCATCAGCGCGGTGAACGATGGTGATGGCTTCGTTGGGCAGGTTTTTGCCTGGATTCAAGGCGGTGAATTTGGGGTCGTTCCATTTGGTGATTTTGCCCAAGTACATTTCAGCCAGAACGGGGCCAGTGATGCGCAACTCACCAGGCTTGAAGCCGGCCAAATTGACGACGGGCACGGTGCCACCAATGATGGCTGGAAACTGGATCATGCCGTCTTTTTCCAACTCAGGGCCTGTGACTGGCGCGTCTGTGGCGCCAAAAGTCACGGTTTTGGCGCGAATTTGCTTGAGACCACCAGAAGAACCAATGGATTGGTAATTCATACCAACGCCGGTGGCTTCTTTGTAGGCTTCAGCCCATTTGGCATAAATGGGGAAAGGAAAGGTTGCACCTGCGCCTGTGATGTCTTGCGCCTGCACAGCGCCTGCCAACAGCACGGCACCAAGGCCCAACATCGCACTTTGAACAAATTTCATGGAAACTCCTTGAGAGGGAAGAAACAAGCCGCTTCTTGCGGCCAAACGACTGACAACCTCTTCACTCTAGGGGGTGAATATGACATTTTGATGTCTGCCGCTTCCCAACCGAAGGAGACATTCATTTTTTTGTCACACAAGCTTCATATGATAATGTGGTCTTGCACCGAAGACTTCTTCAAATTAATACAAATCAATGCACTTTTGACCGCCGCATTGTTTCACCTGATCCCTTCCCCTCATGAACAACGAAACCTTGCTTGCAGCCATTGACCTGGGCTCCAACAGCTTTCGTCTGGAAATTTGCCGCTACAGCCATGGCCTGATTCAGCGCGTCGAATACATCAAAGAAACCGTTCGACAAGGCAATGGCTTGGACGCCGACCGCAACCTGAGCACTGCGGCCATGGAACGCGGCTGGGATTGCTTGTCGCGCTTTGCCGAGCGTTTGGCCGGCTTCAAGGCCAACCAAGTGCGGGTGGTGGCCACCCAAACCCTGCGCGAAGCGCGCAACCGCAAAGTATTTTTGGACAAGGGCCACAAAATCCTGGGGTTTCCCATCGAAGTGGTGTCGGGCAGAGAAGAAGCCCGCCTGATCTACCAAGGCGTCTCGCACCTGTTGCCCCCCTCCCCTGAAAACCGCCTCATCATCGACATTGGTGGACGCTCCACGGAATGCATCTTGGGACAAGGGAAAAACGCCAAAGTCCTCGAGTCCTACCGGCTGGGCAGTGTGGCGTCGAGCATGAAGTACTTTGCCCATGGCGAATTCACCGCGCAAGCTTTCCACAAAGCGGAGGTGGCGGCCAAAGCAGTGATGGACGAGGCCTTGGCCGCTTTCCCTAAAAAATCCTGGGACGTTGCTTATGGTTCCTCAGGCACGGCTGGGGCTGTGGCCGAAGCCTTGCATGCTGCTGGTTGGCCAGCCGAGGTCATCACCCGCAAGGGGCTGAACTGGTTGAAAGAACACCTCATCGAGGTCGGCCATGTGGACAAACTGCGCTTAGAGGGCTTGCGCGAAGACCGCAAATCGGTCATTGGCGGCGGCTTGAGCGTCCTCAGCGCGGTGATGGATTTGTTTGACATCGACAGCTTGAAGGTCACGCCTGGCGCGCTGCGCCATGGTCTGCTGTACGACCTCATTGACCGCGAAGATGACCATGAAGATGTGCGCAGCATCACCGTTGAAGGCATTCAAAAAACATTTCGCGCCGATGCCGCCCAAGCGCAGCGGGTCAGCGTGGTGGCTTGTTCCTTCCTGAAGCAATTGAAACAAACAGCCAGTGATTCGCAGTCGTGGTCGCGCCACATGAAAAAACTCCATTGGGCGGCGCAATTGCACGAGATTGGCACTCAAATTTCACACACCGACGCCCACAAACACGGGGCCTACATCTTGGAAAACACCGATACCCCTGGCTTTGCGATGCATGAACTGCACCGCCTGAGCTTGTTGGTGTTGGGGCACAAGGGCAAGTTGCGCAAACTGGACATCGACTTTGAAGACGCCTTCTTCATCTACCAGTTGCTGAGTTTGCGTTTGGCGGTGATCTTGTGTCATGCCCGACGCGAGCCCGAGTTTGAGGGCATGCACCTGACGCTTTCAAGTCAGGTGCCGCGCCGCTTTGAATTGAAGTTGGCCCCGTTGTGGACGCAACGGTTTCCGCAGTCCAGCCATTTGTTGCATCAGGAAGTCTTGTCCTGGCAAAAAACCAGCTGGGAACTGCGGCTGTTGGCCGATTAGCGAACGATCTTCAGGAGTTCGCGTTTGCCCGCTTTGTAAGTGAACAAAGTCAGAGCGCCGTTTTTGATGTCGCCTTTGTCGTCAAACGCGATGTCACCGGTCACACCTTTGTAGCCCGATGTCTTGGCCAGCACCGGCAGGTATTTGGCGGGATCAGCGGAATTGGCTTTGACCATGGCGTCGACCATCACATTGACGGCGTCATACACATAAGGTGCATAGATTTGCACATCGGCATTGAAACGTTTCTTGAACTTGGCCTTGAACGCATTGGCCGCTTTTTCATCAATACCACCGGCTTCGGCACAAAACACTTGGCTGTCCGCCATGCTTTCGCCGGACAACTTCACCAATTCGCCAGTGCAGATGCCATCGCCCCCCATGAACTTGGCGTTCAAGCCCAGGGATTTCATTTGCTTGATCATGGGACCGGCCACGGCATCCATGCCGCCAAAGAAGACGACATCGGGCTTTTTGCCTTTCAAGGTGGTCAAGATGGCGGTGAAGTCGGTGGCTTTGTCGGTGGTGAACTCACGCGCCACTTGGGTGGCACCTGCTGCGGCAGCGGCTTTGGCAAACTCGTCTGCCACACCTTGGCCGTAAGCCGTGCGGTCGTCAATCACAGCAAAGGTTTTGGCTTTCAGGTCTTTGACGGCATAGCGGCCCAAGGTACCGCCCAGGTGCACATCGTCAGCCACCACACGAAAGGTGGTTTTATAGCCTTGGCGGGTGAATTTGGGGTTGGTAGAGGAAGGTGAAATTTGCGGAATGCCCGCATCGCTGTAAATTTTGGAGGCGGGAATGGACGTGCCTGAGTTGAGGTGTCCCACCACGCCGTTGACGTTTTGGTCCACCAGTTTTTGGGCCGCTGCCGTGCCTTGTTTCGGATCGGCAGCATCGTCTTCAGCCAGCAATTCAAACTTCACTTTTTTGCCACCGATGGACACGCCCTTGGCATTGAGTTCTTCGATGGCCATGCGGGCACCGTACTCGTTGTCTTTGCCCAAGTGCGCAATGGCGCCACTCAAAGGGGCCACGTGTCCAATCTTGACCACATCTTGCGCCAGCACTTGTCCGGAAAGTGCGGCCAACACAGCCGCCAAAGTCAGTTGAATTTTCACAGTTCGCTCCAATTGGGTTGAGTTAAGAAAAAAGAATCGGTATCAAATAATACACGGAGAAAACCCGCCAAAGATGAGGGCTTGTGCGTCATGCAGGGGGTGTGGTCGGCGTCGACTGGTTGACCTCGTGGAGGTGCTCGTTGAGCACCTCATCCACCGCATTGCGCATCATGTCGGGCAACATCAAAGCCAATTGGGCTTGCACCCGGGCAATCACTTTGTCGGCGAGTTGTTCTTCATGTGGGGCCAAGGATGGCGCGGTGGTAGCAGCAGGCACGGACGGCAACTTCGGCGCTTGCGGTGCCCAAGGAAACACAGCGGGTCGCAAACTGCCATTGACCTGCACGACCTCGGTCAGCATGGGCACGGGGGATTGCGGAATGTGCGGCTTGTTCATCGTTCAGCTTTTCAAGCTCAGGTCGTGGCGCACCAAAGCATAGCCACGGTCGGCATAGTGCTTCCAACGCAGACGCGCCATGGCGCGGTCATGCTCGTCCTGCGTCACCACTTCAATGACTTTTTCAAAGGTTTCGAAGCCACTGAGCAACTCTGAACCCAGGTTCAACAACACCTGATGGTGCGGCAAGCCACTGGGCACCAGCGTGCCCTGCCCCAACACCACCGGGGTTTGACGCAAGGTTTGCGCATCGGCGCTGGCCAAGCAATGCGGCACAAAGGCGGTGGGCGAGAAGGTCCACAAAGCGGCATCGAGGGCAGCCATCAGTTCGTCCGTGCCCATCACCACCACTTGGGCGGACGCGCTGCAAGCCTTGCGCAACAAGCGACAGGCGTAACTGAGTTTGTCAGGCGCGTTGAAATGAAAAGCCACTTCGGTCATGCGCTGATCAGCCCCGCATCAACGGCGCTTGGTGGCCGGTTTGGTGCTGCCTTTGGACGGCTTGGTGGCCGCCGGTGTTTGCGCCATGAGGTAGGCCAGCAAAGACGGCACGGGCCGACCAGTCGCGCCTTTGGCGGCACCGCTTTTCCAAGCTGAGCCAGCGATGTCCAAGTGCGCCCAAGGGTAATCTTTGGTGAAGCGTTGCAGGAATTTGGCAGCGGTGACTGAGCCGGCAGAGCGATCGGCCACGTTGGCCACGTCAGCAAAATTGGACTTCAACCCTTCCGCGTATTCCTCATCCAAGGGCATGCGCCAGCACAAATCGAGGCTTTGCTCGCCAGCGGCCAAGAGCTGTGTGGCCAGTGTTTCATCGGTGGCATACAAACCGCTGCGCAAATGACCCAGCGCAATGACGCAAGCGCCGGTGAGGGTGGCGATGTCAATGACGGCACGCGGTTTGAAGCGTTTGGCATAGGTCAGCGCATCACACAAGACCAAGCGGCCTTCGGCGTCGGTGTTCAAAATCTCGATGGTTTGACCACTCATGCTGGTGACCACATCACCGGGCTTGAGGGCTTTGCCGCCCGGCATGTTTTCGCAAGCAGGTATCAGACCCACAACGTTCAAGGCGGGCTTCAAATGCGCCAAGGCTTCGAAGGTGCCCAACACGCTGGCTGCGCCGCACATGTCGAATTTCATTTCATCCATGCCGGGGCCGGGCTTCAAAGAAATACCGCCGGTGTCAAAGGTGATGCCCTTGCCCACCAGCACCACCGGCGCTTGGGTGGCGGCAGCGCCCTTGTAGTGCAAGATGATGAAACGCAGGGGCTGGGCCGAAGCTTGGGCCACAGCGGCGAACGAGCCCATGCCCAAACGCTCGACTTCTTTCAGGCCCAGGACTTGGCAGCTGACGCGTGGGTGTTTGGCCAACTGCTTGGCGGCTTGGGCCAAGTGGTTGGGGGTGGCGTGGTTGGCAGGTCGGTTGCCCCATTCACGGGCCAGGGCCACACCGGCCACTTGAGCTTGGGCCAAAGCGAAATCGGCTTTCACGGCCGTGGCACTGGGCACGCCTAAAACCACTTTGCCAATGGACAGCGCCTTGGCGCTGGGCTTGGTGGCGGTGTAGACATAGGTGGCGTCAGCGGCGGCTTGGGCAGCCACCACCAAGTGCTCGGCCAGTTGCGCCGACAAGCACAGGGTGACGCTGGCGGCTTTGGATTTTTTCAGGGCTTGGATGCCGGCGGTCACACCAGAGCGCACATCCGCAGCGCGACCTTCGCCAACACCGACCAGCACCAAGCGCAAGGCGTTCAGGCCGGGCGGTTTCCACCACAACATGCACTGGCCCGCTGCGGCGGAAAAGTCGCCCGATTTTTCGGCTTGGGCCAACATGTTGGCGATCAAGCCGGTTTCGAGCTGGGCCGATTTCGACACCAAGACCACCAAAGCATCGGTTTTAGAGGATGCAGCCTGCGCCCAAGAGAGGGTCTGAAGTTCCAAGTTCATAATCAGCCTTTTCAATTGCTTTGTATGTTATTCCATTCCACCTTCCGCAACGAGTTGTCCCGGTATTACTGGGGCAGCTTGATCGTCTTGACGATCATCGTGTTGACGGTCTGGCTGATCCGCACCTTTGGCGACGCCTCCTTTGGCAAGATCAGCCCAGAAGATGTGGGATTGGTGTTGGGCTACACCATGCTCAGCAACATGCATTCATTGCTCACGCTGAGCCTGTACATCGCCATGGTCTCCACCCTGTCGCGCATGTATGCCGACAGTGAAATGGTGATTTGGCAAAGCAGCGGCCAAAGCACCTTGTCCTTGGTGCGCCCGGCCCTGGTTTTTGCATGGCCTTGGTTGGTGGCCATCACCGTGTTGTGTTTGTTTGCTTGGCCTTGGTCGAACCAACAGATCAACGAGGTGCGCGAAAAATTTGAAAAGCGTGGCGACTTGGAACGTATTCAGCCGGGTTTGTTTCAAGAATCGGCTGATGGCAAGCGGGTGTTTTTCATTGACAAATCCAGCGCCGCCCAAGGCCAGGGCAACCGCATCTTCATCGTCGCCACTGAAAACAACATTCAGACCATTGTCAGCTCGCAAACCGGCTTGGTGGAAAACCGTTTGGGCAACCGCTATTTGGTCCTCAACAACGGCCAGCGCATTGAAATCAATCCTGAAAAAAGCGAAATCAAGGTGATTGAATTTGACACCTACACCTCGTTGGTGGATGTCAAGCCGATGCAATCCTCCTTGGAAGATGCGCAAGCCAAGCAGCCCCAAGTGTTGTGGGCCAACCCCACGCCGGTACACCGGGGTGAACTCACTTGGCGCTTTGGCATGATCTTGGCCGCTGTCAACCTGCTGCTTTTGGCCATTGGCATCCCCTTCATCAACCCGCGCAATGGCCGCTCGGGCCCTTTGATGGTGTCTGTTGTGAGTTTTTTCCTTTATTACAACGTGGTCAATTTGAGCCGCAACTGGGTGGTGGTGGGCAAGTACGACATGCCCCAGATGCTGCTCTTGTTGCACCTGCCTGTGTTTGTATTGGCTTGTTTGATTTTGGTGTGGCGACAACAACAAGGCTTGTTGTTCAAATTTCGGCGATCGGTGCCTGCTTTGCAAGGGCAAATGACATGAACACCTTGCGCCGCATGATGTATTTGGAGGTGCTGAGCAAGGTTGGCTTTGCCACCTTGGGCTTTATCGGCCTGTTCTTTTTCTTTGACCTGATTGAAGAGCTCAAACGCATTGGTCAAGGTCCCGAGGGCGCCTATGCGATGAGCCACGCGGTGCTGTTTGTGGTGCTCCAAGTGCCCAGCCATGTTTACGAATTGATGCCGATCACGGTCTTGATTGGCACCATTTTTGTCATGGCGCGTCTGGCGCAAAGCTCAGAGTTCACCATTTTGCGCACCAGCGGTTTGGGCCCGTTCAAAGCCTTGCGCCTGTTGTTGGAGTTGGGCTTGGTGTTTGTGGCCTTCACCTTTGTGGTGGGCGACTATGTGACACCGCACACCAGCCGACAAGGGCAGCTGCTGAAAGCCCGCTACTTGGGCATGTCCATCAGCCAAGGCATGTCGGGTGCCTGGCTCAAAGAGGCCCAAGGCCAAACAGCCAATGTGGTGAACGTCGCAGCGCTCAGCAACGATGCCCAGTTGGCAGGTATTCGCATTTTTCAATTCGATGCCCAAGGGCGCTTCACCGGCATGATCACCGCGGCTCAAGGCCGCTTTTCCCCCGATGGCACTGCTTGGGAATTGCGCGGCGTGCGGCAAGACCAGTTCAATGCACCCACTGCAGCCCCCGCCAACATCCAGCGCAACACCGTGGACAGCCTGCGCTGGCCCAACACCCTCAGCGAAGAAATGGTGTCGGTGGCCTTGCTCAAGCCCGAGCGCATGGCCACCCTCGACTTGTTCAATTACATCCAGCACCTGAACAACAACGGCCAGGCCTCGCAGCGCTATGAAATTGACTTTTGGAAAAAGGTGTTTTACCCCCTCAGCTGCTTGGTGATGGTGGTGCTGTCGCTGCCGTTTGGCTATTTGCACCTGCGCAACACGCCCATGAACAGCATGGTGTTTTTGGGGGTCATCATTGGCGTGAGCTTCTTCCTGTTCAACAACCTGTTTGGGTTCATTGGCAACCTGAACGCCTGGTCACCCTGGTTGGCCGCCGCCACACCCGGCTTGATTTACATGAGCGCATCCTTGCTGGCCTTTGGCTGGCTGGTTTTAAGGCATTGAAGATGAAATCGATTGTGTTGTTTGCGCACGGGTCACGCGACCCGCTTTGGCACCGCCCCATGCAAGCCGTGGCCGAGCGGGTGGCGGCATTGCAGCCCGATGTCCCCGTGGCCTGCGCCTACCTTGAACTCAGCACGCCCAGCTTGAGTGACGCGGTGGCTGAACTGGTGCGCCAAGGCTGCACCCAGGTTCGGGTGGTGCCCATGTTTTTGGGTGTGGGCAAGCATGTGCGTGAAGACCTGCCCGTCATGCTGCAAGCCCTGCGCGACGCCCACCCCCATGTGATGTTTGAACCGCTGCCTGCTGTGGGCGAACACCCAGATTTATTGGACCTGCTGGCCCAGATCGCCATCGCCAACCCACCCTAGGCAGGCGGCCTTACCCCTGGCAAAAGGCATAATGAACGCCTTTCTTATGCCAATAACACCATGAACCTGCACCAATTTCGCTTTGTCCAAGAGGCGGTTCGCCGCAACCTCAACCTGACCGAAGTCGCCAAAGTGCTGCACACCTCGCAGCCGGGCGTGTCCAAAGCCATTTTGGAACTGGAAGGGGAATTGGGTATCGAGATTTTTGGCCGCCACGGCAAGCGCTTGAAACGCGTCACCGAGCCCGGCGAGCATGTCCTGAAAAGCATTGACATCATCTTGCGCGAGGTGAGCAACTTGAAGCGCATTGGCGAGCAGTACAGCGCCCAAGACTCGGGCACTTTGTCAATTGCCACCACCCACACCCAAGCCCGCTATGTGCTGCCCCTGCCGGTGGCGCAACTGCGCAGCGCCTACCCGAACGTGAACATCAGCCTGCACCAAGGCGCCCCTGACCAAGTGGCGCGCATGGTGTTGGATGAAACCGCTGAAATTGGCATCGCCACCGAGAGCCTGTCCGACTACCCCGAACTCATCACCCTGCCCTGCTACGAATGGCAGCACGTGCTGGTACTGCCAGCCGACCACCCGCTGGTGAAGGTGACTGATTTGCAACTGAGCCACTTGGCGCAAGAACCCATCATCACCTACCACCCTTCGTTCACTGGCCGCACCCGCATCGACAAAGCCTTTGCAGCGCAACAACTGACGCCGCGCATTGCCTTGGAAGCGATTGACTCGGACGTGATCAAAACCTATGTGCGCCTGGGTTTGGGCGTGGGCATCGTGGCCGAGATGGCGGTGCGCGACATCACCGACACCGACCTGGTGGTGCGCCCCGCCGGCCATTTGTTTGGCCACAACCTGGCGCGCATTGCCTTCAAACGCCATGCGTATTTGCGCCAGTTTGTGTATGA
>JACCDP010678419.1_pt1 | contig 82521 bp, 62 predicted proteins | sample 7445841 | NCBI WGS metagenome assembly JACCDP01 (sample SAMN15323441, study PRJNA562643) | freshwater metagenome | isolation source: river surface water | place: USA:Blue River Watershed | collected 2017-08-17
GGCGGCAGCTGGAACGGCTACTCGAACAACTTCACGGTGCGGAACTCGGAGGCGCACGCGTGGGCGGAAATCTTCGATGAGGCGGTCGGCGGCTGGCGGCGGGTCGATCCGTTACAGCCGGATGCGGCCGCGCAGGCGGCGGGCGCCGCCGGGCCCGCGATCGCGGCGGCGCGGGTCGACCGCAGTTGGACGGCGCGTTTCGATAGCCTGAGGGTCTTCTGGTACCGGCGGATCGTGAGCTTCGACGATCGTGCGCAGGCGGAGACGCTGCGGGCGGCGAGGGAAGTCGCGCGGGACACCGGTCGGCGGCTGGCCGAGTCGTTTTCGGAGTGGACGGGCTCGATACGGGAATGGCTGGTCGGGCCTTGGGAGGTGCGGCGTTGGTTTACTGCCGTAGTCTTGGCGCTGGTCGCGGCCGCACTCGTGCGCCTCGCGATGGCCCTGCGGTGGCGCCGGTCGGTGACGCGGCGTCAGGATCCGATCCGCCGCGAGGCCGGTCGCTGGTTGGCCCGGCTGAAGGTGGCGGCGGGCGGTGAAACGGTGGCCTGGCGCGTGGCGGCCGACCTCGAACGCCTGCGATTTGGTCCTGCCGCCACGTGGCCTGAGCCGCGCGCGACGTTCGCCGCGGCGCGGCGCGCGGTGCGTGCGGCGCGTCGGCTGGTCGGGGTCACTCCGAAGGTTTGAGCGGGACGCGGATCCCGCCGCCACCCTGGGCGCCGCCCTCGAGCCAGGCCTGCAGGATGGCGTGGGCGACCGGGCTGGCGTAGCGGCCGCCACCGGTTTCCTCGCCGGGAGTGTCGCCCTCGATGGCGATCGCGAGCGCGATGCGCGGCTGGTCGACGGGCGCGAAGGCGATGAGCCAGGCGAAGTTGATCATGCCCTTCTCGGTCAGCTTCTGGGCGGTACCGGTCTTGGCGGCCACGCGCAGCCCGGGCAGAGGCGGCAGTACCCGCGGATCGTCGAGGATGCGGGCGGTTCCGAAGGGCCGCCGGGTAACCTGCTCCATGCCGGTGAGGAGCGCGGCCCGCTGCTCGGGCGTGAGTCCGATCGGCTCGGTCCTTTGGCGGGGGCGGTTTGGTTCGTGGAGTAGCAGCGGCTGGGTCCAGACCTCATCGCGCGCGACCGAGGCGGCGAAGCACGCCATCTGCAGCGGAGTGACGTCGATGAATCCCTGGCCGATGGCGAACTGGGCCGTGTCGCCAGGCTGCCAAGCTTCGCCGGTTATACGGCGTTTCCATTCCGGGTCGGGAATGATCATGCGCCGCGTCTCGTCGGGCAGGTCGATGCCGGTGGGGCGGTCGAGATGGAAACGGCGGGCCTCGCGGGCCAGCGAATCGGCGCCGATCGCCATCCCTTGTTGGTAGAAGAACACGTTGCAGCTCTTCGTGATCGCCATCACGAGGTCGATCTCGCCGTGGGCGTGTCCGTCGTGGCAGGCGAAGGAGCGGTTGCCGACGCGGTAAGAGCCCGCGCACTGCACCGTGGTGTCGGGCTTCAGCGTGCCGGTGCGGAAGCCGGCGATCGTAGTCAGGACCTTGAAGGCGGACCCTGGCTTGTACGCGCCCTGGACCGCGCGCTTGAACCAGGCGCCGCGGGCCGTGATGTCGCCGGCGGCGGCGGCGCCGAGCCGCGGTGAGAACGTGTTGAGGTCGTAGTCGGGCTTGCTGGCGAGCACCAGGACCTCGCCGGTCGCGACGTCGAGGGCGACAGCTGCCCCGGCCATTTCCGTCTCGGCGAGCCGACGCTCGGCGGCGAGCTGCAGGTCGAGGTCGAGCGAGAGCGTGAGGTTGGATCCCTGTCGGGGATTCACCTGGGCCAGCGGCGGATTGATGCGATTGCCCGATGGATCGACGCGGAAGATCGCTCCGCCGGCCTCGCCTTGCAGCTGGTCGTCGAACCGCTTCTCCACCCCGTCGCGTCCGACCGAGCCTCGCATCTTGAAGGTCCGCAGGTCTTCGCCCGGGAAGTCCTCGATGCCGACGTCATCGGTCGATCCCACGTAGCCGAGCACGTGGGAGGCCGCGGAGCCGTGCGGGTAGTGGCGCGCGCTGGAGGTGTAGACCTGGGCGGGGGAGTTGACGGGCAGCCGCTCCAGCAGCCGCGCGTAGTCCGCGGGGGCCAGGTCGTCGATCAGCGTGTAGGGGAGGAGGAGCTCGCGGGTGAAGTGGCGGTCGAGCTCGCGCGCGTCGACGCGCGCGTCGCGCCCGAGGATACGGTTGACCTCATCGAGGTAGCGCTGGACCACGCTCATCCGGGCAAGCTGCCGGATCTCGCCCGCCGTGGGCCGGCCCGGGCGGTCGGCTTCGTCCTGCGCGCGGAAGTTGCGCTGGATGATGCGTTCCTCGTCGCGGATCTCGGGCCGGATGGCGTCGAGCAGCAGTCGGACGGAGAAGCGCGGCCGGTTGTCGACCAGCACGCGCTGGTGCCGGTCGTGGATGTTGCCGCGCGGGCCGGGGTGGACGATGCGGCGCTGGTTCTGGATGCGTTCGGCGTTGGCGTGCTCGCCGGTGCGGCGCAGCTGCTGGTGGGCGAGACCGCCTGCCAGCAACAGCAGGAGACCCGCGAGGAGGACGTGGAAGAAGAGGATGCGCGGGTCGTGGCCCTCGCGGCGCTCGAATGTCAGCCCGGGAGGGGCGCTGGGCGGTGGGGTGGCCATCGCGTCGGGGTCTCAGCGAAGGCGGTCCGCCCGCAGCTCAAGGAAGGTTTCCACGAGGTCGATGAGGCGCGCCTGCAGGGCGGTGAACCAGGGTGTCGCCGCGGCAACGCAGAGTTGCGAAGCGGCGAGGTCGGTCGCCAGCCGGGTCCACGCGTTCCCGTCGACGGGGCCGCGCAACGCGCCGAAGGCGAGGAAGAGCCCGAAGTTCGTGAATAATGCCAGCAGCACGGCCGCCACCGGATCGTCCTTCGGGATCCGGTCGCGCATGCGGAAGACGACGTTATGCGCGACCCCGAAGAGCAGCGCGTGGGTGCCGAAGGGCACCGGCGCGGCGGCGTCGCACACGAGTCCGGCGAGCAGCACGGCCGCGAGCCCGGGGCCGAACGCCTGGGTGAGCGCGATGAAGGCGACTTGGAGCCCCCCGGCGAAGACCCAGACCTGGTACGGCGCGAGGACGTGGTTCAGTTCTGTTCCGACGGCCCACAGCAGCAGGAGGGGGCCGAGCAGGAGCGCGACGCGGCGGAGGATCATGGACGGCGGCTCAGCGGCCGGACAAGGAGGCCTGGACGGCCAAGGGGACGAGCACGGTGACCTCGGTGAGTGAGCCGAGGCGCTCGTCGAGGCGCACCTCTCCGGCCTTGTGCAGACCGTCGCTGCCCAACTCCGCCTTCACGATCGTCCCGAGCGTGAGCCCGGGTGGAAAGACGCCGCCATACCCGGAGGTCACGAGACGCTTGGGGGATGCGGCGGATGCGATGATGTCGAGCGGCATGAGTTCGACGATGCCGGTGGGCGGGGCGAACGACGGGTTGTTTCCGCCCTGGAAGCTGATCGGTCGCGAGTCGCCCTCCACGACGCCGGCGAGGCGAACGCCTGGACTGGTGATCAACTCGACAACGGCCGTCATGGCATGGACCTCGGCGACGCGGCCCACGACGCCGCCGCTGAACACGACGGGCGCTCCGGCGGGGATGCCGAAGTCGCGGCCCTTGCGGATGACGATGCGTTGCCACCACGCGGTGAAGTCGCGCCGGGCGACGCGCGCGTGCTCGAGACGGTACTGGTCGCGGGCCGGCATGCGCAGCAGCGCCTCGAGGCGGGTGATCTCGGCCTTGAGCTCGGAGTTCTGCTGGGCGGCCATCTCGTAGGAAGCGTTGACCCGCGCCTGGTCGCGGCCGGCCTCGATGAGCTCCGTCTTGGAGTGGGAGCGAAGCGACCAGAACGCCTGCAGATCACGCACCTTGGAGGCCGCGAGCGTGACCGGGGCGGTGAGCTCGAAGAAGCTCGCCCGCAGGAAGGACTTCACCAGCGCCGGTGCGAGCAGCCAGACGGCGAGGAGCACGCCGAGCGTCAGGAAGGGGCGGGCCTGGGCGATGCGTTTGAAGGGCACGGTGCGCTCCCGCGGGCGGACGGGCGGGGTAAGCGATGCGCCGCGCACCCGCCGCGCGCGATCAATCCTTGTTTTCCAGGTAGATCCCGGTGCCGTTCGCGACGGCGGAGAGCGGGTCCTCGGAGATCGTGACCGGCAGGCCGGTCTTCTCGCTGAGCAGCTTGTCGATGCCGCGGATCAGCGCGCCGCCGCCGGCCATCACGAAGCCGCGGTCGACGAGATCGGCCGATAGCTCGGGCGGGCAGCGTTCCAGCGTGGTGCGTACGGCGTCGACGATGGCGGCGATCGTGTCGGCGAGGGCCTCGCGGATCTCCTGGGAGGTGACGTGGATGGTCTTCGGCAGACCCGCCACGGAATCGCGTCCCTTGACCTCCATCGATAGCTCCTCGTCCAGAGGATAGGCCGAGCCCAGGCGGAACTTGATCTCCTCGGACGTGCGCTCGCCGATCAGCAGGTTGTAGGCCCGCTTCATGTAGCTGATGATGGCGGCGTCGAGCTCGTCGCCCGCCACGCGGATCGACTTGGAGAACACGATGCCGCTGAGCGAAATGATCGCGATCTCGGTCGTGCCGCCGCCGATGTCGACGATCATGTTGGCAGCGGGTTCCTCGATCGGCAGGCCCACGCCGATGGCGGCGGCCATCGGCTCGGGGATCGTCTCGACGCTGCGGGCGCCGGCGTGGGTCGCCGACTCCATCACGGCGCGCTTCTCCACTTCGGTGATGCCTGAGGGAATCGCGATGACCACGTGCGGCGGCGCGCGGAAGGCGGTGTTGGAGACCTTGCGGATGAAGTATCGCAGCATCTCCTCGGTGACGTCGAAGTCGGCGATCACGCCGTCCTTCATCGGGCGGATGGCGGTGATGTTGCCCGGAGTGCGGCCCAGCATGCGCTTGGCCTCGTCGCCGACGGCCAGGACCTTCCGGGAAGCGGTGTCGAGCGCGACGACCGACGGCTCCCGCAGCACGATGCCCTTGCCCTTCACGTAGACGAGGGTGTTGGCCGTGCCGAGATCGATGCCGATGTCGTTCGAGAAATAGCCGAAGAGATTCGCCATGATTCCGCCGCGGGAGTCTGGGACGGAATCGCCGCCCACTGGGGGTGTCAACGCGGTAAATCCCCGGGAAGGGCCCGCCCCGGAGGGTCGGCCCCGCGGTTCGGAAAACCGCTTGGTGACGCCGGCGTTGCCGGCGGACTTGACGGGGGACGACGGCGGGCGCGTTGTCGGGTTCTTCGCATGGAGGGCGTCCAACTCATCCAGGACCTCGCGGTCATCCTGCTGGTGGCGGGGGTGGTCGGCTGGCTGTGCCAGCGGGTCGGGCTCTCGGTCGTCGTCGGGTTCCTCATCGCGGGCATGGTGATCGGTCCCTACACCCCGCCGTTCGCGCTGGTGACGGACGTGCGGCGGGTGGAGATGCTGGCCCAGCTGGGGCTGGTGTTCCTGATGTTCTCGATCGGCCTGCAGCTGAGCCTGCGCAAGCTGCGCCGGCTCGGCTTCGGGCTCATCGTGGCGACCTTCGCCGGGGCGCTCGGCGTGTACCAGTTATCTCGGACGGCCGCGGCGGCCCTGGGCTGGGGGGCCGCCGAAGGACTCTTCCTCGCGGGCATGCTGATGGTCTCGTCTTCGGCGATCATCAGCAAGGTGCTGCGGGAGACGGGCCGCAATCACGAGCGGGCGGGTCAGTTGGCGATGGGGGTGACGGTCCTGGAGGATGTGGTGGCGGTGGTCATGCTGACCGTCTTGAACTCCCTCGTTCACTTGGGCCAGGCGGGCGGCGCGGGAGTCTCGCAGACCCTCCTGCTGCTGGGCGCCTTCGTCGCGCTCGCGGGGGTGGTCGGCTTGCTGCTGGTGCCTTGGTTCCTGCGCCGGCTCAGCGTGGCGGCGGAGGAGGAGCTGCAGACGCTGATGATGGGGGGGCTGCTGCTCGGCCTGGCCGTTTTGGCGCATGCCGCCGGTTATTCGCTCGCGCTGGGCGCGTTCCTCCTTGGCACGATCATCGCGGAGACTCCGCACCGGCACCAGGTGGAGCGCACTTTCGCGGGCATGCGCGACGTGTTCAGCGCGGTCTTCTTCGTCGCCATCGGCATGCAGATCGACGTCGCGCTGCTGGGCCGCGAGGCGTCGCTCATCGTTGGGATCGCCGCGCTGGCGCTGATCGCTCGGCCCGCGGCCGTCGGCGGCGGCCTGCTGCTCATTGGGACGCCCCTCCGCGACGCGCTGCGCGCGGGCCTGTCGGTTTCACCCATCGGCGAGTTTTCCTTCATTATCGCCCAGCTCGGCGTGACCGCGGCCGTGGTGCCCGCGCGCTTCTACCCTCTAGCGGTCGGCGTCTCTCTGGTGACTGCGGTTGCCTGCCCGTGGATCCTCCGTCGGTCGGACGCGATCGCCGGCGCCATCGAGTCGCGCCAACCCCGGTGGTTGTCCGACTGGATCAGTCTCTACCACCGCTGGTTGGAGGGCTTGGCGCGGCGGCAGGAGGCGAACCTCGTGTGGCGCATGAGCCGGCCGCGGATCGTGCAGGTGGGTCTCGGCGCGCTCCTTGTCACGGGCCTCGTGGTTTTTTCCGGACAGCTTTTCGCGGTCGTGGACCGCTGGCTTGCGGGCTTGGCCGTGCCTGAGGCGTGGCGGCAGCTGGGATTCTGGACGGCCCTGACGCTGCTCATCCTGGCTCCGCTGGTGGCGATCTGGCGGAACCTTTCCGCCGTGGCCCTGCTGTACTCCGAGGTTTCCACGCGCGGGCAGCCGAACGCCCTGCGTCTGCGGCCGCTTATCGAGGCGGGGTTGAAGCTGGCGGCGGCGGCGGCGATCTACGGCTGGCTCTCCGCCATCCTGCCGGCTGAAGGCACGGCCCGCTGGCTGCTGGTGGTCAGCGGCCTGTTGGCGCTGCTCGCGGTGCTTCTCCTGCGGCGTAAGCTCATCCTCTGGCACAGCGAGCTTGAGGTGGAATTGGCCTCCGTGATTGAGCGCGGAGACGGACGGATGTCAGCGACGACCGCGCCGTGGCTGCAGCCTCACCAGGAGTGGAACCTACAGATGATCGACTGCACCCTGCCGGATCTCGCCGCCTGCCGGGGGCGCTCGATCGCCTCGCTGGCGTTGCGCTCTCGCCACGGTTGCTCGGTGGTGGGCATCGAGCGACAGGGATTCCTCATTCCTTTGCCGCCTCCGGAGGCGGTGCTCTTCCCGCGCGACAAAGTCCTGCTGCTGGGCACTTCCAAGCAGGTCGCCGCCGGCAAGGAGGTCCTATCGACGGTGGCGCTGGCTGACACGGAGGAGTCCGACATCGCCGAAGTCAGAATGGAGGTGATGGAGGTGCCGGTTGGAAGCAACGCCGCCGGCCGCCGACTTCTTGAGATCACTCCGGCGCAGCGGCACGGGGTACAGATCGCCGGCCTGCAGCGGCCTGGATCCCGGATCCTTAATCCGTCGGGACAGGAGGATATCCGGGTGGGTGACCGGATCCTCGCCTTGGGTTCGCCGGCTCAGATCCGTGATTTCGGCGCGTGGCTCAGGACGACCTCGGGCCCTCAAGATTGACCAAGGCCGCCTGCTGCCCCCTCACCGGCGGCAGTGCTGAAAAACCGTCAGGCCGCCGGCGGCTTGCCGGTGGAGTCCGCGGGCTTGGCGGCCGGTTCGGCCGGCTTGACCGCCTCGGGTTCCTCTTTCGAGGCCTTCTTGAATTCCTTGATCGACTGGCCGAGGCCCTTCGCGAGACCGGGCAGCTTCGAGCCTCCGAACAGCACGAGCAGGATGATCAGGATGACGATCAGTTCGGTCGGGCCGAGGCCCATGAAGGCGGCGGAGTTGCCGGGAAGCGTGACCATGACGGCGGAAGCTAGGCCGGCTCTCCGGACTGTAAAGATGGAAAGCGGCCCGGCGCGCCGGAGCGCGCTTCCGAGGCGCCGCGCCGTGCGTTGGCCTTGCCCGCGCGGCGATCCGCGTTTGCGTTCTCGGCCGCGAACGTGTCCGCCGCTATCAAACCTCCGTCACCTGCCGCCCCGGAGATCGCCGCCGGAGTGGCGGAGCGTTTCGGTGGCGTGGCGCGGCTCTATGGCAAAGATGCCCTGCCGCGACTCGCGGCGGCGCACGTGTGCGTCGTCGGTGTGGGTGGCGTGGGTTCGTGGGTCGTAGAGGGGCTGGCCCGCAGCGCGATCGGGGCGATCACCATGATCGACCTCGACGATGTTTGCGTGACCAACGTGAACCGCCAGCTACCCGCCATCGAAGGCCAGATCGGGCGGCCCAAGGTCCACGTGCTCGCGGAGCGCGTGCGCGGCATCAACCCGGCCTGCCGCGTCGAGGCGGTCCCCGAGTTCTTCACCGAGGCCTCCGCGGCCCGCCTGCTGGCGGTGCCGTGCGACTTCATCGTCGATGCGATCGACCGGATGTCCCAGAAGGCGCTCCTCATCGCCGGTGCGCAGGCGCTCGGGCGCGGCGTGCTGACCGTCGGTGCGGCGGGCGGACGACGCGATGGCACGCGCGTGCGGGTCGGTGATCTCGGTGAGGCGGGCGGCGACGAACTCCTCCGGCAGGTCAGGCGCCGGTTGCGGCGCGAGCATGGTTACGCGGCGGGTGCCGAGCGCGGCCTCACCCGGATGGGTGTGGCGGCGGTCTGGTCTGATGAGGAACCGGTCTATCCGTGGTCCGACGGCTCCTGCGCCACCGAACCCGAACCGGGCGGCAACCTGCGTCTCGATTGCGCGAGCGGGTTCGGCAGCGCGGTCTTTGTCACCGCGGCCTTCGGTCTGGCGGCGGCGGGAGAAGTGGTCCGGCGCATCGCCGCCGGGGAAGTCCCGGGTCAACCCGCCGGTTGACCGAACCAGCGCGTGAAGTTGCGGAGGACTGCTTCCTGCAGCTCCGCCTCCGGAATGCCGAGAACCGCGGCGAGTCCCGCGTAGGCGGCGGTGAGGTTTGCCGGATGATTCACGCGATCTCCCGTCGGCGCCGGTGGCAGCGGGTGACGGTCCATTTCCGCGGGAAGCGCCATGGCCGGGGCATCGGTCTCGACCAGAATCCGGTCGCGCGGAAGCCCGGCGAAGACCGCGCGGCGGGTGGCATGGCGGGAGGCGAGGAAGGCGCCGTTGAATGAGAAATACGCCCCGAGCGCGGCGAAGTCCTTCGCCAGCTCGGCGGAGCCCCCGTAGGCGTGCAGCAGGAAGCCGCGGGCCGGACGTTTCGCGTCGCGCAGCAGCGCGAGTAGCCTTCCCCAGGCGTCGAGGCAATGGATCGTGACCGGCAGATTCCGCTCCGCGGCGAGTTCCAGCTGCCAGCGGAGGGCCTCCGCCTGCTCGTCGAGCGGGGCGCGGCGGAGTCCGGCTAGCCGCGGGTCGTCGGGGCGGGCGCGTTCAAGGATCCACGCGTCGATGCCGATCTCGCCGACGGCTCCGCGCGGGTCTGCGTCGAGCGCGCGTCGCAGGGCGTCGCGCCAGCCGGGCCCCGCGTTGCCGCAGTCCCAGGGATGCAGCCCGAAGCTGGGGCGGACCCATGGGTATGTCCGCGCGAGCGCCGCCACGCGAGGCCAGTCGGCCTCGGCGGTGCCATTGACCACCATGGCACCGATGCCGGCCGCCGTGCACGAGGATGCGACCGCTTCGAGGTGCGGTGCGAGCCATTCGTCCTGCAGGTGGTTATGGGCGTCGATTAGCATGCCTGCGCCGCGATGGCGCGGAGACGGGTGCGGGCGGAGGCGAGACCGTTGACGCGGGTGGGGGAGAGCCCGCGCGAAATGCCGAGCTCGGCCAGCGGATCGAGCTCGCAGGCGGCGACGTCGGCGGCCTGCGCCCCGTTGAAGAAGTCACACAGGAGCGCGAGCAGGGCTTGGACGACCGGTGAATCGGCATGGGCGCGGAACGCGCAGCCGCCGGGACCGGCGGTGCCGGCGAGCCAGACGACGGAGACGCAGCCCGTCACGCGGTTGGCGTCGGTCCGCTCCTCCGGAGCCAGACGCGGGCCGCGGCGCGCCCGATCGACGAGGTGGGAGAGCCGCTCCTGCGGGTCGTCGAACGGAGCCAGCTCGTCGCGCAGACGATCGAGTTTCTCGCTAAGTTCCACGCCGCAGCGTGTGACCCATGCGCGGCGCGCGCAACCGCGGCGTGGGCCGCCGACTCAGCGGTAGAACGTGGCCTCGTTGGACTGGAAGAGCCCGTGGGCCAGCTTCGCCCAAGCGTCGAGCGGGACCTTGTTCTCGTAGACGCCGCCGACCTGCGTGCTGAAGCGGCCCTGTTGCTTCGGAGCCGCCGCCTTCTTCTTGGCCGCGGTCTTGGCCGGCGGCTGTTCGGCGGTGATCACGACCTCGGTGCCGGCGGGGTTGCGCTTCACGTAGGAGACTCCGAGCTCGACCTCCCGGTTGCTGGGCCACCGCTGGAAGATCGCGAGGTAGAGCAGGGTGACGCGCTCCTCATCCGTCTTGAGCTCGGCGAAGGCGGGGCGGTCGACGAGCTTCCGCGCCGTCTCGATGATCATCGGGCTGTTCATCATGAACAGCGCCTGCTGCGGCACGGTCGTCTCGTAGCGTCGGCCGGTGACGACGTCGGGGCTCGGGAAGTCGAATTGGGTGAGGACCTCGGGCGTGTTGGTGCGGTCGATCATCGTGTAGACCGCGCGACGTTTCGCGAAGGCCTGACTGCCGATCGGCACGGGTTTTCCGCCGTAGGTACGGTCGAGCTCGCCGGTGATCGCGAGCAGGGAGTCATGGAGCTCCTCGAAGTCCATCCGGCGGAGGTTGTAGCGCCAGAGGAGGCGGTTGTTGGGGTCGATCTCGGCGTAGCGGGGATTGTTCTGGCTGCCCTGCCGGTAGGCGGCGCTCGTCACGATCAACCTATGAAGCGCCTTCAGCGACCACTTGTTCTCGACGAAGGTCGCGGCGAGCCAGTCGAGCAGCTCGGGGTGCGTCGGGGCGGATGACATGTTCCCGAGGTCATCGGGGGTGTCGACGAAGCCGGCGCCCCAGTGCTGCTGCCAGATGCGGTTCACGAGCACGCGGGCCGTGAGGGGGTTCTTCGGGTCGGCGATGGCGAGCGCCAGCTGCCAGCGACCCGACCCTTCGCGCCATTCCTGGCGACGCTTCGGATCGGGGGAGAGCGCCTCGAGGAATCTGCGCGGCACGACGTCGCCCCTGTTGCCGACCTCGCCGCGGAGCAGGACGGGGTAATCACGCGGCCGCGGCACGTCCTCGATCACGTTGGCCCGCGCCGGTGCGCCGGGATGGTCGATCTCGAGGCTGGTGATGTCGCGCTGCAGTTCGCGTTCGGTGCGCTGGAGCTGCTGCCGCTTCTGGGGATCGATACGGGGCGCGCCCTTCGTCTTGCCGGCGCCCGCCTTCGTGGCCTGCCGGAGCTCGGCCTGCTCCCGCTTCAGGTCGTCCGCGCGCTTGTCGAGGGCGGCCGACTTCTCGAGGTAATCGAGGTAATCGGCCGACTGCGGCAGGGTGGTCTGTAGGGTGGGCAGGACGGCCGGTTGGGAGGTGTTGGCGAAGACGCCGTAGAGGGAATAGTAATCCTTGATCGGTACCGGATCGAACTTGTGGTCGTGGCAGCGCGCGCAGGTCACGGTGAGGCCGAGGAAGGCCTTGGTGGTGACGTCGATCTGGTCGGCGATGATGTCGTCCTTTCGTCCGTTGAACTGGTTGCCGAGGGAGAGGAAACCAAGGGCGGGCAGCATCGAACGCGTCTCGGGCTTCCCGAGTTTACGCTCCTTCGCCTGTTTTTCGGCCGCGGCCTGGAGGCGGTCGCCGGCGAGCTGGGCGATGATGAACTGGTTGTAAGGCAGGTCCGCGTTGAACGCGTTGATCACCCAGTCGCGGTAGGTCCAGGCGTGGGCGTAGCGGTTGTCGTCCTGCCGGGGCGCGTCGCCCTTGGTGTCGGAGTAGCGCGCCACGTCGAGCCAGTAGCGGGCCCAGTGCTCGCCGTACTGCTGCGAATTGAGGAGGCGGTCGACGACCTTCTCGTAGGCGTCGGGCGACTCGTCCTTCACGAAGGCCTGCACGTCGACCGGGTGCGGGGGCAGGCCGATCAGGTCGAAGTAGAGCCGCCGCATGAGCGTCGTCTTGTCGGCGGGGGCGTTGGGTGAGAGGCCGTTCTCCTGCAGCTTGGCGAGGACGAAGTTGTCGATCGGGTTGGCGGGCCAGTCCTTCCGGTCCACCGCCGGGATGGCCGGCTTCTTCACCGGCAGGAACGCCCAGTGGTTGCGACCGGTGCCGCCGTAGTTTCCACCCTTGGACGCCACGCGCCGGGGATCCGGGGCGCCGCGACGGACCCATTCCACGAGGTCGGCGACCTGCGCTTCGCTCAGGCGCTCTCCCTTGGGCGGCATTTGGAGGTCCTCGTCCTTGTACCGGACCGCCTGAATGAGCAGCGATTCGTCGGGCTTGCCGGGCACGAGGGCGGGGCCGGTGTTTCCCCCGAGCAGGGTGGCCTCGCGGGAATCAAGGAGCAACCCGCCGCGCACCTTGTCGGCCTGCTTGCTGTGGCACTTGTAACAATGGTCGGCCAGGATGGGCCGGATCCGGGACTCGAAGAAGTGGAGGTCCGCCGCCGAGACGCCGGCCACCGCGGGGTGGTCGGCCGGCAGGTCGGCCGCGCTCACGGGCGCGGCGAAGGGCCAGAGGACGGCGGCGAGCGCCGCCGCGGCTTTCACGGCGCGCATGGGGTTCACGCGAGGATCGGCTTCACGACATTGCCGGCGACGTCGGTGAGGCGGAAGTCGCGGCCGTTGAAGCGGTACGTGAGGCGCTCGTGGTCGAGGCCCATGCAGTGCAGGATGGTGGCGTGCAGGTCGTGCGGGTGGACCTTGTCCTGCACGGCGGCGGAGCCGAACTCGTCGGTGGCGCCGTGGACGGTGCCGCCCTTGATGCCGCCGCCGGCGAGCACGACCGAGAAGGCGCGGGCGTTGTGGTCACGGCCCGGGACGTCGTAGCCGTTGCGGTCGCGGGTGGACTTCCGGCCGAATTCGCCGCCCCAGACGACGAGGGTGGAGTCGAGCAGGCCGCGTTGCTTGAGGTCCGCGAGCAACGCGGCGAGCGGCTGGTCGATTTCGCCCGCCTTCTGGGCTAGGCGGGTCTGCAGCTGCTGGTGATGGTCCCAGCCGGTGTGCCAGACCTGCACCACGCGCACGCCGCGCTCGACGAGGCGGCGGGCGAGCAGGAGCTGCTTGCCTTGGTCGTTGTTGCCGTAGGCGGCGCGGGTCGCGGCGGTCTCCTTGGAAAGGTCGAAGGCGTCCATCGCCTCCGCCTGCATGCGGAATGCGATCTCGTAGCTTTCGAGCCGCGTCTCCAAGGCGGCGTCGCGCTGGAGGTTCTGCGCGTGGAGTTCGTTGAGGCGATGGACGAAGTCCAGCTGGCGCCGCTGCTCCTTGGCGGAAAGGTAGGAGTTGCGGATGTTCTGGATCATCTGCGGCACGGAGGGCGCCCGGGTGTCGATGCTGGTGCCCTGGTAGACGCCGGGGAGAAAGGCCGCTTGGTAGTTCATGGCCCCGCCCGGAGGCAGGTTGCCGCCGCGCAGCGCGATGAAGCCCGGCAGGTTCTGGTTCTCGGTGCCGAGGCCGTACACCAGCCAGGATCCCATGCTCGGCTTCGCCAGCCGCAGCGAACCGGTGTTCATGAACACCGTCGCCACCTCGTGCGCCGGGATATCGGTCCACATCGAGCGGATGACGGCGAGATCGTCGGCATGTGCGGCGGTCTTCGCGAAGACGCTGCTCACCTCCAGGCCGCTCTGGCCGTATTTGGAGAATGTGAAGGGCGAACCGAGGGCGATCTCATTGCCCTGGATGGCCTTGCCGTCCATCCGGTTGAGCATCGGCTTGGGATCCCACGTATCGAGGTGCGAGGGCGCGCCTTGGGCGAAGATGTGGATCACCGCCTTCGCCTTGCCCGCGAAGTGTGGAGCGCGCGGCGAGAGCGGGCCCTTCGCGGCACCGGCGGGCGCGGGAGCCGCCAGGAGGTCCCGCGGGTCCATCAGGTGGGGGAGGGCCAGCGCGCCCATGCCCATGCCCACCCGGTTGATGAACTGGCGTCGGGTCAGGAAGTAATCCGCGAGGTCGGTCGAGAATCCGCGGCAGTGGTCGTCGGCGTGGGCGGGACCGGCGGTTGGGGAGAGTTCGGTGTCGTGTGACATGGGGGCGGGGTTTTCTCGGGCTGGACCGCGGTCAGGCTGCGGAAAAAGACGTCGGGAGTACAGGTCGGTTTCCAGCGATCTTTTCGGCGTTTCGGCCCCGAAGTCTCGCGTTGACGCGCGGGGGCATCCGTGAAGTTTCGTGCAACTTTTCCTTCCGCCGCGCATCCCATAGCCCGGCTCCCGTCTCATGAAATTTTACCGCTTCATCCTCCTCGCCGTCCTTGCCGCCATGCCGGCGGCCTTCGCGCAGGACGAGGAGCGGCGGGCTCCCCCGGTTGAGATTCCGGACTTCAGCAACCTCGACGAGTACATCTACGAGCCCAAGAGCGTGCTCGCTTTCGGTTTTCGTTACATCGGCGGCGCCAAGACGAGTTTCTCCGGCACCGGCCGGATTCCGTCCCCGGAGGATCCCGGTTCGGCCACCGGCGCGAACCTCCTCCGGGTCTACCACGACGGTCGCGTTCAGCCCGACGCCCGCACCGTCGCCCGCCTCGACGGCAGCGGCAACCCCATCATCGATCCGCAAAGCAACACCGCGGCCTTCGACCCCATCGCCCCCGACGGACGTACCAACTCCTGGAACTACACCAGCGCCGACCAGCTGTCCCTGCCCGGATTCGTTCGCTTCAACAGCTACTCGGCTGAGGTGGTCGACGCCTCGGTCCGCGAACACAAGCCCGGCAACTCGGCCGGCATGGACCTCGCGGTCTCGCGCGACATGGGCAAGCTGCTGGGCTCCCGCTTCTCGTGGCAGCTCACCGCGGGCATGTCGATGAACGACCTTTCGTCTTCGCGCTTTGATCCCGTGCGGGCGCGCCTGACCACGATCAGCGACTTCTACTCGCTCTTCGGCCAGACTCCGCCCGACGCCCCTTACTCCTCCCCGAGCACCGCAACCGAGAACGTGGTGGACGCCGCCGGCAACGCCCTGCTCGGAGCCGACGGCATCGGCCAGACCATCAGCGTGGACACTTCGGTGCTGATCGGCAACGAGCCCGCGGGCCGGGTGTCCTCGACCGCCGCGGATGACGCCAGCGTCTCGAACCGCTGGAGCCTCAAGGGCGCCTATTTCACCTTCCGCGCGGGCCCGACCCTGCTGCTCTCCATCACGAACCGCCTCAAGGCGTCCGTCGGCCTCGGCGCCGCCATGGTTTACTCGGGATCCTCCTACACCGTCACCCAGACGCTGACGCCCCCCGCCGGCGCGGAGATCACCGACACCAGTTCGAGCGAGATGTACAAGCTGCTGCCGGGATATTTCGCCGACGCTACCGTCCAGTTCGACCTGACGGAGCGCACCGGCTTCTATGCCGGCGCGGTTTTCCAGTCGGCGGGTAGCTACGAGCAGCGGATCGACTCCGACAACGCCCACTATTCCACCAAGGTGGATCTGGCGAACATGAGCGGTTTCCGCGCCGGGTTGTCCTACCGGTTCTGATCAGGCGGGCCCGGTCCCCAAGTCCCGGAGCACCTCCGTGGCCGGTCGAAGCGTTTCGGCGGGGAAGAATCCGTTGATGCGGGAGATCACCTGCTGGATGATCCCGTCGGGGCAACTGGCTCCCCCGGTGATCAGCACGCGCCGGGGCGAGCCGCCGTCCCATGCCGGCCAGAGGGCGCGCCGCTCCGTGTGGCCGCGGCCCGACCCGTCGTACACATAGTGCTCCACCTCCGCGGCGGACAGGATGCTGGCCTCAGACTGGATGAAGTAGGCCTTGTCCCGGAGCTTCGTCGCGCAGAGGCGGTAGAGCTGGTAGGTGTTGGATGAGTTGCGCCCGCCGATCACAAACGCGGCATCGAGGGGTTCCGCGAGGGCACGGCTCAGGGCGTCCTGGTTCACCTGCGTGGCATAGCAGAGGGTGTCGCGGCGGCCGTCGCCGCCCACCCGTGAGGCGTCACCGTGGCGGGCCTGGTAGACGGCGCGGAGGTGCTCGATGATCTCGAGCGTCTCGTTCATCAGCAGGGTAGTCTGGTTGACCACCGCGATGCGCGCGAGGTCCCGCTCCGGGTTGAAGCCGGGCGTGTGCCGGCCCGCGAACTTCTCCGCGAACAGCGCGCGGGCGGTGTCGGGCGGGCTGGCGATGATCTCGCCGAGCAGCCGCGCCTCGGCGAGGTTGCGGACGATGACCGCGGGGGCGTGGCGGCGGGTGTTGGAGAAGGTCGCCTTGGTCTCCTCGTGCTCGTGCTTGCCGTGGATGACCACGGTGTATCCGTCGCGGCCGTACGCGCGGGCCGCCTTCCAGACCTTTTCCACGAGCATGCAGGTCGCGTCGTACTGGCAGACCGCGATCCCTTTTCGGACCAGGCGGCGCTTGTCCTCGTCGGTCGCTCCGAACGCGGGGATGATGACGATGTCCTCGGGCGTGAGCGTATCCCAGAGGGCCGGTGAGCCCTCGCGGCCGTCGACCGTGTGGGGCGCGCCGCGGTCGGTCTGGAGATAGCGGAGGCCCCGGCGGAGGAGGTCCTCATTCACGAAGGGGTTGTGGATCAGCTCCGAGAGCATGAACACCCGGCGGCCGGGGTTCTCCGCGAGGGTCTCGTAGGCGCGTTCAATCGCGTTCTTCACGCCGAGGCAGAAGCCGAAGTGGCTCGGGATCACGTGGCGCACCGCGCCGAAGTCGAGGGCGACCGGCGCCCCCGCGGTGCGCTCCTGGCGCCGCGCGAGCGCCTTGATCGCCGCGCACAAATCCGACTGGTAGAGTGCCGCGGCTCGCGGGTCCTGCGAATAGATCCCGGTGTTCCTCTCCTGGGCGGGGCGGAACTTGTAGATGAAGTCGTTCTCGCCGAGGTGCAGGTACGGGATGTCGACCAGATGGGGCTCCAGCCCGCGCAGCGCGGCGGCGAGCGACGGGGCGAGGTCGCCCGGCCGCGCTTCCAGGCTGTCGATCGGCCGGAACACCACCTCGGAGTCGAGCGCTTCGCCCGCGACCTGGACGAGGAAGACCCGGTGGGTGCGCCCGCTCGCCGCGCACGTGAAGTACTCTGCTGGCAGGGTGTGCTTTGGAAACGACGACTCCAGTCGCGCGGTCGCCATCGCGAGGTCGCTGCCGGTGAAGGCCAGGCCGTGCTTGGAGCCGAGTCTGCGCACCGCCAGTTGGTTGCCGGCGTTGAACGCCAACATGGCGAAGAGGGCGGGGGACGGCGCGGCGGCGGTCATGCGGTCGACGTTGGCGGGCGGACGGCCGGTCGCAAGTGCGCGGCCGGGAGGATCTTCATGCTAGGCGATGGTCGAAGGTGAACGGCTCGGGCCTCTCAGGCTTCACGTCGTTGAAGCGCGAGTGGGCGGGATTGAGCAGGTAGTTGAACTCGCCCGGCACCACCGCGCTTGGGACCTGCAGGCCCGCGGAGCGCCCGTCGGCAATCCAGGCGTCGCCGAAGCGTCGCGTCTCGGCCGGAGCGGGGAAACGCCGCCAGTTATCCGGCACGCGCGCGGGTTTCTCGACCAGTTCGGCCGGCAGCCGGGCGGAGACCAGCACCCATTCCGAATGGCTCAGCAATTCCGGCGACTCCACGTGGGCCAGCACCTCGAGCATCGCGAGGGCGCGGGACTCCGAGCAGTAGACGACGGACACGCCCCGAGATGACCAACGGCCGCCGAAGCGCCTCGCCCCCTCGCCGTTGAAGGCCTCCGCCGCCCATCGGGCGCCGCAGATGCGCCAGACGACCAGTTCGCTCACGAGTAGACGCCGTACTCGAGCCGCCCGATCACATTCTCCACCTCGCGGGCCCCGGGTTCGGTCTGCGCGAAGTCGAGCGGCGACCGGCCGCCGAGCGCGCGCAGCGGGGCGTTCAGCCAGCGGCGGGTCGCCTCGTTGGTGCCGAAGACGCGCCGCGCGAGGTCGAACAGCCGGATGACGCGCACCGCCCGCTCGCCCTCGGTCGCTTTCAGGCGCGCCTTGTGCGCCACGCGCCGGGCGTACGTGCGCGGAGGGATGCGGATCAGGCGGGCCAGCTCCTCGTTGGAAAATCCGGCCTCGCGCCCGAACTGCACGATGTCGAGCACCGGAACACCCTCCTCGACGCGCGCCGCCATGGCCCCGTTGTCGTGCACCTCCGGATAGATCACTCCCTTCTTCCCGCGTTCCTTCTTCATGGCTCCAGCCTGCTCCGCCTCCGTCTTCCCCGCAAGCCTGATCAGCCATTTGGCAATAGTATGTATGCCAAATGGCATCAATGGCTCCAAGCGGCCTTTCCTTCCGGCCCGTCGGCCGTTCAGTTCCGCAGCGCCGCGGCGAGCTTCGCGGGCTCCTTGCCGCCGCCCATCGCGAAGTCCGGTTTGCCGCCGCCCTTACCCCCAACCTGCGCGGCGAGGTCGGCGATGATGCGTCCTGCCTGGTGGCCGGCCTTGATCGCGGCGGGTGAGCAGAAGGCGACGAGGCTGGCCTTGTCGCCGATCGTCGCGCCGAGCCGCACCACGCCTTCGCCGAGCCGCGCGAGCACTTGTGAGCCGAGCGAGCGCAGCGCCTCCTGGTCGCCGACCTCGACGACGGCGGAGACGTGCTTCAGTCCTTCGCGTTCCGTGGCGCCGGCAGCGAGTTCATCGGCCAGGCCGGCGAGGGCCTTCTGCTGGAAGGCCTTCAGCTGGCGCTCGAGCTCCTTCTGGTGGGCGAGGAGTGACTCGAGCTTCTTCACGACGTCGCTCGCACCGCCGCCGAGCTGGGCGCTGACGGCCGAGAGGGCGGCCTCGCGCGTCGCGACGAGGGCGTAGGCGGGCTGACCGGCGACGGCCTCGATGCGTCGGGTGCCGGCGGCGATGGCCATCTCGGCGACGACCTTGATGAGGCCGATCTCGCCGGTGGTCGTCACGTGCGTGCCGCCGCAGAGTTCGCGGCTGTAGCCGCCGATGTCCACCACGCGCACGACCTTGCCGTACTTCTCGCCGAAGAACGCGAGCGTGCCTTCGGGTTTCTTGTCGAAGTCGGTCTCGAACATTTCGACGCGGGCATTGTCGATGACCTTGCCGTTCACGAGCGCCTCGACCTCCTGGAGCTGCGCGGGCGTCATCGCCTCGAAGTGGGAGAAGTCGAAGCGCATCCGGTCGGCGGTCTTGGAGGTGCCGGCCTGGCGCACGTGCGTGCCGAGGACCTTGCGCAGGGCCCAGTGGATGAGGTGGGCGGCGCTGTGGTGCCGGTTAATGGCGCGGCGGCGCTCGGGGTCGACCGAGAGGCGGGCGGCGGTGCCGGGCTGCGGAGCGGCGGCCGCGAGGGCGGCGCCGTCTACCTTGTGCAGGTGGCGGCCGGACTTGTCCTTCACGCAGTCGGTCACGGCGAGGGTGGCGCCGCCGAATGCGATCGTCCCGGTGTCGCCCGTCTGACCGCCCATCTCGGCGTAGAACGGCGTGCGGTCGAACACGAGGAACGTGTCCTTCTCCGCCGCGACGATCTCGAGCAGCTGCGCGTCGGCGGCGAGCGTGTCGTAGCCGAGGAACGCGGTCGGACGCTGTTCACCGGTCGACTCGCCCTCGGTGGCGGCGACGAGCACGACCTTCTTTGTCGAGGCCTGGCCGCGCTTGCGCTGCTCCTCCATGAGCCGCTCGAAGCCGGCGTGGTCGACCTGGAGCCCGCGCTCGGTCGCGAGCAGCTGGGTCATGTCGAGCGGGAAGCCGTAGGTGTCGTACAGCTCGAACGCCGTGGCGCCGCCGATCGCGCCGGCGGCGGCCGCCTTGTTGAAGATCTGGAGCCCGCGGTCGAGGGTGCGGCCGAACGATTCCTCCTCGCTGCGGATCACGCGGCGCACGATGTCCTGTTGCTGGCGTAGCTCCGGGAAGACCGCACCGAGCGATTCGACGACAGGCGCGACCAGCTGCTCGAAGAAGCCGGTCTGAAGTCCGAGCTTCTTTCCGTAGAGGATGCCGCGGCGGAGGATGCGCCGGATGACGTAGTTGCGGCCCTCGTTGCCGGGCAGGATGCCGTCGGCGATCGCGCAGGAAACGCAGCGGGCGTGGTCGGCGAGGACGCGGAACGCCACGTCGACGGCCTCCTGCTCGCCCAGGCCTTCGCGCGCCGTCGGCACGGTGCCGCGGTAGGTCTTGCCGGAGAGGGCGGCCACCTTCGTCAGCAAAGGTGAGAACACGTCGGCCGCGTAGTTGGAAGGGTCGCGGGAGAAGTCCTTGAAGCCGTTCGTCGTCGCATGGATGCCGGCGACGCGCTCGAAGCCCATGCCGGTGTCGACGTGCTTCGCCGCCAGCGGCGAGAACGTGCCGTCGGAGTTCGCGTTGAACTGGATGAAGACGTGGTTCCAGATCTCGATGCAGCGCGGGCTGCCCGCGTTGACCAGCTTCCGGCCGGCCGTCTCCTCGTCGGAGGGGAGCAGGTTGAAGTGGATCTCCGAGCACGGGCCGCAGGGGCCGGTGTCGCCCATCATCCAGAAATTATCCTTCTTGTTGCCGTTGACGATGTGCACGGCGGGGTCGAGTCCCTCGCGCCGGAAGAGCGCCGCCCAGATGTCGTGCGCCTCGCGGTCGAAATCGGCGGGGTCGCCCTTCGACTTGTCCGGAGCGTATACGGTGGCGAACAAGCGCTTCGCTGGGATGCCCCACACCTTCGTGATGAGTTCCCAGCCCCACTCGATCGACTCGCGCTTGAAGTAGTCGCCGAAGGACCAGTTCCCCAGCATCTCGAACATCGTGTGGTGGTAGGTGTCGAAGCCCACGTCCTCGAGGTCGTTGTGCTTCCCGCCCGCCCGGATGCACTTCTGGGTGTCCGCCGCGCGGCTGTCCTTCGCCGGCCGCACTCCCGCCCAGCGCGAGACGTCCGGCGCGCGGTCGCCGAGGAAGATCGGCACGAACTGGTTCATGCCGGCGTTGGTGAACAGCAGCCCGGGCGAGTCGGGCATGAGCGAGGCCGACGGCACGATCGTGTGCCCCTGGCGGGCGAAGAAATCGAGGAAGCTCTGGCGGATTTCGGCGGAGGTCATGGCGCTGCGCAAAGGCGGGAGGACACCGTCCGCCGCTGGGGTTAGCAAGTGGGGAATCGGTCGCGCCGACGCCGCCGGCCACGGGGACAATTTCGTTGAGGCAGGCCCGCGTTCGCCGGATCGTCGGCACTCCGCCGCCCCATGAAGACCCCATCCCTGCGCCGTCGCGAATTCCTGCGTTCAGCCTCGATCGCCCCGGCCGTCCTGGCCTTTCCCGCCGTCCTGCGTTCCCAGGGCGGCGGCTCCCCCAATTCCCGCCTCAACGTCGCCTGCGTGGGCGTCGGCGGCCGCGGCGCCGCGGCCGTGGCGGCAATGAAGAACGAGAACATCGTCGCGCTGTGCGACGTCGACGACGCCCGCGGCTCGCGTGCGCTAAAGGCCAATCCCGGCGCGCGGCAGTTCCGCGATTTCCGTCGCATGCTCGACGAGGTCGGCAACCGGATCGACGCCGTGACGGTCTCGACGCCCGACCACATGCACTTCCCGGTCGCGATGGCGGCGATGGCGCTCGGCAAGCACGTTTTCGTCGAGAAGCCGATCGCCCACACCGTCTGGGAGGCACGGCAGCTCGCCAAGGTGGCGGCGGAGAAACGCCTCGCCACGCAGATGGGCAACCAGGGTCACGCCGGCGAGGGCATCCGCCTCCTGCGCGAATGGTACGAGGCTGGGGTGTTCGGGGAAGTGACCGAGATCCATTCCTGGACCGACCGTCCGATCTGGCCGCAGGGCGTGAAGGCGCCCGACCACAGTAAGCTCATCCCCGTGGTGCCTCCGACGCTCGACTGGGACCTCTGGCTGGGGGTGGCCGCCGCGCGGCCCTACGATCCGGCCTATCTGCCGTTCAACTGGCGCGGATTCTGGGATTTCGGGACCGGCGCGCTGGGTGACATGGGCTGCCACATGATGGATGCCTTCTGGGCGCTCGACCTGCCTGCGCCGTCGAGCGTGGAGGCGGTCTCCTCCGGCCAGACGGACATCAGCGCGCCCACCGCTTCGGTCGTGACGTACATGTTTCCGGCGCGGGGTAACCGCCCGCCGCTCAAGTGGGTCTGGTACGACGGCAAGCTCCAGCCGGCGCTGCCGCCGCAGTTCGAGGACGGTCGCAAGTTTCCGGAGAACGCGACCTTCATCCTCGGCACCAAGGCCGCCGCGATCGCCGACCCGAATTATTTCACGATCCGGCTCATGCCGGAGTCGCGCATGCAGGAGATGGCGCCGTCGCTGCCCCCGCGTACGCTTCCGCGCATTCCCGGCGGCGACCATTTCGCGGAGTGGGTACGCGCCTGCAAGGGGGGTGAAGCCGCGGGGTCCAACTTCGCCTACTCCTCACGCCTCACGGAAATGGTGCTGCTGAGCAACGTCGCCGTTCGCGCGCGCCGGCGGATCGAGTGGGACGCCTCGGCGATGCGAGTTACCAACGTGCCGGCGGCGAACGCGTTTCTTACCAAGGAATACCGACCCGGCTTCGGCGTCTAAGTGGTACGGGAAGCATTTTCGCGGGAAAATCGTCGAACCGGTCGTGATGAGCCCGCGCCGGATCCTGATCCTCGCTGCCGGCCTCCTCGCCTTGGCGGGGCAGGTCTTTGCGGGTCCCGTAGAGTCGGCGATCGTGGCCGCGATGCGGTTACCCGAGGCGCCGACCTACGGTTGGCGAACGGAGGTGGCGGATGACGCCCGCACCTATGAGATCACCGGCGTCACGGAGCGCGCGGGCGAATACTCGCTGGTCACGATGCCGGTTCCCGTCACCGGAGGGCGGCGCGCGGTCCGCGGTCCGGTCAATTCTTCCGGCAGCAGCACCGTGACGGCGTGGTTCAAGGGATCGGTCGACTGCGTCGTGCAGACGGGTGAAGGCTGGGTTCGCCTCGCAGATCTTGGCGTGAGTTCCGGCCGCGACCGAGGTCCCGGTTCCGGTGGCGGACAGCGCCGTCGGGGCGGAGGCGGATTCGGCGGGCCGCCGGGCATCGGTGGAATCGGCGGCGGCATGGGTGGCGGAGGAGGTGGCGGCCGAGGGTCTCGCGGGGGCGGCGGTTTTCCGGGCGGGGCGGAGGACCGCGGTGACGGAAATTCCCGCGCCTTCAGCAACGTTCAGAACACCCTGAGCCGGCCGCACGAGGAAATCGCGATCATCATCGCCGGCGCCTCGGGCATGAAAGCCGAGGGAGAGGTCGTTTCCGGCACGCTATCCGACACCGCCGCCCAGCTCCTCCTCGTGCACGAGGGCCAGCGTGACCGCGTTCCGCTGCAGGCCGCGGGTACGTTCCGGTTCTGGGTGCGCGGGGGCGCCTTGGTTAAATACGAAACCAAGCTCGAGGGCCGGCTGCAGGTCGACGATCCCGCCGGCCGCCGCGAGGTGAAGGTCAACCAGACCGCGACGACCACCCTGAGCGAGGTTGGCACCGCTAAAATCGAGGTTCCGCCCGAGGTGCGCAAACGCCTCGGCGGTTGAACCGCCCGCTGGGTTGCCTCGGTCCGCGGAGGTTTCCAGCTTGGTCCGATGAAGCCCGCCCCGGCGTTCCTGCTCGCGTTGCCCCTGATCCTGGTTGCCGCCCTGCGGGGCGAGGCCGTGAAGGACCGCGAAGGGGCCGTTCGCGGTGACCGCGCTCGGATGGAAACCGATGCCCGCTGGATCTACAACGATGTCGACCGCGGGTTCGCCGAAGCGGCGCGCACCGGGCGTCCGCTGCTGGTCGTCCTGCGCTGCGTGCCGTGCCTGTCCTGCGTGGGTCTCGACGCCGAGGTCCTCACCGAGCCCGCGCTTGCACCGCTGCTCGACCGCTTCGTCTGCGTGCGGCTCATCAACGCCAACGCGATCGACCTCGCGCGCTTCCAGTTCGATTACGACCTCTCGTTCTCGACGCTCATCTTCAACGCCGACGGCACGCTCTACGGCCGCTACGGGTCGTGGACCCACCAGGCGGATCCGCAGGCGCGCGAGACGATCGGCTACCGGCGCGCGTTGGAGTCGGCGCTGGAACTGCACCGCGGGTATCCCGCCAATCGCGCCGCGCTCGAGCGCAAGCAGGGCGGGCCGACGCCCTTCCGCCTGCCGGTCGAGATTCCCGCGTTGGCGGGTCGCTACGGGCGGGAACTCAATTGGGGCGGCGAGGTGGTGAAGAGCTGCGTCCACTGCCATCAGGTGGGCGAGGCGTTCCGCGCGTACTATCGCGACCGCGGCGAACCCGTGCCCGTGGAGCGCATCTACCCGATGCCGGCGCCGGAAACCGTCGGGCTGACGCTTGCGCCCGATCAACCCGCGCAGGTTGCCGCCGTGGCCGGAGACTCGCCCGCGGCGCGGGCCGGCTTCCGGGCCGGCGATGACATTGTGTCCCTCGACGGTCAGCCTCCGATCTCGGTCGCCGACGTGGCGTGGGCGCTGCACCGCGCGCCGGAGTCGGGCCGGATACCGGCCATGGTGCGCCGCGGCGGCGCGGAGGTGACGCTGGCCCTGGACTTGCCGGCCGGTTGGCGGATGAAGACCGACATCTCGCGGCGCGTCGGCACCTGGTCGATGCGCGCGATGGCGCTCGGTGGCCTCGTGCTCACCGAGCTTGATCCCGCGGATCGCGCGCGACGCGGCCTGAAGCCGGACGGATTGGCGCTGCTCGTGAAGGGCATGGGCCAGTTCAACAAGCACGGCGCCGCGAAGAAGGCTGGGTTCCTCAAGGACGACGTGGTCACGCGGGTGGGGGAGTACCAGGCGCGGATGACCGAAGGTGAACTCATCGGCCGTATCCTCGGCATGACGAAGCCGGGCGAGAACCTCGAGGTCGAGGTGCTGCGCGGCGAGGGGCGCGTGGCGCTGCGCCTGCCGATGCAGTGAGCCCGCGGGGTGCGTGGGGCTTGCGTTGCCCGGGCGCGGCCTCAGGGTCCGCGGTCAATTGATGGAAAAACTTCCCTTCGACCAGCTCGGCCTCTCGCCCGAGATTCTCAAGGCGGTGGCCAAGCTGGGCTTCGAGGAGGCCTCACCCATCCAGACGGCGGTGATTCCCGTGGCGCTCACGGGCCGCGACGTCGTCGGGCAGTCATCGACGGGATCCGGCAAGACCGCGGCTTTCGCGATTCCCGTGATCGAGCGGGTGGATCCCCAGCTGCGGGCGGCGCAGGCATTGATCCTCTGTCCCACGCGCGAACTCGCGGTGCAGGTGGCGGAGGAGACCGGTCGGCTGGCTTTCTTCCGCCGCGGGGTGCGCGAGGTGCCCGTGTACGGCGGGCAAAGCTACGAGCGCCAGTTCCGTGCGCTCGCCGCCGGCGCCCAGGTGGTGATAGGCACCCCGGGCCGCCTGCTCGACCACCTCGGCCGCGGCACGCTGCGGCCCGAGCAGATCCGGATCGTGGTCCTCGACGAGGCCGACCGCATGCTCGACATGGGCTTCCGCGAGGACATCGAGCGCGTCCTCTCCGCGTTGCCCGCGACGCGGCAGCTGCTGTTTTTTTCCGCGACGATGCCGCGGGCGATCCAGGAGCTCATCGGCCGCTTCAGCAAGGACCCTGCCTGGATCCGCATCGATGCCGTCGCGCGTAACGCGCCGCAGGTGGAGCAGACCTACTTCGAGGTCGATCGCCGTTCGAAGCTCGAGGCGCTCACGCGTCTCATCGACGTGAACGACTTCCGCTACGGGATCATCTTCTGCAGCACGAAGGTGATGGTCGACGACCTCGACGAGCACCTCCATGCGCGCGGCTACGCCGTCGATCGCCTGCACGGCGACCTTTCCCAGGCGCAGCGCGACCGCGTCATGCGCAACTTCCGCGAGCGCAAGTTCGACTTTCTGATCGCGACCGATGTCGCCGCGCGGGGACTCGACGTCGACGACCTCGAGGTGGTCTTCAACTTCGACCTGCCCAACGACGCGGAGGACTACACGCACCGCGTGGGCCGCACGGGCCGGGCCGGCCGGCAGGGCAGGGCGTTCACCTTCGTGAGCGGACAGGAGATCTACAAGCTGCAGGGCATGGTGCGCTGGGCGAAGCTCGACATCCGACGCGGCCGGATCCCCTCGCTCGACGAGGTCGAGGAGGCGCGGGGCAATGTGTTTTTCGAGCGCATCCGCGCCACCCTCGAGGCGCGGCAGTTCAAGCCGCGCGACCGCATGATCGATCGGCTCCTCGATCAGGGTTACGCCAGTACCGACATCTGCTCCGCATTGATTCACCTGCTGCAAGGCGGCCAGGAACCCGCTCCGGCGGTTCCGGCTTCCGCCAAGGAGGCTCGGCCCGCCGCCGAGCCGGCCGGTCTTCCTCCTCCGGCGCAGCCGGCGTTGCCGCCGCCCAAGCCCGCGGCGGCAACGCCCCGGGCCAAGCCCGCCTTCGAGCGTCCCGCGCGTACCGGCCGCGAGGCTGGCATGGCGACCGTGCGGCTCAACGCCGGCTCCCGACACGGGGTGACCGCGGCCGACATCGTGGGTAAGATCGCCGGAGTCACGCGCCTGCCCGCCTCGATCGTCGGCGCCATCGACCTCCTCGAGGATCATGCCCTGGTCGACGTGGAGTCGCACCACGCCGAGTTGATCGTGAAGAAACTCGCGCGCGTGCGGGTGAAAGGCGTTTCGCTGGACCCACGACCTGAGCCGTCCGCGACGTCCGAGCGTCCCTCGTCGCCCGGAGCCTGAATCCGGATCGGGGGCGCCTCTTTCCGTTCGCGCATGAGGTGTACCGCCTCGCACCCACCTCTTGCCTCCCGGCGCCGTGCGTGGCGTAATGAAGGCTCCGATGCACGACGCGCTGAGTCAGGCCCGGGAGTTTCTCGCCGCGTGGGGACTTGAGGCGTCGTTGTTCTCCTTCGCCGGCTTCGCGCTGGGGCTGTTCTTCGTGGCGCGGCTGGTGGGGGAGAAGCGTGCGCCGGCGAACACCTTCGCCTGGATGTTGGTCATCCTGCTGCTGCCATGGGTCGGTGTCCCGCTTTACCTGCTCATCGGCGGCCGCAAGCTGCAGCGCGTCTCCGAGCGGAAGGGCCGCGTGCGACCCGTCGTGCCCGAGGCGTGCGCGGTCTCTCCCGTCACGTTGGGATCCGCAGCCGCGCAGACTATGCTGGCTGCCGGCGGTCCACCGCCGTGTTCGGGCAACGCGCTATCGCTGCTCACGAGCGGTGAGGAGGCATACGCGGAACTTGAGCGGCGCATTCGCGGGGCGCGCGCGCAGATCCACATCGCGACGTTCATCCTCGGCCGGGACGACACCGGCCGCCGCCTCGTGCGCCTCCTCGCCCAGCGCGCGCGGGAAGGCGTGCGGGTGCGGCTGCTCCTCGATGCGGTGGGATCATTCGTCGCCAGCTTCGACTTCGTTCAACCGTTGCGCCGCGCCGGCGGCGAGGTTGAGCGCTTCATGCCCGTGTTGCCATTCACGCCACGTGGTTCGGCCAATCTGCGCAACCACCGGAAGCTCGCGGTGTTCGACCGTTCCTCGGCGATCGTCGGCGGGCACAACCTCGCGCTGGAATATATGGGGCCCAACCATCGCGCGCGGCGATGGCGGGACTTCGGCGGGGTCATCGAGGGCCCGGCAGCGGGGCTGCTCGACGATGTGTTCATCGCCGACTGGTGCTTCGCCACGGGCGAGCGGGAGGACGGCCTGCGTGGCGAGATGCCCGGCTCCGGCACGGCAGCGCCGCGGGGTGACGCCTGCCTGCAGGTGGTCGCGAGCGGCCCCGATGTTCCCGGCGATCCGCTTTACGAGGGTATGCTCGCGATGGTGCAGGAGGCCGCGGAGAGCGTCTGGGTCGTCACCCCTTACTTCATCCCCGATGATCTGCTTTTGCGCTCCCTGATCGTGAAGGCGCGGGCGGGACGCGACGTCACCGTGATCGTGCCGCGGCGGTCGGATCATCCGGTGACCGACCTTGCGCGTCGCCATCATCTCCGGGAACTCCAGCGGGCCGGGGCGCGCGTGCTGCTGCACGGGCCCGGCATGATGCACGGCAAGGCGCTCATCATCGACCGGCGCGCGGCGCTCTTCGGTTCGGCCAACCTCGACCAGCGCAGTCTGTTCGTGAACTTCGAGATCGGGGTGGCGGTTCATTCCGCGCCCGAGGTCGCCGCGATCCACGCTTGGGCCGAGGAGCTGGCGCGGCACTGCCATCCCGCGCGCCCGCCGCGTCCGGCGCGGTTTCCAGGGAGTCTCGCGGAGGATGTCAGCCGGCTGCTGGCGCCGCTGCTTTAGGGCTGGTGGGATTCAAACCATCCCGGCTTCGCGGAAGCTGTAGTAACCGCGGCCCGCGGGATCGGCGCCGGGCTGGCCGACGATCACGTGGTCGACGAGCGGGATGTCGACCGCCCGCGAGGCTTCCCGGAGCATCCGGGTGACCTCCACGTCAGCCGCGCTCGGCGTGGGGTCGCCGCTCGGGTGGTTGTGCGAGCACGCGATGGCCGAAGCGCCCTCGCGCACCGCAATGCGGAACACTTCGCGGGGGTGGGCGAGGGTGGCGTTCGCCGTTCCGGAAGTCATCTCGACACGCTTCAGCAGGCGGTGGCGGCGGTTCAGGCACAGCACCCAGAATTTCTCGACCTCCAGCCCCGCCGTCACCGGCCGCAGGTGGCGCACGATCTGGTCCGCCTCGCGCAGCGACGGCGAGTCCTCCTCCTGCTGGCTGAGGACGCGCCGGGCGAGTTCCATGACCGTGACCAGCTGCAGGGCCTTCACCCGCCCGATGCCACGCAGGCGGCGGAAATCGGCTTCGCGCCAGGCCAGCAGGCCCGCGAGCGAGCCGGCCTCGCCGAGCAGCCGGCCGGAGAGCGTCAGCACGTCTGTGCCGCGCGTACCGCTGCGCAGGAGCATGGCGAGCAACTCGGCGTCGCCCAGCGCCTGCGGCCCGAAACGTTGGAGCCGCTCCTGCGGTCGCTCGCCCTCAGCCGTCGCGAGGAGTAGGTTGGGGGCGGGTTTTGCTGCATCGTCCGGCACGCACCGGAACTGCGTTCATGATTAGCCGGCGCCAAGCGGTGCGATACCCCATTTCCGGGGTCATTCGGTCGTTGCCGGTGAGAAGGAGGAACTTGCTCCCAGGCTCCGGAGACCGGTCCGAAACTTGGGTAGAAGGGTTTGGCCTGCGGGTTCCTGACGAGCCTTTCCCATGCCGGTCGGTTCCGCGGGGTTACTCCTTGCGTGAGCCGCCGATTGATCGCTGTCTCGCGGCTGAACGTGATGCCTGTCGCCGAAAACAGCGATGCAAGTGCCCGGTCGCCGGACCCGGTGGTTAGCGCCCGCGGCCTGGAAAAGCGGTATGAGGCGGGTGCCGGGCTGCTGACCAGTCTCGGGCGGGCGATCGGACTTGGTGCGGCGACCTCGGTCAGCTCCGTATCCGCCCTTCAGGGAGTCTCCTTTTCCGTGGCGCGCGGTGAGGCGTTCGGCGTGATCGGGCGGAACGGGGCGGGGAAGAGCACGCTGCTGCAGATCCTGGCCGGCACGTTGCAGCCAAGCGCGGGGGAGTTCGCCATCCGGGGCCGCGTGACCGCGTTGCTCGAGCTCGGCTCGGGCTTCAATCCGGAGTTCACCGGGCGGGAAAACATCCTGCTCAGCGGCGCGATCCTCGGCATCCCGCGGGCCGAGATGGAGCGTAAGTTCGACTCCATCGCCGCGTTCGCCGACATCGGCGACTTCCTTGAGCAACCGGTGAAGACGTACTCGACCGGCATGCTCATGCGTGTCGCCTTCGCCGTCGCGATCTCGGTCGAGCCCGACATCCTGATCATCGATGAGGCCCTGAGTGTCGGCGACATCGTGTTCCAGCAGAAATGCAGCCGGCGGTTGCGCGAATTGGCGCAGGCCGGCGTGACGCTCTTGGTCGTCACCCACGACCTTTCCTTCGTGCTGAGCATGTGCCAGCGGGCGATGTGGCTCGACCGTGGCCGCGTGCGGTTCCTCGGCGAAGCGGGGGCCTGCGTGCGCGAGTATGTCACCGCGATGTCGGCGTTGGCGGGCAACGCCCCCGAGGTTTCGGCCGTGATGGCGGAGCTTCAGGCGGTGCGGATGCCCGACGCGGTACCCCTCGCGCTGGAAGGTCGGGAGCGGTTGGGTGATGGCGGCGTGCGCGTGGAGCGGGCGTGGCTGTTACATGCGGACGGCACGGCGGCCGGCGGCTTCCGCGTCGGCGAGTGGGCGGTCGTGGCGATGCTCGTACGTGCCGGACGTGAGGTACGCGGGGTCAGCGCCGGCTGCGAATTGCGCAACCGGCACGGACAGGTGATCTTCGCCACGGGGCTGCGTGTGGTCCGTCGGCTCGTTGCGTCGCTGTCCGAAAACGGCGCCGCGCTCGTCAGCATCCGCTTCCAGCTCGAGCTGCAGCCGGGTCAGTACACGCTCGACGTGGGCTGCGGCGCGGGTGGTGACTCTGACAACACTTGGGATCGGGTTCTTAACGCCGCGGTGATCGAGGTCGCCGCCACTCCCGAGCAGGAAGTCGTCCACGGTCTCGTGCGGCTGCCCCACGAAATCTCCGTGGGGCGCCCGGGCTGAAAGCCAGGTTCAGACGACTTCGGCGAAGGACTTCCGAAGGAGCGAGAAGAGCACCGCGCCAGCCGCGAACGCGAACGCCGCCGTAACGTAGACGTAGCCGAGCCGGTCCCACGGCATCGGCTCGTGCCACAGGACGGTGCGGCGGGCGAGGTCGACGATCTGGAGCAGAGGATTAAATCGCAGCCATTCGAAACCATCGGGGATCTTTGCCGGCGGGTACATCACGGCGCTGGCGAACAGTAGCGCCGTCGCGACGAAGGCCGTCACCTGCCCGATATCGCGCAGGAACACGCCGATCGCCGCCAGCGCCCAGCTCACCCCGAGGGAGAGCAGCATCAAGGGCAACATCAGGACCGGCAGCCAAAGCAGGCCCCAGCCGATTCCCGCCGTGCCGAACACCGCTCCGGCGATGATCAGAGCCAGTCCGGCCAGAAGGTGGAAGATTGCGGCGCCGACCTGCGCGACCGGCAGGATTTCCAGCGGGAACACGACCTTCTTCACGAAGTTCGGATTCCCCGTGATGATCCCGGGCGAGATCGAGAGCGTCTCGGTGAAGACGTGGAACAGGCTCAGGCCGAGGAAGAGCGCGAGGGAGAAGTCGAACTCCGTCTCGCCGGGCAGCACACCGAAGCGTGTGCCGTAGAGCCGCCCGAAGACGAAGAAGTACAGCACCAGCATCGACAGTGGATTGACCAGCGCCCAGAGCGGTCCCAGCCGGCTCCCGCGGTGCCGGACCTCGATCGCGCGGTGCGTGAATTGCCAGATCAGTTCCCGGCGGGCCCACAACCCCGCCACCATCCGCGCGGGGTCCAGCGTCAGGGCGCGCAGGGCGCTGGGTTTCGTATCCGGCATGGCGAGGAAGTTCGTCCCGGGGCTCTCTCCGGGTCAACAGCGGGGCGTGAGAACGGGTCAGCGGACTTCAGCGGCCGGCGAGGTCGTCGCCGCGACGCTGGCGTGTGGGATCACCGTGATTGCGCAACGTTCGTCGTTGAGGCCCCAGGACACCACCCAGTCGCCCCCGTCGTGCCAAGCGCCGCAGGGGTAGATGACTTCCCCGACCGCGGGGTTGAGGCGCGGGTGACGACGCGCGGCGGAAGATGCGTCCTTCAGGGGCAGTGGGAGGGACGGACCGAATGCGGGTGTAAACGGGTGTTCAGCAGAAAATGCATAGGCGGCCGCCCGGTAGTCGTAGCCGTCCGGTCCGTCGTGCACCGCGTGGCAGAACGACCACAGGAGCCCATCCGCCGTCTGCGGCGGAGTTCCCCCGCGGAGCCCTCCGTGGCATGCGGGGTACCCGCTGGGCGACCAATCGACCACGGCGAGATCGTGGCAGACGATGTCCCCGGCCCCGTCGAGTTCACAGGTCAGAATCCGGTGTGGCTGCACCGAGTAAACGACGAGCACGCGGCCGCCACTCTCGAAAGGCATCCAGTTCTTCTCCAGCTTGCGGCGTTCGGCGCCGGCGAGCACCAACTCGCGGGCGGTTCCGATGGGCCGCAGAGATGGCTCGTCGAGTTCCTGGAGGAACTGGTGGTTGCGCGGCTCATGCCAGCCCGAGTTCCAGTAGATGAAGAGTCTGCCTTGCAGCCGTAGCAGGCGAGGGTCGGCGAACCACTCGAGGGTCACGGCCGGGTAATCGTTGGGGTTCCGGAACGAGAACGCTTCGCTCAGCGCCGCGACGCTGCCGGGTACCACGCGGAATCCGCGGTCTAGCCGGCAAATTCCGATCCGCCTCCGGCCGTCGTTTCCAACCACCCGGTACGCGAGGATCCAGTTGCCGTCGGAGGAGCGGATCAGGCCCGGGTTGAACGAGTACAGTGGCCCTTCGGCCAGCCGGCTCCACTCCGGGGGCAGGAGCTCAAGGGGGTCGAATAGGACCATCGGGCGGACCGGCGTGGTCATTTGCCGCCGAAAAACCCGCGGATGTGCGCGCAGACAAAATCCACCTGCTCCGCGCTGACGTGCGGCCCGATCGGCAGGCTGAGCACCTCGTCGGCCAGGCGTTCGGCGAGCGGGAAGTCGCCGCGCTTCCAGCCGGCACCCGCGTAGGCCTTGGAGAGGTGCGGCGGGGTGGGGTAGTGGACCTGCGTGCCGACCTCGCGTGCGGCGAGGTGCTTTTGCAACGCCTCGCGGCGTGACGTGCGCACGACGAAGAGGTGCCAGACCGGCGAAGCCCAGGCGGGCACCGAGGGCAGCACGAGATCGCCGACGCCCTGAAGTTGCTGAAAATAATTTTCCGCGAGCGCGGCGCGTCGCGCGTTCCACTCGCCTAGCTTCGGCAGCTTGGCGCGCAGGAAGGCGGCCTGCAGTTCGCTCAGGCGGGAATTCATGCCCGGCAGCTCGTTCTGGTAGCGGACCTTCGAGCCGTAATTGCGCAGGTGCCGGAGCTTGTCGGCGAGGGCGGCATCGGACGTCGTCACGGCGCCCGCGTCGGCGAGCGCCCCGAGGTTCTTGCTCGGGTAAAAGCTCACGCCCGCCGCGTGTCCCAGCGATCCGGCCGCGCGGCCGTGGCAGCGCGCGCCGTGCGACTGGGCCGCATCCTCGAGGACGAACAGCCCGCGGCGCGCGGCGATGGCGTTGATGCGCTCCATGTCGGCGGTCTGGCCGTACAGGTGGATCGGGAGGATCGCCCGCGTGCGGGATGAGAGGCAGGCTTCGAGCCGGTCGGGATCGAGGTTGTAGGTATTCGGGTCGGGCTCGCAGGGGACGGGGCGAGCCCCGGTGTGCGTCACCGCCAGCCAGGTGGCGATGTAGCCGTGCGACGGCACGACGACTTCGTCCCCGGGGCCCACGCCGAGCGCGATGAGGACGAGTTGCATGGCCTCCAGGCCGTTGGCGACGCCCACGCAATCGGTCGTGCCGATGCTGGCCGCGTACTCGGCCTCGAATGCCTCGAGCTCCCGCCCGAGCAGCAGCCACCCCGAGTCGAGCACGCGGCGGTAGGCGGCATCCAGTTCCGCGCGCAACTCGTCGCACGCGGGTTTGAGATCGAGGATGGGCACCTTCATGGGTCAGACGAACTTCAGTTTGCGCGCGGCGAACAGCACCATCCGGAGCAGCAGCCAGCCGTGGCGCCAACGCTGGATGTTGGTGGTACCGTAGGTGCGCTCGCGGTAGCGGATGGGCACGTCGGCGATCCGCAGGGATTGCCGGGCCGCGCCGAAGAGCAGGTCGAAGTCGCCGAACGGGTCGAACTCGCCGAAGTACGACCGATTCGCCGCGATGCGCGCGTAGTCTTCGCGGCGCAGCACCTTGGTGCCGCAGAGGGTGTCCTTCACGGGCTGGCCGAGAAGCCAGGTGAAGATGAGGCCGAAGGACTTGTTGGCGCAGAGATTCAGGAACTGCATCGCCCGCCGCTCCATCGGGTAGACGAGCCGCACGCCGTTGGCGAAATCGGCGCGGTCGCGCGCGATCACGTCGAGGAACTTCGGCAGCTCCTCAGGCGGCATCGTGAGGTCAGCGTCGAGGATCATGAGCACGTCGCCAGTGGCCGCCGCGAAACCGGTGCGCACGGCGTCGCCCTTGCCCCTGCCGGGTTGTCGCAGGCAGCGGATGGTCTTGTCGGGATGGGCCGCGGTGACGCGTCGGATCTGCTCCCAGGTGTCGTCACGGGAGTGACCCTCGACGAAGATCAGTTCCACGCCCCCGCCCATGGGTGGTACGCGCTCGACGGCGGCGGCGATGTTGCCCGCTTCATTGCGCGCGGGGATGACGACGGAAACGCGAAGCGACGCCGGATCCGCCGCGCGGGCGTTTTCCCGTCGGGCGGTGATGAACACCGTGAGGCAGAACCACTGCAGCAGCGGGGCGGCCCAGCGGTTGAGCAGCGTGGCGATGCCCAGGGCCTCGAAGGGCAGCAGGATGCGTCCGTCCCGCGTCACGGGCGTCCAACCGCCCAGCCGCAGCAGATTCAGCACATCGGAAGAGGCCAGCCAGCTGTTCTCCGGCTGCCGCGACTTGAGGCCCAGGAGTTCCGCGAGCGACAGCAGCGGCCTCCAGAGAGAGTTCTGGAAGTTGACCACCAACTGGGTGCATGGGTGGGACACGAGGTGGAGCCGCGCGAAAAGCTGTTGCACGTCGGCGGCGAGGTTCAGCGTGTCGGAGATGATGATGAAGTCGAAGGGTCGTCCCCACGTGGCGGGATCGAGTCGTTCGCCGGCCTGCACCTCGAAGCGGCCGTGCGGCAGCCGGGCGCGGGCGGTGGCGATGCGACGCGGCGAAAGGTCGATGCCGGTGACATCGCGGGCGCGGAGCAGCGCGAGGAGGTCGCCCTCGCCGCAGCCGATCTCCAGTACTCTGGCGTCGGCGGGAATGAGAAGGTTGTAGTGGTGGGCGAGGCGGTGGCGGTAGGCGCGCGCTCCCGCCCTCAGTCCGCCCGGCATTTTCTCGTACCAGCTCCGCACCTCCTCGAGGTGAGTGTCGGCCAGTCGGGAAATCGGCGGGGCTGACATGGGTGGTGTCCGGAAGGAGCGTCGCGTCAGCGTGGCCGCGGTGCCGGTCGCGGCTCAAGACTTATGGATTGCAATCACCCTCGAAATCCCGCGGTTAGACCTCCCATATCTCCCGCCGGCATTACGATGGCAAAGCTTCGCCTATTCCTCGCGGCCGCCGCGCGCCGGGCGGCCCTGCTGGCCGCCGGGATCGTCGCGCTGAGGGCGGCTCCGGTGGAGGGCATCCAAGGTTCCTTGCCCGAGGATCACCTTCCGGAGTTGCGGCCGTTTCTCGAGAAGGCGCTGCGCCTTTCTCCGCAGCTCATCTCGGCCGAGTTTGACCGGATTCTGGCCGAGATTCGCGTGACCTCGGCGGATGCCGCGCGCATTCCGAGCGTCGGCGGAAACCTGAACTTAGCCACCAACCAGACCGCCATCTCGGGCAACACCAACTCCCAGACGCGCGATAGCGGCTTCTTCTACAACATCGGCGTCACCCAGCCCCTTTTCCACTGGCGGGCGCTGCAGAATCAGAGCGCCTCCGCCCGGCTCAACCGCCTCGTGGCCGACAAGAGCCTCGACCGGGCGGCGCGCGACGTGGCGCTGTTGGTGCGCAAGGCGTTCCTCTCCCTTGTGGTGGAGAAGGCCCGGCTCCGGGCGGCGCGCGACGGCCTGCGGGTTCTCCGGGAGGACCTCGGCGTCACCCTCGAGAAGCGTGAACGCGGCTTGATCGCGGCCGCGACGCTGGAAGGCGACCGGCTCCGGGAGCGCGAGGTCAGGTTGGAGGTCGCGCGGCTGGAATCCGAATTCGAGGCCAACCGGCGGCGCTTCGCGCGGCTTATCGGACTCCCCGGGGCGCTGGAGGAGGGGGACGTCCCCGACGATATTCCCGTCCCGCGGTTCCCCTCCGAGGTCGCTGGGATGCTCGTCGCGACCGTCTTGAGGGACAACGCGCGGAGCACGCTGGAGTACGAGATCGCCGAACTGCGCATCCGTGACGCCCAGTTGCGCATCAATTCCGAAAAGGTACGGCTCTACCCCAAGTTCTTCGCCAGTGCCGGCGTGAGTCTCGAGAATTCCACCAACGTCAACGGCAACGCCGTCAGCCAGCAGGGCATCCAGCGCCGCAACGTTAGCGTTTACGCACAGTGGAACATTTTCGACGGATTCGCCACGCGGGCCGCCATCCGCGAGGCGCAGGCCTCGAAGCGCGTGCAGGAGCGGCTCCAGCTGGCGGAGATCGAGGGCCTCCTGCAGAACGTCCAGATCCTCCAGCGCATGCTGCGTGACGACGCCGAGCAGGTGGAGCTCGCCGGCATCCGCCACGGTCTCGCCATCGAGGCCCGCAAGGCCGCGGCGAGGGAGGCGGAGTTCGGAAATCTCCCGAAATCGGAACTGGCCCGCGCCGGCACCGCCATCCTTCAGGCCGAAGCCCGCAGCCTCGAGGCTCGCGCGCAGTTCCTGGGTCGCTGGGGGGAATTCGTCGCCCTCGCGGCCGGTGAGCCCCTATTGAACAAATCCCCTTCCAGCCATGCTAGCGAACCCAAGTAAAGGCGGCCTTCTCGTCCGTATCGCCGTTGTCCTCGCCTTGCTCGCCGCCGTGGCGGTCGCCGTCGTGCATAACCTGCGCGACACCGCCCGGGTCAAGGCCGTCAACCGCGACACCGCCATTGACGCCGTTACCGGCAGCGTCGTCGTGCAGGCTGATGGTGGCTTCAAGGAGTTGCGCTCGGAGGCAGCCGGCAAGGTCACCGTGGCGAACATCAAGCCCGGCAGCTCATTTCGGAAGGGTGACGTGCTCGTGCAGCTGGATACCACGGAACTGGACCGCCAGATAGCCGAGACCCAGCGCCGGTTTGAGTCGGACAAGGCGCGTGCCAGGATCGCGCTGGAAAACAATCCCGAGCTGAAGGTGGCCGAGGAACGGGTGGCGACTGCCAAGCGCTTGTTCGAACTGGGCAATGCCTCCGAGGAGGACCTGAAGGGCGCGCAGCGGGCCCTCGACGGCATCGTTACCCGCCTGAAGCTCACCGATTTCGACGACCAGAAGGCGGCCGTCGACTTCAGGGTGACTATGGAGGGGCTCGAACTGCTGCGCGAGAAGATGCGCGTGGTGGCTCCCTTCGACGGCACCATCCATAATGACGGCGCGATGACGTGGGAGGGCGCGCTCATCAACTCCGGTCAGCCCGTCACGAAGGTCTTCGCCCGCCGCCGCGTGGTGGAGGCCAAGATCAGCGAGGAGAGCTTCGGCCGCGTGAAGCTGGGCCAGCCGGCCCGGATTCGGCTCCTCACCTACGGCACGCAGACCTTCGACGGCACCGTGGTCGAGCTCCTGCCCTCGGCCGACGACGCGCAGCGCTTCACGGTTCACCTCGACGTCAAGGCCGACCCCGACCAACTCCGGCCGCTCAGCACGGGCGAGGTCACCATCACCGTTGATCGCATCGCCGATCAGATCATGGTGTTGCGCCGCTCAATCTTCGACTCCGACAAGGTCTTCGTTGTGAAGGACGGCCGGGTGGAACGGCGGACGCTCGAGCTGGGGATCGTTTCCCTCAACAACGCGCAGGTCCGCAAGGGACTCGCGGTAGGGGAACTGGTGATCGTCGACCGGCTCGAGGAGTTTCGCGAGGGCCAGCGGGTCCGGGCCGAGGTGGTCTTCTGAGCGGCCCAAGGCGGCTCCGCACCGTGATCTCGCCGAACCTCCGCATCGCGTTCCGCTTCCTCACCGCGAAGAAGCGCGCGATGGTGATGAGCCTCGCCTGCACCATCCTCGGCGTGGGGCTTTTCATCGTCACGCAGGCGACGACGAGCGGCTTCGAGCGCTTCTTCACCAAGACTATCCTCGGGATCAACGGCGCGATCCGCATCGAGGACAAGATCCAGGACACGATGCGGAGCATGGCCGCCGCGGGCGGGGGCGATTCGCATTTTGCGCGGCGTGAGGGGGTGAAATACATCGAGGGAATCGAGGAACCGCAGGCGCTGATCGAGGCGCTGCGGGGATTTCCCAACGTGCGTGGCGTCTCGGCGGTCGTTCGCGGAGGCGTGCAGGTCACGAGCGCCTTCAAGACCGAGGACGCCCAGGTCTTCGGCATCCGCCTGGAGGATCACGTCCGGGTCTCGGACCTTGCCGAGCAGGTGACTTCGGGGGAGTTGGAGGATTTCCGGCAGACGCCGACGGGCGCGCTGGTCGGTCGGGTCCTCGCCGATCGGTTGCAGCTGGCGGTCGGGGATTCGTTCGTGCTCTCCACCCGGGGAGCTTCGCGACGCCTGCGGGTGGCGGCGATTTACGAGACGGGATATCGCGAGGTCGACAAGACCAACGTTTACCTGCACCAGGCCGAGGCGCGCTCCCTGCTCAAACGGCCTTCGGGGGCGACTTTCCTGCAGATCGGGCTGTACGATCCCGATCGTGCTCCGGCGGATGCCGTCCGCATGGAGCAGGTGCTGCGGCACAGCGTGAAACCGTGGCAGGAGCGGGAGAAGACGTGGCTCGCGGTGTTCCGCGCGCTGCGGATTTCAACGATGATCACCGTCTCGGTGTTCACGCTCATCGCCAGTCTCGCGATGTTCAACACGCTCGCTATGATCGTGTTGGAGAAGACCAAGGACATCGCGATCCTGCGCTCGATGGGCTACGAACGCCGGGACGTCACCCGCATCTTCCTGTGGCAGGCTGGCATCGTGCTCGCGATCGGCGCCGGCGCGGGCGCTGCCCTGGGTGCGGCGGTCACATGGCTCGTCAGCCAGGTGCCGCTGCCGGTGAACGGGATCTTCAAGACCGACCGCTTTATCGTCACGTGGGACATCAACCACTATGCCGGCGCGATCGCGACCGCCGTCGTCATGGTCATGATCGCCAGCCTCATCCCGGCGCGGCGCGCCGCGCGACTCGAGCCGGGCGACATCGTCCGCGGAACCGCCCAGTGAGCATGAGCGACGCGCTCCCACCTTCCCAAGACTTCGCCCTGCGCTGCCGCGGCCTGCACCGCCATCTCGGGCAAGGGGAGGGGCGCGTCCATGTGCTTAAGGGCGTCTCCTTCGAGGCGCGGCGCGGACAGGTCTACGCGATCGTCGGACCTTCGGGTTGCGGTAAGAGTACCCTGCTTTACCTGCTGGGTTTGCTGGATCGCCCCGACGATGGGGAGATCGAGATCAATGGACGTTTGATGTCGAACCACGACGACCTCGCGCGCACCGCGGCGCGGGGCGAGCACATCGGCTTCGTGTTCCAGTTCCATTTCCTGATGCTGGAGTTCACTGCGCTGGAGAACGTGATGATGCCGATGCGCAAGTTGGGCCGGCTCGCCCCCGAGGCCATGCGGGAGCGGGCGCACGGTCTGCTGGAATCAGTCGGACTCGGCGCCAAGACCCACCGCCTCGGCACCCAGCTTTCCGGCGGCGAACAGCAGCGCGTCGCGATCGCGCGGGCCCTCGCCAACCAGCCCACGATCCTGCTGGCGGACGAGCCGACCGGTAACTTGGACGTCCGCAATTCCAACCTCGTCTTTGATCTGCTGACCCGCCTCGCGAAGGAAAACGGTCAGGCGGTGGTGCTCGTCACCCACAATCCCGAGATTGCCCAGCGCTGCGACGTGACGCGGCCGATGCGGGATGGCCTTTTTGTATAATCGCGGACTCCTGTGGTGAATCCGCAGCGGGATTAGCGCGGAAGCTTACTTCTCGCGTTTCCGCTAATTCCTGCGCCCCGCAGGTCGCAGGAGGAAAAAAGGGTTTACAAGGGAAATGGCCCTCCCTTGGTTCGGACGCGATTTTCACTTGTGAGTCCCGTGACGCATCCCTCGCCGCGAAAACAGCTTTGGTCCGCTTATACCGCCCTCGCGGGACGCGGTTCCAGCGCCTGAACCCTTTAAATCCGGGAGCCCCTTTCGCCCATGTCGAAGCTGTTTCCGAAGTCAGCCAACCGGCTGCCCTTGCAGATCGTGGTTTACTTGGTGGTGCTGGCCGGCATCGCGACGGCGGGCGTCACTTACTACATGACGCCCAAGTATGCCCGCGTGGGATACGCTCCGCTTCAGCCGGTGCCTTTCAGCCACGCGAAGCATGTTCAGGAGGTCGGCCTTGATTGCCGCTACTGCCATTCCAACGTCGACAAGTCGGGCCACTCCAACGTGCCGTCCTCCCAGACGTGCATGAACTGCCACAGCATCATCAAGGCGAACAGCCCGCTGCTCGCCCCGGTGCGCGAGAGCTATGCCACCAACACTCCGGTGCCATGGGTTTGGATTCACCAAACACCCGATTACGCTTACTTCAACCACGCGGCGCACGTTAACCGCGGCGTTTCCTGCGTGGAGTGCCACGGCAAGGTGAACGAGATGGACACCGTGACGCACACTCAGCCTCTGAGCATGTCCTTCTGCCTCGATTGCCACCGGGATCCCGCGTCGCGCATCCGTAAACCTGGGGACGTCTTCAACCTGAACTCCGCGCGTCTGATCGAGCAGGGTGAGGCAGGCGCCAAGGCCGCCGAGAAGTTCAAGCACGACTGGAAACTGATGCCCCCGCAAAGCTGCTCGGGCTGCCATCGATGAAACGCAAATTTGATCATCCGGCCCCGGCCGCAGGCGAGGAACTCTCCGGGCCGCGCTATTGGCGCAGCCTAGACGAACTTGCCGCCACTCCCGGCTTCCGGGCGCAGCTTGAGCGTGAATTCCCCGAGGGCGCATCCGAGCTGAACGGCTTCGACCGCCGCAATTTCATGAAGCTCATGGCGGCCTCGTTCGCCTTGGGCGGGGTCGGTCTGACGGGTTGCCGCCGTCCGGAGAAGTTCATCCTTCCCTATGGCAAGTCGGTCGAGGGCGTGATCCCGGGCCTGCCGTCTTACTACGCGACCGCGATGCCGATTCGGAAGTCGGCCATTCCGCTGCTGGCGGAAACGCATCAGGGCCGCCCCACCAAGCTCGAGGGCAATCCTTCCTACGAGCCGAACGGTGGTGCTTCCTCGCTCGCCGCCCAAGCTTCCGTCCTTGATCTCTACGATCCCGACCGTGCCAAGGCCCACACCAAGGGTGGCGTGGTCCTGAAGTCTGAGGAAGTGGCCGCCTTGCTTGCCTCGGTGGCGCAGAAGTACGCCGCCAATCAAGGTGCAGGTCTGGCCATCCTGGCGGACGAGTCTTCCTCGCCGACCCGCGCCCGTCTGGTGCGCGAGCTGCGCGCCAAGCTACCGCGCATGGTCTGGTCCGAGTACGAGCCCGTGCAGGATGAGCCCCCGCTGGCGGCCGCCCAAGCTGTCTTCGGCGCGGCCGTGAAGCCGGTTTACCACTTCGGCAAGGCCAAACGCATCCTGTCGATTGACGCCGACTTCCTGCAGTCCGAGGCCGGCGGCATCGCCAACATCCGCGGATTCTCAAAGGGCCGTCGGGTCACGAAGAAGGGCGACGCGATGAACCGCCTTTACGTGGCGGAAAGCGCGCTGTCGCTCACGGGTAGCATGGCGGATCACCGCCTGCGCGTCGCGACGAGCCATGTGCTCGCTCTGACGGCGAAGCTGGTCGCGACAGCCTACCCCGCCGCGGAGTCCGCCATGGCGCCTTTCGCGCAAGGTCTGGCGGTTGACGGCAAGTGGATCGAGGCGTGCGTCGCCGATCTGATGACCCACCGGGGCGCATCGTTGGTCGTTGCGGGTTCGCATCTGCCGGCTGAGATCCACGCCCTGGTGTACGGGCTCAACACGGTGCTCGGCGCGATCGGTGAAACCGTGACCTTCGTGCAGGCCGAGTCTGCTCCGGCGACGACGACGCTTTCCGACCTCGCCGCCGCGATCAAGGGCGGCTCCGTCAAGACCCTGTTCGTGCTGGGCGGGAATCCGGTCTACAACGCGCCTGCCGATCTCGATTGGGCCGCGTTGCAGAAATCGGTCCCTGAGGTCATCCGCCTAGGCTACTACGTCGACGAGACTTCGTCGCTTAATCCGGCCGCCACGACTCATCTGGCCGCTGCCCATTACCTCGAGTCATGGGGCGACGCCCGCACGCACGACGGCACGGTGGTTCCGGTGCAGCCGATGATCCAGCCGCTGTTCGGCGGCCTCTCCCAGATCGAGGTGCTGGCGCGCTTGGCGGGTGAGCAAAACGTAGACCCTTACGCTCTGGTCTCGGCCACGATCATTCCTTTGGCGGGAGCGGGCGCCAAGTCCGACAAGGTGATGGCGCGCTTCCTGCACGACGGCCTGCTCGCGGGTTCGGCTTACCGGACGGTTGATGTCCGCTATGACACCGCCGGTGTGCAGCGCCTCTTTGGCTCCGCCCAGGCATTGCCGAAACTAGGTGCCTCGAATCTGGAGGTTCGCTTCGTCGCCGATGCCAAGGTCGACGACGGCCGGTTCGCCAACAATGGCTGGCTGCAGGAGTGCCCGGAGCCGATCACCAAGATTTCCTGGGATAACGCGATTTTGGTCAGCCCCAAGCTCGGTAAGGAACTCGGAATCGATCCGAAGGGATCCCTCCTGCAGGTCGCGCGGAAGGAGACCGCCGAGTTCTACATGGGCAAGGAGAACGCCCGCGTCTTCGAACTCTCTGTCGGCGGCCGTCGCATCCGTGGTCCGGTGCACATCCAGCCCGGTTTGGCCGACTACACGGTAGTCGTTCCGCTCGGTTACGGCCGGACGGTTTCGGGCCGGGTGGGGAAGGGCGCGGGCTTCTCCGCCTACCCTTTGCGCACGAGCGCGGCTCCGCATTTTGTCACGGGGGGCAAGCTGGCCGACACCGGTACCCGCATGTTCCTCGCGAACACGCAGGAGCATTGGTCGATGGAGGGCCGCGACATCATCCGCGAGGCCAACTTCGAGCCGGCGGCCAAGCCCGATGGCAACAGCTACCAGGAGAACCCCGGTTACGTGCGATCGATCGGCATGGAGTCGCATTCGCCGACGATTCTGGGCGAGTACGGCGAGAAGATGTCGCCGCAGGACCGCGCCACGAAGATCCCGCGCGGCAACTCGCTCTATCAGACTCCCACGTTTGACGGCCACAACCAGTGGGGCATGTCGATCGACCTCAACACCTGCGTGGGCTGCAACGCCTGCGTCGTCGCCTGCCAGGCCGAGAACAACATCCCGATCGTCGGCAAGGACCAGGTGCTGCGCGGTCGCGAGATGCACTGGATCCGCTTGGATCGCTACTACTCCAGCGGCACGATCGACGCCGAGGCCTTCGGCGGCGCGGGTAACGTGGAACTCCCTTCCGACCCGCAGGTTTCGCTGCAGCCGATGACGTGCGTGCATTGCGAACTCGCCCCATGCGAGACCGTCTGCCCGGTCAACGCCACCGTGCACGATGAGGAGGGCATCAACACGATGGCCTACAATCGTTGCATCGGCACGCGGTACTGCGCGAACAATTGTCCGTACAAGGTCCGTCGCTTTAATTTCTTCGATTGGAACCAGCGTTCGCTCGACAGCCTCTACATGGGGCCCGCCTCGGAGTACGGCATGCCGGAACTCCTCAAGATGGCGAAGAATCCTGAGGTGTCCGTCCGGATGCGCGGTGTTATGGAGAAGTGCACGTACTGCGTGCAGCGCGTCCAGAACGCCAAGATCCAGCACAAGGCCAAGCTCATGCAGCGGAATCAGGGGGCACCCATTTCCCTCGAGGAGATCCGCGTTCCCGACGGCGCCTTCAAGGTCGCCTGCGAGCAGACTTGCCCGGCGGGAGCGATCGTGTTCGGCAACATCCTGGACCCAAAGAGTGCCGTCAGCCAGGCCAAGGCGCGGGAGCAGGATTACGCCGTCCTGGGTTACCTGAACGTGCGTCCGCGCACCACCTACTCCGGCAAGTTGCGTAATCCGAACCCGAAGATGCCCGATTTCAACCCGCTGCCCTTCAGCCGGGTGGAGTACTCGCGCAAGAACGAACCGGCCGGTCATGGCCACGAGACTAAGGGTGACCACAAGCCCGCCAAGAAGGCCCCGTCGCATGGGTCCTCCGGGGGAGCGCCGAAGACGGGAGGACTTAGCTAATGGCCCACGCCGAACACTCCTCCGCAGCCCATCCGCTGCTCCAGGAAGTACGGCCCGCGGAGCTCCCGCGTGCCGTGCTCGTGGAGAACAATCGCAGCTTCAACTGGATCACGGAGAAGATCTGCGGGATCATCGAAGGCAAAACACCGACTTGGTGGTGGATCTGCTTCGTGCTGGCCTGCTTCGTGGCTTCCTTCACGGTGGCCGGCATCACGTACCTGGTCGCGACGGGCGTCGGCGTCTGGGGCCACGCGAATCCCGTCAACTGGGCCTGGGACATCGTCAACTTCGTGTTCTGGATCGGCATCGGCCACGCCGGAACCCTGATTTCGGCCATCCTTTGCCTCCTGCGCCAAAAATGGCGGACATCAATCAATCGCGCTGCTGAGGCGATGACGATCTTCGCGGTGGTCTGTGCGGCGATCTTCCCGGTGTTCCACGTGGGCCGCGTGTGGTTCGCCTGGTATCTCTTCCCGATCCCGAACTCGAACGCGATCTGGCAGAATTTCCGCTCGCCGCTCGAGTGGGACGTGTTCGCGGTTTCAACCTACGGCACCGTCTCGGTTCTCTTCTGGTACGTCGGCCTGATTCCCGATTTGGCGGTTTTACGCGATCGTTTCTTCGCCGCGGGCAACCGCCTTCGCGCCACCCTCTACGGCCTTTTCGCGTTGGGCTGGCGCGGTTCCAACCGCCACTGGAGCAACTATGAGATGGCTTATCTCATCCTGGCCGGCATCTCGACGCCGCTCGTGCTCTCCGTGCACACGATCGTGTCGTTCGATTTCGCGGTCTCGCTCCTGCCCGGATGGCACACCACGATCTTCCCTCCTTACTTCGTGGCCGGCGCCATCTTCTCGGGCTTCGGCATGGTGCTCACGCTGATGCTTCCGCTCCGTGCGGTGTACAAGCTCGAGGACCTCATCACGCAGTACCACATCGACTGCATGTGTAAGATCACTTTGGCGACCGGCACGATCGTCGGGTACGCCTACGGGATGGAATTCTTCATCGCGTGGTACGGGGCGAACCCCTATGAGGGCTTCGCGTTCGTGAACCGCGCCTTCGGCCACTACGCCTGGGCCTACTGGATCATGATCTCGTGCAACGTGATCACGCCCCAGTTCTTCTGGTTCAAGGCCGTGCGTGAGAACACTGCCCTCGTCTGGGTGCTCTCGATCTTCGTCAACGTCGGAATGTGGTTCGAGCGCTTCGTGATCATCGTTACTTCGCTGGCGCGCGACTTCCTCCCCTCCAGCTGGGGCTATTACTCCCCGAGCATCGTCGAGATCTTCACGTTCTTCGGAACTTTCGGGGTTTTCTCGGTGCTGTTCCTGCTGTTCATTCGCTTCCTGCCGGTGATGCCCATGGCGGAACTCAAGGCGGTTACCCCGCAGGCCGACGTCCACGGCGGCCACGGAAACGCGAAACACTGATCACGCACGCCGATGTCCGCCCAACCTTACGGCCTGATCGCCACCTTCGACGACGTCCCTTCGCTCTACCATGCGGCGGAGTCGGTTCGCGACGCCGGTTACCGCAACTGGGACTGCATCACACCCTTCCCCGTACACGGCCTCGACAAGGCCATGGGGCTCCGCCGCTCCATCGTGCCGCGCATCTCTCTCGCCGGCGGAATTACGGGTTTCCTCACCGGCATGTCGCTGATCTGGTGGACCGGAGCGGTCGACTACAAGCTCATCGTCGGAGGTAAGCCGTACTTCAGTCCGATGTTCGCGTTTCCGGTGGCTTACGAGCTCACCATCCTGTTCACCGCCTTCGCCACCATCATCGGCATGTTCGTTCTCAACGGCCTGCCGATGCACTATCACCCCGTGTTGAAGTACGATCAGATCCGCCGGGGAATGGATGACACCTTCTTCATCGTCATCGAGGCCCGTGATCCGCGCTTCAACTTGGAGAATACCAAGGCGCTGCTCGCCCGGGCGGGCGGCAAGGCCATCACGGAGCTGGAGGCCTGATCGATGCGTAACGTCTACCTCATCACCCTCTTCGTCTGCGTGCTGGCGGTTTCCATCCTCGGCTTCCGGGGAACGACCTTCACCGCGCCGCCGATCGATCTCTTCCCCGACTGGGCCTTCCCGGGCATGGAGGTTCAACCGAAACACCGGCCCCAAGCCGCCAGTGATTTCTTCGCGGACGGCCGCTCAGACCGTACTCCTCCCGCCCGCACCGTCGCCCGCGGCATGCTGCGGGATGACGATCACCTCCATCTCGGCAAGGCGGCCGATGGTTCTTTCGCCGCGAAGCTGCCCGCCGCTGTCACCGTGGATTTCGCCCTGCTCGAGCGCGGTCGTGACCGCTACCAAGTTTTTTGCGCGCCTTGCCATGGTTCGCTCGGTGATGGCAACGGGATGACCAAGCGCTACGGGATGGGAGCCACGCCTACCTTCCACGACCCGCGCCTCCGCACCATGCCCGACGGGGAAATCTTCAATACCATCACGAACGGCAAGAACACGATGATGCCCTACGCCGACAAGCTGTCTCCCGAGGACCGCTGGGCGGTCGTCGCCTTCGTCCGCGCCCTTCAACGGGCCCAGCAGGGTACGGTTGCCGACGTCAACGATCCCGCCGGGAAGAAAACCCTCGGCCTGCCATGAGTTCCCCCGTCGCCCACGCTTCGCCGGGCCTACCGGCTGAAACCTCCTCCGCCTCGGATCTTCCCGGGAAGGCCCTGAAGTTCGGGATAGCCGGCCTCGCCCTGACCGCCGCCGGACTCCTCCTGCCCAACAATGCGCGGGCGGTCGCCATGTCGTACCTTGTGGGCGTCACCTACTGGACGGCGATTGCGATCGGCATGCTGATGCTCGTGCTGATCCATCATATCTTCGATGCCTCCTGGTCGACGGTCATCCGCAGGCAATTCGAGCACGGACTGGCGGCGTTCAAGTGGCTCGCGCTCCTTTTTCTTCCCCTCGTCCTCGCTTCCTTCCTGTATCAGCGGGACCTCGTCTGGCCGTGGCTCAACCTCGACCATGAAATGCACGGAGGTCACACGGTCGGACACGACCCGCTGTACCTGAAGAAGGCCGCCTTTCTGAATCCGGGCATGTTCGTCGGTATGACGGCCGGTTTCTTCGGGATTTGGATCTGGCTCTCGGCTCGGCTTCGCCGCGCTTCGTTTTCGCAGGACGCCGATGGAGACATCGGCTGGACCAGAATGAACCGCACGACGGCGGCCTTGGGCCTGCCGCTCGGTGCTTTTTCACTCACGTTCGCGGCGATTTACTGGGTCAAGTCCCTCGAGTACCACTGGTTCTCGACGATGTTCGGCGTCTGGTTCTTCGCCAACTGCGTGCGCGGGGCGCTTGCCGTCGGGGTGATCATCATGGTGTGGCTTTGGCACCGCGGCGATTACAAGGGTATCCTCAACACGAATCACTTCCACAGCATCGGCATGCTGATGCTGGCGTTCACCGTCTTCTGGGCGTACGTGACCTTCTCGCAGTACTTCCTGATCTGGAACGCGAATGTGCCCGAAGAGACGTTCTGGTACAACCTCCGCGAGATCAATCACGACGGCAGCTCTAACCAGTGGAAATGGATCGGGATCTTCGGCATCCTCTTCGGGCACTTCTTCATCCCGTTCTTCTTCCTGCTTTCCTACCGCTACAAGGTTTCAAAGCACATCATTCGCCGGATCGCTTGGTGGTTCCTCGCGATCATCCTGCTGGACATGTGTTACAACATCATGCCGGCGTTGAAGGACTCCCATGGCGACTCCCTGCCTCTTCTCTCGCTCAACCTGGTCTGGATCCTGAGTTCGGTCGTGGGCGTGGGCGGCATCTGCGTCTGGGCCTACCTGCGCAGTTTCCCGACCGCGAAACTGATTCCGATCCGCGACCCCCGCATCGGCGAGAGCCTAACTCACCATGAGTGATCATTCCGAAAGTCCCGCACGGCCGGTTTCGCTCTTCACGGTGGTGATCCTCCTAGGGGTATTCGCCGCATTCTACTTCTTTGTGCGGTCCTACTATCGCCCCACCCCCGTTTCGGCCGTGAATGCGGCGGCTGAGAATCTTCCCAAGGAGCTGGAATGGCGCGCCACCGCGGAATCGCGCCGCAAGGCCTTGCAGGAAGCCCGCGAGAAGGAGGAGCGCGTTGCGTCGTCTTACGGTTGGATCGACCAGAAGGCGGGTACCGTCCAGCTGCCCATCCGCCGCGCGATGGAGCTCACGGCGCAGGAGTACGGCGTCAGGAAGTGATGCTCCCCAACCTTCAGTGTCCCAGATGATTTCCTCCCCAACCCAGCTTGCCAGTCCGTCCGGAGACGCGACTGATCGTGGCGCACGGGGTCCCCTGCTTGTCGCGATCGGCTGTTCGATCGTCTGGCTGGTGATCAGCGGCGTGCTTTCGCTCGTTTCCGCGATCCAGCTGCATTCGCCCTCCTTCCTCGCCGCCTGCGAGTGGCTGACCCACGGCCGTACCAAGGCGCTGGCGGAGACTTCCTTCGTCTATGGATGGGCGGGCGGCGCCGGGATCGCGGCGGTCGTCTGGATCCTTGGCCGACTGGGTGGCAACCCGCTCCGCGCGATGAATTGGTACGGCGCCGGCAGCATCTTCTGGAACCTTGCGATTCTGGCTGGGCTCGCGGGCATCGCCACCGGCGACATGACTTCCTTCTCGCTGCTGCAGCTTCCCCGCTACGTGCAGCCTCTGATGGTCTTCGCCTCGGCCTCGATGGGCATCGCCGGTCTCCTGGCTTGGTCCGGCCGCCGTCGGGACGGCACCTTTGCTGCCCATTGGTACGGGATCGCCGCCTTGGTGCTTTTTCCGTGGGCACTGACAGCCGCCCAAATCAGTCTCCTGTGGTTCCCTCTCCGCGGCGTACTGCAATCGGTGGGCGCGGCCTGGTACTTCGACGCAGTCGTCTTCCTCTGGATTGCGCCGCTTGCTCTTGCTTGTGCGTACTACCTGACGGCGAAGCTGGGTGGGCGCACGCTGCCCAGCTATGAGGCGGCTCCGCTTTCATTCTGGATCCTTATTGTGACCGCCACTTGGTCGGCTGGCCGTCACCTGATCGGTGGCCCGGTGCCTGCTTGGCTTCCCACGATGGCGGTGGTCGGCCTGTCCATGTTGCTTTATCATTTCACGGTGATCGCGCTTAACCTGCGGCCGGCTCTTAGTCTGTCCGGACCGGTTGGAGGCACTCTGAAGTTTGGCGTGTTGGCTTACCTCCTCTACGGGGTTGTCGCCTTCGTCACCAGTTTTCGCGGGGTGGCCCTTCGGACCCAGTTTACGCACTTCTCGTCCGCCTCGGACCTGCTGTTCCTTTACTGTGCCGCTTCGATGGTACTGTTCGCCGCGCTCTATTTCTTGGTTCCGCAGGTGACCGGGCGGGATTGGTCATCCGCAGGCCTTACTTCCGCACATGTAACCGGGGTACGACTCGGGGCCGCTCTGGCCGTCGTCGCCCTCGCTTGGGCCGGAATCTCGCAGGGTAGCATGTTGCTGGAGCCCAAGGCTGGTTTTGCTGACATCGCCGCGGGTGTTCGCACCGCCCTGCTGCTCAACACGGCGGCACAATTGATCCTTCTTGGTTCCAACCTCCTTCTTCTCGTCAATTTCCTGCGCTCGTCCTTCACCTGTTGCCAGGCGTCCGCGGAGGGTTCCGCCACATGAAAAACGGACCGATTTTCCTGTTGGGACTCTTCGTTTCCGCCGTGGTCGCCTGGTCGGCGATGGTTCTGGGAGCTCATGCCCAGTTGGGTGGTCTTACGCCTTGGTTCGACGAGGCTGAGGGGCTCTCCCATCCGGCTCGTCCCACCGGTCTGGCGGCCCGTGGTCAATTGGTTTACGCAGACCTAGGCTGCGCTGCTTGCCACACCCAGCAGGTGAGACGGCCGGATTTCGGTTCCGACAAAGCGCGCGGTTGGGGAGACCGTCAGAGCGTTGCACGGGATTACATCTTTCAGGAGCGCCCCCAGCTTGGGGCCTCCCGGGTGGGTCCCGATCTGGCGAATCTTGGTGCTCGCAAGCCCCAGCCCCCTTCCTCCGAGACGCTCATGGGCTTGCTCTACGCCGGCACGGAGCGCCATCCAGCTTACCCGTTCCTCTTCGAGAATCGCCGGATCGAGGGTGAGCCGTCCCTGCGGGCTCTGAAGCTGTCGGGCCTCTCCGCGCCGCCGTCCGGTTTCGAGGTGGTGCCTTCCGAGCGGGCGCAGTCGCTGGTCGCTTACTTGCTCAACCTCAGCTCCGGGTACGATTTCCCGGAGGCCAAGCCGCTGGTCAGGACGCCGGCGAACCAGGAGGCGAAGAAATGAGCTCGAACATGGACTCAAAGCAGGGTCGGAATGGGCCGGGGAGCAATGACGATGCCCTGCAGGCGGAACACGAAAAGGTCTTGGGTAAGCAGCCCGACGAAAATGGCCATTATCGCCTCCTGCCGCTCAACCTCCTGTTCCTGCTCAGCGCGGTGATCCTGTTTGGAGGCACTTACCTCGGCCGCTTCTCAGGGTACTTCCACCCCAAGGTGTACAACGAGTATGGGCTGCCGCCGAAGGCGGGGGCTGAATCAGCTGCTCCCGCGGTCGATCCTCTGATCCTGGGTAAGAACGTCTATGGCCAGGTTTGCGCCGCGTGCCATCAGCCGAACGGCATGGGTCTTCCCCCTGCTTTCCCGCCGCTCGCTGGTTCCGAATGGGTTTCGGGTTCCGAGGAGCGCCTCATCCGGATCATGCTCCACGGGCTCCAAGGGCCAATCAAGGTCAAGGGAGTAGATTACGTTGGCGCCATGCCCGCAGTCGGGCCGGGTTCCGGCTACAACCTAAACCCGGAAAAGGTAGCGGCCGTCCTCACCTACGTCCGCAAGGAATGGGCTGGCATCGACGTTCCCGTCTCAGCCGCCAAAGTCTCCGAGATTCGCGGCAAGGACGGCACTCGCGCTCCGATCACCGCGGCCGAGTTGGAGAAGATTCCCTGATTTCCGGTTCCGGTCTTTTCTCGAGGGCCGCGGTTATTTCGCCGCGGCCTTTCTTTTTTCCGGGCTTCAGTCGCCCAGCCTGCAGTCCTTGGCGAGGTAGTTCTTCACGTAATCCCCGACGGCTTCCGACAAGGGCGACACTTTGCGCGAGTAACCGCTGGCCCGCAGCTTTCCGATGTCCGCCTTGGTGTAGTATTGATACTTTCCTCGCAGCGCTTCCGGCATGTCGATAAAGGTGATGTTGGGGGCGCGTTCGAGCGCGGCGAAGATCGCGCCGGCCAGGGTGAGCCAGGTGTTGGCCTCCCCGCTGCCAAGGTTGAACAACCCGCCTGCCTTGGCGCCGGCCGGGTCGCCCGCGAAGTGCAGCGTCATCTCCACGGCGTCCTTCACGTAGAGAAAGTCGCGCATCTGCTCCCCGTCGCGGTAATCGGGCCGGTGGCTGCGGAACAACTGCACGCCTCCGGTCGCCTCGATCTGGCGGTAGGCCTTGTTGACCAGTGACCGCATGTCGGCCTTGTGATCCTCGTTGGGACCGAAGACGTTGAAATACTTCACGCCGACGATGCGGTTCAGCCATCCCTCCCTCTGCGCATGCAGGTCGAAGAGGTGCTTCGAATATCCGTACATGTTCAGCGGGCGAAGGCGGTGCAGGTTCTCGTCGCGGTCATCCATCCCCTGCGTGCCATCCCCGTAGGTCGCCGCGGAGGAGGCGTAGATGAAGCGCGCGTCACGGGCCAAAGCCCACGCGGCCAGCTCCTTCGTCACCGCGTAGTTGTTATCCGCCAAGTAGCCGGCGTCCTTCTCCGTGGTCGCCGAGCAGGCGCCCAGGTGGAACACGGCGGAAAAGCGTCCGAACGCCTCGGGATGCCGCTGCAGCTCGCGGCGAAACACGTCGGCCTGTACATAGTCGGCGAAGCGGAGAGGCGTCAGGTTCCGCCACTTCTCGTCGGTACCGAGCAGGTCGGTGATCACGATGTCGCGGTGCCCGCGCTGGTTCAACGCCCACACCAGCGCGCTGCCGATGAAACCGGCGCCGCCGGTCACGAGGATGCGTCCGTCGAGATGGCTCATGGGATTGTTATGACCGCCGGGGGGGCGTCGTTCAGGCCCCGCGAGAAAGCTCCTCCGACCGGGCGGTGGCGGCGAGCACCGTCTCGCGCATGACTCCGCGGAAATCGCGCGCCTTCATGCGCTGGAGGCCCGCGAAGGTGGTGCCGTTGGGTGACGTCACTTGGTCGCGCAGGACCTCCGGCTCCTGACCGGTGCGGGCCAGCAGGCGCGCCGAACCCAGCAGGGTTTCTCGTGCCAGTTGCCAAGCGGTCTCCCGGGATAGACCCGCCGCCTCGCCGGCGTCGCGGAGCGCGGCGGCGAACTCGAAGACGTAGGCGGGTCCGCTTCCGCTCAGGCCCGTGACGGCATCCAACTGCGCCTCCGGCGTCTCGAGCTGCTGGCCCAGTGCGCCCAGGATCGCCTCGATCGTCGCTCGGTCGGATTCCCCGGGTGCACGAAGCGGGCTCCATGCCGTGATGCCCGCGCCGATTTGGCCCGGGGTATTGGGCATGGCCCGCACGATGTTGCGCGCTTCAGGAAAGACTTGTGCGAGGCGGGCTAGCCGCGTGCCCGCAAGGATGGAAAGGACCAGCTTGCCGGAGGCCAGCCGGGCGAGCGAGGGATCGAGACCCGTTAACTGCTGGGGCTTGCAGGCGAGTACGAGCGTGTCTGCTTGGGCGACGAGATCCCCCAAGTTGCCCGCGGCGCGCACGCCCGTGCGGGCGGCCAGTGCGGCCGCGGTGCCGTCGCCGCCGTCGTTGCAGCAGAGTTCCGCCGGCGTGCAGACGTTACGGGCGATGAGGCCCTCGACCATGGCCGAGGCCATGCGGCCGGCCCCGAGGAAAGAGATCTTTGGCATGTCGGTAGGAGCGGGGAGGCGCGTCCGGGTGGATCAGGCCGCCGTGCGCCGCAGACGGGCCTCGACGGTGTTTCGCATGAGCATGGCCACCGTCATGGGTCCCACGCCGCCGGGCACCGGGGTGATCCGGAAGCAGAGCGGCGCGACCTGGCTGAAGGCGACGTCGCCGGTCAGGCGGTATCCGGTCTTTCGCGACGGATCTGGCACGCGGTTGATGCCGACGTCGATCACGACCGCGCCGGGCTTCACCATGTCGGCCGTGACGAATTCCGGCCGCCCGATGGCGGCGATGAGCACGTCGGCGAGCCGGGTGATGGCCGGCAGGTCGCGGGTCGCCGAGTGGCAGATGGTGACGGTGCCGTTGGCGCCCGCCCGCTTCTGGAGGGCGAGGAGGGCTACGGGTTTGCCGACGATCAGGGAGCGGCCGAGCACGACGACGTGCTTGCCCTTCAAATCCACGCCGCTGCGGGCAAGGAGTTCCATGATGCCGGCCGGGGTGCAGGCCACGAAGCCGGACGGATCCTCCTGCGCGACTTTGCCGAGGTTGAGGGTATTGAAGCCGTCGACGTCCTTCTCCGGGGCGACGCGCCGGAAGACGGCCAGTTCGTCGATGTGCGGCGGCAGTGGAGATTGGACGAGGATGCCATCGACGCCGGAATCCGCGTTGAGCTGGTCGATCAGTGCGAAGAGTTCCTCCTGAGTCGTCGAGATCGGCGGCAGGATCACGCGTCCATCGACACCGATCTCGGCGGCGGTCTGTTCCTTCTTCCTCACGTAGGAGACCGACGCCGGGTCGTCGCCGACACGGACCAGGGCGAGGCAGGGTTTGCGCCCTTTCAGGGCGGCGACCTTCGACTTGAGCTCCTTGATGATGTCGGCCGCGATGCGGTTGCCGTCGATGAGTTCCATGGCGCGGCTACTTCAGCTGGACCGACTCGATGCGGATGACGAGGTCGCGGCCGTCAGCGGTGGCGGTGGCTGTGCCGAAGACCACCACGTTGAGGTTCAGGTATTTCTCGATCTGGTCCGGCTGGAGCAGCCGTGACACGTCGACGTAGGCGTAACGCCGACCGGCCTCGTCGTTGAGCGCGTAGTCGTGAGGCCGGCGGGGCGTGAGGGGCCGATGCGTCGAGACGAGGCGGCCGGAGTACTGGCGCGGTAGGCCGCTGACGCCACCCTCGCCGAGGCTGACATTTGGCGCCGGCTGGCCGGTGGATGTGACCCCGTAGATACCGGGTGAAACCGGGGCGGGGGCCGTCGGCGTGGGCACGGTCGGAGCCGGGGCTGGTGCGGAGGACGGCGCGCCCACGAACGCGTAGCCGATGAGCTTCCGGTCGAGGCTGATCTGCGTCCATTTGCCGCGGATGCCAGTGATCGTGGTCTTGTCGGTTTCCTCGGCCAAGGCGAGCACTGCGGCGTCGGCTTTGGGTGCGAGGCGGATGGGTGCGCCGGGTTTAACGTCGAGGCTCTTGGCCAGATCCTTGTTTTCCACGAAGCCCTCGAAGGGGCCGCGTAACTCGACGGCGATCCATCCCGCCGGCAGGGAGCCCGTGAAGCCGATCGCCGGGATCGGTTCGGTGCCGGCCTTGAGGTAGGAGATGGCCGGGAGCGAGGAATCAGGCTTGGCGTGGACCGCGGTGGTCGCCGGCAACGGGGCAGCTCGCCCGGACGCAAGCGCGGCGAGGGCTGAAACGAGCAGGGCGGCGGATCTAGTCTTCATGAAGGGTTTCGGCGGGCGCCGCGCCGCCTCCCTTGGGTAGCGCGTACGCCTCGTGACGGGCGTGCGGCGTCCTCGGGTTGAGGAACAGCGCGGAAATATCCTTGTTGGACAGCACCTTGCCGGCCCGCAACGGGATTCCCTTCAGCTGCAGGGCGCCGATCTGATAGCGGCGCAGGCGCTTCACTTCGTATCCGAGCTGGGTGAAGAGCTGGCGGATCTCCCGCTTGCGCCCGTGGTGCATGTGGACGTCTAGGTCGGTCGAAGTGCCTCCGGCGTCGGCGTTGATGAGGGCAGCGCGTTCCACCTTCAGGCGCTCTCCTTCGATGGTGACGCCGCGGACCAGCTGCGGCAGGCGACCGGATGGAAAGGGCCCCTTGAGCACGACGTGGTAGCGTTTAACCACGACGTTCGAAGGGTGCATCAGTCGATGGGCCAGGTCGCCATCGGTCGTGAGGATGACCAGTCCCTCGCTGTCGAGATCGAGCCGGCCGGCACAGAAGAACCGTAAGCGGGAAAACTCGCGCGGCAGCAGGTCGAAGACCGTGGCGGCGTGGTGCGGATCCTCGTTGGAGCACACCAACCCCCGCGGCTTGTGGACGGCGATGGTGATCTTCGGCTGGGAAGTGCTGCGCACCGGCTTGCCCGAGACGGTGACCTTATCGATCCCCGGGGTCACCTTCTGGCCGGCGACGGCCGGTTTCCCGTTGATCCATACCTCCTGCTGGGCGACGAGCGCCTCGGCGTTTCGGCGCGAGCACACGCCCGCGTCCGCGAGGAATTTCTGGATACGCACCGCCGGTCCTGGATTCACTCGCACACTGCGCGGCAATTCGATGGTCGCTGCAAGCCTTCCGCGGGGCGCCGAACACACCCTTGCCCTCCGCTGCCGATCCGGTCTTCCTCGCGACCTTTCCCATGCTGACCTTCAACAATCGCACCGCCCTTGTGACCGGCGCCGGCCGTGGCATCGGCAAGGCCATCGCCGAAGTCCTCGCACGCCATGGCGTCACCGTCATCTGCGTCTCAAAGTCCGCTGATTCCTGCGGTGCGGTCGCGGCGGGTATCACGGCGGCGGGTGGGAAGGCGAAGGCGCTGGCCGTCGATGTCGCGGACGGCGCCGCGATCGCGCGCGCGGCGGAGGCGCTGCTCAAGGAGTTTCCTGTGATCGACATCTTGGTGAACAACGCAGGCATCACGCGTGACGGGCTGCTCTTTCGGATGAGCGACGCTGATTGGAACGACGTGCTGACCACCAACCTGACCAGTTGCTTCCATTGGACCAAGCTGATCGCCCGTCCCATGACCCGGGCGCGCTGGGGGCGGGTAGTGAACATCGCCTCCGTCAGCGGGGTGATGGGCAATGCCGGCCAAGCCAATTACTCTGCCGCCAAGGCCGGCATGATCGGTCTCACCAAGACCCTGGCTCGGGAGTTCGCCTCCCGCAGCGTGACGGTGAACGCGGTGGCCCCCGGGTTCATCAAGACCGACATGACCAACGAGTTCGTGAACAACCCTGAGGTTTCCGCCCGGATCCTTGAGGCGGTGCCGCTCAAACGCTTCGGGGAGTCCGCCGACGTAGCTAACCTTGCCGCCTATCTCTCCTCAGAAGAGGCGGGCTACATAACGGGGCAGGTTTTTAACGTTGACGGTGGAATGGCCATGTGAAGCCTCCGCGTTCGCGATTCCGTCCTCAAATTTCGCAAAATGGCCGACCAAAAAACCATCGAACAGCGGGTCAAGGAGATCATCGTAAACCAGCTCAACGTTAACGAAGAGCAGATCACGCCGACGGCCTCCTTCCTAGACGACCTTGGCGCGGATTCCCTCGACACCGTCGAGCTGATCATGGCGTTCGAGGAGGAGTTCAAGGACGAGATCAAGGGAGAGATCCCGGAATCGGACGCTGAGAAGCTCCAGACCGTCGGTCAGGTCATCGATTACATCAAGGCCAAGTCCGGTCAGGTCTGATAGTTCCCCATCCCATCGGGCGTTTCGCTGGTTTCCTCCCGAAGAGGAAATTTCTGGCGGAACGCCTTTTTGTTTGTGGTTATTGCCGGTTACTTACCGCGCATGGCCACCTCTGCTGATTCGATACGCGTCGTCGTCACCGGTCTGGGCGTCGTAGCATCCCTGGGTCACAACGTCGGAGATTTTTGGGAATCACTTCTGGCCGGCAGGTCGGGAGTTCGCCGGGTTTCGCTCTTCGACCCCTCGCCTTACGCGAGCCAGATCGGTGCGGAGGTCACCGGCTGGGAGGCCTCCGAGCACATGGATCCCAAAGAGGCCCGACGCAACGACCGCTACACCCATTTCGGGTTCGTCGCCGCGAAGCAGGCCGTGGCCGATGCGGGCATCGACATGTCGCGCGAGGACGCCGACCGGGTCGGCGTGATGATCGGCTCGGGCATCGGGGGAATGTACACCTATGAGTCGCAGCTGCGGGTCCTCTCGGAGCGCGGACCGAGGAAGATTTCTCCGTTTACGATACCTTCGCTCATCGGTAACATCTGTTCAGGGCTGGTTGCGATCGAGCTTGGAGCCCGCGGGCCCAACTTCGGCGTCGTGTCGGCTTGTGCGACCGGTACCCATGCATTGGGTGAGGCGGCCCATGCGATCCGGCGCGGAGAGGTCGACGTGATGGTCGCCGGCGGGAGCGAGGCGGCTATCACGCCGTTCGCCTACGCGAGTTTCTGCGCGATGAAGGCCATGAGCACGCGCAACGCCGAGCCTGAGCGTGCCAGCCGGCCGTTCGATGTGCAGCGCGACGGCTTCGTCATGGGCGAGGGTTCCGGCGTCCTTGTGTTGGAGTCCCTGGAGCACGCGCGGGCGCGCGGCGCGCGGGTCTATTGCGAGTTAGCTGGATACGCGGCGACCTGCGACGCGTTCCACATCACGCAGCCGGATCCCGAGGGGAAAGGTTTGTCGATGGCGATGAAGCGCGCGCTGGCCAACGCCGGCGTGCGGCCCGAGGATATCGATTACATCAACGCCCACGGGACTTCGACGCCTTACAACGACAAGTTTGAGACACTGGCGATCAAGCGGGTCTTCGGAGATCACGCGCGACGCGTCCCGATCAGTTCCACGAAATCGATGACGGGCCACCTGCTGGGCGCGGCGGGGGGCATCGAGTCAGTCATCAGCGTTAAGACGATCCAGTCCGGCTGCATCGCCCCGACCATCAACCTGCAGGAGCCGGATCCCGACTGCGACCTCGACTATGTTCCGAACCAAGGCCGCTCAGCGAGGGTCCGGGCTGTGCTTAGCAATAACTTGGGGTTCGGCGGGCAGAACGCTTCGGTCGTCTTCCGGGCGCTCTGATCCTCGGCCGAAGGCCGGCGGAAATAAAAAAGCCCGCGGGTAGCCGCGGGCCTCAAGTCAGTGAAAAGGAGGGAGTTCAGACCTTCTGCACAAGTCCGGCCTTGATGGCCTTGACCGATACCCAGACGCGTTTTGTGCCGCCGTTGGCGGTCCGGATGCGGATGCGCTGGAGGTTCGGACGGAACTTGCGCGGAGTGATGCTCGTCACGTGGGTTCCGATGCCGCCGCTCTTCTTAGACTGACCCTTACGATTGATGATCGAGCCCTTGACGGGGCGGCGACCGGTGACTGCACAGATTCTGGCCATGGTGATTTCCTAAGGTTTAAGGGTTCAAAGTAGCGACCCGTCTTCCGGCGAATCAAGGTGAATCTTGCACACTGCCAGACCCCGGCGTCCAAACGGCATCGTCTGGCGTGGCGAAACGACGATCGGGACCTGCGCTGCGGACCTCCATCTGTTCGCCGCTAAGTTGGTGGAATCGGAAGGGGGTTCCCCAGCGGTCGCAAAGTTCGCCCGCGGCGTTGATCGAAGGATGCCGGTCGGGAATTAGGGCGAAGTTGATCCGGTTGGTTCCGGTCAGGGCTCGGGTGATGTCGCGGTTTTCCCCGACCGGATTGCCTTCCCGCGGGAAATTGGTGCGCCAGGCCTCGAAGACCTGATCAAGGATTTCCAGGTCCCGCTTGATCGTGGAGTCGGCGGAGTTGAGGCGCGCCGCGATCGGAAAATCCGCGGGGTTGAATGGAGGTCTGATCGACGGCGAACCCGGTTCAGGGTCGGTGCCCTCGACCTTCGCGGGGCTCGTTTGCCCCCGAGGCTTCGGTTGCGTTCCCGCTTCGGCGGTCGGCAACGTTTGAACGCTCCGATCTGGGGTCGGCGCCGCGCCCTTGTTGAGAAAGTAGAGCGCGAACGTCGCCAGCAGCAGGAGCGCGGCGAGGGCGGCGCGACGGGGAGTCATGCTTCGAACGGATCCGGTGGCGCCGCGGGGTCAAGCGGCGGCTGCGTGGCCGCCTCATGCCTCAGACGAATCCGAGGTTGGGCTTAGCGAATCGGCCAAGGTTGGGGAACACGACCGGTAGATCGGTGGCGCTCACGCCGAACCAGGTGGCCAAGGTTGCGGAATACTCGTCGACGCTCGTCGTGGGGATCCACATGCCGCGCGTGCCGGCATCGTCGGGACCACGGATGGTCAGGTCCGCCATCTTACCGTAGATGTCGCCACCCTTGACGGCGCCGCCGACGACGAAGTGGTTCGAGCCCCAGCCATGGTCGGAGCCGTCGCCGTTCGTGTTGTAGGTGCGGCCGAAGTCGGAGGCGCTGAAGAGCGTGACCTGATCGGCGCAGCCGAGTTCGACGGTTGTGCGGTGGAAGGCGGCGACGCTGCGGCTGATGTCGGCGAAGAGGTTGGCGTGGGCGCCCAGCTGGGCGTCATGGAGGTCAAAGCCGCCGATGCGGGCGAAGAAGATCTGGCGTTTGAGGCCGAGCTCCTTGGAGGCGGCGATGAGGCGGGCGATGGTGCGCAGCTGCTGCCCGAGGCCCGTGCCCGGGAAGGCGGTGGTGAAAGGCGGGTTGCCGGTCAGGATACCCGAGATGAGGGCGCTGTCGTCGATCGCGTTGCGGGTGATGCCGGAGAACGCGGCCTCGAACAGGTTGGCGTTGCGGGCGGCGAGCAGATCGTTCTGCGCGAGCGTGCGGATGCCGGCGGGCGTGCTGCTCCCCGCGGAGCTGGAAAGCGCGACGGCGCCCCCGGGATTCACGGCGAACTGCACGACCCGCTTGCCGACTTGGAAGGAGTTCTGCCCGTTCAGGCTGATCGACATCGAGATGCTCGAGTTGTCGTTGAACGCGTGGGCGAGGTCGGCCACGCGGCCGCCCCAGCCGGTGACGAAGGGCTTGTCGGCGATACTGCTCTGCCACTCGACCTGCTGGTCGTTGTGTGAGTAGAGCTGCTGGGGCAGCGGCACGGAGCGCGCGTTGTACTGCGCCTTGGTCGTGGGCACCGCGAGCGTTCCCACGTTACCGATCACGGCCATCTTGCCGGAATCGAATAGGGACTTCAGTCCGGTGGTGTTGGTGCCGGCGACGTCGGAGTTCAGGCTGGAATGCAGCGACCAGCCGCGACCATCGGAGGTGCGGGGCTTGATCTCGAGGAGCTGGGCCCTGGGCAGCGCGATCGCGCCGCGGCCGGCGAGGGAGGCGTAGTCGTTGTAGCCCGTGGTGTCGAAGGGCACGACCATGTTGTTGGCGTCGTTGCCGCCGGCCAGGAACAGGCACACGAGCGCCTTGAAGTCGGTGTTAACGGCGCCCGCTCGCGGCGGGGTCGAAGGGCCGTTTTCCGGACTCGCGACGGCACCCATCATGCGGAGCTGGGCGAGGGTGGAGAGCATGCCCGTCGCGGTGACGGCGGCGCAGCACTGGCCGATGAATTTCCGGCGGATCGGGTCGTGGGCGGGGTTCTTGGGATTCATGGCAGTCTTACTTCTGGGTGGCGCCGAAGGGGGAGGTGAGCACGAGGTAGATGGCCGATCTGACGCGTTCGATATCGTTGGCGGTGGCGGTTCCGCTGCCGGCAGGGAGAGCGGTGAGGGCGGCGGTGACGCGGTCGAGCGCGGCCTTGGGCATGGATCCGCCCGTGAACAAGAGGTTGAAGGTCTCCGCGAGCTGAGCGGGCGTGCGCGTCAGCGGATAGAAGGGCGCTAGGTTCAGGCCCACGGCCTGCTGCGCCATGTCGGTCGTGGAGCGCGTCGTGTAGATGTAGCCGTAATAGAAGTTGGGCTGCGTGATCGCCGTGGTGTCGTTGAGGATCTGGTATTCTGGCGCATAGAGGCCGGCCTCGGCGACGGCCCCGGGCAGCACGTAGTTCGGTTCGAAGAAATTGAACACGGTGGGCGAGCGCAGCGCAGCCTGGGCGAGCGAACCTTCCGGATTCGGGATGTTGATCCGGCCCGAATTGGACGTGCCCCCGGCGGCGCGCAGGAGTGCGGTGGTCATGAGGAGCGGCTCCTTGAGCTTTCCGAAGGTCACGGTGGCCGCGACGGCGGGCGAACGCGCCTCGTGATCGAGCAGGATGGCGCGCGTGACGGCGGCGAGGTCACCCCTCACGCCGGCGCCGTTGTTGGCGAATGCCTGCGCCACGCGGTAGACGTAACCGGGGCTCGGATTGCTGGTGACGAGGCGCTGGATGAGCTGGCGGGAGATGAACGGCGCGGTGTTCGGGTGCGCGACGAGCGCGTCGAGGGAGTCCTTCAGATCCTTGATGCCACCCTGGCCCGCGGGAAGGACGCGGCCGCCGACGATCGTCTTGGCGGTGTCGTCGTGGAAGGCCGGCCAGAGCATCATCGGGTCGGTGTAGTTGCCGGGGGAGCCGCGGAAGAGGGCGGCGTTCGCCGTGGCGTTCGGCGTGGAATTGGCGAAGCCCCAGCCCGTGAAGACCTTTGCCATCTGCCCCACGGTTTCCTGCGTGTAGGTGGGAATCGGCTGCCCGTTGGGATCAAGCCGCAGCGTGCCGTCGGGGTTCAGCTCGTTGAGGCCGATGGTGAAGAGCTGCATCACCTCGCGGGCGTAATTCTCGTCGGGCAGCGAGGTGGCGTTGCCGCGGGCGTCGAAGGTCGCCTTCGCGCTGCGGAGGGAGCTCAGGTAGATCCCCATGGTCGGATGCAGAGTCACCTGCTCGAGCACGTCGCGGAAGTTGCCGAACGCATGGTGGACGAAGATGTCGTAGAATCCGGCCGCGCCCTCCTGCCAGGCCGCGATGGTACCGTTGGTGTCCGAGGCCACCAGGATCTGGCTGAGCGCGAAGGCGACGCGCTGGCGCAGCTGGTCGGGACCCTCGACGGCGATCTTCCACCATGCGGCCTGGCGGTGCGGCCCGCCCGGGCGGTCATAGGCGAGGGTGACGGCGTTGCGGTTGCCGGTGCCGCCGTTGGTCTGGTTGCGGTTGAAGTCGTGCATCGTCTCCGCGCGGTGCGAGGAAGGCGGGACGGCGTTGATCTGCTCGGTGATCCATGCGGAGTAACCCTTGGCGGCGACCTTGGTGATCTCCTCCTGCGTCGCGCCGAAGGTGGCCTGGATCAGGAAACGAGCCGCTTCCTTTGGGGAAACCTTCGAAAGGTCGATGGCCGGCGCTGGGGCGGGCGGGTTGAAGGCGGCGCTGCCGGTGCTGCGAACGAAGCCGCCGCCCAGTTCGCCGCCGGGGAAACTGGCGGTATCGATGCTGACGGCGACACGGCCTGCCTTGAGCGCGGCCACCAGGTCGGTCGTCGCGTAGGTGCCGACCGGCGCGAACGTCCAGACGGCGTTGCTCACCTGTCCCTGCGGCAGGTTCATGACGTAGTTCCCGTTGATCTCGAGGTGTGCGACGACCTGCGGGGAGCTGAGGTTGGAGAAGCTGACGTTGACGAACGCGGATTTCTCGTCGGGCGCCAGCTGGATGGTCGCGGTGCCGTAGGCCGTGGAGGCGGCGGCCCCAGGCAGGGTTCGCAGGTTGGAAACGTACAACGAGCCCGTGTTCGCGAAGATCGTGAGCGCCGCCTGATCGTCCACGCCGACGCCGTAAGCCGGCTTCGGGGTGATGGAAACGAGGGCGGTGCGGTTGTTGATGTTGGCCGGGTTGGCCTTGGGGGACAGCGTCACCGTGGCGGAGGTCGCTCCGGCGGGAATCGTGACGCGTCCGGTAAGCGGTTCGTAGTCCACGCCCGCGGTCGCGGTGCCGGCGACCGTGTACTCGACCGTGATGGCCTCCTTCACGACACCGGTACGGGAGAACGTGAGGATGGCGGGCGAGCGTCCGATGGTGTCGGTCGTAGCCACGCTTGCGCGCACGCTCACGGTGGAGAGGTTTTCCGGTGAAAGGTCGTAGACCTCAACCAGGGCCGCGCCACTGGCTCCGCCCACGCCGCTGGCCTGGATCGTATAATTGCCGGGCGGCAGATCGACGACGAGCGCCGCGTCGCGGCTACCCGCCGCGAAGGGAAACGCACCCGCCTGCGCAAACGCGGCCCTGAGCGCGGCGGCGCCGGCCGATTCCCAATTGTCGTTGGCGCCGCTGGCGATCTGGCGTCCGGCGGTGTCGAGGATGGCGATCGCGGGGTCGGAGAGCGCTCCATCCACCCCGAGCGCGCCGAGCGAGGGCCCCGCGGCGCGCACGAGCACCCGGCGGGCGCCGCCGCCCGACGCGACGGACAGACCCGAGAAGAACGTGGTGTTGCCGCTGCCCACGAGCGCGCGGGTGGACAGGTTCATCAGCCGGGCGGAGCCGGTGACGTCGTAGACCTCGAGGATCGCGACGCCCGAAGTGTTGCCGACGCCGCTCACCTGGGCGGTGTAGGCGCCCGGGGAAAGGGTCGCGACGAGGGCGGCGTCACGGCTGCCGCTGGTCAGGGCGAAGGCCCCGACCGAATTCATCGTGCCGAGGTCGTCCGCGCTCCAATTGTCATTGCTGAGGACAAGGATGCCGTCGGCGTTGTAGAGTTGCAGCAACGGGTCGGCGAGGGCGCCGTTCAGGTTGAACGGGGCCGTGGCGAGGCGGGCGCCGACGGCGCGGATCAGGACGCGCTTGGGTGCGCCCTCCTGAACCACAAAGCCCGTGATCATGACATTGGAACCGGTCCCGACCTGGGCGCGGGTCGAGAGGTTGGCCAGGCGCTGATCGTATTGCGCGCCGACGGCGGGACAGGCGGACGCGAGGGCGGCAAGGACGGCGGGCAGGCAGCGGAGCTTGATCATGGGCAAGGGCTCCGGTCGGGGGTGGGACGGAGCATTAGTACAGACGTGGGAGTTGGTGGGATCCTAGGCCTTCACCGGCAGAGTTGTCCAGCCAGTGATCCTGACAGGACGAGTATCAAAAAGTGGCGGTAGCGCAGACCGCGCCTCGCTCCTTAAAGGTCCCGAGCATGCAGGTTCATGAAGACCCCACCGGCACCGGCGGGCTGCAGCCCCAGCGGACCCTTGGCGGGAGCTCCCGGGCGCGGGGATATTTCGCGGGCCGGAGCATCGTCGCGCCGCACGATGATACGGGTGCTTTCTGCAGTGATGATGAACCGGCTGAACTTGCCCGCCGTCGCCCCGCTGAGCGTGACGGGGGTGTCGCGCACCATGATCGTGGCGTCCGTCGAGCCCGACTTCGGCGGCTGGTAATCGATGATGAATTCCGCGCGGCCAAATTCCCCGGTCGTCCACAGGGTGGCCGGGGCGCCGCTTGCGGCCTTCACGGTCAAGCGGCCGCCGCCCTTGGCCCAAGCCGCTTCGGTGGTGGCGGACGTGCGCCAGCCGCGTAGGTCGACAGCGTTGTAAAGCGCGCGCCAACCGGGGTCGGCTGGGGCGGTGACGTCGGGACCGGCGCCCGAGGACGGGAGTTCCTTGATGCGGATGTTGCGGAACTCGACGGGGGAGCCCTCGGACTCCAGGGCGAGGTAGCCCTTCCGGTAGTTGGCCTCGTCGCCGCCGCTGACCTCCTTACCGTTCACGTGCAGGCGGAGCGAGCCGTTGTTGGCGACGATTCGGTAATGATTCCATTCGGGCGCGCCCTTGCTGCGGTCCTCGATCGGGAAGCTGCGCTTACCGTTGGTCTTCCCGATGTACTTCATCGTCGCGCCGTGGATGGCGAAGACGTCTCCGTTCGTCGTGAACCAGTCGGATTTCTTCCCGTTCTTGCGCTCGAAATCCTCGGCGTAGCCGTGGTCGAGGATCTGCACCTCGATCCCGCGGTGGAACGGCACGCCCGGCGCGTTGATGGCCGTGCCCCAGATGAAGACGCCGGAATTGCCGCTGCGCTTCAGGTGGCGCCACTCGACCTCTAGGATGAAGTTCTCGTACTGGCGCAGCGTGCGCAGGGAGCCGACCGGCTCACCGGTGCAATGGATCACGCCATCGCGCACGCTCCACGTCTCGGGCGTGCAATTGATGTTGGTCCAGCCGGTGAGGTCGCGGCCGTTGAACATCGGGACGAAGCCCTCGGCGTCGGGCTTGGGGCCTTCCGCGGCGCGAAACACGGGGGCTAACAAGGCAAGGGAGGCGAGCAGCAGCAGGGGTTTCATGGCTCGACGTTGCTCCGCCGGTCGCGCCCGCGCACGCCCGAAAATCGAGGCTTCCCCGCGGGGGGACGACGGCTTTCCCTCAGAGCGTCCGAATCCGTGGCGGCACCACCGCCGTCTTGCCCCGTGATGCATCACCGCCCCGACCCCGAGCATCTTTACCTCAGCCGCCGCGAGTTCCTCGGCCGCTGCGGGATCGGCATGGGCGCGCTCGGTCTGGCGATGCTCGCGGGCGAGGGCAGGGCGGGGGTCGACCTCGACCGTCCCCTCGCCCCGCGGGCTCCGCACTTTCCGGCCAGGGCGAAGCGCGTGATCCACATTTTCGCCAACGGAGGCCCCTCGCAGGTCGACACGTTCGACCCCAAGCCGGCGCTCGCCAAGTGGCACGGCAAGCCGCTGCCGGTGGACTTCAAGACGGAGCGCAAGACCGGCGCGGCCTTCGCTTCCCCGTTCAAATTCCAGCCCCGCGGGAAAAGCGGCATCGAGGTCAGCGAGCTGTTCCCGCATGTGGCCGAGAGCATCGACGACATCGCGGTCATCCGCTCGATGCACGCCGACGTTCCCAATCACGAGCCGTCGCTCATGCTGATGAACTGTGGCGACGCCCGGCTGCCGCGGCCCAGCCTTGGTTCATGGGTCACCTACGGTCTTGGTTCCGAGAATCAGAATCTGCCCGGCTTCGTCGCGATGTGCCCCGGCGGCTACCCGATCCAGGAGTCGCAGAACTGGCAGAGCGCCTTCCTGCCCGGCATCTACCAGGGGAGCTACATCGACACCAAGAACACCGACCTCGAAAAGCTCATCGAGCACGTCCGCAGCCCGGTGACCGCGCCCGACCGCCAGCGCGCCCAGCTCGACCTGCTCGCGCGTCTCAACGCCCGCCATGCCGCCCGCCGCGCCGCCGACCCCCAGCTCGAGGCGCGCATCCAATCCTTCGAGCTCGCCTACCGCATGCAGCTGGAGGCCAGCGATGCCTTCGACGTCGCTCGCGAGCCGGCCCCGATCCGCGAGCTCTATGGCGACACCCGCCAGGGCCGGCAGATGCTCATCGCCCGCCGCCTGCTCGAACGGGGCGTGCGGTTCGTCCAGGTCTGGCACGGTCAGGGCCAGCCGTGGGACAACCACGACGACCTCGAGGTCAACCACCGCAAGCTCGCCGGCGAGAGCGACCAGGCGATCGGCGCCCTCCTCAAGGACCTCAGGCAGCGCGGCATGCTGGACGACACGCTCGTCATCTGGGGCGGCGAATTCGGGCGTACTCCCGTGGTGGAATTGCCGGCGGCGGGCGCCAATGCGGGCAAGGTCAACGGCCGCGACCACAACCACCATGGGTTCACGATGTGGATGGCGGGCGGCGGCGTCCGCGGCGGGATGGTCCACGGCGCGACCGACGAATTCGGCTTCAAGGCCGTCGAGAAACGCGTGCACGTCCACGACCTGCACGCGACGATCCTGGCGCTGCTCGGTTTCGACCATGAGCGGCTCACCTACCGCCACGCCGGCCGCGACTACCGGCTCACCGACGTGCACGGCCGCGTGGTGCGGGAGCTGATCGCGTGAACGCGCGGGCGGCACTCACTACGGCCTTGCTGCTCGTAGCGGCCCTTTCCGGGCGAGCGGCGGAGCTTTCGGCGGATCAGCTGGAATTCTTCGAGGCCAAGGTGCGCCCCGTCTTGGCGGAGCATTGCTACAAATGTCACAGCGCTGCCCGCGGTAAATCCAAGGGCGGGCTGCAGCTCGACACCCGCGAGGCGTTGCTGCGCGGCGGTGCCTCGGGCCCGGCGATCGTCGCGGGCGACCCGGCGAAGGGCCTGCTCCTCGAGGCAGTGCGCTACCGCAACGAGGACCTGCGGATGCCGCCGGCCGACGAAGGTGGCCGTTTGCCGGACGAGGCGATTGCCGCTCTGGAGGAGTGGGTGCGTATGGGTGCGCCGGATCCGCGGGACGGGACGCCGCCGGCAGTAACGAACCAGGAAATCGCGCGGCGGCATTGGGCGTTCCAGCCGGTGCGAACGCCGGAGATTCCGCCCGGAGGCGGTGCGGGTGAATCGCCCGTGGACGCGTTCGTCCGCGCGGGTCAGGCGGCGCGGAAGCTCACGTTCGCCGCGGAGGCCGACGCCCGCACGCTGGTGCGGCGCGTGACCTACGGCCTGACGGGACTGCCGCCCTCGGCGGAGGAGACGGACGACTTCGTGCGCGAACATGCCCGCGATCCTTCGGCCTACGAGCGGCTGGTCGACCGGCTGCTGGCCTCGCCCGCCTATGGCGAACGCTGGGGACGCTACTGGCTCGATGTGGCGCGTTACGCCGACACCAAGGGCTACCTCGCGGGCAACGAGGAGCGTCGCTTCGCCTTCTCTCATACCTACCGCGACTACGTGATCCGCGCGTTCAACGACGACCTGCCCTACGACCGCTTCGTCGTGGAGCAGTTGGCGGCGGACCGCCTGCCGCTGGGGGACGATAAGTCGCCCCTCGCCGCGCTGGGTTTCCTCACGCTCGGCCGGCGTTTCCTGAACAACCAGAACGACATCATCGACGATCGCATCGATGTCGTCACCCGCGGCCTGATGGGTCTCACGGTGACGTGCGCCCGATGCCACGATCACAAGTTCGAACCCGTCTCGATGCAGGACTACTACGGCCTGCATGGCGTCTTCGCTTCATCGGAGGAACCTGCCGAGAAGCCGTTGCTCGGTCCGCTGGACGATTCGCCCGCCTACCGCGATTTCCTCCGCAAGCGCGCCGAGGGTGAGCAGCGCATCAGGGAACGGGAACGTTCCGAAGTCGCGCGGTTCATTGAGGGCCTGCGGCTGAAGACCGGCGACTATCTCCTCGGGGCGCACGACGCGGCCCGTCTGCCCGCGGGGGAAAAACTCGAGCTGTTCGCCGGCACGCGGAAGCTCAACCTCGAGGTGCTGCGCCGCTGGCAAACGTTCCTCGCGACGGAGGCGGCCCGTTCCCACCCGGCGCTCGGGCCTTGGTGGAGCCTTGCCGCCGTGTCGGGGGAAAACTTCGCCGCCGCTGCGGCCGAGCGGATCGCCTCGTGGCGTGCCACTCCGCCCGCCGGTTGGGACCCTGCCTTGTTGGCCGCGCTCACCGGACCTGACTTCACCCCGTCGTCTCTCGCGGCTGTGGCTGCGGCGTACAACGGAGTCTTCGCGGCGGCGTTTCCGGACGCGGCCAAGGACGAAAAGACGGCGAAGTCGGCCAAGGGCAGGAAGGGAAAGGCCGCGCCGGTCAAACCCGCCGAGCCGCCGCCTGCGCCTGCGGCGAGGGCCGATCTCACGGGCGTGCGGGGCTGGGCGTTGGCGGCGGATTTCCCTGCCAACCTGGGCTTCGAGACGGGTGCAGGACTCATCCGCCGCCAACTCAACGACAAGACGGCTCCGCTCCGCCGCGAACTGGAGGCGTTGAACTGGACGGAGCCGGGCGCGCCGCTGCGCGCGATGGCGTTGGTCGACCGTGACAAGCCACGCGACTCCGCGGTACTGCTGCGCGGCAACCCCGCCAACCGCGGGCCCGAGGCGCCCCGCCGCTTCCTCGAGATCCTTGATGGTACCGAGCGCCCGCGTTTCCGGGATGGCAGCGGCCGGCTCGAGTTGGCGCGCGCCATCACGAATCCGGCCAACCCGCTCACCGCCCGCGTGCTCGTGAACCGCGTCTGGGGTTGGCATTTCGGCCAAGGGTTGGTCAGGACCCCGAGCGACTTCGGCGTCCGCACGGAGTCGCCCGAACTGCGCGGGCTGCTCGACTGGCTGGCCGCGGACTTCATGGCGGGCGGCTGGTCGGTGAAACGCCTGCAGCGGGCGATCGTGCTGTCGCGGACGTATCGGCAGTCCAGCGCTGTCCCGGCCGACATCGTGGCGGCCGATCCCGATAACCTCCTCCTCACGCGCTTCAATCGCCGACGGCTGGAGTTCGAGGCCCTGCGCGACAGCCTGCTTGCGGCGGCGGGGCGGCTGGAGCCGCGGCGGGGTGGTCTTCCGGTCGATCTGTTCGCGGAGCCGTTCTCGGGTCGCCGCACGGTCTACGGATTCATCGACCGGCAGAATCTGCCCGGGGTGCTCCGCACCTTCGACCATCCCAATCCGGATGTTTCCACCGCGCAGCGCTTTGCGACCACGGTGCCGCAGCAGGCGCTCTTCCTGCTCAACGGACCTTTCGTGCTGGAGATGGCGCGCGCGGTGGCGGCGCGGGCGGAGGCGGCTTCCGGCGGCGACGGATCGGCTGCGGCCGCCGAGATTTTCCGCATCGTGCACCAACGCCCGCCGGAGTCCGGGGAGTTGTCGCTCACGCGCGAGTTTGTCGCCGGTCCGGTTGCTGAGGGCGACGGGGCCGATTCCTCCCGGCAGAAGGGTTCCGCGGCCCCATTGAGCCGCCTGGCGGAACTCGCGCAGGTGCTGCTGCTCTCGAACGAGGTTGCGTTCGTCGATTGAGACCGCGCTGTTCCGCGGCGCGGAAGCGGCAGCGGCGGTTGACACGTTCCGCCGGTGGAGAGGAAGTTCGCCCCGCGCATGAACACGCTTCGCTCCGCCCTCCTCGCGCTTTGCCCCACCGTCGCCGCCTTCGGCGCCGAGACCATCCAGCACCGCAACTCCTACGCCCAGGCCTACGGCGAGACGAAGGGCGCGACGGACGTCGATCCCGCGCGCGACCTGCCGCGTTACCCGCCGGTGGAGCCGAAGGACGCGGTCGCGACCTGGAAGGTGAAGCCCGGCTTCAAGGCGCAGCTCGTGACGCACGAGCCGATGGTGCGCGACCCGATCGCGATCAGCTTCGACGAGAACGGCCGGATGTTCGTCTGCGAGATGATCGATTACTCCGAGGAGCGCGATCGCACCCCGCACCTCGGGCGCGTCTCGGTGCTCGAGGACCGCGACGGCGACGGCCTCTATGAGACCAGCCGCGTGTTCGCGGACAACCTGCCTTGGCCGACCGGCCTGATCTGGGCCAACGGCGGACTCTACGTGGGCGCGACGCCCGACATCTGGCGGTTCGAGGACCGTGACGGCGATGGCCGTGCCGAGTTCCGCGAGAAGGTCTTCACCGGCTTCGGCACCGGCCTGCAGCGCGTCAACGTCCAGGCGATGTTCAACAGCTTCGCCTGGGGGCAGGACAACCGCATCCACGTCCAGGGCGGAACCGGCAACCGCGGCGTGATTTCCAGCCCGAAGCGGCCTGACCTGCCCGGCGAGGAGCTTGGCGGGCGGAACTTCTGGTTCGACCCGCGCACGCATGAATTCGGCTTCTCGGTCGGCGGCGCGCAGTTCGGGATGAGCTTCGACGATTTCGGCCGGCGCTTCGCCTGCTCCAACTCCGACCACCTGCAGTTCTGGGTCTATGACGGTAAATACGCCGCCCGGAATCCGTTCTATCAGATGCCGCCGACCCGCCAGAGTATCGCGGCCGACGGCGGTGCGGCCGAGGTCTACCGCCTGAGTCCGGACGAACCGTGGCGCATCATCCGTACCCGCTGGCGCATCGGTGGCGTCGTGAAGGGCGCCGTCGAGGGCGGCGGTCGCGTGAGCGGCTATTTCACCGGTGCCTCCGGCACGACGATCTATCGGGGTGACGCCTACGGCGAAGACTTCGTGAACAATGCCTTCGCCGGCGACTCCGGCGGCCAGCTGGTGCACCGCAAAAAGATATATCCCGAAGGCGCCAGCCTCATCGGGCGCCGGCCGGACGACGAGCCGAACTACGAGTTTGCCGCCAGCACCGACACCTGGGTGCGCGTGGTCAACTTTGCGAATGCCCCCGACGGCACGCTGCACATCTGCGATATGTACCGTGAGGTGATCGAGCACCCGTGGAGCATCCCCGAGGAGATCAAGCGGCACCTCGACCTCAACTCGGGCAACAACCGCGGCCGCATCTTCCGTTTGGTCCCCGAATCACCGGCTTGGCGCCGGCGCGGCAACCCCGCCTTGGGCAAGGCCTCCACCGCGGAACTCGTCGCCACGCTCGCGCACCCCAACGGCTGGCATCGCGACACCGCCTCCCGGCTCCTGTACGAGCGGCAGGACAAGTCGGCCGTGCCGCTGCTGGCTACGCTGGTGCGCGAGTCGGCTTCCGCGGTCGGTCGGCACCACGCGCTCGGCGTGCTCGAAGGCCTCGGTGGGCTTGATGCCGCGGTCCTTACCGCCGCGCTCGGTGACCGCGACGCGCGCGTGCGCGAGCGGGCGGTTCTCCTGGCCGAGATCCTCGTGCAGCGGGGAGTTGCGCCGGAGCGGCTGGCCGCTGCCATGGCCCAGCTGGCGGACGACGCCGATGCCCGCGTGCGGCTGCAGCTGGCGTTTTCGGCTTCGGTGATCCCCGGACTTTCCGGCGCCTATGCGCGGCTGGCCGAGCGTGACCATGCGGACAAGTGGATCTCGGCCGCTTTGCTCAGCGGTCCCGCCAAGGCGGTGAACGAAGTGTTGTTTCCGGCGATCACGCGCGATGCGGCGCAGGCGCGGGCCGCGGCCCCCTTCGTGGCTTCGCTGATCGAGATCCAGGCCGCGTCGGCGCCGGCGGGCGGCTACGGCGCGCTCCTTGATTTCATCTCACGACCCGGGACGAGCGTCCTGTGGCTCCGAGCCTTTGGCGAAGGCCTGCGTCGGGCCGGCACCTCGCTCGAGAAGGTCGATACCGGACGCCGGCTCGACGCCGTCTTCGCGCGCGCTTCCGCCACGGCGGCGGATGCCAAGGCCGCGGCGGCGGTCCGGCGTGAGGCGATCGAATTGCTGGCGGTGGGACCGCTGGAAAAGAGCCGGGCCGCCCTGAAGGCCTGCCTGGCGGCGGGTCAGCCCGATGACGTGCAGGCGGCGGCGGTGCGGGCGATGGCGACCCACAACACGGCTGAAGTCGCGCCTGTGTTGCTGTCCCACTGGAGCTACGGACCGAAGGCGAAGGAGGCGGCCGTGGCCGCGCTGCTGACCCGTGAGGACCGGGCCGCGGCACTGCTGGAGGCGGTAGGGGCGGGGAAGGTGAAGCCGGCCGATTTCAGCGCTGCGCAGGTGGAGAGCCTCGCTCGGCACAAGAACGCGAAGCTCAAGGCCCGGGCGGTGGCGGTGCTGGCGAGCGTCATCCCTCCCTCCCGCGAGGAAGTGGCGGCGAAGTTCCAGCCGGCCATCGGCCTCACCGGCGATGCCGCGCGGGGAAAGCTGCAGTTTCAGGGTCGTTGCGCTGTGTGCCACAAGGCGGGCGGCGAGGGCATTGAGGTCGGTCCCGACCTCATCACCACGAAGACGCGCGGGCGCGATTCATTGCTGGCGGCCATCATCGACCCGCACCGTGAGGTGGCCCCGCAGTACATCGCTTACGAAGTGAACACGAAGGACGGTAACGGGTACCTCGGCATCATTGCGCGGGACGATGCGACTGGTCTCGGATTACGTGTGATGGGCGGCGCCGACGTCGCGATCGTGCGCGCCAACATCCGGGGCAGCAGTTCCTCCGGCAAGAGCCTCATGCCCGAGGGATTGGAAGCCGGGATGGCCGTGCAGGACATGGCCGACCTCCTCACCTTCATCGAGCAGCTGAAGTGATGGGCGTTTGGTTAACCGCCCAGGCACGCGAACAAGGCAGGGACAACCACGGATAGACTCTGATGGCAGCAGTCGCCGATCGATGTGGCTGCGGCTGAAGCCGCGGAGAATTCACGCCTTACTTTCCCGCCGAAGGCCCGTCCCCGGTCATTCCCGAACGACTTTCCGTGTTCTCCGCGGCTGCAGCCACGGCCACATCAGGAGTCTCGTGCGATTCGAGGGTCAGGCGAAGCCTACGTCGATGCCTGAACCGGTGGCTCCGTCGTGGACGAGGCATCCTGCCTCGTGGCTCGGGTAGGAACGCGGCCGTAGCCACATCGGAGCGTGAATCCTCCGCGGGAGCACCCGCGGCCACATGCCCTGCGGGCTCCGGCAAGTTCGCGGCGGTGGTTTGCTCCCTTCGCCACGGTATCCTGGAAACGGACCGGCCGCGGCGCACCCACTGCACCGCGGCCGGCTTTTTTGGGGTAACGACGTTTCCTACAGGCCGTACTCGATCGCCAAGTAGCCCAGCGGGCCGCGGAAGTTGGTGTTGCCCCCCGTGGTCTCATTGCGGCTGTCGAGGTAGCCTGCCCGCGCATGACCGAGCAGCTTCGGAGAGAACTTTCGCTTCAGTCCGAGGTAGGCCGCGACGTCGCGCGCGCCGGCCCCGAGGGGGTCTGACGCGAGGATCGCCGGGTTGTAGTTGTCGGCCTTGTAGTAGGTGACCGTGAGCTGGGCGTCGGTGACCTTGTCGACCGCGAAGCCGGTGATGAGGCTGCCGTTCCAGTAGTTGTTGTCGGCGTTGCGCAGGACGTCGTTGGCCGAGCCGCCGGCGCGCGGATAGGCCGTGCTCGTCTTGTCGAAGACCACGTTCACGTTGGCCTGCACGTAGAGCGATTTGCCCGGATTCCAGTCGATCGTCTCCGCGATCTGGTGCCGCTTTGAATCGTTCGAGTCGCCCTCGAGGTAGCCGTCGGAGGCGATGGCTGCCTTGCCGCGTTGGTGGACGTAGCGCGTCTTGAAGGAAAGCCCCGGCGCCGGCTTCACCTCGGCGGTGACGCGCGCCCCGCGGATGTCGTAGTCGAGCACGTAGTATCCACCGAGATTGGCACCCGTGCCGGTGAAACGGTTCTCGTGGTCCTTGGTGAAGACCTCGGCCCGGAACGTGAGGACGCGCGTCGCGTTCCACGTGGTGCCGGCGAGCGCGTTGTGGTGCCGCTCCTTCACCCGGTCGGTCGCGATCACCGGTGAGGCCAGAACGACCGGGCCGCCGGAGGAGGTCGTGATTCCGCCGTAGCGGAGGTACTCGTCGCCCGGAGCGCGGCGGTAATCCCATGAGCCGTAGAACGTGCAGTTGCGAAAGCCCGTGTAGCGGACCTCGAGCTCCGGCACCCAGACCTTCTCGTCGATGGACGACTCATGCTGGCCCGTGAGCGGGACCGGGGTCGTTACGCCGGTTGCCTGGACGACCATCGTGCTGATGTAATTCGCCGTGGCCTTGCCGCGGGAGGAGTAGTCCTCGGCCTTCACGGCGGCACTCAGCCGGAGGCCCGGCGCAGGCGTAGCTTCCACTCCGGCGACGCCCGTAAGCACCGTGGACTCCACGGCGCCGGTGCTGGTGTAAGAGTAGGGGGGACGTCCGCCGGGGGTGAAGAGGCCGATCTCGTTCTTCACGCCGACCGGTGTCTGCAGCTTCGCGGAAATCAGCCGGGAGGCGACGATATCGCCGTCGGTGGTGAAGCGGCTGGCCTCGGCGAACAGCTTCAGGCTGTCGCCCAAGGGCTTCTCGACCTTACCCATGAGGGTCAGGCGATCCTGCTCCAAACCCTGCTGGTCGAAGCCCTGGTTCTCGTTGTTGGCGAGCCACGGCGGTACGAGGACGGGCGGATTCGCCGCGATCGCGGGGAACGGCCTGAGCTCACCCGGATAGCGGTCGATCGAGCGGGTGTTGAGGTTGTCGATCCTGCCGCCTCCCACCGAGAGGAACACCCGCGTCGTGCCGATGAGATGGCGGACGGAAGCCTCCCAGCTTTCATGGCGTTCGCCGAGCTGGAGGTAGGCCGGGATGATCTTACGGTTGGCTGACACCGGATTAAGCGAGGACAGCGAGTAGATCGGCACGCCCGTGAAGTCGGTGTCGCCCCAAATGGTGGAGTCCTTCCGGCCGCTGCGCGTCTCGTTCGTGTAGCGGAACGTGAACACCGGCTGCTTCGGCAATGCCACCGTGGCGGTGGCGAAGAATCTTCCGCGGTCGACGAAAAGCGCCCGCGGATGGATGGGCAGCCACGCGTTGTTCAGCGGGAAAAATCCGCCTGCGCCGTCGTAGAAGGTCCGGAAGCGCTTGTAGCCGGCCTCGAACGAACCGACCTCGGTGCGCGTGAGCCGGAACTGAGCGAGGTAGTCCTCGGCGCCCGGCAACGCGCGGCCGTCGATCTGGAGCGTGGTGGTCTTGTCGAGCTCCCGTCCGATGGATAGCTCCTCAATGCCGCCGGAAAGGTTCCGGAAGACCTGGGTACGGGCTTGGGACGATGCGCGGTGGCCGCTGAAGTCGGTCGCTTGGGCGGACACCTTGATGAGGTTGTCGCCCTCGATCTTCACGTCATCCGCGGGGGGTTGCGCGGCGCGGGCGGCGGTGACGAGGCAGGCCGCGGAAAGCAGGCCGGCGGTGCGGAACAGGAGGAAGGATTTCATGTTCATGGCGTCTCGGTTGCCGGGTTAATAGCGCAGGGGTTTGCTCGCGTGGGAGCCGTGGACCGCCTCGTGGCAGCCGGCGACCCAGCAGGTGCCGTTCTGGAGGCGGGTGCGGTGGTCCTCGCCGCCGACGAAGATGACGCCGTTCCGGTCGGTGGTCTGCAGGTGGCAGCGCAGGCAGAGGTTGGCGTCGCGGGCGACGAGCATCTTGGCGTTCACCGAGCCGTGCGGGCTGTGGCAGGACGTGCAGCCCTCCTTCATGGCGTTGTGCTTGAAGACGAACGGCCCCTCCTGCGCGCTGTGGCACTTGGTGCAGGTCTCGTTCTCGGCCTCCAGCGAGGCGCCGCGGCCCTTGGTCGCCTTGCCCTCGTGCGGATCATGGCAATCGCCGCAGCTCATCTTGCCGTTCATGACTTGGTGGCTGTGGGGCAGGGCGAACTCGCCCCGCTTGTCCAGGTGGCATTGGAAGCAGGCCTCCGGTGACTTCAGCGGATTCACGATCGTGCCCTTCGAGCCACCGGCCTTCACGTGGATGCTGCCGGGGCCATGGCAGGCCTCGCAGCTGGTGTCGCCCAGCTTCGCGTCGGCCACCGCGATGCGCGCATGGGCGGCGCCCCCGAAGTGGGAAGTCGTCTCCTCGTGGCACTCGACGCAGCCCTTGTTGCCCACGAACGCTGCCCCCGGGATGGCCGGCGGCGCCACGAGCGTGCGGTTCACCGCAACGCAGGAGATGAGGAGCAGGCCCCAGGCGCCTACCCCGCCGAAGATCAGCGCGGATCTGGTCAGACGCAGTCGTGGTTTCATGGTTGGCTTCTTGGTTCTGGTTCGCTGGTTCGGCCTCGGTCAGGGGCGTGGGGAAAACCAAGGCGGTTCAAAAATCGGGGCGGTACGTGGTGGGTGACGGTCGTGGCCGGGCGGCCTTTTCGCAGCGTGCCCTTTATGCCTGAAACCGCGGCCGACGGCTCCGCATGCGTTGCGGACTTCCGAGCAGGGTTTGCGCGGTGGATCTTCTTTCGGAAAAGGAGCCGGCCGCGGCGCACCCACTTGCACCGCGGCCGGCATTACTTGGGGTAACTCTCGTTACCGCGCCTTTGATCGCATGATTTTCTCGCCGGGTCTGCGCACCGGCTGTCCGAAGGCGCGCAGGAATTGCGGTTTCAGTGGAGGATGGGCGGGCGCCGCCGAGCTTCCGTCAATCCGTGCGCAGCCATCTCGGAGAAGCGGGTTATCTTGGACGAGGAGCCCGCACCATGTCCTCCCTGCATCTCCCGAGGCGGCGTCTCACCCCGCGTCTCATGGTCCTGACCCTCGGCCTGATGTCGGGCAGCGTGGGCGCGGAGCCGGCCGTCCCGGTTGCGGCCGCCGATGCGGCGTGCCTCGACTGCCACTCCGACCCGGCGCTGACCATGCGGCGCGGGGGGCGGGTTGTCTCCCTCTTCGTCGACGGCAAGGCGGCTGCCGGATCGGTTCACGCCGCGCTGGCCTGCGCCGACTGCCACGAGAAGTTCGACGGCGATGCCATCCCCCACCGGCAGCCGATGACGCCCGTCGATTGCGCCGGCTGCCACGAGGGCGCCGGCGCGCGGCGGCACGTGTTTCACCGCCGCTTGGCGGGGCCCGACGTGCCCGCTGCGCCCGACACCGACTGCGTCGCGTGCCATGGCAAGCACGACGTCGTCGCGGTGAAATCCCGCGCCTTCGCGTTCGCCGCCGGCCGGCAGCCGGAGGCCTGCGGGAAATGTCACACCACGGCGAGGGACCATTTCCTGTCCTCGGCCCACGGGCGCACCCTCGCCGCGGCGGGGAAGGATGCCCCAGATTGCCTCACGTGCCACCGCGAGCCCGTCGCGCTCCCGGCCGCCGGCGGCGCAGCTCTGGTGCTGAAGCTGGCGCAGACGCGGCAATGCGAGTCCTGCCATGTGGGCCGCGAGGCGGTGGCGGCGCGGGCGTTGCGCGGACCGCGTTTCGTGGAATCCTTCGAACATGGCGTGCACGGCGCCGCACTGCGGGCCGGCCGGGCCGACGCCGCGAACTGCGTCGACTGTCACGGCGCGCACGAGATGAACCTGGGACCGGCCACCGGGACGCGTACCGACAAGCCGCACGTCGCCGCCACCTGCGCGCGTTGCCACGAACAGGCCGGGCGGGATTTTGCGGTCAGCGTGCACGCTACCGCGCTGGCGCGGGGCAACGCCGACTCGGCGACCTGCACCGACTGCCATGGCGAGCATGAGATCCGGGCCCGCGGAGACCCCGCCTCCCGGGTGCACAAGGCGAGCGTGTCGCAGCAGGTCTGCGCCGACTGCCACGCGTCACTCCGACTCACCCGGAAATACGGCATCGCGTCGCACGCCTTCCAGACGTTCGCCGACAGCTTCCACGGCCTTGCGGTGCGCGGCGGCTCCGTCGAGGTCGTGAACTGCGCGAGTTGCCACGGCTCGCACGCGATCCTCGCCCACGATGATCCCGGTGCGTCGATTCATCCCGCCAACCTCGCCCGCACCTGCGGACAATGCCACCCGGGCGCGAACGCCCGCTTCAGCGTCGGCAAAGTCCACGTGAGCCCGGAGGCGCCGGCCGGAGAGGCGGGCGGTGAATTCGTGCTGCACCTGATCGCGACCGTGTACGTCTTCCTGATCGTCGCGGTCACGGGCGGAATGTTGGTGCACAACGGCCTCGATTTCCTCCGCAAACTCCGGCGGAAGCTTGCGGTTCAGCAGGGCCAAATCGCCGAGGAACCCGTGGCGCACCGGCTTTACCTCCGGATGACGCTCCACGAGCGGCTGCAGCACGGGGTGCTGGTGCTTAGTTTCGGCCTCCTGGTCGTGACCGGTTTCATGCTGCGCTTTCCCGAGGCCTGGTGGGTGGTCGCCATCCGGAACCTGAGTGCCGGGACGTTCGAGTTGCGCGGCCTCATCCACCGGTTCGCCGGCATCGTCCTGCTCGGGGCCGGGGTGTGGCATGCTTGGTACCTCGCGGGAACGGCCACAGGCCGGCGGCTGTTCCGCGACCTGCTGCCCCGTCGGAACGACTTCACCGATCCGCTGCGCGTGCTGCGTTACAGCCTCGGGCTGGCGCGCACCAAGCCGGCCTTCGGCCGCTTCAGTTACGTCGAGAAGACCGAGTATTGGGCCATGATGTGGGGCTCCGTGGTCATGGGCGTCACCGGCCTGATCCTCTGGTTCGACAACACGTCGATGGGGCTGCTGACGAAGCTCGGCTTCGACATCTCGCGCACCGTGCACTTCTACGAGGCGGTATTGGCCACGCTCGCGATCATCGTCTGGCACTTCTACTTCGTGATCTTCAACCCCGACGTCTACCCGATGAACCTTGCCTGGCTCACGGGCAGGATGTCGGAGCGCGAGATGCTCGAGGAGCACCCGTTGGAATTGGCCCGGCTGCGCCCTCCCGAGCCGCCGCCCGCCCCGCCGCCGGAGCCACCGGGGCCCGAGGAAAAGCTGTCCGAGCCGGGCCCACCACCTTCGCCGCCGATGTGAGCGGAGATCATGGGATGACCGGGAACGGGTATCGCCCGAACGAGTCATCGTGAATCGTCCACGGCAGCTGCCGTGGCCACAACGGGCGCCGCTTCCGCAAGGGCGTGGTGCGACCCCAACGACGGGGTCCGTCGGCCCTGCGTTCGTCACAATGTGGCTGCGGCTGCAGCCGCGGAGAATTCACGCCTTCGTGTGTGTTCGTGTCTCTTCGTGGTCTTCCGTCGGTAAGGTTCCGCCTTCAGATCGCCTGCGCGTGTCGGCGGGGACCCGCGGTGAAGAGCGGGTCGAAGCGCATCGCGATCACGCGCAACAGGGGGATTCCAGTGGGCGTGACTTCCACCAAGCCGCGGTGGATCCGCACGAGTCCGTCGGCCCGCAGATCCTCCAGGCCGGCAAGCTCCGCCGCGTAGGTTCGCGTGAAGTCCAGCCCGAGCTCCCGCGACAGGACCGATGGATCCAGCCGCCGGTCGCACATCAGGCGCATGATGATCGTACGCCGCCGACGGTCCTCCGGCGTCAGTCGCAGCCCGCGCTCCACCGGCAGCCTCCCGGTGGCGAGCGACGCCCGCCAGTCCGCGAGGTCCTTGTGGTTCTGCCGGTAGGTGGCCTCGGTGGCGGAGATCGACGAGATGCCGAAGGCGTAGAGCGAGGCGCCGGCCTGCGTCGTATAGCCTTGGAAGTTGCGGTGCAGCGTCCCGGCCCGTTGCGCCACCGCGAGCGAATCGTATGGCCGCGCGAAGTGGTCCAGCCCGATGTCGACGTACCCGGCCGCGGTGAGGCGCTCGTGCGCGACGGCGAACATCGCCAGCTTCTCCTCCGCCGAGGGCAGCTGCGCGCGGTCCTCGAAGATCCGCTGCGCCGGCTTGATCCAGGGCACATGGGCGTAGCTGAAGACCGAGAGGCGGTCGGGCCCGAGCGCGAGCACGTCGCCGATCGTGCGCGCGAAGCCCGCGGCGGTCTGGAGCGGCAGGCCGAAGATCAGGTCGACGTTGACCGACCCGAAGCCCGCCTCCCGCAGCCAGGCGAAGGCGCGTTCGTTGCAGGCCTGAGGTTGGACGCGATGGACCGCCAGCTGCACCGCCGGGTCGGTGTCCTGCACGCCGAGCGAGGCGCGGTTCGCGCCGATCGCTCGCAGCGCCGCCACGTGCTCCGCCGTGAGCCTGCGCGGGTCGAGCTCGACGCTGAATTCTGACTCCGGTCCCACGGAGAAGTTGTCCCGGATGATTCCGCCCAGCTGGCGCAGGTCGTCGGGCGTGAGGAAGGTCGGTGTCCCGCCGCCGAGGTGGATCTGCGTGACGGAGCGCCCGCGGTTGATCAGCGCCGCGGTGAGGCGCACCTCGCGCGCGAGGTCATCGAGGTATTCGGCGGCGGCGTCGCGGCGGCGGGTGATGACGGTATTGCAGCCGCAGAACCAGCAGCGCGTCTCGCAGAAGGGCAGGTGGAAATAAATGGAGACCGGCCCGGCGCCGGGCGCGTTGTCGTCCACGATCGCCTCCTCAAGCTGCAGCGTATCGAGGGCAGTGGTGAACTGGGTGGCCGGGGGGTAGGACGTGTAGCGCGGTCCCGGGACCGAGTACTTGCGGATCAGGTCGAGCGCGAGCGGCGCGGGGCTCGGGGCGGCGGCGGGTTCGGAGGGCGATATCATGGCGGTGGGTGGCCGCCGCCATCCTGGACCCGAGGGGCCCGGGCCGGCTGCGCGCGGATTGCCAACCCGCGCGCAGCGCTTGCGCGGTCTCAAGTCCGACCAGCGCGGGCGCGCTCCTCGCGGTCGGCGGCTGCCTTCGAGAGGCGCGTCCAAGGTAGGGCGCGCAGGCGTGCCGTGGCGATCGGCACTCCGGTTTCCTCGCAGATTCCATAGGTGCCGGCATCGATGCGTCGCAGGGCGGCCTCCACCTCGGCGAGTTCGACTTCCTCATGGGCGAGGACGGCGCGCAGCGCCTGCAACTCCAGCTCGTCTTCGGTGAAGTCCGCCGGGTCCGAACCTCCGCGTTCGTGCGGGGAGCGGGCGGCTTCGCCGTGCTCCGTGCGTGCCTCCCGCAGCGCGTCGCGCAGGCGGAGCAGCGCTGCCCGGTGCCAGTTCCAGTGGGAAGGGGAATGGGTAGGGTAGGTCTTCATGATCACCTACTCTAGGCCCGATGGGGCTGCGCGCTGCGCGTGGATTGGCGCCCTGCGCGCAGGAATTGCCCGCCCTCAGGCCGCCGCGGTTCCGGGAGCCGCCGCGGCCGTTCCAGCCGGGGCGGGGCGCGGTACCCCCGCGCTGCGCCAGAGCGCCTCTGGCACGGCGGCGCACGACGCGATGAGCACCTGGGAGCCGGCAAACGCGAGCAGCCACCAGAACGCGGCGCCCATGAACCCGTAGCTGTGCAGGCCGATGCCGAGCATGTTCACGCCGAACCAGCTCCAGGCGGTGACGATGTTCCCGAGCACGGCGAGGACCGCGAGGCCCCGGCCCCGCACGAGGCCGCCGGCGCGGGCGTGCAGTGTGATCGCGTTCCACAGCACGATCAGCAGGGCGCCGTTCTCCTTCGGATCCCAACCCCAGAAGCGGCCCCAGGATTGATCGGCCCAGATGCCGCCCAGCACCGTGCCGGTCACGTTGAACAGCAGCGCGAAGCAGGTCACCCCGTAGGTCATCCGCGTGAGGGCCGACGCGGTCGCCGCGTCGAGCGAGCGCGTGAACACGCCGCGCACGATGTGCAGGAGGCCGAGGAATCCCGCGAGGAAGACGGCCGAGTAGCCCGCGGTGATCGTGACGACATGGGTCGCGAGCCAGAAGTTCGAGTCGAGCACGGCCCGCATCATCTCGAGCGTGTCGCCGCCCAGAGAGAGGTGGTGCGCGATCAGCAGCGTCGCGAAGCCGATGACGCCGGCCGCCACGCTGCCCAGGCCGCGCCGGTGCAGGGCCTCCAACACAAGGCAGAGAGCGACCGCACCCCAGCCGACGAAGAGCGCCGATGAATACAGGTTCGTCACCGGCGGCCGTGACTCGAGCCACATGCGCGTGACCATGCCCGCGGTCGTGAGCAGGAAGGCGATCGCCACTAACCCGAAGGCGATGCGCCCGAGGGCCGCCGGCCACCGCAGCCAGGAAAGAACGCCCGCGAGGAACGCGCCCACGAACAGCACCATGCTCGTGTGGAACGGCTGCGCGGCGTTGAAGCGCGTCTCGACCATGACCTTGCGCATCTGGACCGGCTGGGCGGCCGTGAACGCCGAATGCAGGGTGAGCACCGCGGCGTTGAAGCCGGCGTGATCGCCGCCCCGCCATGCGCGGCCGAGCAGCGCGTAGGCATGCGCCGCCGGGTCGGCCCGGCCGGAGGCGAGTCCCTCCCGCCAGGCGGCCGACGCCTTCCGCCAGGCTTCCGGCGGGGTTCCTTCCGACGGAGGAACGAGGTGCAGGTGCCCTAGTTCACCCATCACACCGAGGGTGCGGGCCAGCGTCTCCGCCTCGCGGGGGGTGAGCGGGGCGGACGCGTCGAGGGGAACGGCGATGCGCGCCACCGCGTCGAGGAATCCCGCGTCGCCGGGTGCATCGAGGCTGGCTTGCAGGCGTTGATGGAGCGCGACGGCGTTCCGCAGCTGGATCGCCGCGGTCTGGAATGAAGTTCGCAGCGCGGGTTCGACGTCGTCGGCCAGGCGCGCCTGCCGGTCGGCCTCGGCCAAGCGCGGCCGAAGCTGCTCCAGCGAGAAGCGTTTGCCGCCGCTGCCGGCGGCCGGCTCCAGCCCGAGCAACGCGAGCAGGTCCGGATGGACGACCTCGAAGACCGGTGCCCGTTCGGCGCGCGCGGGGACGAACAGGACGTCCAGCAGCCAGGCCACCGGTTCAAGCTCGCGGCCCTCGGCGTCCACGGCGCGCTGCCGGCCCTGCATAAGCAGAAGGGAATGGCGGGCGACCGTGTCCAGCGGCTTCACGCGTCCGTTCACGAGGGTAGGGAGACGGCCGAATCCGGCGAGGTCCCA